>Ga0209648_10003574_pt1 | contig 13083 bp, 7 predicted proteins | sample GraSoi2013_115cm_FD_185830 | JGI IMG/M metagenome (GOLD analysis project Ga0209648, IMG submission 185830) | Grasslands soil microbial communities from the Angelo Coastal Reserve, California, USA - Sample 9_17_2013_115cm (SPAdes) (version 2) | ecosystem: Environmental > Terrestrial > Soil >...
CGCCAAGTGCATCGCCTCCAGGGACATGTTTTCTCGCTTTCCATAAGGGAATGCGAACAGTTCCACAGGTTTTCCAAGCTGGGTTTCCAGATCATTCTTGGAACCAGCGATCTCCGACTGCAGGTTTGCCCGATCAACAGTGCCGCAGTTCAGGTGCGTACGGGTGTGGCTGCCGAACTCGGTTCCCCGAGCGCTCCAGTATCTGATTTGATCCCATGTCAAGGGCAGGAAACCCTTTATGCCATTCACCAGGTCATGCTCAAATTCCTGGCCAGTTTCCACGGGGCGGGTGGTAACGAACAAAGTGGCTGAGATTCCCGTCTCAGTAGCCACTGCTCGCAGGTTCAAGAAATTGTCTGCATAACCGTCATCGAAAGTAAGTACGACGGTGGGAACTCGTACTTCGCCCGAACGCAAGAGTTCGACAGCTTCGGAAAGATTCACGATGCGATAATGTGTTCGCAGGAAGAGGACTTGGCGCAAAAAAGCTTCGGTAGGTACTCCCATCGTGTGCGGGCGATCCGATACCAGGTGATGGGCCAGAATGAGCACCGGATATTGCCTCCGCCAGCGGCGGAACCAGTTCCGCCCGACAATCCACGGAGAGCAAAGAAGAAGCGTATCCATGCAGAGTTTCCATGTGGAACGGCAGCGCTCGCGGTTCGGCCAACTTTGCACACCATGGGAGACGGTCTGGTCCAATTGCGTGAGGTATGGGGAGAGAACTCTGTCGACCCACTGAGTCACTTGTTTGGATGCGCTTGTAGCGCTTCCAGCTGACAGGCTCGCTGCTGTTTGCAACAGCAAATCGTCCGCTATCAAATCAGCCTTAAGCGCAAATCCGAACGGTCCGTCGTAAGGCTGCCAGGGGAGGGTCAGTGAAGCAATAGTGTGCGGGCTTTCCGAATCTTTCGTGAAGTGTTGGACGCAGATCAGGGCGCCATTGTTGGTCAGCCTGGAGTCACTCTTATTCATACTAGAGCCGGTGCGGATCAAACCACTCGGTGGGCTTGCCGGTAGCCTCGGGATCGAAGGAAACTCTCCGATCAATATGACCAGATCGAGATCGGTACGGCCGATGGAGTTCAAAACTTCCGTATCTTTGCCGTCGGATGAGATGAAAAATGGCCATCCCGCTTGAGTACATTCTTCAGCTAACCTCTCGATTGTGAATTCCTTCGGATTGCTCAGATGGCGGGGGCAACCGTGTGCGAACCAGAGGAACCATCGCGCCAGTATTTCTGCAATGGAAGAGAGCCAAAGGTGGAGTCTCGACCGCCGACCAGGTAAGGCAGGATTCCCTCGTGCCCCGCCTGCCCAGACCAGTTGTTGCACTCGAGGAAGCTCTTGAATAGGCCGCTGGACTATGCCACAAATTTCCGCGCCTGGAACCTCATGCGCAAGCCGGTTTGCAAATCTCCAGCTGCGTGATGGCCGGGCGTTGGAGAGAATCAAAATGTGAAGAGAGTTCATTTCGGTCACGCCGTACCCCGGGAGTGAGGAAAGTCCTTACCTGCGGAAAGAAGAGCGTTTTGAGTTCGACGGGTTCTAGTATGCATTCCTATTTCTGTATTTCGGAAAGAGAGTAAGGAAGATGATCCGCAAATCGAAGGCAAAACTCCAGTTTTGAAGATAGTACAGGTCGTGTTCGACACGCTTTCGGATGGATGTGTCGCCGCGCCATCCGTTGACCTGGGCCCAGCCAGTGATGCCCACCTTTAATCGATGGCGATTGTTGTATCGAGCCACTTCATTGAGGAACTTCTCAACAAAACTTGGGCGCTCGGGCCGAGGCCCAACGACGCTCATATCGCCTCTCAAAACGTTGAAGAACTGGGGTAACTCGTCCAGGCTGGTCCTGCGTAGAAAGACTCCGATTGCGGTACGACGCGGGTCACGTGCAGTCGTCCAGCGCGCATCGCTTTCGGACGGGTCGCTTACGCGCATCGTTCGAAACTTGCACATTCGAAATATTCTGCCGTTGAGCCCTACCCGGTCCTGAACAAATAGAACAGGGCCGGGAGAGCTGAGACGGACAGCAACAGCAATGGCAGCCATAAGCGGCGCAGTAAACAGAATAGCTATGGTTGAAAATGTGAAATCGAAAACGCGTTTCAGTAAAGAATAGCGGATGGAATCGGCAGGAGTCGCGGTCAGGTCGAGGATTTGCAAGCGGCCAAACTGGAATAGTCTCTCACGAATCAGCATGTGATCACCGAAATCGATAACCGCTCGTACGGGCAGGCAAAAACGCTCGACGGCCTTCATAATGTCCGGGATCTCAGAGAATCGGACGGGCGGAAGCGCAAGTAGGATTTCATCTACATCATCGCTCCGGTTGACCCGCTCTGTTATTTGCTGGAAAGAATAAACGGGCGCATCATCGACAGCTACTGTTTGGCCAGGGAGGCTTACATAGCCAATGACTCGACAGAAAGAGAGCGGTCCGCGGATTAGCCTGTGTGTCGCCCGCCGGGCAAATCGGTCCGCCCCAACGACCAAGATGCAGTTGGGTTTTCTAAGCCCCGAGTGGCTGTGAACGAGAATCCTAAACGCAGCGCGCATTGTCAGGGTCATCAAAAGCAAAATTATTGCGCTAAGAGCAAGGAAGGCGCGGGAGAGGTTCGTGTACCGATGGAAGAAAAAGAGCATACCGAGAACCATGGCGTAGGTAGCCATACAGGCCGGAAAGGCAGCTTTGATTCCCGTGCGCTCACGGAAAAGTTCCTGGACACTCGAGACTCCGTAGAACTCGGTAATGATTGCCCAGACGACAGTGGTGAACAGCAGTAGATTAAAGTAGCCGTACGGGTCGATTCCAGTATTCGAGTGTCCTGACAAGAAGCGAACGTATCCCGCAGCTCCAAAAGAGAAGGAGGGTAAACAGTAGGCTACAATTCTTAGATAAAAATGGTAATAGTTTACGAGACGTCTCATGGTTAGCGAGCTCTAGCCAGGTTCTTGGTTAGCAGGGAAGCGGCCCTGCTTTTCTCTTCGTTTCAAACGCAATCAACGCGGTACTCGTGTCGACTGCAATCTCGCCGAATCTCTGGGGTTCAGTCTTAGCTGAAGCAACAAATTGTTTCCAAGATGAATATGCTGCGGTATGGACTGACTCTGCTGGTTTGAGGCTGCTTCCATGCGCCTAGTGGTCATCCAGCCGTCTCAGGCCGCGTTGTGCGCGGCGTAGAATTCCATGTGAGCTTCTGTTGCCCGCTCAGGTATCTGACGAACCCGAGGAGCATGGCGAGATTCATCGAACAAAAATGGAGGGGTGCGGAAAGCAGCCGCGCCGGCTTCCCCTGCTTCTTGCGCCAATATCCGATGGAGGCGCTCAAATAGAATGCGCACTGTGCGATAAACAGAATGGCAAAATCGAGCCGCCTGATCATCACCATACTGCAGATAAAACCAACGAGAAGAAGCAAGGGAGCGAGCCATCGGAGGACTCTATGCGAGAAGAAACAGAACGCCAGCAAGCCCTTTAGCGGATTGAGGCATTCAAGGTTGGCAAACAGTGTTTGGTAATTGCCGGCGCCGATGCGAACCCTGCGGGCAAACTGGGCAGAAAGAGTTGGGGCAATTTCCTCGATCGCAACCGCCTCCGGATCATAAATGACGCGGTAACCCTTAAATCGGATTTCAAGGGGGATTTGGAAGTCTTCAATGATGGAGTGCTTTTGGGGATGGAAGAGAGAGCGGCGCACGGCCAGGACGCTGCCGTTTCCTCCAAGCGTACAGTTCAGTCGATTTTCGAGAAGTTTTAAGGCTGATTCATAACGCCAGTAAAGAGACTCCGCGGCTGGGTCTGAGCCTGGAGCCGCCACGCGGCTCTCCTCGCCGCTTACGGCGCCGACCCGCGGATCTGCGAAGTGACGAACAAGGTTGCGAATACATCTGCGTTCAAGTTTCGTATTTGCGTCGGTAATCACGATGATTTCGGCTGACGTTTGCTCTGCAAGAGAGCAGAGGACCGGCAATTTCCCCCGGCGGTTATGAAAATGGAAGACGCGAAGCTGGCTGGATTGCATTTCATCCAGAAGCTCGGGGGTGGAGTCCGAGGGCGCATCGAGTCCGAGGAGGAACTCTAGGTGGTCTGGTGAATAGTCCGTATCGAAGGTGTTTTTCACTTTCGCCTGAATGACGGCTTCCTCGTTATGGACCGACATCAAGACGGCAACTCGTGGGGTGTAGTGGGCGGGCTGTGGACAACGGCGACCGCCTCGGCGAATCAGAAAGAAGAAATCTGATTTTGCCTGTGCGAGTACCGACAAGACAAAAAGCATCAGCGGGTAGCCAGCATAATTGTAAACGACGGCGCACATACAGATCCAAAAGATCGCTTCTGCGGCAGGCATATTCATGCGTTCCAATCCATCGAAGAAGTCTGCAGATTTGAAGTCAAATCGTGTGGGACCGCCGTGGAGGTTGTCTCCATTGTCCGAGCGATGTGCTGAACACCGATCGCAATGGCAATCGGATAATAGATGTACTATTCGCAAGCAATGGGGGCAAAAAACGCCCCAGACACGAATGACAAGAGACTAACCATCGTGGCACGCGAACCTCTCGAGACAAACTGCGTGGCTGCACCCTCCAGTCCGATCTGCCAAATTTCATTACATTATTTATGCAGAAACCAGTAGAAGCTCCAGGCCTGCCGTCATGGGGTCCTAGGGGCAATTCAAGAAAACCTTTCAGCGTTTCGCATAGGACGTGGAAGATGTGAACGCCGTCCGCTGAGTAAATCTCCTGGAAATCCTGAGGCGTGCGCTCTAATGTGCTTAGGAGCGCAGGATGAAGCATCTGTTCGTAGGGTCCCACATAGAGGTAATTAATACCGTACTTCTGAATGACGTTGACAAGAGTAATCCTGTCGTTCGAAGAAAGCATTTCTCTTAGGTCCCGTGCTCGCTGTTCGACGATTTTTCCACCGTTGGGCACTTGCTCGCTCGCATAATTCCAGCCGAGAACCTGGGGCCGTTCGGCGAAGCTTGCGATCAGGGAAATGAACAATTCTTGGCGGACATTGTATCCGCCGATGTAGCCGAGGTATTGAGGTTCGCCCTGAATGACAGCCGTATTCGGGAGGTTACGTCGGATCCAATCACACGCCTTGCGATCGGACACACTTACAAATCGAGTCTCATTCACGTCTGTCACGTTCGAGGTGAAGTAGATATCGGTGAAGAACGTGGGGATCGCGATGAGGACCAACCCCCATGCGAGGTATAAGCGGCCGCGATGGCTAGCATCTTCGTACAGATCTCGAAACAGGCAACCCACCCACACCAGTAAAGCAATGGGAAGGATGCGATCCGCCATACGCTCTCTTGGAAGAACAGAAACCTGGACGAATGCCACTTGGAATAAGGCGATCACAAGGAAAATGACCAGGGGGTTGGAAATCCCTAAGCGGTGGCGTCTCCACTGGAGCATGAACCCCCAAACACCCAGCAGCAGGAGAGGGCCGAACTCGACGGGGAAGTAGAGAGGAGCGAATTTAAAAAGCCACCAATAGGGACTGAATGACAATTCATGCCCACTCGAGAACTGGTACATGCCCAACGCGAAAAAGCTGAAACAGACGAGCCCACAGGAAGCTACTGCCGTTGCAAGGAACCCGAACCGTCTGCCCCGTTGGCTAGGGGCCGTCAGGAGCCTCGCGAGTAGGACGATTCCAAACCACACCATCGCAATCAGGCCCCACAATGCGTCGGTTCCGAAGATGATTCCCAGGGTCGCGCCAAAGCATAATGCCAGTGGATAACCGTCAATCTCGTAATGATTGAGTTCCAATGCGAATAGCACCAGGAGGAGCAGGCAGAAAGCCAAAACAGCTTGCGGTTCAACGAGGACGAGACGGGTGAAGATATGGGAGACGTTTCCGTACTTTAGAAGCTCGTGACCGAGCCGCTGTAACTCAGGTGGATGGGTTGGGTTGAGTACAATACGTTTAGCAAGGCTGACTAGCCAGTAGTAGCTGTAGCCAAACAGAGAGACAAAGGCAGTAGAAATTAAGACCCGCTTGCTGGAAAAGAAGACGCGCAGGAAGGCATAGAGGCAGCAATAAAGGATTGAATTCAGGCCCAGGCTCGTCAGTTGCATGACCGCATGCAGAGGGACTCCCTTGTCGCTTGCGGAGTAAATGAAAGCGGGTAGTGCGTAGCCGACCAAATACATTCTCAGCGGTTCGCCGGCCAGAGATAAGGAATTCGGCGGGAAGCCAATAGTCATCGCAGATGTGTAGTCAGCCCGTAGCAGGAAGTCGTAGCCAAAGAGCCACGTGTAAGCGTAACCGTAAGCCGTGATCCTACCCACGTTCATGAAGGGCATGGCAACAAAGCCCGTGAGCACAAGCATTACGCCAGCCAAGAGGAGGTATTCCCAGCTCTCCCACCGCCGGGGCGGAGGAAGAAGGGGGCGATTCCAATAAGCTTTCCCCAGGAGCGCACAGAGCGCGGAGAGCACCGCAATCGCCATGAGAATCGGGCTGGGGGACCATCCAGCCAAGTATCCGACTGCAACCGCTGCTGTGCTGCTCAAACCTATTCCCAATGCCGAGCCAAAGATCAGCGACTCCGGGCAACGGTACGCTCGGCGCCCGAAAAGCGAAAGCCCTGCAAACAAACCTGGTAGCGAGAAGATTGACAACCCAGCAGCTGTCAGGAGCACCCCTTTAAGGGAGGAAAGGATGCTTGCGAGAAAGCATGCAGCTAGTACGGACAAGAATATGGCATAAGCGGCAATTCTCATGGGGAGCTGTTCCTCTTCCTCATGCGTTCCTCATGCGGCCCGAATCGCGGGCCCACTGAAATTGCAAATGTGACACGAGACACGGCCCAACTCACTCCTTATGCGATTAGGTCCGACCCTGAGAATCGGCTACCTTGCCCGGGCATCGGAGAGCGTTCTATGAGAAGAATTTCAGCATGATACTCTTGGTCGCTGGGAGTGGACCGCCAGCGGGAGTTCCGCCTCGGCAAGAACGCCAGATCGGATTTCGCCTGGGCGAGCGTCGCGAGCAAGAAAAGCACAATCGCGTAGCCCGCGTAGTTGTAGCCCACCGCACAGAGGCAGACCCAGAAAGCGACTTTCAGTGTCAGAGCCATTCGGAAGACCACTTCGTCGTGGGTATTGCCGGAAGCTGCTCAGAGGATTCCGCGCGGCCCTGTAAAGCTTTTGCGCTTTGGCGAGACATAGCCCACAGCCCGGCGGCGATTCCGGCCGGGTAATAGAAGTAGTCATCGTAGGCCATGTTCAGGAAGAACCCACCAAAAGCAAGAGAGACTGCGCTAACCAGTGTCGCGCGCGCCAGCAGGCGTAACTCATTGTTGGCGGCATTGTTTGCGAAATCTTCGCTCACTTTGTTCATATGGCTGACCACTGTAGACAACAGTAAAAGGAAAAACCCGAGAGCCGGGATTCCCGCTTCCGAAGACAATTGCAAGAACGTGTTATGTGTCGAGTACCATGCGTCAGGCCGCTGGAGCTCGTTGCCGTTAATCACAGCAAAGAGTCCCATTCCCACACCGAAAATCGGATATTTCAGGGTATACATGATCGCCCGGTCGACCAGGAATTTCCGCCCTTCGGTGGATTCCTCCGCGGAAGCAACCGTCTCGTTTGATGCGGCCTCGGAACCGTTCCAGATGGTCTGAAGTCTAATAAAGAAAACGTCGGGTGCTCTTGCTACTGAGACTAACAGCAAGAGGACAACAACGAAGCCCGCAATTCGAGCACGCGCAGATCCTCGCAAAACGAACCACCAGGTCAAGATGATTGAAAATAACACGCTCAGGAATCCGCCGCGAGAAGCAGTGAGCACAAGCATCCACATCATCACGGCAACTGTGGCGATCAAGAGCCCAGTTCTCACAAGAGAGCGGCGAGAAAGATATAGGATACCCAGGTAGGGGATGGTATGCGCCACGGCGATCCCAAAGTAATTCCAGCCCAATAGTCCCTGGCTGATTCCGGCAACACGGTCCCCTACTCTCAGCGCGTCATTCCCGCTCAGAGCAATTGAAACGCTAGTGACAGTGAGCTCGCTCAAGATCATGGCCCAAAGGACTTTTCGCACCCGGCCGATGGTGGTGAGCGTCTGAGAGAGCAGAAAGAAACAAAGGAGCGTTTTAGACCAAACCTGTGTCAGCGTTTGAAAACTTCCGCCCGTCCAAAAAGCAAATGGCACGCCCGCGACATACCACCCACTGAGCAGGAGAACGATTCGAAGCTCGCGTGTCCAAACCAGACGAGCCTTCGCCGATAGAAGAGCGCCAAGGTATGCGAGACTGGCGCAAAGACCGAAGGCGAGCGTCAGGTGAAGCTGACCAAGAGACGGAAAGATGTCCTCTGGCCTTGCGTAAATCGCGACCGTGAAAAGCAAGAGAAAGAAGAACCCCAACCTGGCTCTTTGATCGCAAGCCTGCGAAAGAACTAGGTTCTTTTCGGGGATCGCCTCGTTCACCGGCAGTAATCTCGCTGCACCCACAAATTCACCCGTGCTATAGGATTGGTTCTTCTACGCGGCCTCGACAAGGTTAGCCGACCGCGTCACCTGCTCTAAGATCTCTTCGAGCTTGGCCACGACGGCCTCCCAACTGCACTTGCCGACCACTTCCTCACGAGCCGTTGCTCCAATCGAATTTCGGAGAGCAACGTTATTGAGAAGCTCGACGGCTGCCCGAGCAAAGTCTGCAGGCTGCTCCGCAATGCGGATTTCACGCCCGTCGTGAAAAGGCAGGCCCTCGGCGCCAATCGGCGTAGAGACCACGGGCTTTGCCATGGCCATTGCTTCCGGTATCTTGACACGCGTTCCGCCGCCTATTCGCAAGGGAACCACGACAACTGCCGACTGTGAGAGATAGGGGCGAACATCAGGGACCCATCCGATGACTTCCACGGCAGGCGTCTTGGCAGCGATGGCACGTAGACGCTGAGAAGGATTTCGCCCAACAATAGCGAAACTGGCATTCGGAATTGCCTGCCGGATGCGTGGATAAATGTTACCCAAGAACCACACGATTCCATCTTCATTCGGGTCCCAGTCCATCGACCCCACGAAGACCATTCGGCCTGGAAGCGGAGGATTCCCGAGTGGGCGAAAAAAATCCGTATCAACACCCGTCGGAAGTGTCGACACGCGATCTATTGCGAACTCGCGCCTTATGGTTTGCTGGTCTTCCTCCGACACTGTAAAGACGTGGTCGAAAGAACGGCACACTCGCGCCTCGATCGGCCGTGTCTTTCTCCACTCCGACCCATACACCATCTTTCGAAGAGGATGTTTCTCGACTCTCCATTTGCGCTTTCGCAGCAGGAACTCAACGTTGTGCTCAAACACAACCTTGGGTTTGCGAGTGATTTCCAGCAAGGGGAAGGCAGTCTGCAAGAAGTCGCAGAAGACGAGGTCAAAATGCTCGCGCGCCGTCAGAACTTCTGTTGCTGAACGGAACCGAGGCTGATAGCACTTCGCCAAGAAGTACGGCAGAGAGCTGAATTGGCTGGCCACGAGCTCTTTGTAGAACCTGGCCGAGTACTTTCTTGTTTCTTGCCAGAACACCGGCGTATAGCTTTTGAACAATCCCTTCATTTCAGAGATGGCCGCAGCATCGGCGACGGGATCGGCAAAAGAAACAGCGTGAATCGCGGCTCTCTTCGCCAGGCGAGCAAAGATGTTCAAAGAGCGGACCTTTCCGCCCGTATCGGGAGGGAAAAGAGGTTGCCGCAATGTCAACAGGATCTTCATGGCCGTGGCGTTAATGGCCCAAGGGAGCAAAAATGTCTCAAACTGCAATGACCGTTTCTAGTTTCGAGGCCGCCGGTCCTACTGCGGCCAGCTGAGGACAAGATAAGCTTGGATCACGGTCAAGGAAAATACGGTTCCAAAGCTCAAAATTAAGGAGCCGCCAGCAACCTTCCGTGGCGAATGAATTGCCTTGGCGGTGTGCGTTCAAGAGATACCGAACGTAGTCAGGCCGAATGAGTTGTCGCTCGGCCATTCGGCCGTCCGTCAAAATTGCACTGAGCCTGTCAAAAAGTTGATTCCGCAACCACGGTCGAACCGGGGTAGGGAAGCCCTTCTTGTTACGGCGAAGAGCTCCTGCAGGCAACTCCCGAGCCATTGCCTTTCGGAGGAGATACTTCCCCGAGAAAAAACGTATCTTGTACCGTGCCGGGATGCGTGCCGCAAACTCGACCAATTTGTGGTCCAGGAACGGAACTCGACTCTCGATCGACGTGGCCATGCTCATCTGGTCCTGTTTCATGAGAAGCTCGACCAGGTAAGTTTTCATGTCGAGGTAAAGCAGTCTATTCAGCGAGCTCCCATTCGATCCGTTTGCAGGAAAGAACCGCATGCAATTCGCATAGGCATTGACGCCGCGGAATTCCTCGGTAAGTTCGCTGTTAAACAGTTGCGGTTGTTGATCCTGGGGAAATGCGGAATAGAAATTGTCAAAGTAAATCTGCTCAAAATTATCGGGATAATAGAGGAACGAATGTCGCAATTTGCGCAGCACCCAATCCGGAGCAAATCCCGAAGACAATGCCTTGCGCGCAACCTGCTGGACTTGTAGTGGAACGAACTTTCTGTAGAGTGGCCCGCCGCGTAGATTCCAGAGAGCGACCCGATACTTCAGGTAGCCAGCGAACAATTCGTCGCCGCCCTCGCCCGTGAGAACCACTCTTACTTTCTCCCGCGCCAGACGAGACACAAAGAAGAGGGCTACACTGGACGGCCATACCAGTGGTTCGTCCTCGTGCCAAATCAGTTGGGGCAAACTCGCAAAGAAGTCTTCTGGGCCCAGAATTACCTGATTGTATTCGGCCCCGATGTGTCTGGCGACTTCGCGAGCGTGGGGCAGTTCGCTATATTGACCATCGGCGTAGCCTACAGAAAACGTTTGAATAGGTTCTCTTTTCAGAGCCGCCATCACTGCTGCTATCGAACTTGAGTCGAGTCCCCCACTCAAGAAGACTCCGACCGGAACGTCACTCATGAGGTGTGCGCGGACGGTCTCAGTAAACAGATCGCGAAACTGCGAGACATAGTCCGATTCGCCGAACGCGTATTCCGGCGGAGAGATATTCAGATCCCAATATTGGCTGATCTGTGGTTTTTCAGTTCCGGTAGCGAGGTCGATGTAAAAGCGATGACCAGGCAAAAGTTTGTACACATCTGCGAAGAGCGTTTCCTGTGAAGAGAGATAGCCAAAGGCAAAGAACTCGGGAAGAGCGTCCCGATTAAGGCGCGGCCGGAAACCTTGGAGCTCAAGGAGCGCCTTAATTTCTGACGAGAAGGCAAATCTGTCGCCCACAATCGCATAATAAAATGGCTTTATACCTAAGCGGTCTCGCGCACAGAAGAGTCGCTTGCGCCGTGTGTCCCAAATTGCGAAGGCAAACATGCCGCGGAGATGGCGAACACAATCGTCACCATACTCCTCGTATAGGTGCACGATCGTTTCCGTATCGCTGTTGGAAGCGAAGCGGTGACCGCGCTTCTGGAGTCCAGGGCGGAGTTCGGCATGGTTGTAGATTTCCCCATTGAATACGATCCACACGCTCCCGTCTTCATTCGTCATTGGCTGATGTCCACCGGCCAAGTCAACAATGCTCAGCCGGCGGAAGCCAAACGCCAGCGGGCCAGAAAAAAACCTCCCTTGATCGTCTGGCCCACGGTGACGAAGAACGTTCGACATGGCTTTCAGCTCTTCTGCTGAAACGTTGTTCCCTCGCAGGTCGAGAATTCCGCAAATTCCACACATTGTTCAGTTTTCTCTTTTAGAGTTGGATTCGCCCAACGCCGCGATGCTGGTTTGCCCGTATTGAAGACATCGCTCTCATAGCGGCAAGACGGAAGCCGGGGGAAACCATCGGAAAGGACATGGTCATCGTCAGCACCGAGTGACGGTTTGCGTTAGATCGGCGACCGATTCTGTGGCTGTTTCGCAAGGCCGTGCGCTACCTACCCCGGTTTTGGAGCTGTAGGTTCATAGATGGTAGTAGTCTTAGCAGGCAGAGAAACTAGACGGCTTCTTGTATCCCGGGACCACTCGCGCTGTTTCACGCGCAGATCGGCCTCAAATATCCGGCGCCCGCTCAACTCGAAATAACTGCCGTCGCAAACAACAAACTGTAGGACAACTTTGTCAGTACTAGTCGAGCAAAACAAAAATCGGGCGTCGCTGGCCCACGGTCCTATCTGCCAATTTCCGAACTCGTCGGCGAAGAACATAGAGTCAGTTGCATTCGCAGTGGAATACTGGAAAGCGTTGACAGGCACGCCTTGGTGTCCCGATTCCAGGCGCCGGAGAAGACCGAGATGGGCGGTGGCCTCTGAATCGGGGATCAACATGGTTGTGAATTCTGCGGGCAAGGGTGAGCGCACGCTGAGGCGAAGAGTCGGGGAAGGCTCTTTTCTTCCGTACGCTGGCGAATGCCAACCGGTGGATATCACCCGCGAACAATTCACATTCGCCGCGAACAACAAAGCAAGAGATGCAAGTTCATCGCTGACGAACACGGCGCCTTCGGGAATCGCATGCAGGGAGCCAGGAGCAAAATGCCAGGAAGCTTCAAGTTTGTGGACTCCCCCGCCGTCAAGAATGTCACGTATAAGCCAGAAGCGTGATTTCAAGTGGAAGATGTGACGACGATGTTGAACCGGTGATGGCGGCCGGCAATAACCTCCGTGCGAGCCTACGAATAAATCAAAGGTTGTTCCGGTCACCCAGGAGTTTACATGCGCATTGGCTCGGCCATGCCATTCGAACGGTCCCGCTGGCTCCGCTTGACTCGAATCGCCGACCTGAACGGTATTGTGAGCAGCTGTTCCGCGAAACCAATTGCGTTCGCTGGAGGAGTCCACGTAAGCGAACGTGCCCGGATCAATCAACAACGGTTTACCGTTTCCGGACAGTTGAACACTCAGCGCATCTGCGTGGCCGTGGCCAGCGCGGCCTGCACCTTGGGGGCCGGCATCTATCAGAAGCTGATATGCGATTGGGCTCGAGCTTCGCATCACGTAAATCCCGCTGGACTCGAAGGCGATCGAAGTGTCAGCCTGTTTCCGTGGCG
>Ga0209648_10003575_pt1 | contig 13083 bp, 14 predicted proteins | sample GraSoi2013_115cm_FD_185830 | JGI IMG/M metagenome (GOLD analysis project Ga0209648, IMG submission 185830) | Grasslands soil microbial communities from the Angelo Coastal Reserve, California, USA - Sample 9_17_2013_115cm (SPAdes) (version 2) | ecosystem: Environmental > Terrestrial > Soil >...
GGATGAACCTCATTGTCGACTTCGGCGACACCACCGAGACGCTTACCATCCGGGCGCCATCGATTCAAATGGTCGCGCCGCTACACAGCATCTACGCCGACGGCATGCAGGATGTGCATCGCGACTCTGCCGTCGGGCCAAACCTGTTCCGCATCGCGCCCTGGACAGCCGGCACCCCGCCGATCTTTGCGGTCGCGCACCAAACGTGCCCATGCACCAGTCCGCCCAATCTCACGATCACCCAGGACACTCTGTTCCAGCTGCGCCAGACGCCGCTGTAGCCAGCCCGGAGATCGACGAGTCGCGTTTATAGAAGACGCGCGCGCGAGACTCAGGTGGAGCCGGCGCTGGGCTGCGGCTCTGCGCGGCCGGCGCCATACGCCCAGTTGCGAGCGACCAGCGAGCCGCTCAGACCTACGATCGCCAGTGCGTTGAGACCGTGGAGGCCGCCGATGATGGCCAGGCCCGTGCCGCCTCCCGAGCCCACGACCCCAAGCAGGAACTGCACCACCACGAGGCCGAACAGTCCGGCGGTCTGACCCTTGGTCCGCGCCGGCAACCGCGCGCCGAAAGACAGGGCGATCAGGGCGAGAATTGTGAGGGGAATGACCAGGGTGCCCACTACCGCATGGAGGCCCGCGAACTGGTCCCCCACCTTGAAGGCGGCATAGACATCTTTCGCGTTGTTCTTGGCGCCCCAGACAGCCAGGGCCGCGGCTGCGATCAGATAGAACTGCAAGGCCAGCTCAACCAGCAGGACCACGCCGACAATCGTGTAGGCCTTCTTTAATCCGGACATATGACCTCCTCACGCCGAGATTGATCCACGAATCATCGCAGACCGTTTCGAGCATCTATTTCCGGCTTGACCGGCCGCAGCGGCCACGAGCTAATGGTTCTCCCGGTGTTGGGACGGCGGCGATCCACGAAAGACCACGTAGATGGCCACCAGGAACACGGACCAGACGATCTCAGCCGCAATCGGTTGCCACAGAGCGACGGGTATCGACAACATAAACACGAATGTGCCGCCCAGGGTTCGGTAGAAGCGGAGGCGCACGAGTTGTGGTGACAGGTCACTCCTCACCAGGCGCCGTCCATGACTGGCGTGCCACCAGGTTGCGGCGAAGAGGAGATTGCTGACAGCCAGCGTCAGCGCATAAAGCACCGCGGCCAACGAATCCTGCTGGTTGCGCCCGAGGACCGCTGTCGGAAACGGGAGGAACGCGATCAGAAGCAGGGATCCGAAATTCAGAGCGATCAGCCGGCCGTCGTAGCGCCGGATGTATTTGAAGCTCTCGTGATGTCCGTACCAGATCGAGGCGACTGCCACGAAGCTGATGATGTAGCTGAAGAAGGTCGGCGCCTCGTCGGCTAATTGCGCAGCCAGTGTCGAGTTGCTCGTTGCGGTGGGGACGGACAGCGAAACCACGAGCAACGTGAGGGAGAACGCGAAGACACCGTCGCTGAGCGCGAGGATGCGCCCAAGGCCGTAAGCCTGCTGGCCCCGCTCGCCCTCTGACATTTCCTCGTCGCCCGATCGTTCGGGCGGCCGGCTTCTACCCACGAGGCCGGATCACAGGAGTGAACTATGACGTCCAAATCGAAGCCAGATGGAGGCCGAGAATGGGACATCCAGATCGCTCTTTGACTCTAGATCCCGGCGGCGGCTAGGATCGGACGATTCGCGTCGCGGAGGGCCGTTTTCACAGGAGGCAAGGGTGGTAAAGCGCAAACTGACGACGTCCTTTGGCGTGTTCGCGGTGCTCGCGGGCATGGCGGTGGCCGTACCCGCGGCGACCGTGGCGGCGAGCACGGGTGTAGTTCGGCAGATCCTTTCGACCGGCACGACCTCTTACTCGCCGTCCGCTCCAGCTCCAGACGCGCAGGTACAGCCGAACGAGCTGGGCCCGACGCCGGCTGGTGACTCGAGCGGCGCGGGCAGCTCGCAGGTCTTCGGCGTCAACCGCAGCCGTTCGATCGAGCACACGGCGCCGAGTGTTCCCCTGGCGCCGCTCGCGGCGGGCGTCGGCGTTTCGAGTTCAGGGCCGCTGTCGGTCCTCAGCTCGTTCGACGGTCTTAACCACCGGCAGAGCCGTCTCGCCAACGGTGGCAGGCAGTTCTCGCTCGAGCCACCCGACCAGGGTCTCTGCGTGGGCAACGGTTTCCAGATGGAGATCATCAACGACGTCCTCCGCGTGTACCAGGCCAATGGAACTCCCTTCGGCGGGGCGGAGGACCTGAACACCTTCTTCGGTTACGGCCCGGCGATCATCCGGGCCACCCCCACGACCCCCGCAGTGTTCGGAGAGTTCTCGACCGACCCGAGCTGCTTCTACGACAAGGACACCAACACGTGGTTCGCCGACATGCTCGGCATTGACACCTTCTCGACGAGTGGCGACTTCAAAGGAACGAACTCACTCAGCCTGGCGGTGAGCAACACCGGTGATCCGACCGGCACCTGGACGGTCTACAACATCCCCGTCCAGGACGACGGCACCCAGGGGACGCCGAACCACGGCTGCACCGGCATCGCGCCATACGGCCAGGCGACGACACCCCTCAACCCGAACGCCTGCTTCGGCGACTACCCGCACCTCGGGGCTGACGCCAACGGCGTTTACCTGACGACAAACGAGTATTCGTTCTTCGGCAACGATTTCCACGGCGCGCAGGTCTATGCCATCTCCAAGCGGGCTTTGGCCTCGCACCCGACATCCATCACCGTGGACCAGATCGATACGCACGGTGTAGTCGACAGCAACTCCGGCTTCACGGTCTGGCCGGCCACCGCGCCAAATGACATCAACTCCAATGCCAACGGCGGCACCGAGTACTTCCTGAGCTCGAACGCAGCTGACGAGGCTCACGGCAACGGCGTGGCCGTCGGCCCGCGCCAGTCGAACCAGCTCCTGGTGTGGTCGCTGACCAACACCTCGAGCCTCAGCTCCACGACGCCTTCGGTCAACCTGAGCCACAACGTCCTCACGGTGGGCAACTACGTGGTGCCGGCTCGCTCGGAGCAGAAGGCAGGCGAAACGCCGCTGATCGACTGCTTGAACAAGAAGGTCTGCGCCACCAACTTCGTGCTCGGCACTCCGGATCCGTTCGCACCCGAGTCCGAGTACCCGATCGACAGTAACGACACGCGCATGCAGCAGGTCGTGTTCGCCGACGGCAAGCTGTGGGGCGCGCTCGACACCGCCGTCAACTCGTCCGCCAATACGCGGGCGGGAGTCGAGTGGTTCGTCGTCAACCCGACCGCGGGCACGCTCGTCAACAGCGGCTACCTCGCGGTCAGCCAGAACAACGTCACCTATCCCGCCATCGCCGTCACCCCGGACGGGCACGGCATCATGGCCTTCACGCTCGTCGGTCGTGACTTCTACCCGAGCGCGGCCTTCGCCTCGATAAGCGCCGCCGGCACCGGGGAGGTTCAGATCGCGGCCGCGGGCGCCGGCCCGGCGGACGGCTTCAGCGGCACCACTGTCTTCAACGCGCCGAACCCGGCCCGCCCCCGCTGGGGCGATTACGGGGCGGCCGTTTTTGACGGCTCCAACTTCTGGATCGCATCCGAGTACATCGGCCAGACGTGCGATTTGAGCCAGTACATCGCCACACATGCGAGCTGCGGCGGCACCCGCACCCTGCTCGCCAACTGGGACACCCGCCTGACCGAGGTCAAGCCCTCGTAAGGCTCCAGCAGAACTTTCGGAGGCCGGCCGCTCGCGCGGCCGGCCTCTCTCCTTTTTCGATCAGTCCTGAGGCCGACAGCAAGACCTCCCTGGTCCGGACCCTCCCTTGGGATGTTCGTCAGCTCGGTCTTAAAGCCTCGGCTCGACTGAGCGCAATTCGACATAAAGACGCGACAGATTCAGCCTAAGCTCCGGCCTGATGATCGGCGCAGCCTGGGACCTGGCGCGGGACCGGCGGATCTATCTCCGCGTCTCATACCTGCTGCTCGCTTTCCCGTTGGGCACGCTGTACTTCGTCGTCATCATCACCGGGCTGTCAACCGGCGTAGGGCTCTCGATCGTCATTGTTGGATTGCCGATCCTCGTCCTCACTCTCTTGATCTGGTTGCTGTTCGGACGGATCGAGCGGGAGCTCGCGATCCATCTCCTTGGAGCCCAGGTCAGGCCGATGTCCGTTCCGGATTCGGTCCGGCGTACTCCCTGGCAGAGCCTGCTCAAGACCCTGGGCGATCCCGTCACCTGGAAAAGCCTGGTCTACCTCTTGCTCGAGTTTCCATTCGGCATTTTCTCGTTCACCCTCGCCATCGTCCTGATCACCGTCTCACTCTCGCTGATCCTCACTCCGGTCCTTTACATGCTCGCCAACGTCCTGTATCAGCGGGATCTCCCAGGGCAGCTCGCGGGATCGATCGGGCCGGGCGTGCCGATCGATGGACATTTCGACCCAAACGTGTTCGCCGCGTTCCTGCTCGTGAGCGGTGTTGGACTGGCGCTCGGCGCCGCGTCGCTTGCGATCTTGAATGGCACCGGCTGGCTGTGGTCGCGCTTCGCTGAGCTGATGCTCGGAGTGGATGAGAGCCGCGTGCAGCTGGCGGACGCACAGGCCGAAGCAAAAACCCAGGAGATGCGCGCCGAGCGCGCGGACCAGAGCCGGCGGGAGCTCATCGTCAACGCGTCTCACGAGCTCAGGACTCCGGTCGCCAGCATCAGCGCGCACGTGGAATCCCTGCTGAAGCCTGGCCGCAAGATGGATGCCGAGACGCGCAAATATCTGTCGGTCGTGGCGGCCGAGACTGACCGGCTTGGATCGCTCGTCGACGACGTGCTGGCGCTGGCCCGAGCCGATGCGGATGAGCTCCACCTCGATATCCAGCCGGTGGACGTGGCGGCTCTCATCGACCAGGTCTGCGAGGCCCTCGCCCCGCTGGCCAGGCGCGAACGCAAACTGAGCCTGGTGCACTCGAGCGCGCCGGGGATGCCGTGCGCGATCGCAGATCGCGACCGCCTCGCCCAGGTGCTCACGAACCTCGTGCGGAACGCGGTCAACAACACGCTGGACGGCGGGATCATCTCGGTCGAGGCCGCGATGGACGGCGATCGCGTCACCATCACGGTCTCCGACACCGGGATCGGGATGGAGCCGTCCGACCTCAAGCGGATCTTCGAGCGCTTCTACAGGACAGACCAATCCCGGGCGCGCGACACCGGCGGGTCGGGCCTCGGCCTGGCGATCGTGCGCGATCTCGTGTCGGCGATGGGCGGATCGATCGGCGCCGAAAGCGAGCCTGGCCGAGGCAGCGTGTTTCGAGTCTGGCTTGCGCGCGAGGCGGCCTGAACGATGGCTTTGATACTCGTGGTCGAAGACGAGGCGGCGATGAACGATCTCATCCGCGCTGAGCTCGAGGCGGAAGGACACGTGGTCCGCCAGGCGCACGACGGGCCGGCGGCGCTGAAGCTGGCGCGCGAGCAGGTGCCGCAGCTCGTGATCCTGGACTGGATGCTGCCCGGGCTGGACGGGCTGTCGGTCTGCCGCCAGCTCCGGCAGGACTACTTGATGCCGATCATCATGCTCACCGCCCGTTCCGAGGAGGTCGACCGCGTGCTCGGCCTGGAAGTCGGCGCGGACGATTACCTCGTGAAGCCGTTCGGAGTACGCGAGCTGCTCGCGCGTGCGCGCGCCGCCCTTCGCCGCGTGGAGCTCGAGGCGAGACGCAGCCAGCCCAGCGGAGGCGCGGACGAAGCCATCGTCCACGGCCCGCTTCGCGTCGAGCCCGACTCGCACCGCGCAACCCTGAATGGCGCGGAGCTTGCACTGACTCCCAAGGAATTCGAGCTGCTTCACCTCTTTGCGGCCAACCCAGGCCGAGCTTTCAACCGCGAGTTCCTCATCGAACGCGTCTGGGGCGGCGATTACGAGGGTTCGATCGCGCGGTAGACAACCACATCCGGCGGCTTCGCCAGAAGCTCGGCGATTTGGGAGACAAGATCGCGACCGTCTGGGGCGTGGGCTACCGCTTCATCGAATAACAAGCGCCTGGATTTCGAGGTCAAGCCGCGGCAGTTCCGACACAGCCTCGCGACATGTTGGCCTCAACCTCGATTCACCGGCTAGTACAGCCGGCGAAGCAAGGAGTGGTGATGCGTTATCGCAGTTTCTTCTGGCCGGCGATCCTGATCGTATTCGGAGTGATCGCTCTGGGCGTCAACCTTGGCGCGATCTCCAGCGGCCGCCTCTACCGCCTCGCGGACCTGTGGCCGCTGATCCTGGTCGTCATCGGACTGGTGTCCATCAGCCGTCGCGCCTGGCAGGGTGCGACGCGCGACCTGGCCGCCGCGTTGATAGTGCTGCTTGCAGTGGGCGGCGCAGCGGCATATGTCGCGGCTCGCGGGCCGGTTCCCACCGGCTCGGAGACCCTCAACACCTCTGACACCGTGGGCAGCCTGGACCAGGCGACTCTACATGTCTCGGCGGGCGCCGCGACATTGAGGGTGGACAGCAGCGACGCCCTGGGGGCAGACCTCTATCGAGCTCACATCGAATACTCGGGCCCAAAGCCGACTGTGAGCCTGGATCGGGGGACCGGCATTCTCGAAATCTCGCACAGCGACGACTTTGCACTCTTCGCGGGCCGCCGCTTTGCGCTCACGCTGGAGGTCAGCCCGGCTGTCACCTGGAACATCAGCGTGGATGCCGGATCGGCCAACGACACCCTCAACCTGTCGGCCCTCAAGGTTGGCTCGATCAAGCTCAGTACCGGAGCGAGCCATGACGTCATCACTCTGGGCACGCCGGCCGGAATAGTGCCGATCAGCATCGTCGGAGGCGACGTCAACCTGCTGGTGCACCGGCCGGCGGGGACCGAGGCTTCCGTGCATGTCTCGGCAGGGGCGGTCAACCTCAGCGCCGACGGCACGCAGTACCACGGCGTCGGCGATGAGGCGTGGCAATCCAGCGGCTACGACCAGGCCGGCAACGGCTATCGAGTCGAGGTCAGTGGCGGCGCATCCACCGTGACCATGGACACGAGCGCCGCTCAATAGGCTGGGATCGACTTCTAGCGCGCGGCTTTCAGCGCCGCCTTCAGGTCCGAAACACCGAAGTAGACGTTGACCCGGCGCGCGGTCCCGGCAGAGCCGATGTAGGCGTATCGGATGTTGACGCCCGCCTTCCCCAGCTTCTGGGCAATCCTTCCCAGGCTGCCGGGCGAGTCGGTGAGCGCGACTTCGAGCACGTCCTCTTCGATCGTCTCCCAGCCGTGCGCCGCCATCACCTTCTTCGCCGCGGCCGGCTTGTCGACGACCACCCGAATCGAGCCCCGGCCGCCTTCGACCCAGGCCGTGAAGGCTCGGATGTTCGCTTTCTTCTCACCGAGCGCCGCCCCCACCTCCCCGAGCATTCCGGGCCGATCCGGCACCGAAAGCGTCAGCTGCCTGGCCTTTGGCATGTGTCCTCTCCTTCTATGTCAGTGCCGCCAGCGACTCGCGTCAGCAGCATAGCCCCGCCGAGTTCGGGCGGGCGCCGCAGCTCGTGCCGACCTAGGCGCCGGCGTCAATTTGCGCGTCGAGGATGCCCTTCACGTTGTTGACGCCCCACTCACGATCTCTGTCCGATTTCTCCGCGGATCTCACAGAACAAGTCGACGGGAGCAAGGCGCGCCTGATTCCCTGTAACTTTGAAAGGAGTAAGTGGATGCAGGGTTTGTCCCAAAGCAACGGACGCAGCGCGACGCCTCGTGAGGGTTTGCCCACAGGTGTATCGCAGCGAGGATTCTTGTCGCGGCTGTCGCCTGAGCTCATCGATGAGCTGATCCAGTCATCACGGCCGGCCTCCTACCCGCCCGGATTCATCCTGGAAACGCCCACCCATGCCGGCCTGGCGTTGATCGTCTCAGGAGCCTTGCGGTACTACCTTCCCGCAGCCAATGGCCGTCAGGTCACCGTTGGCTACCTGGGTCCTGGAAATGTGATCGGTTCGATACAGAAGGAATCGACGCCGGGGCTCCGCATCCAGGTCATAGCGGCGACGACGCTGTGGCACCTGCAAGCAGACCGCGTCCAGTTGTTGATCGAGCGGCGGCCCGGGTTCACAAAAGCGCTGCTCGACGAAGCGACCCATGGCCTGCGGCACTCGTTTCAAGTTCTCGCGGCGAGCACGTTCACGACGGTGCGCGCGCGCGTGGCACGGGATATCGTCGAGCGTGCCAACGTGCTGGGTCCTCTGTGCGCGGGCACCCACCTGATGGTGACTCATCAGTCGCTCGCGGACGCGACAGGTTCGGTCCGGGAAGTGGTGGCACGCGCGCTCCATGACATCGAGCACGAGGGCATCATCACGACGGGGCGAAGCAGCGTCACGGTCCTCGATCCGGACGCCTTGATGCGACTGGCCGGGTACGTGATTTAGTAGAGGTGGTTTTCCTGAGACAGCTCGAGGGTCGGGTGGCCCTTGTCACCGGCTCGTCACGCGGAATCGGGGCCGCGATCGCCCGTCTCTTCGCGGCCGAAGGGGCCGCTGTCGCGGTGCACGGCCGCGATCACGACGCGGTTGAAACGGTGCGCTCGGAGATCGCCTCAACCGGGGGAGTCGCGATCGGAGTCACGGGTGACCTCACCGTCTTCGCGGACCTGGAGAGGATGCGTGGCGAGATCGAAGCTTCGGCGGGTCCCGTGGACGTGCTGGTCGCCAACGCGGGCGCCGTGCTTCATGCGCCTGGACCCCTGGAGGAGATACCGGTCGAGGCGTGGAGAGCGACCGTCGAGGCAAATCTCGGGGCCACGTTCCTCACCCTCAAGGCGTTCCTCCCGGGCATGAAGAACCGAGGACGAGGGGACATCGTCACGATCTCATCGACCGCCGCGCGCCGACCTGGTGCCCGCGCTCCCATTGCCTATGCAGCCGCGAAGGCCGGCGTCCAGCTCCTCACTCAAGACGTGGCGCTGCAGGCAGGCCCGTTCGGAGTCCGGGCGAACTGCATCGCCCCTGAGACGATTCTCACCGAAGACAACCGGCGGCGGATTCCGATCGACCTGCAGTCGAAGATGGCGGAGATGCACGCCACTCGCCGCCTGGGCACGCCCGAGGATGTGGCCCGGGCGGCGCTTTTCCTGATCGACCGCAACCAGAGCGGCTGGATAACAGGCGCCGTACTCGACCTCCACGGAGGCACCCTGGTCGTCTGAGATCCAAAAGGCTCCATTCCTACCAGGCGACATCCGACTGGTCTACGGTTCCGCCATGAACGAGCTCTTTCCTCTGATCTTTGTGCCAGTGCTTCTGGTCGTGTATGCAGTCGGCTTGCTGGTTGGATCGATGATTGCCGGCTTTGGCTTGCGACTCGGCTGGGAATTCGCGGGGCGACGGAACCGACCGCTGCCCCCGCCTCAGAGCTGACGGCAAGGGGGCCGTTGAGCGCCACCAGGTCGAAACCAAATCTGCGGACGCCCGACTAGACAGATCCGCGCGTTGCGAGCGCATTGGCGATCAGCTCGGCGGTCAGCTGCGGGTTGTCGACGCCGACGATCAGCTTCGCGTAATGCTCGTCATGCAGCCGGATGCCGATGGCCTTGTCCGGGTCATGCACGTCCCAGAAAGCCCACTCGCCGTGCTGCAGGAAGCGGCCGGCGGTGATGAGTCCCGGGACGCTCGTCCCTGCCATGCGAAGCCCGTGAAATACGCCATGCGCCTCCGGCACACTCGGATCCACCCCCGCGACGTGCTCGAGGGGCACCTCGAGCCGGCTCGCGAGGGCGAAGAACTGGTCGGCGCCGGTGATATGGACGACAAGACTGGTCGGAGTCAGCTCGATCGTGGCCACCGACCAAAAGGTTAGTTCACAGCCCCGCTGCCGGCGGATTGCTACTCCTTGCCAGTCGTAGCCTCGACTGCGCGCTCGATGAGCTGCGCGAATTGCATCGAATAGACGGTGATGCCGCCGACGTGGCTGGCGGTGGGGAATTCAACGGTCGTCGAGCCGGCGCGAGCCGCCATGAAGCGCTCTTGATTCGGATCGATCATCCTGTCCGCGCCGGAAACCTGGTACCAGGACGGGATGGTGTGCCAGCCAACCGGTCCGGACGGTGTGACAAAAACCGGGATGAACGCGATTGGCCGCTGCGCATCGTTTAGCGCTTCCGCCGTGCCCGGCGGCAGATCCTGGGCGAAGAACTCCGGGAAGAACGCGGGGTCGATGCCCGCTTGCGATCCAAAGCCGAAAGGGGCGCCCGTCCAGACCAGGTGGGCGATGACGCTTGATTGAGCGAACCCGGTGCCCAGGCCCTGGAGGGTGTCGCCGGCATCCGGGATGAAGGCCGCCGAATAGACGAGGGCGGACACGTCGGAGCGGCCGTACGAGGCGCCAGAGATCACGGCTCCGCCATACGAGTGCCCCACCAGGACCTTCTTTCCAGGAATTTGATTCAGCACAGCATCAACGGTGGCCACGTCGCCGGGCAGCGAGCTCAGCCCGAGCGCCGGCGTGACAGTCCGGAACCCTGCATCGTTCAGCCGGCGGACGACGCCGTCCCAGCTCGACGGGCCTGCCCACGCGCCGTGGACGAGGACGATCGTCGGCTGGTCGCTGGACTGATTGCCGTCGGCGAACGCGATCAACGGAATCGCGAGCATGAACAGCGCGATGCTCACGACCAGGCTGGAAAGCTTGAAATAGAAGTTCATCGATTCACCTCATTGCTTTTAACGCGTGGCCGGCGCCGCGCCGGGGATGGGAGCCGCCAATGCCTGAAGGCCTTCGGCGGACAACATGTAGGCGCCCTCCTCTCCCTGGGCGCTCGAAGCGAGCTGGACGAACGCGGCGCCGGCGATCTGCGGCGTCACCGGCTTGCCCATCCGCTGCAGGTACTCCTCCTCGCTGATGCCCATGCGCGATGCGTAGGCTCTGACTGCCGGAAGGCCGAGCTCGGTGGCCGGAGTGAGCTTCGGCAGGACGGCGCTGACGCCAATACCGAGGCCGCTCCGCTTTGACTCCTGGGCCGCGTAGTCGGCCATGAAGCGCTGCGCCGCTTTGGCACCCGCGTATCCGCCGCTGAGCGGTGAGCCCATGACGGCTGCGCCGCTGCTCATGACGATGACGCGGCTCCCCTTGCGCAGCGGCAGGAGAAGGGCCTCGCGAATCCAGTTGAACGCCATCCGCGTATCGGTTTGCCAGTTGGCGGAAAAGGTCTCCCACGTGTGGTGATGGATCGGGCGCAGGAGAGGGACTGCGCCGGCGACCAGGGCGACGACATCGGGAAAGTGTTGTGACAGCAGGGTTCCCGCCACCATCGGATCGGTCGCATCCGCCGCCACAAGGTGCAGCTCCGGGCGCTTGTCCGCAAGCTCCTCGAGCGGAGCCGGGTTGCGCGCGACCGCCACCACGTTGGCGCCGGCGTCGAGAAACGCTTCCGCGATGCCTCTCCCCAGGCCGCGGCTCGAACCAACGACGATAGCCACCTTTCCTTCGAGTTCTTTCATCTGCATCTCCTTCTATGACCGAGACGCAAAGTCCTGACAGGTCCGTGCCGTGTCACCATCGCGCGTCTTACTGTTTGAGGGGATTGGCTTCGCCATCTTTATTAGCGGACAACGACCAGGAGCTCCTGATGGCGCTTAGCCGCGGAGAGCCGGCCGCGATCGCACTGCTGTATCAGCGCCACGGTCCACGAATGATCGCGTTCGCCCGCAGGTACGTCCGCCACCAGGGAACCGCCGAGGACATCGTCGGCGGCTTGTTGGGCAAATGGTTGGAACGTCCACCGCAGGTGGCTGAAGCGCAGCGATTGGTCGCCTTCCTCGCGACGAGCGTGTATCACGCGGCGATCGACTGGATCCGTCGCGAGCGAGCCGAGCAAGGACAACCACCTCGTGGTGAGTCGATTGCTGCGCCGGCTGACGGCCGGGTCAGCGGACCTCTGGCAGAACCGTCGATCGAAGCGTCACCGGAGGGCCTTAGATCTCGTCTAAGCGCCGCCCTGGGGCGGCTGTCCAACAGCGATCGATTGCTGCTCGAGACTCACTACGGACAGGCCCTGAGTCCCGAGGAGTGCATGGACGTCCTGCAGATCACTCGGGCCGCGTTCCACCAGCGCCTTCATCGAGCCCGCACCCGCCTGGCCGGCATTCTGGTCGGTGACGAGCCGGCGGACCTGGGAGGAAGCAGCCGATGAGCAGCCGCGCGCTGAGCCTTTCCGAGCTGGACGGCCTCATCGAGCTCGTCGGACTGCCGGTCCGGACACACACACTCGAAGAGGCGTGGACCGAGGCGACGACACCTGACCGGATCGCCGCGCCGGACGAGCAGTTCCTGCTGCTCGTGTGCATGCGCGCAAGGCCGGAGCGCGAATCGCAATTTGAGGAGGCGATAGTCGACTTCGCGGAGTTCACCAATCGACTGTCGGGCACCGCAACTTCGACAGTTCACCGCTCGGCGGATGATCCCCTCACGTGGTACCTCCTCGAGCGGTTCCCCGACCAGGAAGCTCTTCTCAGGCATATGTCGAGCGAACACCTTCGCCGTTTCCAGGTGGTCCAGCAGACGTTCCTGGAAGCACCCGTGGAGGTCTTCTTTCTTGCCGGCACACGGCCTTAGGCGGATTGGCTCGCGACGTCCAGGGCGGCGTCGTAATCCGGCTCGGCCATCTGGTCTGCGACGTATTCGGCATAGGCCACCCGGCCATCCGGTCCGATGACGATGACCGCCGGCTGCAGGAGCCGCCACTCCTTGATCAGAACGCCGTAGTCCCGTCCGAACGCTTCGCTGCGGTGGGCCGATAGGGCCGCATGGCCAGTGCGCTCCGCCCCGCACCAGCGCGCCTGCGCGAACGGAAGATCCATGCTCACCGTGAACAGAACGATATCGGGCAGATCTCGCAGCGCGGCGTCCCAGCGACGCGTCTCCACCTGGCACACAGGGGTATCCAGGGAGTTGACGATGTTAAGGATCCGAACCCGGCCATTAGAGGCAGACAAGCGGACGGTTTCCATGGCGGCCGTCTCTGGCACCAGGCGATCGAGTTCGAACTCGGGTGCCGGAACGCCGCGCTGCAGGCGAGCGCCGATCACGGTCAGCTTCTCACCAAGCTCGAAGGCCTCGCCTACACGCTCAACCAA
>Ga0209648_10003578_pt1 | contig 13080 bp, 10 predicted proteins | sample GraSoi2013_115cm_FD_185830 | JGI IMG/M metagenome (GOLD analysis project Ga0209648, IMG submission 185830) | Grasslands soil microbial communities from the Angelo Coastal Reserve, California, USA - Sample 9_17_2013_115cm (SPAdes) (version 2) | ecosystem: Environmental > Terrestrial > Soil >...
CGGCAGGGGGATGTGGCAAAGAAGGGCGTGGCCGGGTCCGGCCGGCTGCGAGGGCGGCGGGACGCTGTCGCAGATCGGGCCGAGCCGGCGGGTGCAGCGGTTGGCGAATTTGCAGCCGCCGGTCGCCGCAGCCGGGCGCGCGGCTTGGGTCGAGGCTGGGGCAACCCGGCGCTTTCCGATCAGCGGGACGGAGGACAGCAGCAGCTCGGTGTAGGGGTGGTAGGGCGGATGCAGCACGTCGTCGACCGGGCCTTCCTCGACGATGGTGCCCTGGTACATCACGGCGACGCGGTCAGCGATGTGCGCAATGACGCCGATGTCGTGGCTGATGAACAGGTAGGTGACGCCCAGCTCGTCACGCAGATCGCGTAGCAGGTTCAGCACGGCAGCCTGCACGGAGACGTCGAGCGCCGACACGGCTTCGTCGCACACCAGGAACCTGGGCCGCGAGGCGAGCGCGCGTGCGATGCCGACGCGCTGCTTCTCCCCACCTGAAAGCTGGTGCGGATAACGTGCGGCGTAGGAACGTGGCATGCGGACCAGGTCGAGCAGGCGGTCGACCTCGGCTGCTACCTCGGCGTTGACGCTCGCGATCGCGAACCAGCGTATCGCACGACCCAGAATCACGCCTACAGTCTGGCGCGGGTTGAGCGAAGTATCGGAGTTCTGGAATACGACCTGAGCGCGCTGGCGGAAACGAGCGTCGGGCTTTGCACCAATGGCGGCGGAAGCAAAGCGCAGCGTGCCGCCGCGCGCGGGCAGCAGCCGGAGCAGCAGGCGGCCCAGCGTGGACTTGCCGCAACCGGATTCGCCCACAAGCCCCAAAACCTCGCCGGTGCGGATCGTCAGCGACACCCGATCCACCGCCAGCACGCCGGAGGCTTTGCCGAGCAGGCGCTGCAGCCAGCCGCCGGAATCGAAGCGAATGCTGAGACCTTCGGCTTGCAGCAACGGCACAGCGGCGGCGACCGGCGCGACAGCGGAGGGCGCGGCCTCGGCGGGCCATGGCAAGTCGGCGATGGCCTCGACGCGATGGCAGCTCACCGAGTGGCTCTCATTGCTCGATACTTGCGGCAGCTCGCAGCCGGCGGCCGCGAAGGCGCACCGCGGCCGGAAGTTGCAGCCCGGATCGGGCGCGCAAAGGTCGGGCAGGTTGCCCTGGATGGGCGCGAGGCGGCCGGCATGGGGACGGTCCGGCCGGGGCAGCGCGGCCAGCAGGCCCTTGGTGTAGGGATGGCGCGGGCGATGCAGCACGGCGTGGGTCGTGCCGGCCTCCGCCACGCGCCCGGCGTAGAGCACCGACACTGTATCGCAGAGGCGATCGACGATGCCGAGGTTGTGGCTGACCAGCAGCATGGCGAGGTTGCGCCGCGTCCGCAGCTCGTCCAGCAGGGACAGGATCTGCGCCTCGATCGTGACGTCGAGCGCGGTGGTTGGCTCATCGAGCAGCAGCAGGTCGGGCTCGCTCGCCAGCGCGGTGGCGATGCCGACGCGCTGCTTCATGCCGCCGGAAAGCTGGTGCGGATAGCTCTTCATCACCTCGGCGGGACGGGGGATTCCCATCTCCGCCAAAAGCGCCGTCCCGCGATCCCAGGCGGCGCGGCGCCCGGTGCCGAGGTGGATGCGCATCGGCTCGGTCACCTGGGTGCCGATCGTCAGCGCCGGATTGAGCGCCGCGGCAGTGTCCTGGAATACGACGCCGACGCGGCGGCCGCGCAGGATGGGCGCGTCGCGCTGCAGGTCGTGGCCGTCGAAGGCAAGGCGCCGCGCCTCGACGCGCGCAGAGGGCCCGAGCAGGCCGAGCAGGGCCAGCACAACGGTGGACTTGCCCGACCCAGATTCGCCCACCAGCCCGAGCACGCCGCCCGGCGGGATGGACAGCGACACGCCGTCGAGCGCCTGCAGCCAGCCCGCGCGCGTCGCGTAGGCTACCGACAGCGCCTCGATCTGCAGCGCAGCGCCGGCGCGCAGCGACACGTCGGGCAGGGCGGCGTCAGGCATGCGCGCGGCCGCTGAGATGCGGGTCGAGCCGTTCGCGCAGGCCTTCGCCCACCAGATTGACCGAGACCAGCAGCACGCAGAGGCAGAGGCCGGGCGCGAGGCTGACCCAAGGCGCTTGCGTGAGGAAGTCGCGCCCTTCGGCGATCATCAGGCCCCATTCGCTGGCGGGCGGCTGCGGGCCGAGGCCCAGGAACGACAGGGCCGAACCGAGCAGGATCGCAAAGGTCACGCGCAGCCCGCACTCGACGATGATGGGCGGCCAGGCATTGGGCAGGATCTCGTGCCACAGGATGGGCAACGCGCCTTCGCCGCGCGCCCGGGCGGCCTGCACGAAATCCTCCTCCAGGAGCCCCAGGGCGACGGCCCTGGTCAGGCGGACCATGATCGGTATGTAGACCAGGCCGACGGCCGCGATCGTCTTGCCCAACCCCGGCGGCGTTACCGCCAGCACCAGAAGGCCGAGCAGCACCGGCGGGAGGGAGATCACCAGGTCGACGCCGCGCATGATCACCTCCTGCACCACGCCGCGATGGAAGGCGGCGAGCAGGCCGAGCGGCACGCCGACCAAAAGGCTGATCGCCATGGCGCCGAAGCCGGTGGCGAGCGAGAGGTGAGCGCCGGCCAGCACGCGGGACAGCACGTCGCGTCCGAACTCGTCCGTGCCGAAGGGATGGAGCGCGCTCGGCGGCTGCAGCCGGACGCGCACGGAAAAGGCGGCGGGATCGTAGGGCGTGATCCAGATGCCCACGACCGCAGCGGTCGCGATCAGCACCAGCAACGCGCCGCCCAGCACGAGGGTGGACGGCACGCGCAACCGCTGAAGCGCCAGCACGCTCACGCCGTCGCCCCGGCCACGCGGATGCGCGGATTCAGCGCCGCGTACAAGAGCTCGGCGACGAAATTGGCCAGCGCATAGATGGCGGTCACCATCATCATGCCGACCTGCAGCAGCGGCAGGTCGTGGCGCTCGATCGCGTACACCAGCAGCCGGCCGAGGCCCGGATAGGCGAACACCGTCTCGACCACCACGATGCCACCGATCAGCAGTCCGGCGTCGATGGCGAGGACGGTGATCGCCGGCAGCAGGGCGTTGGGCAAGGCATGTCGCCACAGCACCCGTCGCTCCGGCAGGCCGCGGGCCCGCGCGGCGAGCACGAAGCGGCTGTCGAGCACTTCCAGCATCGACGATCGTGTCAGGCGCGAGACGTGGGCGACCAGGCCGAACGACAGCACCAGCACCGGCAGGACCAGATGCGCCGCCCAGTCAGCGACCCCGGCGTCGAGCGGGGCATAGCCGGTGGCTGGCAGCAAGTTGAGCCACGAGGCAAAGACCAGGACAGCGAGGATCGCCCAGAAGAATTCCGGAACGGCGATCAGGACGAACTGCGCCAGGGTCAGCACCTTGTCCGATGTGCGGCCGCGATGGGTCGCCGCGTACAGGCCGAGCGCGATGCCGCCCGCCGCGATCAGGCTGAAGGCGAGGCCCGCGAGCAGCGCGGAGCGGCCCAGCGCCTCGCCGATCAACGACGCGGCGGGACGGTTCATCACGATCGACAAGCCGAAGTCGCCGTGCAGCATGGCGTCGAGCCAGCGCCAGTACTGCACCGGCAGCGGATCGTTCAGGCCGAGCTTCGCCTCGAGCTGCGCCACCGCGGCCGGTGTCGCGAACTCACCCAGGATCGCGTAGGCGACGTTGCCCGGCAGGACGTGGATGATGCCGAAGATCAGCACCGACATGCCTAGAAGCACGCCGATCAGGCCGAGGAGACGCCGCAGCAGGAAGGCGGCCAACCGCATGGTTCAGCCCCCCTCTTGATCCAGGGCTGTCGCATGTGGCGCTTTCCGTCGTCTCGACCGGAGCGCCCCTTGACTTCGCTCGGGGTAAACTCCGCGCGGAGTGGAGAGACCTTCTTTCCACGATAAGCGGCCTATCGTGGAGAGAAGGTCTCTCCGCTCGGGACGGAGCTTGCCCCGAGCGAAGTCGAGGGGGCCCTCGGTCGAGACGACGGGGAGTCGCCACATGCGATAGCCCTCCCTCTTGATCAGCCCAGCGTCGCGTTGCGCAGGTCGAACCACTTCATCGGATGCGTCTTTACGCCGCCCACCGACTTGCGGTAGGCGCAGGCGTAGTTGACGGTGTAGGCGAAGAACGAGGCCGGGTTCGCGACCAGCGCCGCCTGCATGTCGATATAATTCTTTTTCTGCACGGCCGGGTCGGCGCTCAGCCGGGCGGCATCGAGGGCGCGGTCCACCGCCTCGTCGCTGTAGTGCCACAGCCGCTCGTTCCAGCTCCCCCGGCTGCGCAGGAAGGGGAACAGGCTGGTGTCCACGGTCGGGCGGGCGAAGAACCCGTCGATGTACAACGGCGCCTTGCCCGAGACCTCGGCGTTGAACGACGAATAAGGCAGGCGCTGCACCTGGAGATCGAAACCGCCGGCCTTGGCGAGTTGTTGCAGGGTGACGCCCAGCCGCTCGCGCACCGGTCGGCCCACGGGCAGGATCACCGGCAGCTTGATGCCGTTGGGATGGCCGGCCTCGGCCAAAAGCTTGCGGGCGGCAGCCGGATCAGCCTTCGGGACGACGACGTCCTTGGCGTAGAAGGGATGGCTGGGCGGGATCGGGCTGATCGTTTCGACGCCCTGGCCGAACAGCGTCAGCTCGACCACTTCCTTCTTGTCGACAGCGAGGTGAAAGGCCTGGCGCACGCGCTTGTCGTTGAAAGGCGGGATGGCGTTGTTCAGGATCGCGCCGTCCCACGAGGCGGTGGGAATGCTGTCGACCCTGAGCTCGGCGCGGCCGGACAGGGGCTTCACCTGCTCGAGCGGCAGGTCCCACAGGACCTCGATGTCGCCGGCCTGCAAGGCCGCGATCTTGACGCTCATCTCCGGGATGATGCGCAGCTCCACCCCGTCGACCTTGGGCAGGCCCGGCTCGAAATAGCCGGGATGGCGCACAAGCACGAGACGGTCGCCGGCGGTGTAGCTCACGAACTTGAACGGGCCGGTGCCGATCGGCTGCGTGGCGAGCTGGGCCGTGGCGCCGCGCGGCACGATCTTGACCTGGCGGTCGGTGAGGATGTCGGCCAGTCCGCCATAGGGAATTTTGAGCTGGAACACGACCGTGGCGGCATCGGGCGCGGAAACGCTCTCGACCATGTCGTATTGGCTGCGCACGGGCGAGGTGCCGGCCGGATCGAGCAGGCGACGGAAGGAGGCGACGACATCGTCGGCCACCATCTCCTGCCCGTCATGGAACTTCACGCCGCGGCGCAGGCGGAACGTCCAGCGCTTGAGGTCGTCGCTGAAGGACCAGCTCTCGGCCAGGTCGGGCTCGACGACGAGGTCTTCGCGCATGCGCGCCAGGCCGTTGAAGACGAGGTTGGCGTAGATGTACTCGTCGCCCGTCGTCACCATCATGGGATCGAGCGTGTTGAGCGACGTGCTGATGCCGATGCGCAGCACGTTGGCCGCAGCATGGGCCGGACGGATGGCGGTCGTCGCCGCAGCCAGTGAAGAGCCGATCAGTGTTCTGCGGGAAAGCGGCATGATGTGCCTTTCAATCGATGTGCCTCAGCCGGGGTTGGCCAGGTTTTCGCGCAAGGTGCGGCCGGCATAGTCGCGGCGCAGCAGGCCGCGGCGTTGCAGCTCCGGCGTCACCATGCGGCCGAACTCTTCGTAGGTGCCCGGGAACACGGTGGGCGGCAGGACGAAGCCGTCGCAGGCGCCGTTGGCGAACCAGTCCTCCATCACGTCGGCGATCATGTTGGGCGTCCCGGCCAGCAGGCCGCGCGGCTTGCGGACGGCCGCCGCGAAGCTGATGCCTTGGGCCTTGGCGACCTGGCTCATGCGGTCGCGCGAGCCGGCGATGCCCTGGTTGCCGGCGGCGACCTCGGCCTCCTCGGCAGTCTTGATCGCGCTGAGGTCGACCCCGAGCAAGGTCGAGGACGACGCCATCACCAGCTCCGGGTCGATCAGGCTGTCGAGGAACTCGGCCTTCTCGCGGGCGATCGACTCGGTCTCGCCGATGACGACGGACAGGGTGGGCAGGATCGCGACGTCGGTCGGACAACGCCCGGCGGCGCGCAGCCTGCGGTGCATGTCGGCGCGGAATTCGATCCCGTCGGCCTTGGTGGCGGTGGTGCAGAAGATCATGTCGGCCCAGCGCGCCGCACACTCGCGACCGCGCGGCGACGAGCCGGCCTGCAGGATGAGCGGGCGGCCTTGCGGGCTGCGCGGAATGGACATCGGGCCGCGGGTGCGGACGAAGGGGCCGACATGGTCGGCGTAGTGGATCTTGCTCGCGTCGGCGAACACGCCGCTCTCGCGGTCCATCACCAGCGCGTCGGGCTCCCAGCAGTCCCACAGGGCATAGCAGGCCTCCAGCACGTCGTCGGCCCGGTCATAGCGGTCGTCCTTCGGCGGCACGCCGTCCATGCCGCAATTGCGCGCCTCGTAGTCCGTCGCCGAGGTGACGACGTTCCAGGCCGCCCGCCCGCGGCTCAGCAGGTCGAGCGAGCCCAGGCTGCGGGCGATCTGGTAGGGCTGGTTGAAGGTCGTGGAGATGGTGTTGCCGAGACCGAGATGGCGCGTCACGCGCGCCATCAGCGGCAGCACTGTCATGGGGTCGATCAGGCTGAGCTGGCCGCCGCGCCCGACATAGTCGGCGAAGCTGTTCCTGTACAAGTCCGGCAGGCCGAGGCCGTCGGCAAAGAAGCCGGCATCGAAGCGCGCGTGCTCGAGCAGCCGCGCCACGTGCTCGTAGCGCTCGGCATCCCAGATGTCATGCAGCGGCGCCGACGGATGGCGCCAGGCACTGGCATAGCTCGCCGTGGGCCCGGTCTTGAGGTACGCCACCAGGTGCATCTTGCGCGTTGCGGGCATGAAGGCTGGGCAGCAAAATTCGTGCCCGAGCAGATTCCGTTCAAGTGTCTTCGGACCGCGGGTCTCTCAGGGCCGGGGTTACCCTGCCCGCACCCGCTCATATCATGGTATCGAGAGGGAAGAGGCAGGCTCGGTCGGGGTAACCCCCCGACCTGAGGAGGCCCGCGGTCCGTTGAGTTGGGGGACACATGACATTCTCGATCGCCGGGCGGTGCCCCAGGACAGGGATGCTGGGCGCTGTCGTCACGACGTCATCGATGGCGGTCGGCAGTCGTTGCGCGTGGGCCGAGGCAAATGTCGGCGCGGTCCTGACGCAGCATCGCACCGACCCGCGTCTTGGGCCCAAGATCCTCGAGCGGCTCAAGCATGGATCATCGTCCGAGGCCATCATCCATGACCTCGAGAAAACCGATCCGGATCTGCGATGGCGGCAGCTCGCCGTCATCGCCGCGGACGGGAAGGGCGCGGTCTTCAACGGCACCAAGATCACATCGATCGTGAAGGCGAAGACCGGCCGCAACTGCGCGGCGGCGGGCAACATCCTGCGCAACACCGCCGTCGTCGATGCCATGATCTCGACCTTCGAGGAAAACGAAAATCAGTCCCTGGCCGAACGGCTCATGCGAGCCATAGAGGCCGGGCAGGCCGCCGGGGGTGAGTTGAAGCAATTGAAGTCCGCGGCGCTTCTCGTCGTGCACCGCGAAAGCTTTCCGTTCGTCGACTTGCGGGTCGATCTCCATTCCCAACCCCTCGTCGAGTTGCGCTTCCTGTGGGAACTCTACGAGCCGACCGCGGATAACTACGTTGTCCGCGCTGTCGAACCGGACAAGGCGCCTGGCGCGGGGTAAAAAACGACGACGACTGGACTCCACCAGTCGATCGGATCAAGGGCTCTGCCGATGATCAAGGGTAGCTGCGCCTGTGGCGGCATTCGTTTCGAGATCGATGCGGTGCGATCGATGACCCATTGCCACTGCACGACCTGCCGCAAGCTGACAGGGGCAAGCTTCGCCACTTTCGCCCATGTCGAGAAGGCCAGGTTCCGCTGGCTTGCCGGCGAGGAGCTGATCAACCGCTACGAATCGGCTCCCGGCAGCTTCCGCGCCTTCTGCCGGATCTGCGGCTCGCTGGCTCCCGGCCAGGCGCCCTATCTCGCGACGATGAGCGTGCCGGCGGGCCTGCTCGAGGATGATCCGGGCGTGCGGCCGCGGCTGCACGTCTTCACCGCGTCCAAGGCGCCGTGGTGGGAAATCAACGACGACTTGCCGCAGCACCGCGAATGGGTGCCCGGATATGAACCGAAGCAGCGGTGCTGAAAGCGGAGGCGACTCAGCCAGCGACCGGCTGGCGAAAGCTTCCGCGATGACAGAGGTCGAGACCCGGCCGCCGGCCCACTACACTGGGGGCCGACCGACTGGAAAGCCGAGGAAACATTCATGGAGACTCTTGTCCCGCCAGCTCTCGCCGCCAGTGCGCCGCAACGCGCCCGCGCCGTGCAGGCGCTGCTGGACGCGCACGGCCCCGAGATGGACCGCCGGCGCGAGCTCACGCCCGAGGTGGTGGACGCGTTGGCCGGACAGGACCTTTTGCGCATGCTGCTGCCCAAAAGCATGGGCGGCCAGGAAACGCCTCTCGTCGAATACTGCAAGGCCTGCGAGACGATCGCCTGGGCCGATGCCAGCACCGCCTGGTTCGTCAACCAGTCCAACGTCTCGGCCGCGTCGTCCGCCGCCGCCATGCCGCATGAGGCGGCCGCCGCCATGTTCGCCGGCCCGCGCGCCGGCCTCGCCTGGGGCGCCCGGCACAACAACAGCACCGCCGTCCGGGTGGACGGCGGCTACCGCCTGACCGGGACCTGGAGCTTTGCCAGCGGCGGTCGTCACACCAAATGGCTGGGCGCCCACAGCGCCGTGCAGAATCCCGACGGCACGCCGCACATGCGCTACGGCCGGCCGGACGACCGCAGCTTCCTCTTCCTGCGCGAGCAGGCGACGATCATCGACGATTGGCACGTGCTCGGCCTGCGCGGCACCGGCAGCGACAGCTATTCGGTAAAGGACCTGTTCGTGCCCGACGCCCATGCGCCGGCGCGCGATGTGCCGGACGAACGGCGCGAGAAGGGGCCGATCTACCCGATCGGCTCGACGCTACTCTATGCCAGCGGCTTCTGCAGCGTCACCCTGGGGCTCGGGCGGCGGATGCTGGAGAGCTATACCGAGCTGGCCCGCGGCAAGCACAGCCGGGCGGCGCCCACGGTCATGGCCCGCAACAATTCGGTGCAGCGGGAAATCGGCCTCCTGGAGGCGAAGCTCTCGGCCGCGCGCGCGTTCCTGCACGAGGCGGCGGGCGAGGTCTATGACGCGTCGGCCGCCGGCACGCTGGACGTGGATCTGCGCATGCGCCTGCGGCTCGCCACCACCGTCGGCATGAACGAGGCGACCGACGTCTCGATCGCCTGCTATCGCGCCGCCGGCACCGTGGCGATCTCGGAGAAGGCGCCGTTCGAGCGCCGCTTCCGCGACGCGATGAGCGCCAGCCAGCACCTGCAGGGGATGCTGCCGATGGTCGAAATGGTCGGCCGGCATATCATCGGCATGGAGAATGTGGTGCAGTTCGTGTGACACGGCAGCCGTCTCCGGCTGCGCGTCAGCCGTCAGAACAATAATCAACCCGGGAGGGATCTCATGTCGACCATCGATGTCCAGGTTCACGCCTACGAACGCGACCGTCCGGGCCGGCCGTGGGCTGCGGTTCTGCATGGCCCGGCGGAGGTCACGGGCGACGACATGATCAAGGCCATGGACGCCGTCGGCGTCGACGGCGCGCTGCTGGTCTCGCCCTACACCATGTACCGCTATGACGCGAGCTACGCCCTGGACGTTCGCGCCGCCCACCCGGGCCGGTTTGCGGTGATCAAGCCGGTCGACCCGAACGATCCCAAGGTGGCCGATACGATCGCCCAGTGGGCGGACACCGAGGGCACTGTGGCCATCCGGATCATGATGACCCAGGGCGTGTCAACCGACGCCGCCGACCCCGGCATCGACCGCGTGCTGGCCGCCGCCGCCCGCCATTCCTTTCCGGTCAACCTGCTGTGCTGGGGCCGGCTGGACCAGGTCGGCCAGATGGCGGCGCGCCATCCCGAGACCAGGCTGGTGATCGACCATCTCGGGCTGCAGCAGCCCTTCGAGCCGCCGGCGCCGGCAGCGCCCTGGGCCGAGCTGCCGAAATTGCTGGCGCTCGCGGCCCACGACAACATCGTGGTCAAGATCAGCGGCGCCTGCACGCTCAGCCACCAGCCGTTTCCCTACAAGGACATCTGGGATCCGCTCGGCCGGATCTTCGATGCCTTCAGCTTCGATCGCTGCATGTGGGGCACCGACTGGACGCGGGCGGTCGGTCTGCTGACTTATAAACAGGGGGTCGAGGCGTTCCGCGTCACCGACCGCCTGTCCGACAGCGATTGCGCCGCGCTCATGGGGCAGACGCTGCAAAAAGTCTATGATTGGGCGCCCGCGAAGGCCGGCTCTCCGTCAGGCTGAGCCTGTGGGAGACGGCTATTTACCCCTTCCGCTGAGGCGATTCAGCGCAAACCTGGTCGGATTTTTAAGGTAATTGTTGCTGCAAGTTGTGATAAATTGGTGCTAAGTAGACCTGTGGGACTGGGGAGTTGGGGTTGAAAAAACTAGGAACATATTTGCTACTGGCGACGGTGCTTGTCGGGTGCCAGACGGTGCTTGTCGGGTGCCAATCGGCGGACCCTGTGCAAAAAGCATCGCCCGAGCTGCAGCGCCAGTATAACGCGGCGTTCCAGGAGATGCTGAAGGATCCCGGCAACCTGGACGCGGTGATGGCCTACGCCAAGGTGGCGACCAAGACCGGTGACTATGAGGGCGCGGTCGGGGCCTACGAAAGCTTGCTGCTGGTCGACTCCAACCTGCCGCGGGTGAGGCTGGAACTCGGCATCCTTTATTATCGTCTGAAATCCTACGAGACGTCGCGTATCTATCTCGAATCGGCGCTCGCGTCGCCCGCTCTCCCTGCGGATATCCGCAAACCGGCCGAGCTGCTGCTGGCGAAGATGCCGAAGCAGTCCAAGTCCCAGCGCACCTGACCCGTAGCGCCGACAAAGGAAATAGTCATGTCCAAGTCCAATGTCGTCATCCTGCTGCTCCTGCGCACCCTCCTCGTCGGTGCGGCCGGGCTGGCTCTGTTCTCCACCGCGCATGCCCAAGGGCGCATCGGCGTCACCCAGGCGACGCAGAACAAGCCAATGGGCCAGCCGCCGGGCGGGGTCGACCGCGTGCTGCGCGTCGGGACCGACGTCCAGGCCAACGAAATCATCTCCACGGCAGCCGACGATCGAGCGCACCTGGTGTTTCTCGACGGGACGACGTTGACGGTCGGACCCAGTTCCCAACTCACGATCGACAAGTTCGTCTACGATCCGACGACCCAGAAGGGCGAGCTGGCGGTCAACGCCACCAAGGGCGTGTTCCGTCTCATCGGCGGCAGGATCAGCAAGACATCGGCGATCACCGTCACCACACCGGCGGCAACGATGGGTATTCGCGGCGGCATGGCGGCCTTTTCTGTCGCGACGGGGGGGGCCACGATCACGGTCTCGTTGTTTGGCGTCATAACGGTGACCGCCGGCGGCGTGACCCAGACGATGACTGTTCCAGGCTTGCAGGTGTCAACCTCCACCGGCGGCACGCCGGCCGCGCCGACAATCGTCACGCAGGGCAGCCTCAGTGCGGCGCTGGGCGCCCTCGTGGGCAACTCGACGGCGACCGCAGCGACGCTCACCGCGATCCAGACGCTCGTTGCGAGCAACCTCGGCAACCCAGTCACGCTGCAGGCCCTCATACAAGCGATCATCGTTGCGAATACGGCGACACCCATCACCACGACCACCACCACCACCACGTTGGCCGTAATAACGGTCGTCGAAAATCCGAACCAGACCCAGGCCAGCCCTAACTGACGAGACAAGGCAAATGCGTTGCGCCGAGCGCAACGCGACGTGGGATTTAAGACGTGGGATTTAAAAGGTACGACTGAGGGAAGATCAAGATCACGCCCAGCATGCTGGGCGTGAGCCTATGGGCGAGTCTTCAGCATCGTCAGAAGTATCGCGCCCGAGGGATGCACTTCACCCATCCAGTTCGGCAATACGAGCGTCGTCGCATCGAGCTGGGAAATGATGGCCGGCCCGGCAAAGCGATCGCCGGCGCCGAAGGCGGCCCGATTGAAGAGCGGCACTCGGGTCGTTCCCGAAGCAAAATGCACGGGGAGACGACCCTCCTCCACCGCTCCTGAGCCGGTGGCCAGGACCGGGCGGGGAGGCGGGGGCATGCGGCCAGTCGCTTCCGTGCGCAGGGTCACGAGCTCCACCGCAGCGTCCAGCGTGAAGCCGTACAGGCTCTCATGCGCCGCCGCGAAGGCGGCTTCGACCTGACCTGCATCGTCGACCCAGCCGACCGCAACCTCGCCGCCCTGGCCATGATAGCGCAGCAGCGCGATGCGGCTCTGCTGGCGGTCGCCGGCAGCGACCTGTTCGGCGGTGAGCCAGTCCTCTGCCTGGCGTCCAAGCTCGGCATAGATCGCGCGCGCGGCTAAAAGGTCGATCGGGCCCGCCTTGGGCAGAGTCCGGCTGAAATCGGCTTTGAGATCGGCCGCCAAAAGCCCGTCGGCGCACAGCACGCCCGGCGCCGGCGGAATCAGGACGCGCGTGATGCCCAGAAGCTCGGCCAGGGCGCAGCCATGGAGCGGTCCGGCACCGCCGAAAGGAACGAGGGTGAAATCGCGCGGATCGTGGCCGCGCTCGACCGAGACGATGCGCAGCGCCCCCACCATGTGGTTGTCGATGATGGCGAGAACGCCGCGCGCGGCCGCCTCCACGGAGAGCCCCAGCGGTGCCGCGACCCGGCGCTCGATCGTGCGGCGCGCCGCGTCGGCGTCGAGCGTCATCCGCCCGCCCAAAAGGTTCGCCGGCAGGTGTCCCAGCACGACATGGGCGTCGGTGACCGTCGCCTCCTCGCCGCCACGGCCATAGGCGGCGGGGCCGGGATCGGCGCCGGCGCTTTGCGGGCCGACCGTGAGCGTGCCGGCGGCGAGCCGCGCGATCGAGCCGCCGCCGGCGCCGATTGCAACCATGTCGACCATCGGCAGCGGCAGCGGCCATTCGCCGACATGG
>Ga0209648_10003579_pt1 | contig 13078 bp, 13 predicted proteins | sample GraSoi2013_115cm_FD_185830 | JGI IMG/M metagenome (GOLD analysis project Ga0209648, IMG submission 185830) | Grasslands soil microbial communities from the Angelo Coastal Reserve, California, USA - Sample 9_17_2013_115cm (SPAdes) (version 2) | ecosystem: Environmental > Terrestrial > Soil >...
TCTGGTCCATGGCGACGGCGCCGACGGTTCCCGTCTCGTGGCCGCGATGATGTTCGGCGGCATGTTCGTCTTCGCGGCAGCGTCCCCAGGCCAGGCGCTCGCGTTCGATGACCAACTCCGAGGGATCGCACAGCGCCAGCCCGCGTTCGGCGGCAAATGCTTCCGCGCCCTCTCCCACCAGCATCATGTGCTCGCAATCTTCGAGCACGGCGCGCGCCAGCCGGATCGGATTGCGTATGCGGCGGACGGCCGCTACCGCTCCGGCGCGCAGCGTCTGGCCATCCATCATCATGGCATCCAGTTCCACGCGGCCGTCGCGATTCAGGTGCGAACCGATGCCGGCGTCAAAGACCGGGTCATCTTCAAGGACGACGATCGCGGCCTCCACCGCATCCAGCGCCCCGCCGCCTCGCGACAGAATCTTCCAGCCCGCCTCGAGCGCGCGCTGGCATCCCGCCTGGCAATCAGCCACGGCTTCGTCGGGAATATTCCAGGCGCCGCCGTGGACGATGAGCGACGCCCTTCTTTTCTGCGGTTGGGGCGAAGGAGTCTTGGCGCGGCGCGCCATCAGGTCAATCCTCTTCGTGGATGGTAACCAGCCGAATCAGCTCAAACTCTTTCTTCCCTGCGGGTGTCTGTACGTGAACCTCGTCGCCCACGCGGCGGCCGAGCAGCGCCTTGCCGATGGGCGAGGTCGTCGAAATCAGCCCCTTTTCGGCGTCGGCCTCTTCCGTGGTCACCAGTTTGTATTCCACTTTCACGGCGCGCTGCACATCCTTCACCCAAACGTGGGACCCGTACCCGGCACGGTCCCTGGGAATGTTGCTCAAGTTGAGCATGCCCAGGTCGCCCAGGCGCTTCTTGAGCTGGCCGATGCGGGCATTGACGTACCCTTGCCGCTCTTTGGCGAACTTGAATTCGGCATTCTCGGAAAGGTCGCCGTGAGCGCGCGCCTTCATCAGCTCTTTGGGCAGCTCGATGTTCAGCTCCGTCTCGAGTGCGCTGATTTCCTCTTGCAGCTTTTGTTTGATTTTCGTCAGTGCGTCCGGCATTGGTTGTGCTTCTCTTGGGGTTCGCGAATCGTGACGGGGAAGGAGGAGCCCGCCTTGCGCCGCGCAATCCTACATTATAGAGGCTGTCCTCCGCCGGCGACAAGAGTGTTGCTTTAGTCGCGCTACCTAGCGGACCTGGACCGTCAGCGTCGCGGTCTTGGTGTTTCCTTTGCCGTCTTCGATGGTTAGCGTGTACGTGGTGTCCTTCTTGGGAGCAACATCGACGCAGCGCGCGAGCGAGGGCCACACCGGATTGCTTTGCGGTTCCAGGCGCACCGTCTTCGTGTTGGAGACTCCGTAACACACCTGGGCGGTCTCGCCGCGATGAATCGCGCCGGGGCTGGCATAGAAAGTCAGGATTTCGAACCGGTTCCCGCCCATCATCTCGACGGCGCGGCGGTCCTCCTCCCTTTTCTTGGCCGCCGCCTTTTCTTCGAACTCCCGCCTGTCTTGCCGGCGGGAGAAGAAAACCCAGCCCACGTACAGTGCCGCGACCGCGAGAAGAAAAGACGTGTAGAAAAGAGGATTGCGGAAGCCTATGTAAGGTTCTCGGTTTGGATCAGAAGACATACTCCTCATCATCCGAAAAAAATCGTGGAGAGTAAATGGGCTGGTGCTATAATCGCACCGTTCCGTTCGTCAAAGCTCTCGTTTGAATTTCGCGGAGAGGTGGCCGAGAGGCTGAAGGCGGCGGTTTGCTAAACCGTTGTAGGGGCTAAAACTCCTACCGGGGGTTCGAATCCCCCCCTCTCCGCCAGATTCCCATAACTACATCCAGCGTTGAGGCTTCCGAGTTACAACCTCACACAGTTTCTACATGACACGAGAGCTGCCGAGATCCTCTGGTTGCACAGTGGTTGCACACATGGTCTCCAAGGTTTTCATTGCTGCTGCCGCGTCACTGCTCACCGTCTTGACGTAAATATTCATCGTGGTGGTGATATTCGCGTGACGCAGAATCTGCTGGATCACCTTGTCGGAGACAGTCAGCCGGTGCAGATTGGTAGCGAGCCCGCGCCGGAAGGCGTGCCAACCATGCCAACGCAAGTTTGACTGCGCCATCATTGGCCGGATGACATCTCTCGCGAGTGCTTCCAAGTTCATCGGCTTCCCGTGTTGGTTCGCAAAAATGAATCCACGGGTTGGTCTGCCGCTTTCTGTCCAGTGCCGCTCAATCATTACCTTCAGCGGCGAGATGACCGGAATAGCGGCCTTGCTCTTTGGGCGCTTGGGTTCGTCTACGTGGCTCCGCCAAACGGACTTCATTACTCGTATCTCGGAACCATCGTAGTTCTCCCACATCAACCCTCTGAGTTCACCCTTGCGAGCCCCAGTGAATGCTGCCGTGGCAACGACCGTGGCGGCGGGCTCGGGAAGGATGGCCAACATCTGGGCTTCTTCTTCGAGCGAGTACGCGTAGGTTTCTCCCGCAGGACGTGCCTTGGGGATTTCGACATCATGCATGGGGTTAGGGTTATTCAAGACCCCCTGTCGACGTGCATATCGAAAAACGCCGCTCAGGAAGTGCTTGATGTGACCCAACGTTGTACGGCTCAGATTCTCGCGGCGAGCAATAGTCATCAAAATATGCTCACCCTCCAAAGTTCTGACGTCGCGCAGCGCCAACGTGCCATTCGGCCGCACATAGCGCAGCCAAATGTTCTTGTAGCCGCAATATGTGGAACGACGCTTTTGTTCCGCCACATACGGCAGATACGAGACCTCGATGAATCGATTCAGGGTCATGATGCTTTCTGGTCTAGCCATGCCGTCGTTGAGAGACCGAATAATGTCATCGGCCAACGGTTCGACAGCGCGTTTAGATCGGTATTGTCCCGTCGCCTTAGCGAGTCTGCGGCACTTCTGGATACGTTTGATCGAACCGTCTTCGAGCACCACATCCTCGCGGTAACGGACATACCAATTCGAACCTTTCTGGAATACATATCCTGATTGGTGGTGGCGGGTTCTTCTCATATTCCTCCTTTCACTGAACCCGTCCCACACGCCTGTTGTTCCCCATCACTATACGCCGCCCAATCCAGTCTTCAAGTTCAGGACTGCCCCAAAGAAAGCGGACATACTTTCCCAAATTCACATGGGGCAAAGGGTCTCGTGCTCGGGAACGCACTTGCTCGCGAACCCATGACACGGGTACACCCCAACGAGAGGCCAGTTCCCGGCTATCGATGAATTCGTAGGTTCCCAGAGGAGCGGAATGACCGTTTCTGGGGCCGTGCCGACTAGCAGCCTGCGGCTGCTGTTGCACGTCTAGCCGGTAAACTGAGGAAAACGATGGATGAGATTCTCCGCTCTTCGCCGGGCTTTCCGTCATCTCTTCCTTTTTCGGCACAGTGGTCTCCAGCCATTTCGAATCGTCCGGGTCATAGGGCTCGGTAAGAATTGTTCTGGTCGGGTGGAACTGTCTGAGAGTTTGTTTCCCTAGAATTGAGTTCTGCCTGGGCCTTCATGACGGTGTGCCGTGCATAGTATTCAGGGGATACTTTGTCCTCAGCGCGAAAGTCTGCAATTCTTCGAATGATTTCTTCCGGGTCGTCGCCACGGATGAGGGCCCGTTTAGCATAGGCCCAGTCATGTTCCGATTGGCTCAGCGTGCTGTGAGAAGCTGATTGCCTGCGTGCAGCTTCCTCGTGGTGATGCCGGGGAGCATCCTGCAAATCAATCTGAAGCTTGAAATCTCGAAGGTGGTAAGTCTCAGTTGATTCGGCGCGCGCCTGCACGTAAAAATCTTCATCATATTTCTTGTTGGCAAAGCCTGGCAGACGCAACACCCGCGTGGAATCCGTTGCCGCCGGATCCCCGCCGAACTCCGCGACCATCGCATGTTGCAGGCCCTCAGCTTGTTCGAGCGTGATGTCCTCGACCTTCCAAATCACCTGGAACTTTTCGAGTGAAGTGTTCAGCACGTAGTTTGGTTGTGGAAGAAGGCCGGAGTTTTCAACTCCCTCAAGCGCGGTTGAGCCGCCGTGGTCCAAATCGAGGTAGAGATGGCGTATCGTCTCGATGTCGTCCTTTGTCCGAGTCGATGCATCTTGCTTCAGCGGATTCATTCCAACGTAGATATCGGCGCCGCTCGCATTCTTGTACCTGAGCCACGCCTGGAATTCGGGGCTGCTCGCCTTCTCTGCTGAAGTGATCCGCTGTGTGGTTTCGGCCCGACTGCGATTGAGAACCAGAATTGCGATCCGATCGGAAGGCTCAAAGTTCTCCTTGAGGTATTGCGAGGCCGATGGAAAAAATGGCGTTAATTTTTCAGTCTGGTTCATTGCGGTTCCTCGTGCCTTTGGAAGATGGCGCCGAAGTCGTATTCGTCTGCGTCGGGGTCATACCGATGGATTTCGAGCACTTCGGAAACGAACCGCCTTCCTGGCCGCCTTTCCAGTTGCACGACAAGGTTTAGCGAATCTCCGATATTCGTCTTGATGGCTCGATAAGGAAGGTCAACCCCACTCTGAAGGACACAACTAGTGAATCGGGCGAGGCCCTGTTTTGCCGAGGTCGCGTGGACAGTCGAGAGACTTCCCGAGTGACCCGTGTTAAGAAGTTGCAGGAGATCGAAAGCCTCGCCCCCGCGTATCTCCCCAAGGATGATTCGGTCTGGGCGGTGCCGTAGGGCTGCCTTCAAGAGGTCGCGGATGCTCACCGCCGGCAGACCGTTCTGTGGCTGCCGGGCCTCGAACCGAATGAGGTTTTGGTGCTCCATCTGAATTTCTGAAGTGTCCTCGATGAGCAGAATTCGTTCCTCGGGAGGGATGAATTTCCCGAGAATATTCAAGAGCGTCGTCTTGCCTGTTCCGGTCCCACCTGCAATCAGAATGTTCTTCCGGGCCAGAACGTAGTCCTCAAGCTGGTTCGCGAGCGGTCTCTCCAGCGTCCCTGCCTTGACTAGGTCTTCGATGTCGAAGTGCCGGGCATTAAATTTGCGGATAGTAAGTGTCACACCATTCAGGCTGCAGGGCGGAATGACAGCAGCTACCCGGCTGCCGTCCGGCAGACGTGAGTCGAGGATGGGTTTCGACTCGCAAATGTCGCTACCGAGTCTGCGAGCGATATTCTTCACTGCAACCATTAACGATTTCTCGCCGATCGAGATTCCGCGAACTTCCTCAATGAAGCCGTCCTTCTCAATGAACACGCGATGCGGCCCATTCACCATGACCTCGCTTATCGAGTCGTCGAGGATCAGGTGCTCGATGGGCTTCAGGAATGGCAGGATCATCTCGAATCCGTTCATTACAGTTCTCCGTCAGCAAGTTGCCGGAAGTAGGATTTGTTCGGGTTGTTGAAGTAGGGCTTCAGGTAGCAGAACATGGGCGGCATTGGATTTGTGCCGTCATAGGCGATGGTCACGGACTGCGCGTTGCGTAATTCCGTGAACGTCTTCATATCGAAACGGAAATCGGTGTGGGTGATATAGCTTTTGGAGGCCGTGATGTTGGCCTTATGGGAGAGGGCTTTACCTGTGAGCAGGCTGACACGGGCGTCATGGCCGCTTTCTGAAAGGTTGTAGCTGACCTTGAGCTTGTCCTCGCGTCCGCATAGCTCGCTTGCCGTTCTTGCCGAGAAGTCATCTGAAAGCGCGAGGAAAATCTTCGTTCGAAAAGTCTGGAGGAGCGAGCGCCAGGTTTCGCCGGGGAGCGCAGATTTGAGTGAGCTAATACTTTGAGTGGCGATAATCGGGATGCACTTCGGTTGGCGCGAGAGACTGAAGAACTTTTCATCGCCCGTGGGTTCGCTTTCGCCAACTGTCGCAAAGTGCTGGTACTCATCGCAGATGAACATGACCTGGCGGAAGTAGCGGTCCGAATGAGCCTCCATCTGAGGCACACGGTTTAGGACGGCGCGCTCGAAGTCTAGTTTCATCATCACGCCGATGGCCCTCGCCAGTCCGGCGTTCATCGCAATTGGAAAATTGAGCGCACAGACCTTACCGCTTTCGATGATTGAAGAGAATGAAGGGAAGGGTTTCCCGTATTTGAAGTCAGCATTGGCTACTGGGTCGTAGCACTCTGCTGGCGGGCAGAAGGTCCGTTTCACGGAGGGGTTGTCGTCGAAAAGCGAAAGGAAGACGGAAATCCCCTCGACAATGGAGGTGCGCAGTTTTGGCTCAATTCTGTGCCAGTCGTGGTAGTACCATCGCTTGACGGCTTCAAGCTGCTCCTTTTTGTCTGGCGGTACGGGTTTGCGCCCGCCAACGTTTTCGGCTTCCCACTGAATTGCTTTGTCTTTGAGGAGGGCGGCAAGACCTGGGGTGAGAGGAGCAACGTAGCGTTTCGATTCTTCGTCGAGCCGGAACTTAAACGGTTCCAGGTCGCGAGGATGCTGGAGGTACTGCTCCTCCCAAAGCAGCACGGAATCGGTTTCGGTGAGCCTGCGTTCTGCCTCGTGGATTTTCTTTTCGAGTGTGCCGTTGTCGATCGCACACTCATAAACGTCGAACAGGGTTACGTAGTCGAATGCAACCTTGTGGAGAAGGATGATGAACTTGACTAGGTTCGTGTACGCCTGCTGCCAGAACGGCTCCTTGCCCCGGCCAAAGAGGTTGTTCAAGAGCGAGGCGATGTTGTAGGCCAGAGCATAGGCGTCGAGGTCGTTGTTGAGAGGGTTGTAGCGATACTCGGAATTGAGCCTGATCTCGACGTAATCTTCAGCCCTGCCGTGCCGTTCGAGGATTTCCCTGACCCTGTGGCAGAAATCGCCTTTCACTTCGAGAACGAGACCACCTATCCTCTTCTCTGCATCCCCGGCACGGTAAGCAAGAATCTGCTCGGCGAATGGGTACATACAGCAACTCGTTTTTCCTGATCCGATTGCACCCAGGATGGCGATGCCGGTGAAGAGGCCCCTCTCGGGGATCACGAGCCACTGAGGGTTTTCTGCCGGGACCTGTTTGCGCGGGTTGTGAACCTCTCCGGCGACAAGGAAGAGTTCTTCTCTCTTGCGAGGGTCGGGATAGAGCGGCAACCGGCCAGCCCGAATTCGCCCGCGTGCTTTAAGAAAGAAAATATAAACGCCGGAGAGCACTACGGAATAGCCGATGTACGGAGTCGAGAACAGGAACAGAGTGTACGAGTACTTCAGAAAGTGGAAAGCAGACGGCGACCGAAGGGCCATGACGTGCAGAAAGATATTGGCCTCTGGAAATGGCGCCCGGAAATAGAGGGTCATGCCCGTGGCCGCCGCCAGGGCGAACGCGACAAGGTTTTTCGAGTTGAGGATTCTCTGGATCATGCTCTCGCCGGTGTCTTTTGCGCGACGGGCGCATCTTTCCGAGCGGCCAGCTGTTGCTGCTTTCTCCAGTTCAAGAACTGCTTGTCCCTCCACAAGAGCATCTTCAGAGCTGAATTGACGACGTGATCTGGAGTGCTGTCGATGAATGTGGCGTACTTCTCGACCACGAGAGCGACGGGCTCCTCAAGCTCGTACTCTCGCTTCACATGCTGCGGGGGTTTGTTGATGATGGACATTTCTTCCCTCCTCGTTTTCTTATTTGCCTTCAATGGACGCGGGCAAAACACTTCGGAAGCTGAGTCTTTGTGTCATCCACTGGGCTGGAGCGACCCCAAGGTTCTTTTGGCCAGCCGAAGGCAGCCAAAAGTGGGGTCGCTCCAGCCCAGCCCGGTGTTTTGCCCGCGTCCAAATTGATCGTCGCGCCATGCGCAACCTCTATGCTCCCAACAACTTCGCGTCACCCGCAGGGTGACGCGAACGGTGACGGATAGGGTGATGTGTGCCTTTTATGCACCCGTCACCGTTCCCATTATTCACAGCGAGCGGATAGCTTTGCCCCCTCACTAGGCAAGTGCTGAAAAATACTGCGCGGTTCGGCCTGATTTGTGAAAACTCCAGCCGGACGTCCACCTCGCTGAGTGCACCCGAGCGCCAAGATTGATACAGATTATCGAACCTGTCGCCGTGAAAGCGCCGCCGCGCTTCATTGAGAAACTCAAAGTCTTCAGTCACGGGGACTATGTACTCGTGGTTGTCCCACTTCTTGCGGACCTGGAAGTAGCGAAGGATCTCGCTAGACACGTCGGATTCGAGCGGCCTCTTCACCAATGCGCGGAACCGCTCTTCCGCCTTTTGAAAATAGGCGTTCTTCGCAGCGATATAGAGAAAACCAAAACTCCCCAGTTGGCGGAAGAGTCCCTGGTAGGCCCCGAGGTGAGCAACGAAATTCGATGGTGTTTCGAACCCCGAATCCACATAGCTCAGGGTGACCACAGGAGGAGCCCCTGAGAAAGGGGGGGCAAGAAACAGGGGAAATTTGTCCACGAAATAACGAATGGTTGGCTGGCTGCCAGAACAGCCTTCGTAAACCTTTGCGGGAAGGAAGTCCTTTGACACCGCCATCTTCTCGGAGAAAAAACTGACCTTATCTTGCTCTGTTTCAAAGTACGCAAACTCTTGGTTGGCCAGGATGAAATCCAAGAGGACCAAGCGGGTACGCATAAAATCGAATGAATGCTGCTTGCGGTTGCGAAGGTTGTCCTTTTCAATCTGGCCATAGACGGTCCTAGAGAACAGATGAAAGATGGAGCCCCTTCGCATGTAATCCCGAACGGTGGCGTGACCGCGCTTGACGAGTTTTTGAGCAAAAGAAGTGGGACGCTTTCCATATCCTGTTCTGGTAAAAGCTCGGAACTGTCCCAATGTGAAATAACCCGAATGGACCGCCACGATATAGAGAAAGCGGGCCTCCGACTCGGTGTAGCCGAGTTCCCTGATGCGCTCGATATGGTCAGCAGGCATTTTCACAGGGACAAGATCTCCGCTGTCAGTTCTCGTTGATCCAAAACACGCCGGAGGCCAGGGGCGTCCTGCGCGTGTGCATAGATCGAAAATCCGGCTCGTACCTTTTCGGCCAGATTGCGGCCGCGGTAGTGCTCGGTCGCAAGCTCAAGGTCCACCCGGCTCATTTCACCGTCAAGGGTTTCGTATTCAATGCGGAGGTCAGGGATCGGAATCTTCCCGCGCACGAGCTGCAGGCCGTGCCTCTCCGCGATCTCTTGCTTCTTCTCGGTGCAGTCTCTATCTGGTCCGAGCTTCGCCATGTCGTGATAAAGGCGTTTCTTCAGTTCGTAGTCAAGGATCACGCGCAGATTCCGACCGCCCTGCCGCTCAATCTTTTCCGCTGCCTTGTAATAGAGGCGGTACAAGTCGGCATCGTGGTGGGCTTCGCGGGGCTTGGTAAACCCGTAATGGATCGGCTGATTTTTCGGAACGCTCTTCGTTGAGCGGAGGAAGTGATGGCCCTGTTTCGTCAGAGTTAGCAGTCGGCGCGGCGCGGTTTCGCGATGCGGGATTGTCCTCTCTGCAACGAGACGCTCCCGAATGAGGTTTTGTACATCCGGTCTCATGCGGTCTTTCTCCCCGTCGTAGGCGAACTGTTCCAAATCCTTGCTGGCAACGGCGCGGAATTTCCCTAGCTCGATGAGCGTCTGAATTTCTGAAGTGCGGAGCTGGTACGTTCTGCCGCGAACTTCGTATGCCTTTCGCGGTTCGACAGATCGAGTCTTAACCGGTTCGGGGTCGCGGGTCGGTTTCAGCCGGCCATCATCCTGCCCTTGTTCCCGCGAGGACTGGGCGAGGTCACTATGCCGGATTTGGCGATTTGCTGCGGCGTCAGAATCGCGCGGGTCTTTGCTTAAGGGGGTGAATTCGTCGAGCGAGTGATCGCGGGACACGTTACTCCACCTCCTCTTCGAGAGATGGGGCAGGGACTTCCGTCTGGCCCACGTGTAATTGCTTGTCGAGGTGGGAGAGTTTTCGGCCCGTATCTTTGAGGAAGAGTTTTCGATTGAGTGCGAAAGCGGCAGCAAACACATTCAGGAATAGCACGGCGACATAAACCTCAATTGCAGTCCCGTATTCATGGAAGAGAACGGCCTTATAGGGAATGAAGAACTTCAGTTCGCCCATGAGCCAGAAACAAAGAGCTAGCAGCACTGCAATCGTGAGAAAGAGTGCGTTGGCGATCATTGGGATTCCCTCGTGGTTCTCCAACAAACCGGGTGAAGCGGGCGGGAGGCCGGGAGGCAACGGAGGCCCTCCAGAGGCGCGCCGTTTGTTCCGGGGAAGGGACTCGGTGGGATGGGCTGTGGCGTAAGTTGGGATGGAGGATGACAGTGGAAGACCGGCGTGGCGCGCCGAGGTTGGGACGATGTTGCCCGGCTCCCGCCCGCGACCCCTCTGGAGGTCTTTGTGCTAGCCCTCTTCATTTGAATGCCTCGTCTTCCCGGAAGTAAGTGATGACTAAGCCCAACGGGTTGATCGGGATGAGTTCGTTTGGAACCTTGGTCTTGAAGATGAAGACGAAATTTGCGGTGTAGAGGTCGCGCTTGATCTCGCTGTGGTCAGCGGGCGAATAATAGACCATGTAGAAGTCCACGCGGGCCTTGTACGGTGGGGACTGCATGTCTTCAAGGGCCACTTTCTTGACTTCAACGTCGATCTCTGGCGCTGCGGTGTTCGTGAGGAATTTCTTGATGATGTCGTCCTTCCGGTAGGCGTCCAGGATTCCATCGGCAAGCTTGCCGTCGAGGAAGTAGAGAGCCTTCGAGAAATCGTTCTGAATCGTGTAGCGGTTGCGCCGGTAGTAGAGGGCGCAGAACTGGGAGAGGAAGTATTTCGCTTCGGCGTCTTGGGGCTTGTACTCGAAGTTGTGGTAGTTGATGGCCTCGGCCCGGCCCAGATCGTCAATCCGAATCACGAGTGGCCTGAAGTTCTGGAAGGTGCGAATCGTCTTGAGATCCAGGACCAGGAGGCCCACAGCGATGAGGGAGACAAGCGTGAGAGCAATCTTCAAATACGTATTGGTCACCATGGGGTCGCCATACTGTTCGAGATAGAGTCGTTTGGCATCATGGAAGCTCGCGTCGTCATTCATGAGAGAAGCCCTTCCAGGATTCCTACCGAAGATCCGCCCGATGTGCCGCTAAAGATGTGGTTCGCAAGCGCGGGTATTTTCAGCAGCGCGTAGATCGAGGCAAGGAACGTGATGAATAGGACCGGGAACGCCTCAATGAGTTGGACGGCCGAGATTGTGCCTTTAGGCTGCAAGCCGAGAATACCGAGGATGAGATTGGCGATGACGTAGACGACGGCGGCAGCGATGACCTGATAGAAGGCATATTGGATGAAACATTTGAACCAGCCCCAGAAAAGCCACTCGAGTTTCGGAACAATAAAGAACGGTATGAAGATCGGCCCTACTAAGACGCAAACCGCAGTGGCGATGAATCCGTAAGCAATGACAACGATGGCGATGGCCTGGGCAGCCGCGAGCAAGATGATGATGACTATGTAGATGACTGTGCCGAGGATGTCTGTCACACCCGGCGAGTCCATTCGGATTTCGAAGTCGGCGATCCTCTCCTCGACGGTTTGCAGTTCGGTCTGATTGATCTGGTTTGCAAGGAATTGGGACTGGTCGGTGATGAGGTTATGGAAGCCACGGCCAATGCCCGGAATCGGCGCGGTGTAGTAGTTGACCATCGCAAAGCCAAAACTGATGGTCAGCAAAAGACTGGCAAGGTGGTCGAACTGCAGAAAGGACTTGCCGCCCGCAGCGGAGAGGGCGGATTTTGCCCCGTACCAGACCACCAGGATGGTAGCGAAGGCACGAAATAGATTCTGGCCCATCGCGTCGAAGAAGCCGAGATTCTGCGTAAGCAGGTTATTGATGGCCTGAAAGATGAATTGCAGGTAGTCCATGGCGTCGGCTCCTTCGGCGCGGGGAGTTTATGGTGGCGGTTCTAAGGCATACGGTAGTTGCGGAGTGAATCGCTTAGAGTGCCTGTGACCTGGCCCATGTTGGCGGCGAGATTGGCACGACGCATGATGTCGGCGTTGATGGCATTGGTGGTCGCCTCGCGCTGTTGCTTTGCCAGGATGGTTTGCTGTTCGACGAGTGAGGCGAGAAGTTTGTTCGAGTCTTGAACCGTGCGGAGGGTCAGAACGCTGGAAGCGTTGATCTTGTTCAGGACAGACACCTCGGTATTGAGGCTCGGGTCGCCGGAAAGAGAATCCTGTTCAAGGTTCGAGATTCGGTTCTCGATGCCCTGGGCGTTCCCACGGATGGCGCCGATAGTGGCCATTGCGGTCGTATTCGCGCCGTCCGTGAGTTCGACGGAAGCGTATTGTGACTTGACGCGCTCCAGCTCCTCGGGCGTCATGCCAGCGAGTTGAGCGGGGCTGTACTGAAGCAGTTGAGTTGTTGCCTGCTGGTAGCCAGTGTTGACCTTGGGAACCTGGCCGGAGTTGATTCCACTAACCCAGGTTCCCGTGTTCGCGTATCTATCCTGCGCTGCCATTTGCCTCCATTGGGAAAAGGAAGCCCGGTAGCGAGCGGGCATGTTCTGGATGTTCTTCGCCATTTGCACGGCTAGGTTGTACTGTGCGACCAGTTGTGCGTAGCTGTTCCTGAGTTGAATAAGTTGTTGCTGAAGCTGGAAGTAGCGGAGCACGGCGTTGTGATAGTTAGTCGGGTCATAAACAACGCCGCCGAATTGGGCGGAAGCGGTGCCAACGCAGAGCATGAGGATAAGCAGAACTGTCAGAACCTTGTTTTTCATCTGTTCGTCTCCTTTTCGTGAGTGTAAAAGTCCTTTGTTTTTCCCCGACCGTTACAGGTCGGATGGCATCTTGTGGTTGTTGTAATCGGGCAGAACGAGGTCTCCCGAGAGGTACACTTTGACGCGATGGCCCTCGCGGATAGTCACGGTTGGCAGAATGTTCAGAAACTTGTCGAGGATGCGCTCGGAAGACTGCGCCATGCTCTGACCGAATCCCTCACGGATGCGGTCGGTTCCTGATTGGGTGAGGATTCCGCTTGTTCCTGCTTCGGCCACGGCTCCCAAAGCACCGATGGCAACCGATACGCCGAAGATGCGAAGGTAGTGGTTGTTGACCTGGTCTCGGAGGCCAGTGTCGCCAATCTGGTTGAGACCTTTGAACTGGTCAAGACTTGCTGAGTAGCCGTCCGGCATGATGAGGCGGTGAAA
>Ga0209648_10003581_pt1 | contig 13074 bp, 13 predicted proteins | sample GraSoi2013_115cm_FD_185830 | JGI IMG/M metagenome (GOLD analysis project Ga0209648, IMG submission 185830) | Grasslands soil microbial communities from the Angelo Coastal Reserve, California, USA - Sample 9_17_2013_115cm (SPAdes) (version 2) | ecosystem: Environmental > Terrestrial > Soil >...
TGAACGAAAGCATCTTGAACGTTTTGAGTACCGTCACGATTTCTCAGATGAGTGAAGAGCCTCACGAGCCTGCGCTCATAGCTTTGAGGACTTAGGAGAAGAGGGAATATGGCCGTTAAACTGCCGATTTACATGGACAATCACGCGACCACGCCGGTAGATCCGCGCGTCGTCGAAGCGATGCTGCCGTATTTCACCGAAAAATTCGGCAACGCCGCGAGCCGCAACCATTCCTTCGGCTGGGCCGGCGAAGAGGCCGTGGAAACTTCGCGCCAGCAAATCGCCTCGCTGATTAACGCCACGCCGAAAGAGATTATCTTTACGAGCGGCGCGACGGAATCCGACAACCTGATGATCAAGGGCATCGCCGAGATGTTCCGCGAAAAGGGCAATCACATCATCACCCAGGCGATCGAGCACAAGGCTGTCTTGGACACTTGCAAGAACCTGGAGAAGCACGGCTTTGAAGTTACCTATCTGCCGGTGCAACGCGACGGCCGCGTTAGCCTTGAGGATCTGAAGGCGGCGATCAAGCCTACAACGATTCTGATCACTATCATGTACGCCAACAACGAGATTGGAGTAATTAACCCGATCGCGGAAATCGGCAAGATTGCCAAGGAGCACGGCATTTTCTTCGCCGTTGACGGCGTGCAAGCCGTGGGCAAGGTTCCGGTCGACGTCCAGAAGGACAACATCGACCTGCTGGCCATTAGCGGCCACAAGATTTATGGCCCGAAGGGTGTCGGCGCTTTGTACGTTCGCCGCCGCAATCCCCGCGTGCAGCTTTCCGCCATTATCGACGGCGGTGGCCACGAGCGTGGCATGCGTTCCGGCACGCTGAACGTGCCCGGCATCGTGGGTCTCGGCAAAGCCTGCGAAATCGCGCAGAAGGAAATGCCGGAAGAAGGGGCACGTTTGCTTGCCTTGCGCGAGCGTCTCCGCAAGGGACTGGAAGCCAAGCTGGACGAGGTTTTCATCAACGGCTCGATGGAGCACCGCCTGCCGAACAACCTGAACATGAGCTTTGCGTATGTGGAAGGCGAGTCACTGCTCATGGGCATCAACGACATCGCGGTTTCGAGCGGCTCCGCCTGTACTTCGGCAACCCTGGAGCCCAGCTACGTACTCAAAGCATTAGGCGTCGGCGAAGACCTCGCCCACACCTCGATCCGATTCGGACTCGGCCGTTTTAATACGCAGGAGGAAGTTGACTATGTCGTGGACAAGATGGTGCAGGTCGTCACCAAGCTGCGCGAACTGTCTCCGCTCTACGAAATGGCCAAAGAGGGAATCGACATCTCGAAAATGAAATGGCAAACAGCTTAAAAGGACTGGAACAAAGAACATGGCAAATGAAGGTACAATTCGCATTCATCGCTCCATCGGCGGCACCGGCGCGGCTTTCCGCGTGACGTTTGTGCCCTACGGCGGAGAAGGGGAAGAGGCTGCCGTCGCCGGCGAGCGCTCTTTCCATGAGCTTCAGCAGGTCCGCGCCTTCCTGAAAATGCTCGGTCTCGGCGCGGAGTTCATCAAGGACGCGCTTCGTCAGTTGACCGCGGGCCGCTCGGCTTCCGTGCCGAACGTTTCGCTCACGGACAAGGCTGTCAAGAGCGCGGGTTTCGGGAATCTCGTGAATCTCGCAAGGAGCAACGGCTAATGGCATACAGCGATAAAGTGGTTGATCACTACAACAATCCCCGCAACGTCGGCAGCATGCCGAAAGAAGACCCTAACGTCGGCACGGGTCTCGTCGGAGCGCCGGAGTGCGGCGACGTGATGAAGCTTCAGATGAAGATCAATCCCGATACCCAGGTCATTGAAGAAGCCAAGTTCAAGACCTTCGGGTGCGGATCGGCCATCGCCAGCTCCTCGCTCGCCACCGAGTGGGTGAAGGGCAAGACGGTCGAAGAGGCGCTTTCGATCAAGAACACGGACATCGTGCGCGAGCTTTCGCTTCCGCCGGTGAAGATTCACTGTTCCGTGCTCGCCGAAGACGCCATCAAGGCCGCTATCGGCGACTGGAAGAAAAAGCACGGCGTCGAAGTGCCCGTCCACGAAAAGGCGTCGCACTAAGCTTTCGTGAGACGGCAGTCGCTCGTGCTTCTCTTGTAGTTGTGCAGCTTGCTGCGCCCTTGCTTGGTACGATTGAATCCGCAAGGGTTCTGGAGCATTTGATCATGGCAACAGAAGTCGCAAGTCCGAATATCGCCAAGATCCACCTCACCGAGCGTGCCGCGCTGAAAATCCGCGCTTTGCTCGAAAAGGAAGGCGTGTCTCCCGATGTCGGCGGCTTGCGCGTGGGCGTGCAGGGTGGCGGCTGTTCCGGCCTCTCCTATGCCATGCGCCTCGACACCCAGGCTCGCGACCGCGACAAGATTTTCGAAGAGTTCGGCGCGCGTATCTTCGTTGACCCGAAAAGTTTCCTGTACCTGAATGGCACGACGCTCGAGTACGAAGAGACGCTGATGCGCCAGGGATTCGTTTTCCAGAATCCCAATGCGGCGCGCAACTGCGGCTGCGGCAGTTCCTTTACGGCCTAGTAGCACAGACTTTAGCCTGTGCTCTTCGCCTCTGATTCGGTTCCGGTGGGGGAAGAACGCAGGCGAGTCTGACAAGTGGTTGGCAGCCGCACCCGCCAGCCACTTTTTTTGTGCGCAAATCGAGGCGCGCATGGAAGAAATAATTCTGTCTGTTGGCGAATTGTTGATCGACCCTTTGTTTGAACTCTTTGGAACGCTGGTCCTGAGATTTTTGTTTGGAAAGTAGCGAATCTCTTTGGATGATATGAGCACTCCCTCGACAGCAACGAATCCGCCTCTGGTCTGCTGGAATTGCCATGAGCGCACGCTTGGCACGCACTTCTGCTCCAGCTGCGGCAAACTCTTGCAGTTGCCCAGGGCTGTGGATTATTTCGCGCTTTTTGAAATGCCGCGCAAGCTCTGGATCGAAATGAAGGCGCTGGAACAAAAATTCCTCCAGCTCAGTTGGAAGCTGCACCCCGACAATTTTGTCAACACCACGGAGACGGAGCGCGAGCTATCTCTTAAGCGAAGCTCGGAGTTGAATGACGCTTATCGCACGCTGCGCGACCCTGTGGGCCGCGTTGAGTATCTACTAGGCATCGAAGGCGCCCGCAAGGAAGGCGAACACAAGCAGCAGGCTCCGCCCGAGTTGCTCGAAGAAGTCTTCGCGCTGAACGAGTCGCTCGACGAACTCCGCGAAGCGAGAACTTCCGGAAGCGACCTTGCAGCGTTGAAAGCGCGCCTCGAATCTGCCGAGAAAAGTTTCCAGGAGAAACTCGGCGAAGTCGACGGGCAGCTTCAAGCCGCCGCCCGCGAATGGGACGCCGCCCTCGAGGCCGACGCCGCCACACGAAAAAGAGTCATGGCCAAGCTGAACGATTTGCTGAATCGCCGCTCTTACATCCGAAATTTAGTAACCAACGTTCAGAAGGAGCTTTTGTAGCGGAGGGACTTTAGCCCCTCCCGGTTTTCGTCATGGGTAGAATCGTAGGAATCGATCTCGGTACAACCAACAGTCTCGTCGCATATCTTGATCCGCAGACGGACCAGCCGAAGTGTATCCCGGGGCCATATGGCAATACCCTTTGCCCCTCGGTAGTCAGCCTCGATCCCGATGGCAGCATTGTCGTTGGCGAACCCGCGCGTCGCCGCCTCCTTACCCAGCCCGAACGCACGATTTATTCCGTCAAACGTCTCATGGGTCGCGGTCCGGCTGACATTCGGGATGAATTGAAACTGTTCCCGTTTCGCATCGATCCATCGAGCAAGAACGTCATTCGCGTAAAACTCGGCGGCAAAGTTTTCACGCCGCCCGAAATTTCCGCTTTCATCCTTCGCGAACTGAAAAACTGGGCCGAAGCCTATTTCGGCGATACCGTCGATCGCGCCGTAATCACCGTCCCGGCTTACTTCAATGACGCCCAGCGCCAAGCCACCAAGGACGCCGGCAAAATCGCCGGCCTTGAAGTGCTCCGTCTCGTCAACGAGCCTACCGCGGCCGCGCTCGCCTACGGCCTCCACGAGAAACAGCGCGGCAAAGTCGCCGTCTACGACCTTGGCGGCGGCACCTTTGACATTTCTATCCTCAAGCTCATTTCCACCACCGACGGCGAGATCTTTCAAGTCCTTTCTACCAACGGCGACACGCACCTCGGTGGCGACGACATCGATAATTTGCTGCAGGCCTTTGTTCACGAGCTGATTCTCCAGCATGATGAAATTGATTTTTCGCCGCATGGCGAGCTTGCGCAGGAATTGCGCAAAGCTCTCATCGACGTGAAGCACCGCCTCTCCGAATCCGAATCGGCCACTCTTCGTTTCGCATTGCCGAATGGCAACTTGTTCACGCACGAGTTCACGCGCGGCGCGTTCGATGCCCTCATTCGTTCCGTGGTCGACCGCACCATGGGCCCCGTCAAGCAGGCGCTGGCCGACGCCCAGCTCAAGCCCGCGGACATGGATGAAGTCGTACTCGTCGGCGGCGCCACGCGCACGCCACTCATCCGCCGCACGGTGCAGGAATTCTTCGCTCGCAAGCCGCATATCGAATTGAATCCTGACGAAGTCGTGGCGCTTGGCGCTGCTGTCCAGGCCAACATTCTCGACCGCGGTGTGAAAACCATGCTCCTGCTCGACGTCACGCCGCTTTCCCTCGGCATTGAGACCTATGGCGGCGCCGTCGCCAAAATTATTCCTCGCAATTCCACGATCCCCGCGAGCGCGCAGGAGCTTTACACCACCGGCGTCGACAATCAGACCGGCATCGAAATCCACGTTCTTCAAGGCGAACGCGAGCTGGCGAAAGACTGTCGCTCTTTGGCGCGATTCACTCTGAAGGTGCCGCCCGCGCCCGCCGGCCTCCCGCGCATCGAAGTGAAGTTCCTGATTGACGCCAACGGCATCCTGCAAGTCGGCGCCAAGGATCTGCGTAACGGCCAGCAACACTCCATCGAAGTCCAGCCCAGTTATGGCATCAACGATTCTGAAATCGAGCGCATGCTCGAGGAATCCATCGAATACGCCGAGCAGGATTTTGCCGAGCGGCAGTTGATCGAAGCGCGCACAGAATCTGAAGCGATCTTGTCGGCTACTGCCAAAGCGCTCGCCAATCCGCAATCCGCCGGCTTGTCCGCCGAAGAACGCGCTAAAATTGAAGCCAGCGTCGCTGCCTTGCGCGAATCCGTCGCCGGTAGCGACTACAAGCTAATTCGCAAGCGCATTGATGAGGTGAATCACGCCACCGAGCATCTCGCGGAGTTGCTGATGAATTCAGCCGTCTCCACGGCGCTCGAAGGCCGCAAGCTCGCCGAAGTTTAGATTTTCTTTGTAGGGGCGCAGCATGCTGCGCCCCAGTTGGCAACACCGTCGAACGATTTGCCTTTTCCGTCATTCCGAGCGAAGCGAGGAATCTCTCTTCGATTTCGGCGGGACGTTGACGAAATTGGGGGAGGAAGCTAAATGGGCGGCAGTAACCCATACATCGAAGAAGTCAAATACAAACCCGCAACGAAGAAATTCAAAGTCACATTTCTTCCCAGCGGCAAGACCATCGAAGTCGACCCGGAGAAAATTCCCTACGGCCACAACGGCCTCCCGGGCAGCATTCTCGACTTTTCCGAAGGACTCAAGGCTGGCCTCGACCACGCCTGTGGCGGCGTCTGCGCCTGCTCGACGTGCCACGTCATCGTGCGGGAAGGCCTCGAATCCTGCAACGAAGCCACGGACGCCGAGCTTGACGAACTCGACGAAGCTCCCGGCATCACGCCGAAGTCGCGCCTCGGCTGCCAGACCGTTCCCGACGGCACCACCGACATCGTCGTAGAGATTCCCGACTGGAACAAAAACTACGCCAAGGAACTCGACCATTGATTCTGCCCTGCGGCGGATTTTAGCGAGCGGGTTTTCTCTGTGCTCTCTGCGATCTCCGTGTTCTCTGTGTTAAATTGTTTTCTGGAGCCTCGCATGCCGCCGACATTCGGTTGGGACAATTTCGAAGACATCGCCATCGGCCTGGCCGACAAATTCCCGGACGTCGATCCTCTCACCGTCCGCTTCACCGACATGCACAAGTGGATCACCGAGCTCCCCGGCTTCTCCGGCGATCCCGCCGCCTCCAACGAGTCCAAACTCGAAGCCATCCAGATGGCGTGGCACGAAGAATTCCAGGACCGCCAGGGTTAATTGGTTCGCTTGCAACGACTTGCAAAAAGTTCCTGTCATTGCCCTGACCTAACTCTATGTGTCCGTTAGAATTATCTTGGACTCCCTCCCCATGAATTTTTCCGCAAACTTTTTCTTGACTTTGGTTATCTTTGTGATACACTGTTTTCGTAGAATACTGCGCATCGATGGCGGGAACTTGCTCCCGCTTTTTCTTTCTCGGTCAGCCACTTCGTTCAAACAACCAAAATCGTGTCCTTTAGAATCAATCACTTGCGAAATGCAAATTTCGTAAGCCCTTTATTTTGACATTCATACAAAATGATGGGGGGGTGGGGGGCTCCACAAAAATTGGCGCGCCAACAAGTACGCTCCCCTTTGAGCATCCATTGAGAGAACAAAAATCACGGCTTCCTCGGAAACCGGCCACGCGGCGCGCATTCGCTTGTGCATTCTGCTTATTTTTCTTATTCTAGTAAGGTTCCATCCGCACATCGGTGGCGCTATGGTGCAACGGTTAGCACGTAGCCCTTTCAAGGCTAAAATACGGGTTCGATTCCCGTTAGCGCTACCAACTTTGGTCATGGCACAAAAATCGGAGGTTCGATGGCCAGCAAGACTTCCGAACGCGCTGAGTCTCCCGCACATGAGCGCCTCGTCGGCACCTGGCATGTCCTTTCCGCCGGGACTTTCCGCAAAGACGGAGCGTTCGAGCCGTTTCCCGAATATGGCCCAAACGCCATCGGCTGCCTGATGTACGACAGCACCGGTCACATGTGCGTATCCCTCGCGAACCCCGTTCATCCCCTTTGGGCCAACCCGGAAAAACCCACCGCCGAGGAGAAGGTTCGTTCCTTTGACTCTACGTTTACCTACTGCGGCACCTATGAAGTGCGCGAGAAGGAAAGCCAGGTGATTCACCGGCCCGAACTATGCTCCTTTCCGCACTACATTGGAATGGACCAGGTTCGCCATTTCCGTCTTGTAGATGACCGGCTGATTCTCTCGGCCGACGTGACTCCTCCAAACGGGGAGTACCGCCGTTATCAGATCACCTGGCAGCGAGTTCACTGATGCAATCCGATGCGCGGCGCGTAGTCGGAACACTGCGCCTTCCTGAACCATAGGACTACGACTTGAGCCTGCTTTCTTCTGAGGAGCCACCTTGAGCTACGTCGAAAAGCATCTTATTCCCGGTGAAACGATCCAGTATCAGACCAAGCTGCATTGGATCGTGATGCTGGGGCACGTTGCTATCGCAACGGTTTTCGAGCTGCTCGCCACAACATTGCTCGTCGCGTCGTTTTCCAGGCCAGTCGGAGCCAAAGCCAAAGCTATGCCGTCGCACGGTGCTGTTTACGTTGCGGCTCTCATTTGCTTCCTCATTGGAGCAGCACTCTTTTGTATCGGTCTGCTGAGGCGCAGTGTCACGGAGATGGCCGTCACCAACAAGAGAGTCATCGTCAAGACCGGTCTCGCGGAACGCCGCACCACCGAAATCCTTCTCTCCAGAATCGAAAGCGTCGTGGTCGATGAGCCCGCCATCGGAAGGATCCTGGGCTACGGAACGGTCATCGTGCGCGGCACCGGCGGCACTCCCGAAATATTCGAAAAAATCCAGCATCCCCTGAAATTCCGGGAACAAGTGCAAAGCCAAATCGCCGGCGACCGCAAATCAAATTAAACGTTGCCAACAAACGGCGGCCACTTTTTGAACTTGGCTCCAATGCGGCGTAAACTGATACTTGCAAATCAAGCAGGGAGACATCAATGGCAAATCTAATGCGCACCTCCAACCCAGCGCTCAATGAAAAGGCCTTCAAAGGCCAGGTAGCTTTCGGCGAAGCGATGACGTTGCAGGGCACCGTCAACAAGACAGGATTTCTCTTGCTCTGCGTCGTGGCCACGGCCGCATGGACTTGGGGCTTGTCGCGCTCTCCGGTGCCCGGAGCGGCCATTCCATGGATGATGGGTGGCCTTTTCGGCGGCTTCATCATCGCGCTGGTTACGATCTTCAAGCAGAATTGGGCGCCGTTCACAGCGCCCATCTACGCGCTCCTCGAAGGCCTGGCGCTGGGCGGCATCTCTGCCATGTTCGAGCGCACCTACCCTGGCGTCGCGATTCAAGCTGTCGGCCTCACGTTCGGCACTCTCTTCGTGATGCTGCTCGCATACAAGACCGGCATGATTCGCGCCACGCAGGGCTTCAAGCTCGGCGTGATCGCCGCCACCGGCGGCATCGCGCTTCTCTATCTCGTGGAAATGGTTCTTGGCGGCTTCTTCCACATTCAGGTTCCGGCGATCAACGGCAGCGGCGCCATCGGTATTGGTTTCAGCCTCTTCGTGGTGGTCATCGCAGCGTTAAATCTGGTTCTTGATTTCGACATGATCGAGACTGGCGTCCAGAACGGAGCGCCCAAGTACATGGAGTGGTACGGAGCGTTCGGCTTGATGGTCACGCTCATTTGGCTCTACCTGGAAATCCTCCGGCTCCTTGGCAAGATGCGCCGTAGATAAGCGACACTCAGTGACCCACGGGCAATCCATCATCGAAAAGCCGGTGCTCACAAATCGTTTTGTGGAGGCGCTCGGTTACGCGGCGGAGCTGCATCTACATCAGCGTCGCAAAGGTAAAGGCCAGCCGTACGTCGGCCACTTGCTTGGCGTCGCGGCCATAGTCATTCAGCACGGCGGCGGAGAAGACGAAGCCATCGCCGCGCTCTTGCACGACGCGGTCGAAGACCAGGGCGGTCTGCCGCGCCTTGACGAAATTCGCGAAAAATTTGGCGATCGCGTCGCGCGCATTGTAGATGGCTGTACGGATTCTTACGAAGTCTCCGGTGAAAAGCAGGAATGGGGCGAAAGAAAGCGCGCCTACATCGAAAAAGTCGCGCACGAGCCTGAAGACGTCCGTCTCGTTTCCGCCGCTGACAAACTGGCCAACGCCCGCGAAATCCTTTCCGACTATCGCGCGGAAGGCGACGCTGTTTTCCATCGCTTCAGCGGCCGCAAGCAGGGCACGCTCTGGTATTACCGAACGCTGGTCAATGTCTTCCGCAAAGCAGGTTCAAACCCGCTCATTGACGAACTCGACCGCGTCGTGACCGAACTCGAGCACCTCGCCAAGTAAGGGCGACGTTCGATTCAAAACGTGAGCCGCAGGCTTGCCGAAACGCTTCGAGGCTCCCCCAGCGCAGTCCCGGAAAACAAGCTTGCAAAATTAATCACATTGAGCCGGTCAGCAAGATTCACTACTTGGATCTGCAAAGCCGCGCTCCGCGATTCCTTGTGATAGATTTCCGCGCCTCCCGCCAGGTCGAGCGAAAAATTCGGCCGCACGCGCCCGCGAGCCAGGTCCACGCGATCCAAAATTTGCGGTCCAAACGCCGCCAGCAGGTCGCTGACATTGGCCCTCCCAATATCCGCCGGCAACCCGCTTCCGTACTGCGCGCCCATGGCCAGCCACGCGTGCCGCGGCGCTTGAAATCGCACGCGAGCGTGCAGCGAATTCCGCTGATCCTGCGTCACGGCGAATTTGCTTGTATCGGTTAGCGCGTTGGCAGCGTCACTTCCCAGGAATAACCCGCCGGTGATCGGCCCCTGCCCATGGCCGGACTGATTCGCGTAGCTCAGATAGCCGGAAAAACGTCCCCACTGCGGGACTTCCATGCGGATTTCTTCTCCGAAGATCCGCGCTTTTGTAAAGGCAATCGGAAAGCTGATGCCCGTATCCAGCAGCACATCGTCGTCGGAATACTGCCGGAAATCCCGGCGAAAAATGCTGGCATCCAGCCGCAGTTTTCCAAAGAAAGCCTTCGTGACTCCGCCTTCGTAGAAATTTCCGCGCCCTGGCCTCACCGGCAATCGCAGCACCGATGGGCTGATGGCATCGAGAAGCGGCGAGCTTGCAAGAAGCAGATTTTCGACAGCGGGAGATTGAAAAACGCGGTCGTAGGAAGCATGAAGCAGCAGGTTGAGCGTTGGCACAAATCTCGACACGCCGATTCTTGGACTCCACGCCGATTCATGCACCACAAATCCGTAATGATCGAACCTCAGTCCCGCGCTCAGATTCCAACGCCCCAGCCGTATCTGGTCCTGCGCATAAAACGAAGGTTCGACATCCCATTTCCGCTGGTAGGGAAAAACAAAGTTGAGCTGCGTTCCGGGATCGAACTGGGTTGGATCGGTAATCGTATATTGCAGCGCCTCTTGCACGGGGCTGAAAATGCTGTCCACGCCTGTTTTCCAATCGTGATGACCGTGGTGCCCGGCAAGATCGCCGCGCACGTACCCTTCGCGGTAGCCGCGGTCCTGCGAAACAATCACCGGCGTTGCGAACGAATTCGACGTCAGCGACGCGCTCGAACCGCGCACGCTTCCCGAAAAGCTCAAAAATAGTTCAGGCAAAATCGTATGCTGAAAATGGATCTGTCCGCTTGTCTCGGTATTCTGAATGTCCTGCCGCTGGCCCGCTTTCTGCTGCACAAGTTCGTTCGGCACAAGAAAGCGGACGACATTGTGCGTCACGCTCATGCGCAAGCGGTCGCTGGTCGAAAAATCTCGTTCGTAGGAAGCGGAGAATCCCGCCGCATTTCCCCGGTTCGTGTAATTCGCCAGCACCGGAGGATCGAGATACCGCTCGGTGTGAAACCCATCGCCACTGGCCGAAAATCGGTTCGCTCCCTGCGCGTACGAAATTCCCGCAGCGCCGTTTATCGTGGAGAAACTTCCGCCGCCCGCGTCAAGCCGCCCGTGCCATCCTGCTGGAACGTCTTTCTTCGTGGTGACTTCGACAACGCCGCCCAATTTCCGTCCGTATTCGGCGGGAAAACTCGCCGTCAGCACGCGCAGCGACTCGACTTCGTCCGGGTCAAACGAAGGCGCAAACGCCGGCGACCGATTCTGCGTCAGCGGCAAACCGTCGACCACGAATTGCACATCGTATTCCGAGCCGCGCGGATGAAGCACGCCGTTGGCTTCATACACCCATCCCGGCTGTTCGGACACCAGGTCCAGCAGCTCGCGCCCCGGCTGCGCCGCGTCATGTTCCTCGATCGCTTGCCGTCCAATCGAGTACAGCGCTCCAGTGGAATAGGGATCCACCAGTGTCGCCGAATCATTCACCTGCACCTGCGTCGTCACCGGCGCAACGCCCAGCGTCACGGTTACGCGCACTGGCACTTCGGAGCGAATTTCCACCAAATCACTCCACGGCGCGAAACCTGCCGCTTGCAAACTCAGCCGGTAAACTCCAAACGGAAGATCTTGCGCTACGTAGCGGCCCTCCGGCCCTGCAACAAATGTTCGCCGGACTCCATTGGCTTCGCTGACCATCTCGCCGCTGGGCGCTACCGCTGCGCCATGCGGATCATGCACCTCCAGGCGCAGTTCGCCGCGCGCGCGCTGCGCCCGCGCACTCAGCGCGCACAAAAAGAAAAGCGCTGTGACTCTAACCAACCGTGTTGTTTTGCTCGCGAACATCTCCATCGATCAATCCGAGAAAGAGCAGCAATCCTTGGTTCGACCCAATCGCCGAGACATGAGACCGGTCGTGCTGACAGTGAAGCCGTCTTTTTACGTTAGCACGAGCTTCGTTTTACTCTTCGACTCCACTGCATTCTGCGAACGCAAACAAGCAACACTGTCTACCTATAATTCCGGAAACGATCTTACATTTCGAGCGCCTCGGAATGTGCTGTTTTGTCGGTTTCTTTCGGTAGAAAGTCGTCAAAGCCTGATGCGAAGATAGAGATAGAGATAGAGATAGAGATAGAGATAGAGATAGAGATAGAGATAGAGATAGAGATAGAGATAGAGATAGAGATAGAGATAGAGATAGAGATAGAGATAGAGATAGAGAGTACGGGCAATCGAATGGTAAGGGGAACTCGAGAAACTGGGATGACCCAAGGGCCTTTGGCAGACCGAGAGCATCGATTGAAGAGCACGATAAAAACCTTGGTCATTTCCTCAGCAGCCGCTTTCGGTTCGCGTGTGATCCCATCCGAAGAGGTTGATCGCGCCTTCGGTATGCCCGTGGGAAAATTGCGCACCCGGGCCGGCATCGAATCGCTCGCGTACGTCGGTGAAGGCGAAGACGCGCTGACGCTCGGCGCAAAGGCCGCGCAGGAAGCGTTACGCGCCGTCGCGTGCGGAGCGCAGCAGCTCGACTGGATTGTCGCGACCAGCGAGACGCATCACGACTATCCCTCCCTCTCGGCACAGCTCCATTCTCGATTGCTGCTCCGTGAAAATTGCAGTGCGCTGGATGTTGGCGGTGCATGCCTCGGTTTGCTCAATGCCCTCGCTGTGGCGCAATCGCTCATCGGCTCTGGACAGGCTCACACGATCCTTGTTGTCACCGCTGACGTTCACAGCCGAACACTCACTCCGGGCCGCGTCGTTGGTGAATTCGGCGGCTTATTCGGTGACGGCGCCAGCGCTTTCCTGCTTCGTGGCGCCAACGACGCCGGTTCAAAGGAAAGTTATACTCTCGGGGAATTCATTTTTGGTTGCGCGGGGCAATACGCTGCTGCCATTCAGGTAAGCGATGAAAAGGATGGCGGACTCGCCGTGCAATTCGACGGCGAAGCACTCTCTCGCGCGGCGATCACGCGGATGGAAAAAGTGATTACCGCCGTCGAGCTTCGTAGTGGCATCCCGCGCGGCTCTGTTGGCGGTTTTGCGACGCACCAGCCAAACCCCCGCCTCGTTGCTCTGCTCGCGAAGCAATGTGGCGTTTCCCCGAGCACTTTTCCGCCGGTCGCCCGATTTTCGGGGAATCTAGGCTCATCCACGTGCGGAGCGGCCCTCCATGAAATTTTGCGTAACGCTTCAAAGGTGCCGCGCGGCGAGTGCCGGCCCATTTTTCTTGCCTCGCTCGGTC
>Ga0209648_10003583_pt1 | contig 13070 bp, 11 predicted proteins | sample GraSoi2013_115cm_FD_185830 | JGI IMG/M metagenome (GOLD analysis project Ga0209648, IMG submission 185830) | Grasslands soil microbial communities from the Angelo Coastal Reserve, California, USA - Sample 9_17_2013_115cm (SPAdes) (version 2) | ecosystem: Environmental > Terrestrial > Soil >...
AAGTGCTCATCGAGAATGCTGTCATTGGTGGCGCGGGTGCGCTCCTGGCCATGCTGCTTGTCACCTTCGCGATGAGCCTGCTAGGCAGGTTCGTCTTCAAGAGCGGTTTTGATGTCAACGGGCTGATCGTGCTTGCGTTGATTGCCGGAGCGGCGCTGCTGGCGGTGATCACGGCTATTCTCGTTGCCTACGGGTCCGTGCGCGTACGCCCGCTCGAGGTCCTGCGCTACGAGTAATCTCTGATTTGTATCGTAACCGGTAATTTGTTGATTTGGGAAATATCGATCGCGTAACATTTCCAGGTTGACAAAGTACCGGTACAAGCCCGGCCACGCTCTTCCGCTGTTCGTGAGGCTTTCGTGGGTGGTAAATCCTGGTTATTGCGCAGTTGTCACTAAAAGACTTTCTAGCGCAACAGGAACTGTGCTGGAAAAATTCCTCTGATCATCCGTGCCCTGTTGCGCTAAAAAGTCTTTTACCTCTTTGCCTGAACGAAGCCGGATGATGCGTTTAGACTTGTAGCTGCGCAACATTTGCTTAAGCGTTCTCCGGTCTCGAAATGGAAAGGCCAGCACTTTTAAAACACATTTCAAGTTAAGATTATCTGAACACCCGTCGGGTAAATCAGGACGAGCTTGCCCTTTGTACTGGTTATGTCGTTGTCTTATGCGATTGAGACATAACCAGAGAGGAATGTCTAGAAAAATAATAGTGTCTGCCGCGCTCAGACGGGGTTCAGATGAACCGAGATAAGCTCCCTCAATAATCCATCGCTCCTTCCGAACAAGATCTTTCAAGATCTCTATTCTTGCATCTCTGGGCTTTTCCCTCCAATCAGGCTGCCAGAAATAACGATCCAGGTGAATGATCTCAATGTTGAGTGACGCGCCTAATTGCTGAGCAAGTGTTGACTTACCCGCTCCTGGTGAACCGATGATGGCAATCTTGTCCATAATCAAAACTTTACATAACCATTATTACGTCTACTATAATGACGGTGAAAGACGTTATAAGGGAACACCATGGTTTGTTAAGTGATTGGCGTTTACCGATAGTTTGTTGATTCGGGAAATCGCGCCTGATTTCGGTCGTATAATCTGAGCAATTTGAGCTTAGATTATCACTATTTGATGGGCTTAAAACGAGACAAAATCCCGAGTCCACAAACTACCGTTACAGCGGTGTTAAAATACCTTGAGCCATCCACGAGAAAGGGTAATTTCTCTTCTGAAGTCGGGATGTACCTATAGCTCCATAATGGTACCAGAACTAACGGCAGAGCATGTTGCATACCTCGCTCTTCATCGGTGTCTGGTAGCTTTTTCACTTGGCTGCGTGTACAATGGGGAGTAAGGATCTCCCTTTCATTTTCCTTCATCTGCTTATTCATCCTGTTGAGGAAAAAACGCCATGAAAGCAAAACGCTGTTTGATGTGGGGCATTGCCATACTACCATCTTGGTTTACCCGCCTAACGCGTAAAAACGAGCAGGTGATGGCTCCTGACGACCAGCAAGATGCGGCATTGCAAGCCTACTTTGAAATGATGTCGGAACTATTTCTGAAGCAGAAGTTGGGTGACGTGAAACCCGGCGATGATGCACGGCACACAGCGCTAACGCACACAGCGACAGCCCTGCAGAGCTTCGATGTAGCGCGGAGAGCCACACTCATCCGGTTCTTGAGCCAATCCGGTCTCGTTCTTCTCGGCATTGGTACTGATTTACAGACACTGAATCTCAGCGGAGCCGATCTCAGTCATCTCACCTTGGGCAAAGTCAGGCTGAGCGAGGCTAACCTGAGTCATGCCAAGCTGATGAGTGGGACTTACGAGGAGCTGATTTGAAAGGAGCCAACCTGAGTTGGGCTGACCTTAGAGGAGCCAAGCTGGGCAAAACCGATCTGAAAGGGGCTGACCTGAGCCGTGCCATGCTGAGCCGTGTCAACCTGAGTGGTGCTGATCTGAGCGGCGCTACCTTGAAAGCTGCCTACTTAGGCGAAGCTGATCTGAGTGATGCCGATTTGAGCTGGGCTGATCTCAGGGGTGCGTACCTGGGGGTAGCCGATCTGAGCCGTGCCAGGCTGGTAAGTACCAACCTGGGCTATGCCATCTTGAGCCGTACCAAGCTGATTAGTGCCATCCTGAGAGCCGCTAACTTGAGTCGTGCATACCTTGATGCCGCCGATCTGAGTGGGGCCGATCTGAGCGGGGCCGCTTTGAGAGATGCCAGTATCACACAGGAGCAGCTGCATCAGGCAAGACCAAGCAAGCCTGGGTAACTTGAAAATCCGCTCCTCCGGAGCTTTCATGCCCGAGAGATGAAGGGAAAGTTTTCGTGGAATCATGCCAACGAGTCGAAACAACCAATAACGGAAAGGAGGTGTATCTCACAGATTACCGTAGTGTAGCCGAAGCCGTGAGTAAGGTGGGCCTCAGTCACATTCTTTCGTACGCTTCCCCTGCTATCACACGGGGATTTTTCTCATCCCCATCTTGCTTTTGTTGCGCTAAAAAGTCTTCTATATCTTTATCCGAACGAAACCAGATAATTTGTTTAGACTTGTAATTGCGCAGTTTTTTCTTAATCGTTCTCCGGCCTCGAAATGGAAAGGCCAACACCCTCAACATACGGTGCAGGGTAAGTTTATCTGTACAACCCTCCGGTATATCACGGCGAGAACGCCCATGATATTCACGGTGTCGCTTCATTAGGCGCTGAAGGCACACTAAAGGAAAAATATCCAAAAAAATAATAGTATCTGCCGCGTTCAGGCGGGGTTCGGATGAACTGAGATAGGTCCCCTCAATAATCCACTGCTTCTCCCGAACGATTTCTTGCAGAATATCTATTCTCGTATCCCCGGTTTTTCCTTTCCAACCGCGTTGCCAGAAAAAGCGATCCATGTGAAAGACTTTAATCTTGAGCATAGGACCTAATTCTCTAGCAAGCGTTGATTTGCCAGCACCAGGTGATCCAATGATAACGATCTTCTTCATCAGCAATACTCTACAAAAAATAACTACGTATACTATAAATACGGTGAAAGATGTCATAAGGGAACACAATGATTTGTTAGAAACTATCTGAAAAATCAGGTCATGCCCGCTCGGAAGTGGTGTTAATGACGACAAATGAGCGTATTTTCAGACAGTTCTTAGAAAAAACAAACTAATAGAGTATGATTCGCATACATACTCTACTATAACTAATTCACTTTCGCTTTGATTTGCCTGGCACGTTGTCCCACCTCATATGCTTGCTTCTCTTTTTTCAGCTCACGCAGCACGATAGCATACCCCTCCAGGGTACTAGCGACAACGGGGTGTTCAGGTCCTAGCGTTCGCTCACGAATGATCAGCGCCTTACGATACAGTAACTCCGCTTCTTCGTACCTCCCTAAAACTGCATACAGTCTGGCCAGGTTATCATAGGTGGAGGCAGTACGAGGATGGTCATACCCCAGGTGTTGCTCGCGAATAGCGAGCGCCTTCTTGTAATGAGACTCAGCTTGAACGTAATCCCCCTGCAAGAAGCAATTTTCGGCCAGGTTACTGAGACTATATGCCATAAAGGGATGCTCCAGGCCAAGTGATTGCTCATGAATCCTGAGCGACCTGGCAATCAGCGGCTCGGCCTCGCGATATCTCCCTTCGGCATGGTAAATCTCGACCAAGCTATTGGCGATGGTCGCCACATGCGGATGATCCGCGCCTGAAGTGTTCTCTCGAATCCACAACGCACGTAAATTCATTTCCTTCGCCTGGTCAAGTTTATGCTGCCCCTGGTAGATTTTCGCCAGCATGTTCAGCGTGGAAGCAATCCTGGGATGATTACTCCCTAGGCGCTGTTCTTGAATGTGCAAGGCCTGCTTGCAAAGCTTTTCGGCCTCTTGATGCTTCTCTAGTGAATGATACAGTTTTGCCAAACTGTAATAACTCCGAGCTACAAGAGAGGAGTCAATGCCTACTGTTGTCTCTCGAATATGCAGGGCTTGCAAATAGAATGGTTCGGCTTTCACGTAGGCTCCCTGCGCACGGTATAAGTTTGCCAGGTTGTGAAGCGTTTGAGCCACATCAGGATGCGCTTCCCCCAGCGCCTGCTGGCGAATCGCCAACGCCTCTTGTAGCAAGGTCTCTGCCTCCTGGTATTTGCCCTGGTTGAGATAAAGTTCCCCCAAATCGTTCAGCGTTCGAGCAGTATCAGGATGATTGGCTTCCAGTATTTGTTGACGAACCGCCAGGGTTGTGAGTAACAGTGACTCAGCCTGTTGGTACCTGCCATACTCTACCAGGTAGGTGGCCGCTTCGTTAAACAATCGAGCGGCCTCGGGAAAGGCAAGCCCATGTTCCTCAATATACGTCGCACAAATATACGCGTGTGGGAGGCAGCGCTGGCACCTCTCCCAGGTTTGCAGTTCAACATCGGGAAAAGCACGGTTCACTGCTCGGATGGTCCGTTCCGCCCATAAGCGCTGTGTGTCTTTATTCATGCCATCCTTGAGGACTGCTTGCACCAGGCGATGAATACTCAAGGACTTCACTTCGGGAGTGCGTCGAATGAGCGAGTAGCGCAGCAGCAGCTCAATTGCTTCATTGACTTTGAGTGGATCGCTTGCAATCGAGTGAAGCGTTGGACCAAGTTCGACAGCACCAGTGATAATGATTTCTTCAGGGATAGCTTCTGGATAAAGAAAAGCAAGCAGGCGCAGTAGATCAGCAGCAGCAGCGCTCTCCTGTTCCACCTGCTGAAAAGAGAGCGACCAGGTGGCAGCAACCGGCTCGGGATGGTCAACCGGGAGCCTTCCTCGTCGCAAGAGCAGTTCCTTACGACGCGTACCATATAGCTTGAGATATTGAGATAGCCCACAGCGTGTCTCTTCAATATACGCGCCAGCCTGGTCAAGAGCAAGCGGCAAACCATCCAGTGCCAAAAAAATCTCAGTTGCCTGTGCCTGGCTCTCTTTCGCTGCTTGATCAAGAGATGCACCTGGCGCAATTACCTTGGTACGACGCAAGAGAAACGTCACGCCTTCATCCTGCCCCATTTTTTCAACTTCAATACTTTGAGCGACTGTTCCCAATGCTTGCAGCCGTGTGGTAAGCAGCACATCTCCCGTCCCGTGCACCGGCAAAAAGTCAACGATCATCTCCAGATTATCAACGTTGTCCAGAATGAGCAGCCACCGGGTATGGGTAGTCAGCCAGCGCTTTACGGCCCGTGCTACGATGTCCTGATCTTGCTCCTGCTGTTCCGGTAAATCTAGCAAAGCCGCTAACTTCACGAAGTCGGCGCTGAGAGCATCACGAGTAGAAGCATTTATCCAGAAGATAGCCTTGTAGTGGTCGCGATAGCGATAGGCATATTCAACCGCGATTTGCGTCTTGCCTATTCCCCCCAGGCCGCTGATCGCCTGGGTCTGGGTCAAGGCCGCCGCTTTGCTGCTTCTAAGTGCAGTATACAGGTGAGCTAGAATTTCTTCACGACCTGTAAAAAACGGGTTACGGCGATATGGTACGTTCCAGATAGGCAGAGAAGAGATGGAGTCGGGAGTACCCGAAAAGGTGGACACCGGTTCACTATGTTCCTCACTGCTTTCAGGGATTAAGCCAAGTTCCTGCAAGCTTTTTCCAAAGAGTTCTCCAAGCCTTTGACGATAGTATGGACCGGGAAAGGTAATGCCGTTTTCCCAGCGACTGATGTTGATCTGGGTTGTACCGATACGTTCAGCGACATCGCTCTGCGTCCAGGCTCGACGCTCTCGTTCTTGCCTCAGACGAGAAACAACCGGTCTGGAAAACTTTTTGGCTTCAGATGCATCTTCGGTGCCCATCTCATAATTCCTGATGTAGCTTAACTTTTTTCAAACGATACGCTATGAGAACCAGAAACATTTTCAAGCAATCGATCAAGCATCAATTGCGTCTGAATAAAACTGATATTCATGTGATATCCACATGATATTATCTCCACAAGTGGTTTACCGTCAAGCTAGATAAGAGAGGCAAGTACCAATCTCTTACGGAATCCTCTGAGAAACGTCAAAACCATTGTGTATTTTTTAGGCGTGCAAACACATACAGATATTTCGACGTTGAAGTCGTCGGAATATGAACGGATTTGGAGGTATTTATTGGAATAGTTTGTTAGGAAAAGTGAGTGATCTCGTGGGTTAGCACGTTTGTGACTAAGCCGAGGGGGAAATACCTGAAATGAAAGAAAGAAAAGCTACCGTCATGGACAAAGTCCGTCCTGACCTTCTTGTACCACCACATATTGTAAGCGAGTTGATTCATTTAGTAAGAGGTGAATGGCAACCTGATCTTTCTCAACAGGAGCAACTGGTTGCACATCTCACAGAATGTCCTTATTGCAGAACGGCTCTCATCGTATTGCTTTCCGCGGAGCAAGAGTACGAGAGATCGAGTGGCTATCCTGAAGTCCCTGCACGCACCTTGCTCATGCGATTTGTAACAATCCATCACGAAATAGAGGCGCAGGAGTACGAGCAGATGGGGGCATATGCGGAGGCAATTGTAGCTGAAGGGAAAGAGAAGGCCGATAAGCGCTTTCCCGTACTCGCGGAACACATAAGAAGATGCCCAGGTTGCAAATCCACGTTGGAGGAAACCGTAGCCTTTCTCAACGAGTCTGAAGAGAACGATTGATCTCGTCTATGGAAGCGCATTAAAGTAATTTCTACTGGCACCTGTAAGCACGGTGCCAGTTTGTGTATATCGTCTCTACCACTTTAGTACACAATTCAGATAGGGAAGTTTATCCTAAACTTTCACGCACATAACGCTGAGCTGAGCGCACAACATAGCTGGCAACGGGGGCAGAACATCCGACTGCTTTCGCCACCGCCTCGAGGGAACGGCCTTCAAACATAACCATATCCAATATCCGTCCGTTACGTATCGGATTGGCATGGGTAGACACATATTCCTGGAGTGCTGCCAGTGCTTTTCTCAAATCATCATGTATGATGCAAACATCTTCTGCTGTTTTTGCTGTATCTGCATCAATCTCATCATATTCACGCTCAACATCGTCGAGAGGATCACCCGGAGGAGCTATAAATTGTCCTGCACGCGTGAATTTTCGATGGGCGTCAATAATACAGCTACGGACGATTCCAAAAAGCCAGGTGCTGAGCTTGCATTGGTATCGGAAGGTACGCAAGTATTTATCTACCCGCATCATCGCGTCCTGAACAAGATCTTCCCAGTGATCTTGAGGAATGTTTTTTGCCTGTACCTGGACAAGCCGCTTTACAAACTCACGGCATTCGTACCACTGTCCCGATGTGCGGTCCCTTAACATTTCTTCGACTACTATTCTATCGTCCCCTCCTGGCCATGGAGGGTAAGGTTTGCCCTCTGTCATTCGTTACGCTCTCCCCTGGTTGTTGCTGGCTTCGTTGACAGTACAATCATGTGTTGAATGTGCGGAGAGTGTCCTTCTCCCAGCATCCTTTTAAGATATCGCCATTAGCGGCGACAGTCCTACAACGAACGTTTTATGGATGCTTTTTACGATGGCACAATAAATTTGCGAATCGTCCTCCCCCTATCCTTATATACTTAGACGTGATTTCTCTGTTGTGCTAAAAGGAATTTCATTCAAAACGGATAGATATAAATACAAACCTTTTCGGCGTGCAGGTACGGCCATACCGGTACTTTGTCGCTCCGGGAATTTTCCTCGCTTCAGAGGAAGCAACCAGGGGTTTCTCAGGTTTGAAGAATCCAGGATAGGTGTCGATGTCAAATTCCTGCTTTGACCTCTAAAATTCCCCGTATGCGGCGTATAGATAGGCAAGAAAGGCCCTTCCCCAGTGGTTCGGCTTGCGGATGCAGGAAGATTCTCCCGCGTCCCGTTACTGAAGGATACCTTTTTGGAGCATACGCCATGGTCTATTGTTGTATCAATCAGCATCACAACCAACCTGGTGGTATCTGGTGTGGAGAGTGCGAAAGCCTGCTGGAAGGCGCACCCATCGGCGACTACCGCGTAATCTCCCATATTAGCAAGGGTAGTTCCAGCGATGTGTACCTGGCAGAGCAGCATTCGCTCAATCATCGCAGGGTCGTGATCAAGATATTGCACCGCTCGTGCAATCAACGCCATGTAAAGAATTTCCGGCGCGAGGCGGCGTTGTTGGCAACTTTATCACATCCCTATATACTGCCTATCTTCTCCTATGGAGTAATCTACGAACGGCAAACTGTGCTAGCGACCTGCCTGCCATATCTCGTGTTGCCATTTGCCGAGCAGGGTTCCCTGGCGCAGCGTTTTGTACGGGAGGGGAAACGCCCCTGGTCACTTGAACAAGTCGTATCCTTAACCAGTGAAGTGGCAGAAGCGCTGGATTATGCTCATTCGCGCGGTGTGCTTCACAGGGATGTCAAACCTGCCAATCTGCTGCAGATGGGCTCGCATGTCCTGCTCTCAGATTTCAGCGTCGCCTCGCTAATTGATGTTGACTCGTCGCACCTGAATGTAGCATGGGCCGGTTCGCCAGCGTTCATGGCTCCCGAGGTGTGGGGTCTACGCCCAGGGCGCTACTCCGACCAGTATGCGCTTGCCGTCACCTGTTTCTTTTTACTCACGGGTGACTATCCTTTGAGAAAAAACGGTGAAACCGATGCGCGCAGTTGGCAGCATCTGCACTGCTTTGTTGCTCCGTCTTCGCTCAACAATTTTCGCGCAGATATACCCCTGGCAGTAGACCTTGTTTTGCAGAGGGCGCTGGCAAAGAATCCGCATGAGCGCTATCCTACCGTGCAAGCCTTTGCAACTGATTTACTCGTTGCGTCGCAAGATGTTACCCAGCCTCTCGACAAGATGGCTGGCCCGGGCCTCGCCGCGGTTACTCGATGGCGTCCTGCACCAGGGAGCGTACAAATAGGCGAGCAAGAGTGGCCAGAGCTTCAGCGGCGCGGCGTAGCTCTCGCGGATGTTCCTACTACAGATCCCATTGCAGCGCCTCTCGTGTCACCGATTTACCAGGGGCGCAAAGCAGTGGCCGTGGAAAGGGAAGATGTTCGCACGGAGACACTCAATAACTCGAGCCGGGGCAAGAAATGGATTCGGTATGCATTACTGCTCAACCTGCTCATTTGCCTGGTGTTGGCAGGGGAATATACCTGGCAAATGGAGAGAGATGTGAAATTCGGTGCCGGCCTGTTGCTGGCATCATGGCCCGCCTTGCTGGTAGGCCCATTGCTCGCCCGCTTCTTCAGGCGTATTCCGTTAACTACGTTTGCAAGGAGTCTTTTCTGGGGCGTATGCTTCGGGCTGTCGAACGCCCTGCTTTCAGCGCTTGTCTGTTTTGCCTGGAAAGCGGTCTTGTTCGCCATGCCGTTCTCCGGTAACGCGGGCGCTGGTTTGAGTGATTACATCCAGCAAACTTTCGCGTTAGAGTCGCTGCCTGGCGTCGTGGAATTGACTCTTCTCGCGTTGTGGATGTCCGTTATAGGCGGTGCGTTTATCGGCATCTTTAGTGTGCGGGACGAAGGCGCAGTGCCATCGCTCCGCCAAAAATCATGAAAGTAAAGCAGAAGTGGGCTTCTCTACAGTGGTAATAGCGCCAGAGGAATCTCCATCTCTTCCGGCGTCAGGCCTCCATGATGGCCCAGAAAATGCATATCAAACCTCCCTGTCTCGTACCACCATACCGACTCGTATCGATAGGGCAGGATAACGACATTGCCCACCCGCGCCATAAACTCGTTTGAAGGCTGTGCAGAGCCGAAGAAGTTTTGGGCCACCAGTTGCTGTGTTCGATACACCTCAGCCTTGTTTCCCAGGCGTTTCTGCAATAATGCTATCGCCTCGTCAATCCATTCTTCTTTAATGTGTAAGAACATATCACGGGCGGAGCCTGCCGGGACGATTAGTTTCCCATTGCGGTTCGTTTGCATATACTGTTCAATACCCGCAGCATGCCAGTTCAGAAAAAAGGTCCGGCGAGGATCAACCTCTATCTGCCCATGATCTGCCGTCATGACAAACAATGCGTGCTCAATCTTACCCGCCAGCCTTTTATAGAAAAGCTCTGCCATCATCCGCAAAAATGCATCTATTATCTGCTCAAACTGGTTCGAGTTTGGCCCATAGGTGTGACAAATAGCATCGATCTTATCGAAATACAAGAAGTAATAGGCCACCGGCGCTTTGTCAGAGAGCACCAGTTCCGCCAGGTGCGTTAAAGCATCTGACAATCCCCGGTAGGGAATAACCGTCGCTCCTTTGTACACGACATTCGAGAATGTCGATGGCGTGTAAGCTTCGCTTTGGAACACGTATGACGCTACAGCCTTTGATTGCAGCCTTTGATAGATTGTATGCCTTGGAAAATACGCATCTGCAGGAATCCCGGCTCGCATCAAGGTATCGCGGTCCTTGTCTCCTGCGTAAGCAAAGATCAGCGGGGTGATCACTTCGTCGACCAGGGGTTCATAGTAGTTCCACTCGTACACCCCGCTCTGCCCAACGTTCAGGCCGGTGTGCATACACGTCACGTGTGCTGCCGTAGTCGAGGGGAACTGCGAAGTCATCTTTGAGATGACTCCGTGACTCAGTAGCATTTTCAGAAATTCGTATTTTTCTGCGTAGCGTTCGAAGAATCTCCAGCCAAAAGCATCCACAAAGAACAGGATCAGTTTATTGTACCTGGTCGGCAGGTTGCCAAATACATCTGGGGGTAGGGCATGGTGTCCCTCGCCTGTCAGCATATATTCAACCGTCTGAGGCAGGTTGGCGAAGCAGTAGGAGTCATACAGTGGCTTGACAAATCTCTGCGAGAATCGCGCGCCGTTCACTGCATCCAAAGAGCTTGTGTTGAGCATAGCTCACCCTGCTTCCTGCGGTAGGGTAAGGCCCCGTCACTTCTGGCCTTTTGTACCCCTTTGGAACAGTATATCACGAATGGTCTCAGCAGGATTCGCAGGAGTGCAAGAGCTATTGAATCGTAATTGCCCCCGTAGCGTTATTCACAGTAATGGGAACACTGGTCAGCGGCGTATTAGTTGGCCCCCCGACAACAGCAGCATTGTTTGCGGGATCAAACTCTGCTCCATGACAGGGACATATTAAATACCGGCTGGAAGGATCATATTGAACCGGGCAGCCTGCATGGGTACACGTCGCATCGAATGCTACAAACTTCCCATTGTTGAGATGTATCAAGACACCTGGATCACCGTTGGATGGAATAGTGAATGACACAGCGCTGTTATCGGGAACAGCGCTCGACTTGGCAATAGCTGTAGCTGCTCCAGGTGTGCTACCTGCTGGGGCAGTTGCAGTCGCTGACCCGCTCGTAGAGGCAGACCCTGACCCCGCATTCGAATTGAGGCTTGAGGCGCTATCGTCTCCACCAGACTGCAATACTTGCAGGGCTTTCCCTCCTACGAATGTGATTCCTAGCATCGCCAGTCCGCCTGCAAACAGCCCCCATAAGAAGCCACGCCGGCTCTCTTGTCGTTTTAAGGCCGCCTGTTTTCCTCTATAATTCACCTGCTTTTGTTGTTGAGGTATCCCCTGCACCGGTCTGCCCTGGTTGTTCACCATATGTTGAGGCACTCCCTGCGGGTATCCTCTCACTGTACTGTTATAAACCGCCGTCTGCCCACCGGGGTTACTCGTAGCCTGCGCGGCTATCCCTTGTGGTTGAACAGCCATCTCATCCTTTTCTCCTACTCCAAGCAGGAAGTTTAGCACGGGTCCGAGCTTTGCTTTCGAGTCAGGTGAAACGCTCATAAGTAAGCGCGGTACGAGCAATGCATCCAGTGATGGCAACCCGCTTCTGAGAGGGCCTGCCAGTATCAGCGTAATCCAGCAGAAGACGAACATGATGTCGGCTCCGTAGAAATACGGATACACGCGCCAGCTAGCCGACAGGAAAAATAGTATGTTGAGCAAGAGGCCGAAGAAAGAAGCTGGGCGCAGGAGTAGTCCTAGCAAGGCTCCGATCCCAATTGCTAACTCGCCGAAAGCGACGAGTGCGCCGAAGAAGACGGCGTGGGGCAGCACAATATTGATCAAAAGACCATGAATCGGTGATCCAGCAGCAAACCCGATAATCTGTTTACCGATAAATCCTGTGGCCGATCGGTTAAAGTATTGCGGATCGGTCAATTTCTGGAGACCGGCATAGATGAAAGTGATACCAAGAAAGAGCCGCAGGGGGAGCAGAAATCGCTCTGCTAGCCGTGTTGTCGTCCACCATGAACGTGGTTTCGCCGGGGTACCCATGTCTGCCGTGGGAGAGTTATTTGGCTGTGTTGGAGTAGAAGGCTTCATTGCAGGGGCTGGGCTTCTCTGCCCTGCTGCCATATTCGGCTTATTTTTCATATTACCAGGTTGTTTCATGTTTCCTGTTTACCTCATAGCTTGAATGGAAATACACAAACTTGCTGTTCCCATCTCTTTTTGTCGTGCACAGTAGCAAGTTCTACGTGACAGTCAGTGTTTGCGCATCCTGAGTATACAGGCCCTATATGAAGGAACAATGAAATTTGAGAGCTATTTGTAAATTCTTCCAGGTTCCGAGAAACCATAATGATAGTATCATCTCACGAGGATACCTGTATAGCAACGGGCAGCGTCACAGTGAACGTAGTTCCCTTCCCAACCTGGCTTTCAACACTGATGTTACCGTCATGAGCGTGTATGATCCATTCGACGATGGCTAGCCCAAGACCAGTGCCGCCCACGGCTCTTGAACGTGCTGGATCAACACGGAAGAAGCGCTCGAAGATATGCTCCAGGTGCTCCGCTGCAATCCCAATGCCGGTATCGCATATGCTCAGGCACGCTTTCTGGTTCTGAATACCGACTTCCAACACTACCTTGTCACCCGCATTAGTATAGGCAATCGCATTATCTATCAGGTTCATAAGCACCTGGATCAATCGTACCTCATCTCCCAGCACTATTACAGGTCCATGCGTTACTACCTCAACTGTTATCCCGTGTTCCGCTGCCAGTGTCTCGATGGTTGCTGCGACATCAGCAGTCAGTAGATCCAGGCGCACAGGCTCGCGCTCGAGTAACAAGTGGT
>Ga0209648_10003584_pt1 | contig 13068 bp, 11 predicted proteins | sample GraSoi2013_115cm_FD_185830 | JGI IMG/M metagenome (GOLD analysis project Ga0209648, IMG submission 185830) | Grasslands soil microbial communities from the Angelo Coastal Reserve, California, USA - Sample 9_17_2013_115cm (SPAdes) (version 2) | ecosystem: Environmental > Terrestrial > Soil >...
CCTTGATCCGCGCCCACCAGTCCACTTCCTTCGAGAGCTTCGTTCGCTCGAACAGCAGCAGACCTTACCGGTTTCTTCTTACCAGTCGCTTTTCCGCCACCAGTGAAACGAATGAGGCGATTGTCACACTACTAATTCAGACGATTCGTTTCTAGTCTCAACGCTGGCGCGTCGGTCGGAAAGAAACGCCATACAGAACGGCTACGCCACCATGCTGGTCGTACCACATGCGGCTGGACCGGCGTGTTTAGTGCCTCTGCTCTCATAAGTCACGCTGAGACTCTCGAACTCTTAACGAGGAGTACGGCATGTCTGACCAAGTCATCTTGTTCTCCGACGCAAATTTCCACGGAGATCATCGTCACGTTTTTGACAGCGAAGCGGATCTGTCCGCGGACAGGTTTAACGATGTTGTCTCGTCGCTTGTGGTGCTGAGCGGAAATTGGAGTTTCTTTCGAGATTCGAAATTCGGAAACCCCTACCCGGTAGTGTTGGGGCCCGGAATGTATTCCTTTGTGGAAGATTTCCAAATCAAGAACGACGACATCTCTTCTCTGCAAACGACGGCAGATGCCCCGACAATGCTTGGGGAACCACTCGACGCGCACGCAGTGTTGTTTCGAGACGCTAACTTCAAAGGGGACCACCGGCACGTTTTCGTAGCCGAGCCGAATTTGGACAATAACGGCTTTAACGACCAGACCTCGTCGATCGTTATTGAACTAGGCAACTGGATGTTTTTTCGGGACTCCGAGTTTGATGGCCATTACCCGCCTGTGCTCGGACCTGGTATCTACCCTTGGGTTGAGGCAATCGGAGTCAAGAATGACGATTTGTCCTCTCTTCGGCCCACGGATTCGAGCGCAACTGTCGGCAACGCGGTGGATAATGAGGTCCTCCTGTTCGTAGACGCAGGCTTCCGCGGGGACCACCGGCACGTCTTTGAGCCGGAGCCGGACCTTAATGACCTGGGTTTTAACGATGTTGTGTCCTCCCTTGCCGTTCTCAATGGAACGTGGCAGTTCTATCAGGATGCAAATTTCATCGCTCCGTATCAGGCTCTGCTGCCACCGGGCGCTTACTCTTTCGTTGTCAATCAAGGAATCCGGAACGATGACATATCGTCACTGCGTCCCGCAATCGAGGAGACTGTAACATTGGGGACTAGCGTCCTCGGACACGCCATCCTCTTCGAAAACGCTAATTTTCACGGTGCGCATCGTCACATCTTCAACGGCGAGTCGGATCTATCCAGCATCGGGTTCAATGACGTAGTGTCGTCGGTCGTCATCTTAAGCGGGAACTGGGCTTCCTTCCGCAACGCCAACTTTGACGATGACTATCCGTCGATACTTGGCCCGGGACTTTATCCCTGGGTAGAGAACGTGAATATCCGAAACGATGACATGTCTTCGCTGATGGTGGTAGACCAACCGCCGAACGTGCAGGGCCAGGCCCTGGGACCACATCTAGTCTTGTTCGAGCATCGCGACTTTCGCGGGGCCCACAAACACGTCTTCGCGGCTGAACCCAACCTCAACGCCAGCGACGACAATTCGTTCAATGATGTCGCCTCGTCGATCGTGGTCATTGCTGGAACCTGGGCTACGTTTGCGGACGCCGCCTTTCGCAGGCAGTATCGTCCCCTGATCGGGCCAGGGCTTTACGCGTGGGTGGAAGACATCGGGATCAAGAACGATGACATGTCATCGTTGCAGCCGATCAACGGCAGTCCCACCATCGCAGCCCCCGCAGCACAATCCGCCCACGTCATATTGTTCAAGGATGCGGGTTTGCATGGCGATCACAAGCACATCTTTGAGGACGAGCCGAACCTGAACGCAGCAGACGACAATAGTTTCAACGATGCTGTCTCTTCCCTCGTGGTGCTTCAGGAGAATTGGCGTTTGTTCAGAGATGCCCAGTTCAAGAGGGAATACGCGCCGGTCCTGGGCCCCGGAATTTTTCGCTGGGTCGTCGATTTCGGCATCACCAACGACGATTTGTCTTCGCTTGAACTCGCTGGAACCGTTGTGACTTTCGCTGGGACGGTTACGTTTCAACTTGACGACCAGAGGGTGCCGAAGCCAATCACAAAAAATGTCGCGTTTACCCTGCTTTTCTTTTCAACATCACGGCTGGTAAAAATTCTTGGCTTTCCAGATGTGCTCCTTGCGTCACTCTCGAACGACACCGTCACATCGGAATTCCAGGGCGCTGACAACGGCACGCTCCCGAGCGACGGTGCCCTGCAGATTCCAAACGCCCACTTCAAAATACATCACAGCAACAGTCTGGCGAGCGATTCGGACGCGCCGATGAGCTTTTCCACGGCAACGGCAACATCTCCGGGCGGTAAGTTCACCGTAACCGGGTCCCCGGCGGATGGGATGGGAAACATTGTGATCGTTGGTGCTGGACAGCTCCAAGGGGGTTACTTGGGTGGCGAACAGTTCGCGGTCACCCTCAGGGGCCTGTTGTCGCCCTGGCCTCTCTAGTCCGGCGAAGGAAGAGAAAAGGCGTGAAGGAGGACTCATGAAAGTCGTTCGTTTGACCCTACTCACCGTGGCGATCGCATTTCAGGGGTTCGCCGCTTTTCCTCCCAACCTTGCCGTTGCCAACCAAACGCCTGAGCGCAAGCTGGCCGTATACGAGCTTGAACCCAGAACGGGTCTTAGTTTGGCCGATGCCGCGAGAGTGTCGCGGCTCATGGATCTGGTTTCCAAACGCCGCCGAGAGGACCAGAGCGCAACGGAGCGCGGCGCGCTCTTTGTTGGGCAGGCACGATCAGAAAATGGGCGTCTGTGTAGGCGAAACAACGATGGGATGAGGCGGTCGGTCAGCGGAGGCTGACGGCCAATCTGGACGATCAGGTCATTCTTGCCCGGCGAAGGACGCCGCTTTGAGACAAGTTCTTGCCGCTTTGTATAGCAAGCAGAAATGAGAAGAAATACACGCCGCTTATTCAATCTTGTCTAATACGCAGCAAGAGCGTTCGCCCGCTGGCTTTCCCAAAGGTTAAGACGGACGACGGGTATTCTGATGGCATACGACCTACATCGGCTGTTTGATGAAGTCGACTCTCTCCTAGGTAAGAATCCCCACACCACGCTTTCTGAGATTGCCCGCCAGCTAGCCGTTGACCGTCACACGATTGAAAAGGTTGTCCGGCTCGGATCGAGAAAGTCCTTTCGGGACTTACGGCGCGAGTACCTGTATGCGCGAGCGTGTTCGCTTCTAAGCGAAAGACCCGAAAGACCTCTCAAGCAGGTTGCTGCTAGCTTGGGTTACACCACCGTTCAGGCCCTATATCGATTTATTCTGCGTAACTCAGGAATGGGACCAACCAATCTTCGGAGAGCGCTCGGCCTCAAAGGATCCGATCAGAATCCTTTCTTTCAGGCAAAACCCGCCAAAAGTGTTTAGGAATTCTCCATATTGCTCAGTCTAAATTCTTGAAGAATTAACGGCGCGAGTTTAGCCTGCCATGCTTACGGTGGGACTTCTCGAATTGATGAGGTGAAGGAATCTCGGGGGTGAGGTGGAGGATTAAGACGAGATTCGACCAGAAACCAGAAAGGAGCTTCTCTATGGCAGCGGAACAGAAGCGAACGGCGACGATACACCTGAACAATAACGAACATCCTACATTTGTGAGGGTAACGCTTCCTCATAAGATCACTGAGCCGGAATTATCCAAATTGATTAACGAAGGGATCGTCAAAAACATCATCTCCAGACACACGGGTTGCACCTGTCTGTCGGGCACGATCAACGTGTTGATCGAAAGTGTGTTCCAGGAGGCGGTCCAAGTGGATCTTGGAGCAACCCAGGCGAGGTAATCCATGCGCCATGGCAAAGCGCTGGTCGGACTGCTTAATAATCCGGTAGTTCCGTCGATTATCGAATACGCTCCCGACCTCGTCGAGTATATCGATGTCATACCGGACCGATTGTGGTACGACTTCGAACACGGCGAGGCCGTCGGGGGGCGCTTTCACCGCGTTGTCGGCGCGATTGAAGAACTCAAACAGTGCTCGAATGGAAGAGTCCTTGGTGGGCACGGAATCGGATTGTCTCTTCCTAGTGCGATTCCCTTGGATATGGCCATGGTTGCCGAGGTGGCGTCGCTTGCGAAAGAGTTAAATTTCGAATGGTATAGCGAGCACCTCAGCATGTTCCTGGTATCCCATGGCAGCGTACCCAATAGCCAGGCGGGGCTGGGCCTGCCCGTAACTTATGACGAGGAAAGTTTCAACATCATAAGCGGCAAGCTGGAGGTCTTGAAGCGCTCTTTGGCCTGCGATCTACTGTTGGAAAACGGCGCCGTTTTCACGCCCGTCCCCGATACCGACTTCAGCGAGCCTGAGTTTCTGAATCGCCTCTACTCGGAACTCAATTGCGGTACTTTGCTTGATCTTCACAACCTGTACGTCGGGCTCCTCAATGGAGTCTTATCTCCCCGCGAGTATCTTGAACAGCTCAATCCCGATTGTGTCCGCGAGATCCACCTCGCTGGCGGAGACGAACTGGCTGGCTTCTACACCGATTCTCATTCGGGTTTGACTCCCAGGGACGTATGGTCGTGGGCCTATGAGTTCGCGCCGCGCTTCAAGAACCTGAGGGCGGTCGTGTTCGAGTTTCACGAGTCGTACTTCGAGAAGCTCGGTCTGAACGGCATAGCCGCTGAGTTAGAGAGGATGCACGAGCTTGCGGAGACCGTCGCCTCGGGAGCGCAGATGCATGTTAATTGAGTTTCAACAAGCATTGGCCGACCTGGTTGCGGCACCGGAGTTTTGCCGGCAAATCCGCGCCAATCCATGCCAACTTCGACAACGGTACAATCTCTCGCACCGCGAGTACGATCGTATCGTCGCCATGGTGAATCACAAGGGAATGGCGCTTAATTGCATGTTGTATCGCGCCAACCGCTTGGCGCCTCTGGCGCTGAACCTGCCTCGGTTTTGCCGAGCGATGGGACCGAGACTCGGTCCCTTGCTCTCGGAGTACTCTGTTCTCCATCCGAACACCAGGGTCCATTTCTATCTGGAATGCGAGAGGTTTGGCCGATTCGTCCAAGGCAAGATCAGCGCGGGATATGATGTCGAACCCCGCGTGAAAGCCATATTCGAGGAGGAATTTTCAAAGATCAAGCTTGGCTTGTTTGCGACCTACGCCGCTATCTAGCCCGATGCGATGTACTGGACTACACGGGAGACTCGCTTCCCCGGATGGAGGGATGGCGGACGACTCCGCACGCCAATTTAGATAATTAAGATTTGACCATAGAGCGATGACATAGGTATCCATTCTTTCCTCCTTCAAACTACGCAAAATTGCCTACGAACACGAGAAAAACCAAGCCTTACAGTCCCGTGCTTTCCGACGATCACCCGCTTCGAAATAAGCCTCCGTTGGCAAAGCAAAAGCCATTTACTCCGTGCTGAGGTTCCACATTCGACTTTCGAAGTCTCCCCCATGTGGTCTCTGTGGTTCCTTTGGCACTCGATTAGCGGCTCTCCCTCGAGAGGGCTGCCATGAGGAATGTGCGACTTACTTTGCCAAACTTTGAAGTTTTAGCAGATATGCCCGGTGCGCTTTTTCAAGCTTGGCAGGAGAACCGAGATGATGCTCCATTTCCTCAATCTCGGGCTCAACCTTAATGTTTTGTTTCTCCATGGCTTCTGCGGTCTCACGGAAGTTCTTCATCAGTTCACGAATCAACTGAGGGTAAGTATCTTCGTGAGCGAAGTGCTTGCGGTAGCTTTTGATGAATTCGTCCGATTCCTCAACCACGAACTTCGACCCTTTGAACTGATTGAGGTCATGCATAGTGGAGTAAAGCTCCCTCTGCAAGATCACCATCTGAAGGATATCGTCCGGGTCGCCCTCTTCTTTCTGAAGCATCGTCTGGAAGGCGTCCAGCTTGTTTAGGAACGCGGCATGGTCATTTGCAGCGATGGCGACCTCTTGAGACACGACGGCATTCGCCAGTTGCTTCAAGGTCTGGCTGGCTCCAAAAGAGTCGACTATATGCTGAGATTTGACTAACTCGGCCAGGATCGTACTCATGTCCGGAACACGCTGCTTCAGGAAGTTGACGTATTCTGAAGCGGAAATATTCGCATTTGCCAGGAGCTTCGCGGCAGCATCGCGCTCCTCTCCGGCCTTCGCAGCGTGAAACGCCATATCGAGACGAGCAAAAACAGCGCGGTGAAGCTTCAAGTTGACCGGGATGATTTCGTTGATCGGGACGGGCTTGATGCCCACCGTCAGGCCATTGAGGGTGCTATCGCCGTACAATTCCTTCAAAGAAATTGGGAGAATCGCTCCAGCCTTAGCACTCGGGGCTGAGTAAACGAGGTTGAGCCAGCGATTTTCGCCCGGCTGCATTTTCGGCACGACGAGAGTTCCTGTTTCGCGCAAGGGCCGGGCATCGCCGCCGACGATTCCTATCTGCGCACCCTCGAGCCTTCGTAGAACTTGAGGGGCCACCGAGTAGCTAATGGTCATGTCGCGCGGAAAATTGGCGGCATTGTGGAGGATCGCGTAATACGACATTGTTCCGGCGCCCAACGCCAATGCCGGCAAGTCCATGTTGCGCTGTGCCTTGTTGTTATCGGCTGGGAGAGTCCAGTCGGTGGTGGGCCAACCGGGCGAGCGGCCTGCTAATTCCGGGTTATACGGATCTCCCGGCGCAGTGATTTCGACCGCCATGCAAATATGAGTCGAGCGAGTCGACGGGAGATCCCACTGGACCCCGGCGCCGTCGGGAAGAGTCTGAACCGTATCTGTTGCGGCGAAAGCTAGCGTTGCTTGCGATGAAGCGCTCACGTCCTGATAAGGCACGCCCAAGCCATAGTCCGCGTAGAGAAAACGAGCTGTTACATTGGTAGAGCCGCTCGGTGCTGGCGCATTCCGGTGGACGCGTACGAATGCGTAATTGTGCCCGCTGGTCGCGTCCTGTGTATCCTGCTGATTCGGCTGGTCATTGGCGTTGAAACCGCCGGAGGTGTTGGTGAGTCGATTCCAGACATCGCTGGTAGTCCACCAATTTGGGTTGGTGGATGGCTCCTCGCCGTTGTCATGGCTCGTCGGCGTGTCAGTCCAGTCACGGACATAGAAATCCTGGTAGGGCTGAATTTCTGTCACGTGGAAGAAGAAAGGATCCACCGAAGGATTCACGGCCGTAGTCTGCGCGGCGTCGGCAAAAAGTTTGTGCGTCCCCCAATTCACGTAACGCTGGTATTGGACTCCGGGATAAAAGTTGTTCGTGTCCGGATAGTTGTTTGCGGAGAACGCACCATAGAAATCCTTTCCCACTGCAAGCACATGGTCGTAGTCACCCAGAGAGAACGAACCCGCATTGTCAGGAACGTTCGCAAGAGGATGAGGGAGGTCCGTCCACGTCGTTCCGTCATACGTTTCAAAGTGAGTTTCCCAGCACGCGGCGGCAGCACCCCCTGTCTTGCACGTGCCTGGATTCACTAACTTCTGATAAAGGAAGCCAACGCTACCTTCCTTATTAATGGCCAATGCTGGATTCGTGGCGGGCGTTACAGTCTTCAAGTCAGTTGCACCCCAGTGGATACCGCCATCGATCGAGCTGCGAACATGAAGCGTGAAGTTGGCAGGGTTTGCGCCGTCCCCCCACGCTACGTACAAGGTCTGAGGATTGTTGGGGTCCACGGCGATAGAAAGCTGGCTTCCGACTCTCTCGCTCCCCAAGTTCCCAACCCAACTCATGGACAGGTTTGTCGCTGCAAGAACCCCGGACAAGTGGTCGTTTGGATCCTGGCAGTCCGTATAGCCATCGGATCCCCAGTTGTAATCGCAGGCAACGACAAGGTCAGCTATATTTGCTCCCCCCAGAGGGAAGCAAGGAGAAGCAGGATCGTTCCGAAAGTAACCGATGTAGATTGTCCCGTTTGGATGGATCGCAGGGCGAACGGAAGGAAGGTCTTGTCCACAGGTGTTGCGTACTTCGAGAACTTGTGTTCCAAACCCTGCGGGCGCCGGGGCCGTCGCCGCATCTAGGGACCAGTCAATGCTGGACGACTTCCCAGTCGTACCCGAGCATCCAAATCGCACGATGCTGCAATTGCTTACGTTATTGTTTCCGATGTAGACGTGATCTCCGCCAGCATCCATGGCCTGGGTATAGGGTTGATCCTCCTGTGTGCGGTCTACCAGTACGGTCATTGGAGTTGCGCTGGTGAAATCGGCAGTTCGAAGGATGTTTAATTCGAGAGAAGAATCACCACGAAGAATTCCTCCGTAAAGGACCCCGCTAGACCCGGCGAAGCGGATGGTGATGTCACCGGTACCAGAAATCGAATTATTGCCCGGCACGATACAGTTCAATTGCCACGTGACGCCGCTATCGATAGAAAAATAAATTGGGGCGTTGGTCGTGGAAATCATTGGTGGGCAAGGCGTGAACGCAGAAAGCACGACTTGTTTCGGATTCGCGGGGTTAACAGTCACATTAGGCTCGCTGTCGCTGTTGACCTCGTTGCTGTACTGCGCCGGTATGACATTGACAACTTGAACCTGCTGAGCGGCCGCCGACCTGGCAAAAAGTAAAGCTGGCAACAGAACTGAGGAGAAGCACAGACTCCGCAAAGGCCGTGGGCGAATCATATCTGCCTCCTGAATTGATGTTTTCCCTCGGAATCCCAGAATTCCAAGCCGCGGGGATTACTCCAGCGTCTTGACTAGCCGCAGAACACGTTCGTGTTGATCCACGGTTTGAAAGTCTATCGATTTAAGCGCCGTGAATTGGTCTTCAATCCCGGACAATCGCGCCTGGTTACGATGCAGAAGCCAGATTCCCTGCTGGCCTTCCTTGAATTTCGGAGACGCCTTCCACATCACGTCGTCGCTATGGGGGAAAAGGAGCATTGTAGTGCGAGCGGGTAAGTTTCCCCTGACAACCGACTCCACGGTAATTTGAGCTTCGTACCAGTCCGGATCGTGTTCTGAACCTATGTGGGGAGCTTTCGACGGCCGCACACTCGAGACTCTTCCCACAACGATGACCTCCGAACGCACCATTTCCCCCTGCAATTCTTCATCGGCCATCTTCTGGCGCGTAGCTCGGACCGCCTCACTGATTTGCTGGGCACTCTGACTTCCACCCAACCGCCCGACTTCGATCACAGCCATGCTGTTTCCCAACAGCCAACCCTTCGTGAAAAAAAACATCTGCTGGGCCGCCCGGATCGAGCCGGGTTCGCGGAGTTGAACGGTAATTTCCTTGCCGGCAAGATCCGGAGGCGCGCCGGGCGCATCGATGACCTCATCGATGCGGACGACGGCCGTGGATTCCGAGGCGCGAACTGCCGACATTGTCGTCGCATTCAGCTTTACGACGGTCCCTTTGAAGATGAATGTGGCCTGACGGGTGAGGCTCTCCTCCGTGACGTTAACCTGCGGAGGGCTTGCCATCACGCTCGGAAGTAGACCCTGATGAAACGCAAAGAGACTGATCCACAGGTAAAAGATGGCCATGGTCGATCCTCCTCACCCCGCGCCGGGCCGCGGCACGCTACTAAGAGAGTTGTGTGCTCTTCACTGTGATTTGGCCGGCTTACACTCCTGCACGTGAATTTCAAACGTGTATCCGTTGCCCACCGGAACGCGCTTGCCGGGGACCAGCGGCTTCAGCACTCCATTGACCTCGACAACCACCTTCGTCCCGGCTTTTGCGAATTCAGGCACGTGCAGGTGAACGGGTTGGACGATCGTCTCGCCAGGTTGAAGAACGCGGCCCTTCACGCCCAGCAACAACGCCTTCCGGTCTGGTCTGGGATTGGGTGGAAGCGGAGGGACGACGACTTCCCAGCCGCGTGGCAACCGCTCCCGGTCGATCGTTGCCTCGTACTCGGCTGCTACGCTGAGATGGTTTGTGATCGCGACCGCCAGCAGACGCTCGCCCGCCAGGGCGTCGACGGTCTCGAAGTTATGGCCGCCGATATTGCTACTGAGCTGTATTTCCGTAGTGAGCGGACGGTCGTCTGGATGCATCACGATGGCGCCAACACACCAGTGGTGCTCTCCCCAGATGTTCGTGCCGGTCGGAACCATCCAGGAGAAGCTGACTGTCGTGTCCCCATGGGACAGGTCTACTGTCTGATTGCCAATCAGGACAGCCGCGGGATTCGGAAATTCGAGGGATATTCGGGGATCCGTGTAGTAGGCGTTGACGATTGCGCCTTTTTTCATTGCCCCGTCGTTGTGAACGCGCACGTTCAACGTGACCGTGCTTCCTCCCACCAGAGTTATTGGAACGGTCCAGATATCAGGGCTCACCCAGAAGGCGTGCGACCAACCGCCGCCCATCCAGACGGCGGAGGGTTCCGTGCCCGTATCGCCCGGGTAATCCTTGATCCAAAGGGTGCGGCAACCTGCATCGTTTATCAATGCCAGGGCAGCGGGCAAATTCTCCTCGTTGTTCGGGATAATTTGCGAAGCGGGTGGTGAGAACCCATCGAGTCCACCCGTGGCAGGCCTCATCTCTGGCGTAAAGGCTGCCATTCGGTATTGATTCCAGAAATAATCTGTTGCTTCTCCGGATGAGAGATAGCCGATCGATTCGCCGTAGTTCTCACCGTGTACGGCATCAATTCTCGCGATGCTATCCTGGACGATATATTCGAGAGTTGGCTTACCGGGTGGGTCGCCTGTGGTGTAGGACCAGGGCCGCAGAAACTGCTCGGTGAACGTGTGGTATGTGAGCATCGCTTTGGGATTGTGCCGTGCCGCAATGAAATCGCGAAAGGCCGCGACTTCGGGCTCACTGAACGGTGATGGCCCGCGGTATGTGTCGTCGTTTGTATTCGGCGAGGAGCCGCTGTTCAATCCCCACTCAAAGCCATAGTTGCGATTCAGATCAACGCCAAAAGTCCCATCCCCATTGTCCCGGCGATTCTTCCGCCAATACCGGTAGCCATTGGGGTCTGCCGTGTAGGCGTAACCGTCGGGATTCAGCACGGGAATAATCCAAATCTGCAGGTTGTTCATGCAGGCTTGCAGTTTGGGATCGGTATTGGTCAGAAGGTACTCGGCGAGACGCAGAGGCATTTCGGCCGCCAGCCATTCGCGGGCGTGATGTAAACCCACAAAAATGACGTCGCCCTTTGTGGGATCGTCGACGGCCGGGTTGGTCGAGATCTTGATTCCCTGAATCTGGCGGCCTTGAACAGATGTCCCGATAGTGAACAATTGCGACGCGGCTGCGTGGCTTGCGGCAAGGCTGGTCAGATCGTTGGTCAGGGAAGTGGGTGTATGGTACTGGGTAAAGTCAATCTGCGCACGGATCGTTGGCGCGGCGCCCAGCCCAAGGACAATCGAGATCAGGACTAATAGCTTTTTCATCGTTTTACACCTGGTGGGTCAGGGAGAATTTCCACTCGGAATCCGGCTGCCCGCAATTCGTCAATGCTGTCGTCGAACGCACCGCCCAGAATGAGGTAGCCTCTTTCTGATTTTGCAGCGCTATAAATGTCCACGCGGTGGGCCCCAACTTCGGCTACCTGCTCCCGACGGGACACTACAATGCGCACCTGGCGGGGTCGGGGTTCTCTGCGACCCAGTTCCTCAACTTGGTACCCAAGCCGGCCGAGGAGTCGAAGTTGAGTCGATGTCCCACGGACGATCCAATACTCGTGTTCTCGCAGGAGAATCGTGACTCCCGCCTTTGACAGATCCTGTTCGTCTCCCTTATGAATCACCCTCACAACGCGGGTCAGAATATCCTCCGGATTCATCCGCATTGGCTCGTAACCATATTTGCGAAGCTGTTCGTTGGTCTCTTCGTTTCCGTAGTAATACAGCGAGCGATCGCGGATCAACACGGGCCTGATCTTCAGTTGTTGTTCAACCAGACCGGCTTCAATCGGATCCTCAACGTCAATTCGAAAAAAACTTTGAACTTTCTCACTCGCGCTCTGAGACTTCTGCGTTGTGTTGGTGGGGGAAGGTGGTTCTTGCCCAAGGAAAGGTTGGGGCCACAACCCACAGGCCAGGAGAAGGCAAAGGGTGTGAAAAAGCACCGAGGGCCGAACCGCGCGGTGACTCACGGTGGCAACCTCCAAATTCTAACTCGCGTAATGTAGAATCTACTTACTATCTCCGATGTGATATTGTCAAGCTTTAATACTACCGTAATCAGAACTGCCTATTGGCGAGCATCTTCCTCCTCTCCTCGTCAAGTACGTCAGCCCGATTTATCACAACAGATCAGATCCTCATCCGCTAGAGGTATAGTGCAATTGAGTGCGATTTCGTTTCAGACCTTTGTCGCTTTTTGATTTGTACCTTACAGCGTATTTCCTACGCGAGTGGATCAGGGCGAAACTGGAAACGCAATGCCTTGCTGTTCGACGATTATATTCTTGGATGCCCAGGGTATCCCATGCAAGCGATGCTTCTGTTTCTCATCGTTCTCCTCGGCACACTCGCCGTGCCGGTGGTGGCAGGTGCCATCTACCAGGTCATCGGAACGTGGCGGGACCGCCGGCGATTTCCACCCCCCGGCCGCCTAGTGCGAGTCAACGGGAGACGGATGCACATCCACGTAACCGGAGGAGGCACACCGACCGTGGTCTTCGAATCAGGCATGGGTGCGTCCTGCCTGAGTTGGGCGCTGGTGCAACCGCAGGTGGCGCAGTTCACTCGCGCGGTAGGCTACGACCGCGCCGGACATGGCTGGAGCGATCCGGCGCGCGAGCCGCGCACCGCACAGCAGATTGCCCAGGAGTTGCATGTACTGCTGGACGCAACAGGTGTGCCAGGGCCATACGTTCTCGTCGGGCACTCGTTCGGCGGATATGTGAACCGGGCGTTCGCGCACCTGTATCGCAATGAGGTCGTTGGGATGGTGCTGGTGGACTCCGTTCACCCCGCCGAATGGAAGAATCCGACCCCAGAGCAGTTGCGCAGGATCGAAGTGGGCCTGCGATACGCTTGGATTGCAGCGTGGCTCGCACGATTGGGTTTTGTCCGGTTTTGCCTCGTGCGGCTGGCGCGTGGTTCGCCCAGGCTAGGAAGGGCGGCGGTAAGAGC
>Ga0209648_10003585_pt1 | contig 13067 bp, 9 predicted proteins | sample GraSoi2013_115cm_FD_185830 | JGI IMG/M metagenome (GOLD analysis project Ga0209648, IMG submission 185830) | Grasslands soil microbial communities from the Angelo Coastal Reserve, California, USA - Sample 9_17_2013_115cm (SPAdes) (version 2) | ecosystem: Environmental > Terrestrial > Soil >...
TTTCTGGAATTCGCGCGAGACTTCGCGCATCAACCGAGCCAGATCCGCCGAAGCGGCGATGGCCAGGATACAGAAACCAGAACGCACTTGGGCGGCGCCAAAATCGAGTGAGCCGATGGTCCAAGCTTCCGAAAGCATTTGCACCAGCGAGGGGCTGAAGACGGGCGTTCGCGCGTTGCCGGTCTTGAGCTTGTCGAGACTGATGGTGAGATCGCCGGCGAGATGGGATTTGTTCACCGCGAAATGCTTGAGGATGTGCTGCAAGTCACTGTCAGTGACCTCCAGCAATTTCATCAAGAAGTGCTCGATTTCGATGTCGTAGTGGGTTCGCGTCAGGCAGAACCCTGCCGCGGCTTCGAGCGCCGAGCGGGTAGAATCATTAAGTTTGCCGATGAGGCCTTTCAAGTTGGAGGCCATACTGTGTCCTTTCCTTTTATAAAGCGAGGATGGTGTCTCCCGGGTCGCGCCCAATCGGGCTGGAGCGAACCCAGCTGACCCATCCCAGTTTTGGAGAATCGTCGCCTTCGGAGCCCAATTCGCAGGCGGGGACATCTGCCCGTTCGAGAACCAATTGGACCTCGAAATCAATTTCATCGTTGGAAAAAAAGCGCGTCAATCCGCGCAGTTCCTGATAAGCGGAACCCGTGGGCAGAAAATCGAGATATTGGGAAAGCGAGAGCGGCCCGAGCTTGATGCGCGCGCGGGCTCCCTGGTCCCAGACCTCATTCCCCGCCACGGCGCCCATTCCGAGTTGCTCGGAAGGAGTCTCCCGGTCGCCCATGCGGCATGCGGTCGCGGGATCGAGCCGAAACCATCCACCGAGCAATTGCTGAACTTCGACAGGCACTTCGAAATATTCAGTGAGGATCGATTCCAGAGCCTTGGCAGAATGGGGACGCTGGCCAAGAATTCCCGCAAAAAAGAGAAAAGCCTCATCGGGAACAGCCTGGCGATCCTGCAAACCGTCTGTACCCATGCCGATGAGGTCCAGCAAGAGGTGAGAGAAACGGTCGAGTTCCCCGCGCTCGTAAGCAATTGAAAATCGGTACTTTTCCCAAGCCTGATAGAAGAGAGAGACAAAGCGGTGATTGAAGATGTCCAGGAAATCCCGCAAAGTTCTGTCACCGGCCCGCACCCGTTCGGCGATCAGGCCGGTATACCATTGCGGCAGAGCACCGACGGGACCTACTAGACCGTGAAAATTGACGGTCATCTGATGGGGCTTATTCACACCCCATCCCAGCGATTGAATCTCGCTGGCGGGGAAAGCCAACGAAGGATTCGCACCGAAGTGGACTATTTCTTCTGAGGGATTGACGAACCTGCCGACAGGTTTGCGATCCGGGAAAAGCCGCTCGAGCAGGCGCACGGCCTGGAAGAAACGGATACCGTACGGTTCCTCGCGGAGCCGGGCTTCGAGTTCGGACGGGACGGGAGACTGCTTCAGAGCAGAATCGCCTGCCCCGCTCGTGGCGGCCATTGACGTAGAGGCTCCTTTCGCTGCTGCGTGCGAGCAAGCAATTGACTAAAGCTGTTAATGGAAGCGTACAATCCGAGGAAATGTTCGAGCACGCTGGCGAACAGGTAGACTCCGCCGCCGACGTACTGTTCCTCATCAAACTCGATTTCGACCTGCCTTCCGCGCACGAACCCGATTCCATTCTCGGAAATAACGCGCGCGAAGTGGCGCTGACTTTTCAAGTTCAACAAGCCTGCAATCTGTTTTTCGTGAAACGCGGACTCGCTAAAGTTGTAGAGGCGAAGGATTTCCGTCAAGGCATACTTCCCTTCCTCGACCAGCGACAAATAGTTCAACGACAAATGAGAGACGAGCCGCCAGAGGACGCCTTTGCCGGTTGGCGGGCGAATGGTCGCGGTGGGTTTCCGCAGGGCCACGATGCGTTTCACGGCTCCGAGCCCCTCCAGTTCGAAATCGCCGGCTTCGTTGCCGAGCGGCAAACGATAGGGCAAGTCGCGATTCGTACAGGTACAGTGAACGGTGACGGTGTCTACGTCCGGCCGCATGGGCCGTCCGGTGAGGTCCATCAGGGAGAGAAAAACTTCCGTGCCTTCATCATTGCTCCGACGGGAAGGCCGCCGGCTGGCATACCAGAAGGCCTGCTGCCGTTTTTCCTGACGGGAGGACGCATGTCGAAAACGGTAGAAGGGCTCAAACTGCAAAACCTGATGGGTGTCGCGGTCCGGCGAGATGACATCATCAATGGAGAAAATCTCGAGGGCGCGTCTTCGCCGAACGTCTGGAACGACCGGGTATTCGAAGTCCGTCTGGTCGAGAAGAATGGGCTCCGCCGTCAAAGGAAAGAGGTTGATCACCGGCGAGCATCCCAAGCACAAGGTCTTCGCCGAAACGTTCAGCTCGAGCATCTGGGCGCGCTCGGCGAGTTCGAAATCGGAGATTAAGAAGATGATTTCGACGCGCGGCCCGAAGCCAGCTTTGTCCAAGACCTCCAGGCCGGTGAGATCGAGGAAAAAGAACTTCTCGGGAAAGGAGAAGTACTCCTGCAAGAGGCGGTAGCCAGAGAAGGAGTGCCGGGGATAAGGAAGCAGGGCTTCGGCGTCCTCGAATCCAACCGGGCGCAGAGAACTGGCGGGAATCATGACCGGCGGCTTGCGAGAGTTGGGAGCCAGATCGCAAATCAGAATCTGTGTGGTGTTGTTGCAGAGCAATTCGTAGAGAGCGTGAACGAGATTGCTCTCGCCATTCAGATAGAAGCGCAAGGAACGTATCTGCATCTTGGCAAATTCGGCATCGGGCAGACAGCTGAGCTCGACGCGCAGCGCAGCCACGGCGTCCGCAGCCTTGATGGCGGGCTTCAAGCGGTCCGGCGTCAACCACTGGGCCTCCGAGATGGAGAGCGGCCAAAGGGTCGTGTCGTAACACGACCGGAATTTGCAGGGATAGCCTTCGACAGGCCTGGAATAGAGCATGGAGCCGCGGGGAATCGGCAACCCACCGGCCAGTTTGCCCTGTTCGGGATCCAGGTGAAACTGCACCACGGTCATCGAGGGGATTGGCCGGATGTAGTGCGGATAAAGAACGGTGAGGAGAGCTTCGGTGATTTCCGGAAATTCATCGTCAATTTTGAGGTGGACGCGGGCAGCCAGGAAGGCAGCGGCTTCAATTAGGCGTTCGACGTGGGGATCTTCGCAACGTGTAGGCTCGAGCAGCAAGCGGGAGGCAACTTTGGGATATTTTTCTGCAAAATCGGCGCCCATCTGCCGCAAGTAGGTAAGCTCGCGCTCGTAATACGTGAGCAAATCATCCCGCACTGGAATCCCCCATGAGTTGATACTCACCGCTGGTCAGTTCCAGTGCCGCGTCGAAAACAATGTGCTCGGGAGCGGGATCGATCCGCAGCATGCCCTCGATTACAAAGCGCACCACGCGCGAAGCGCCGACAGCGGGCAGAACGGCCACCTTCGCACCGGCGAGCCTGGGCTCGAATATGCGCACGGCTTTTTCGATTTCCGAGAGCAAGCGATCCTTCTCGTACAGAAAATTCTGGCCGATCTCGGTGATGTCCGGGACTCCGTAGTTGTACATGGAGCGCCGCGTTTCGAGGCTGGATTCCGGGAGCGGCTGGGGAGTGCAGCGGGTATTCAGCAGGTTTTCGAGGTCCCGGCGGATGGCAACTTTGAGCTGGGCGAGGGACTTGCTGTGGGTCAGCGGGCCTTCCGTTTTCGATTTGGGCTCGTCGTCAAGCAGGCGGTCCAAGACCGAAGGTGTAACCGGCCCAAGGAGTTCACGTTTGGTTTCGCGTTCCGCCATTCCTACCTCATACCCGACAAAACTTGCACGGGGTCCAGCCGGCAAATCTTCTGATAAATCTTTTGTTTTGCCGCCTCGTCACAACCGACTTTGTCCATGCAGCGAAAGAGCAGCAATAGAGGGTGCGCCACAGATGATGACTCCTCCCACTCCTCCAGTTTTCGCCGGTCGATCTCTTCGGCGATCTCCGCCAGAATTGGATAGGCAATGGCTTCATGCTTGTAGGAAAGGCAGAGCGCGGCGAGTTGAATCTTTCGATGAAAACGAGCGCGCCCCGAACGTTCCTGCGCAATCTCCCGCGAGAGGAGCTCGACGGCGTCCTGGATGCGTCCCGAGCGTGCGGCCTGCTGGGCAAGCTCCTGCACGTCAGGTGGAGCGCTGCCATTGTTACCCACGCCGGCCGCTGTTGGAGCCGAGTGGGGCGCCACCACGATCTGCGGTTGAGGAGGAGGTGGGAGAATCCTCTCCGTGATCCAAGCTTGCGTTTCGCTGTTGGCCGCCGGCGTGTCGTCAGAGAGAGATGAAGAGGCTAAGTGGGGATAATCCGAGAGGAGCGAGCGGAGTCCCGCAGACACTGCGGCAGCGACCGGCCCATGGCCCAAGCCTTCGCAGGCCTTAACAGTGTAGCGCTGCAAGTCCAGCCAGCCCCGACCGCAGGGCAGACCCATGGCAGCTTCGGCGCCTTCGAGCAATTCGTTCCACTGGCCTTCGGTGGCGAGTTTTTTCAGCAATTGCCGCGTTTCGCTCGGTGGAGAATCGAGCAGCGAAGAATCGATTGAGGAGCCGCCGGCGCGCAGTTCGCCCCAGCGCAGCCCTCGCAGAACCATGTAAGGAACAGGGCTTGCTGGATTTGCAAGGCGAAGATAGCGGGCCAGGCCATGCATGCGGCGCACCGCATCGTCCGGATCTGCTGGCTCTTCCGAAACAGTCCCACGTTTGCGTGCGGGCGCAGCGGCGGAGGATGTGGCCTGTTCGGAGCCGGCCTCATCAGACTGTTCCGCCGGAGTTTCAGCCTCTGCTTCCTTGTCTTCCGCGGGTTTCCAAAACTCCCGCACGGCATCTTGAAGATCTTCAAGCGCTTTCTTCAAGTTCGCAAAATTTGGAGCATCACGACCGAACTTCTCGTCGCAAAGAGTTGCCATTGCCTGGGCTGAGTCAGTTGCCGCGGCAAGGTCCGCGGTGAGCTGCTTGAAGAAAGGCTCTCCCGTGTTCCTGACTCCTTCGTCGAATTCCTCCGCGGTGCACTTCTTTTCTTCGATGGCAGCCTGGCGCGCCGCCATCTTTGCCTCACTCCCTTTTGCGTCCTCTTCGTAGCCAACGCGGCGGGATTCTTGAAATTTGAACCAGTCGAGCTTATTTTTGGTCAGCGGAACTTTGTGAACTTGAGTCTCAAGCAAGGCGCCAACCCATTCGATGGGGGCAGCGCGCATTTGCAAGTCACCTTCTTCGATTTCGGGATAGAGAGTGTCCCAGAAATTCTCGATCAGACCGCGCATGAGTTCGAGACCCTGAGTCAGGCCGGGGATTCTTTCTTGCACCAGGAGAGCTTCCGTCAACCAAGCCGCGATCTGCAGGTCTTTTGTCCGTTTGGAAAGAGCTTCCGTGGAGAGCTTGATAACCTGTAGAAAATCGGCCTTCTTGATCGCGTGCCCCCATACATCCCTCTTGGAGGCTTCTTCGGAAAGCTGAAGTTCTTCGTCGGCACGGCGGGCTTCGCGAATCTTGTCGTAAACAGGATCGTAGCGGAGGCTCTGGCCACTAGGGTTTTCCCCGGGGATGGGATTCAGGAGACCTTCAGGTAGGGGCATGGACGTAACTTAAGAGGCCGCCTGGGCGACCGCAAAGCTAATGTCGCGCAGCTCCAGAAGCGGCCATTCTTCGTCGTCCGCGAGAATCACTTTCTGCCCTTTGGGGACCGCTTCCTCGCTCCCGTCTTCTTCCCAAGCGGTGGCCCTGCCCAGGCGGATCGCAGAGTCAGCGCTGCGCCAAGAAAAGGGGTTGAGCACTGGGAGAAGCACCTCGCCCAATTCACGTCCCTGAAAGGCGTCCGATGGGCGGACGACCGCGGGAAGCCAGAGCAGATCACGCAGCCTCTTCGGCGGCGCAATATGAATCGAAGATAACAAGGAAAACGGAATCCACATATAACTGCCGGCTACGAAAACTTCCAGGTTCGCTCCAACGCGCGGATCCGAGTCCGCGAGGTTGTGGAACGTCTTTCCGTTGATGGTTCCTGTGACATGGGGTGCGACCGCATCGGCCACGGGTTTCGGATATTCCTGTTTCTCGAACATCTCGTGGCGCGTTTTCTCGGCCGCAAGAGCGCCGTGGTAGAAGAGGGCGCCCATCTCCGATTGCGGACCGCCCTGAGACAAGACATCGAGCTGCTTTTCGGCCCGGGAATAGTCGCCGGCAAAGCAGAGCAATTCGAATAGAAAGGTGCGGCGTTTGGAATCGGCGGGGTCATCGCGCACTTCGGCGGTGAGCGCCTTCACCGCTTCATCCAGTTGTCCGGATTGGAAAAGTTGTTGAACGGTCATAAACGGTCACCATGGAACTTCCACCAAAGCTAGCGGGGCACGCAGACAAATAATCGCTTGGCCGGTCGTGCGACCGGCCAAGCCGTCCATTTGAGGCAAGTGGAAGCGGCAACTAGACCTCTTTGTTCAGATTACTGTTCCAGCCAGCCTTAACTACGCCACCAAGTCCGCCCTTTTCGTCCTGCGGCTTGTACTCCATTTCAATTTTCGCGAAATGCATACTGACATTCTCGACCGGGAGCAGCTCGCTGCCGGAGCCGGAGTGCGCGACTGACGATATGAGGACTTCCGAGAATGTATATTTCAGATACTCTTGCTGCGTTCCTCCGGCCTTCCGGCAGACCAGCGTGACCTTGGGCGTGTGCTTTCCAGTCGCGCAAGCTTTGAACAATAAGGGGGTCGCCTTATCGACATGCTTCGAAACCTGGAAATCGTGTATTTGGACCTTACCCACACCGGAGCCGCCGCCCAGCCCAGCCGACCCAGATTGGCTGGCCCCGAACGAGAAGCTCAGAAGCTGAATTTCGTTCTTGTGCTTGTCGTCGAGGCTCTCGCCTTCAACTCCGTCGATCTTCAGGAACATGTCCGCATGTGAGCCCATTCCTGTCGCATAACCAGCCATAACGTTGCCTCCTCTTGAAGTGAATTCGAAACCGGCCCCTTCTTGATTATTCCCTTCCAGGTTTTGCGCTCAAAGCACGCAGGCCCCAGAATTGGGACTCAATAGAAGGCCAAATACAGGGAACCCAGTTACGCTGCCGCCTTCGGCAGATCCGCCACCAACCGCAGGGAAACCGTCAGTTCGTCAAGCTGGAAGTGCGGTCGCAGATAAGCGATCGCCCGATAGGCGCCCGGCTTGCCGGCAATCTCCGTTACCTCAACCTTTGCGTTGCGCAGCGGGTATTGCGCCTTCGTCGAGGCACTGGCCTGATCGTCTTCCGTAACGTACTGCATGATCCATTTGTTGAGAAAGGCCTCAGCCTCGATGCGCGACATGAATCCGCCAATTTTGTCCCGCATGATGGACTTTAAGTAGTGGGCGAAGCGGCAAACCGCGAGAATGTAGGGAAGCTGCGAAGACAAGCGCGCGTTGGCGTTGGCTTCGGCTTTGTCATACTTCTTCGGTTTGTTTGAGGACTGTACGCTAAAGAAAGCCGCATAATCGGTGCCTTTACAATGAACGAGCGGAATGAAACCCTGGTCCGCCAGTTCTTTCTCGCGACGGTCGGTGATGGCGATTTCCGTGGGACATTTCAGCGCCACGTCGCCCTCGTCGGTGTGGAAGGTGTGGGCGGGCAAACCTTCGACCAGACCGCCGCCCTCAACGCCACGGATGGCCGCGCACCAGCCGTACTTCGAGAACGCATTGGTTAGTCTTGCGCCCAGGGCATAAGCGGCGTTGCCCCACAGATACTTGGAGTGATCGGAACCATCGACATTCTCTTCGTAGCCAAATTCATCCACCGGCTTGGTGTCCCGGCCATACGGCAAGCGCATGAGAATGTGGGGCAGGGCCAAGCCCACGTATTTGGAATCGTCGCTGGCGCGGAAAGACTTCCATTTCGCGAATTCCGTGCTGTCGAAAATCTTGCCAATGTCGCGGGGTTCGCCAAGTTGCGTGAAGCTCTCCAGATTCATCAGTTCGGCAGAGGCGGCCGTCAAAAAGGGCGCATGCGCGCCGGCGGCAACCTGAGAGATTTTCTCCAGAAGCTCGATGTCCTCGGGGTGGCGGCTGAACTCGTAATCTCCAATCAAGGCACCGAAGGGTTCGCCTCCGAAAATGCCAAACTCCTCTTCATAGACTTTCTTGAACATAGTGCTTTGATCGAACTCCGCGGCGCGCTGCAAATCGCGCAGGATTTCCTTCTTGCTGACGTTGAGAACGCGAATCTTCATTTGCGAACTGGTCTCGCTCTGGTCCAGCAGATACTTCAGGCCGCGCCAACTGGCCTCCAGTTTCTGAAACGTGGGGTTGTGAAGCACCTCGTTGAGTTGCAGGGAAATCAGGTGGTCGATCTGCGCGATGCGGGCGTTGATGGTAGCGTCGGCGTCGCGCGAAAGGGTCATCTCTCCGGCGACGACCTGGGAAATGAACTCCTTGACCATGTCCTTGCCGCGCTCCCGGGAGCTGGTTTCCCGGCCAAACCTTCCTTCTTCGACAATCTGATCGAGCAAGTTGCTTTCGGCGGCCTTCGCTCCAGCAGCCTGGGCCGCTGCCTGTTCCGGCTTATTCATTGGAGGCTCCCTTTTCCTTGCCGAGTTCCTTCTTTAGCTTATCGAGTTTTTCGGTGCTGCCGGCGGCATCCATCAGCAGTTCATCCAGCTTGTCGTTGCCCTGGAGGGCGCCACGCAGATCGCTCAACTTGGTGCGCAGATCCAGAAGCTCTTTTAGCGGCTTGACCTGCTTGGCCACTTGCGCGGGATCGAAATCGTCCAAGCTCTTGAAGTCCAGATCGACTTTGAGCTGGCCGGCACTGGGATCTTCGCTGAGTTTGTTGTCGACTGCGAAGGAAAGGTGGGGCTTGAAGCTTTCCAGCACGCCGTCAAAATTGTCCGGCGTGATCTCCACGAATCGGCGGTCCTTCATGCGGGCCAAGGGTTCCCTCGGCTGACCGCTCAGGTCCGACATCACTCCCATGACAAACGGGAGCTCCTTCACCTCGATGGCGTTTCCGACCTCGACGTCGTAAGTTACATGGACGCGCGGCGGACGAACACGTTCTAACTTCTTATGTACACTTTCTTTTGCCACGGCGAACACCTCGTAGGATCGGGCCTGGGGGGATGCTCTCGGTACTCCGGATGGCCCGATTTGTGGGTGCAAGTATCACACTAAAAATAATTCTGTCAAGGACTAGAGGGTAGTTCGAAGGGTCTGGGAGTCCTAGTCCCCTCCCCCTACCTTCTCCGAGAAGATAGTGCACGAGAGTGCCGAGGCGTTTCGGGCCAAGCGGAGTTCTCTTCTGGGACGCGGGTGTGGCGAAGGACTAGTCAGGGGGTGCCATCGGATTGGCACAACAGCCCAAAAGATGCTAAGGGCGATGGCTACTCTCTCCGGATGCGGTTGCAGGAACGGCGGATCCTCCGCCAAGCGTCGACTCCATTCTCAGCCCGCTGTCTCACTCGAGGCGAGTCCTAACTGGGCTTTGCTTTGCACCGACGAAACGTGCTAATTTGCGCGTAGATGCGCCAACTGCAGCCAGTCATCTGGTCGAAGGGAACGTTTCTCACACCGCAACATTTGCAGACACGCGACCGTTTCCTCGAGAGCGTGCTGCAGTTCCGGCTGGAGGCTCTGAATTTCTGCCCTTGGGGTCTTCATGAGCTGCGCATCGATCAGGAGGCTCTCGCCGGGGGCAACATTGCCCTGACCCGGGCGGTCGGCATATTCTCAGACGGGCTGCCCTTTGACATCCCTGACTCGGATCACGCTCCGGCCCCCAAACCGCTGGCTCCGTATTTCGATGCCGATCAAACCAGCGCGGATATTTATCTGGCGATCCCCCATCACCGCGAGCGCGGGCTCAACGTCTCAATCGCCGAGTCCAACGCGGATACCCGCTACGTTTCCGAGGTCGTGAACCTGCGAGACGAAAATACCGGCAGCTCGGAAAAACCGGTGCAACTGGCGCGGAAAAACATGCGATTCCTGGTGGAGGGCGAATCACGTGATGGCTGCACCTACATACGGCTGGCGCGCGTCAAGCGCACCGCCGCGGGAACCCTTCAGCAGGACCAGCAATTTATTCCGCCGCTGCTGGACATTTCCGCCAGCGAGTTTTTGATTGGCATTACGCGGCGGCTCACGGAGATTCTTTCCGCAAAGAGCAGCATTCTGGCCGGCGGCCGGCGGCAGCGGAGCGCGAGCTTGGCCGATTTTACGGCCGCGGATATCGCCAGCTTTTGGCTGCTTTACACGGTCAACAGCCATCTCCCCGTACTGCGCCATTTCTACGAAACGGGGAAGGCCCATCCGGAGAAACTCTACCGTGTGCTTTCCGCCCTCGGCGGTTCTCTCTCCACGTTTTCGCTGAAGATTCAGCCGCGCGACCTGCCGGCGTACGATCACGAGGAGCTGGGTCCGTGCTTTGCCGACCTCGACGAAAAGGTGCGCGAGCTTCTCGAAACCGTGGTGCCCAGCAATTTTGTGGCGCTTCCGCTAAAGCTGGTGCAGCCTTCCATTTACTCCACTGCCATTGAAGAAGACAAGTATCTGGTGGGCACAAAAATGTTTTTGGCTGTGAATTCCAGTTTAAATGAAACTGAATTGGCCAAGAAGGTTCCTCAGCTGGTCAAGATTTCGTCGGCTACTCAAGTGGAGCAGTTGGTACGGCGCGCCCTGCCGGGAATCCAGCTGACCCATGTGGCCAAGCCTAGCTCCATTCCCGTCAAATTGAATTATCAATACTTCAGCTTGAATCAGTCCGGCTCGGCCTGGGAAGCAATTGGAAAAGCGCGAAACCTGGCCGCCTACGTCCCTGGAGACATACCCCTGCCGCAGTTGGAGCTTGTCATACTGTTGCCGCAGGCTGCTTGATCTCTTCCACGCTCAGAAATCCCCCGCTCACCAGCAATCCGATCAGATCGATAAACTCGCGCGCAGGCGTGTTCGGCTCGATCCAGCCCGCCTCGCGGCATTCGCTATAAAGTTCCTGGACGCTTTTCGAACCGTCGCAGCGCACGAGCAAATAACCCATCCATGGCTGGACTTTGCAATCCATCAAGAACGGATAATCGTTGGTAAGGGTGAAATCGTGGGGCGTGAAGTCGCCCCCTTCAATGCGGTGACGGACAATGAGCTCGACCCGGGGCGAGGCGATCGGCCTCGATCCGAAAATCTTTTCCAAGGAGTGCCCGGCTACCAGCTCCGTTTCCCAGCGGAGCACTTTTTCCGTGGCTCCGGAATCGACATTGGAAGCGAGAGAGCGGCGGATCGTGAATACACGCCGCTTCGTCTCCCTCCGCTGCACGACAACCATTCCGGTCAGAATCTCTTTTACATGGAGTTTTTCGAATAGCGCTCTCCACTGATTGATTTCGGCTTGCCCGGCGGACCTCCTCACCGCCGAGTCCGTCGCGAAGCGAGCCGGTTCCAGGTTTTTTGAGATGAAGACCGCAATGTCGAATTCACCTTCGGCCTCGCCAAGCCAGCCACGCAGGCGCTGTTCGAACGGCCCTTCTTCACGGTCCGTACCCAGGGTCCGGCAGTACAGCCGCCCTCCGGGATTGAGATGTTGCGGCAAGCCTTCCACGATTCGTCTCGTGAGCTGTTCGCCGTCCTCGCCGCCATCGTAGTAAATCTCCGCCGGGCGCAGCACCGGCATGTATGGAGGGTGCGCGGCGATGCAGTCAAAACTACGTCCTTCCACAGCCGAATACAAATCTCCCTGTACAGCGGATACGTTGCTCGCCCCGTTTAGCGCAGCGTTGAACTCGGCAAATCGGGTCGAGCGCTCGGTGATGTCGCTGGCCCAGGCGTGCTGCGCGATTCGGGAGGCTGCCAGCGCGGCAATCCCGCTTCCTCCGCACAACTCGAGGAAATTCCCGCAGGAATCGTTCGGGAGAAAACGAAGAAACTCGCGCGTGCTCTTGGTCAGCGCCGGGTAAACAATATCAGGGAAGGATTGCTTCGGTTTGCGATCGGGGTTGGACCATCGGTCGGACACAATGAAAAGATCTCCCACCGGATAAAGCGCTACCGAGCCGAAGCATCGCCTACTGTCAGCCGAATCCTCCTCGATCAGCCCCAGCGCGTTCATGGCCGCCCAGGCGGATCCCGGAAACTGGGTCTCCGCCTCGGCAATGGATACAAATTCACCTAGCAAGAACAGTTTGATAAGCGTGTTGAGCGGCTCGGGGGATACCACTCTTTCCTTCAGGTTTTCCGAGAGCGAGACTACGTCCAGGGCTTCGGCGGACGCCAGTCCCAATTTTTCGCAAATCCGAGACTCCCGGTAATCAGCGCCGGCGAGGAAACCGCGTAGCGCGGCGAACTGTGCGGCCGTCCCAATCTCAATCAGATTCATGGTCTTCAGCTTTCCTTCAGCGACCCGAAAGCAAGCCGCATGTCACCGCAAGAGAACCGAACTCGCTTGACAACCCGTGGAGCAAACGCCATAGTTATGCCACAAATCGGGTCTCCGATGCTCTTGCCATCGCGAGTTCGCGCGTCTCGGAGAGGAACAAGGGATCCACTCCGCCGTCTTTGCCGGCAGGGGAAACGGAACGCGAGACAAAAGGATGAATGGTTCCGGCCCGGTTTTCTCGTCCATGAAACATCTCTCCAAGGTGGTTTGGTTTGAGGGGATGTATCTTGCGCCGCACCACTTCCAAGCGCAAACTCAATCTTTTGAAGACCTGATCCAGTTCTCCACCACCAGTCTCTGGTTCGAACCGTACGGCCTGGTGGGAATCGACCTCGACGCCGAAGCGCTGCGAAACGGAAACGTGGCGCTGATTCACGCGCGCGGAATTTTTCCGGATGGTCTGGCGTTCCACATGCCGGATTCGGACCCTCTGCCGCCCGCTCGCTACATCGCTGATCTTTTCCCTCCTACGGTCGAGTCCACGCTTGTTTATCTTGCGGTGCCGTCGCGGCAGGCGGATGGACCCAATTGCGTGATGGAACCGCAGGCCGATCAAGATCACCTCAGATTTGCCGCTGAAGCGCGAAGCTTGCACGACGACAATACAGGCCGGGACGACCGTTCCGTGCACCTGGCTCGCAAGAACATTCG
>Ga0209648_10003588_pt1 | contig 13063 bp, 11 predicted proteins | sample GraSoi2013_115cm_FD_185830 | JGI IMG/M metagenome (GOLD analysis project Ga0209648, IMG submission 185830) | Grasslands soil microbial communities from the Angelo Coastal Reserve, California, USA - Sample 9_17_2013_115cm (SPAdes) (version 2) | ecosystem: Environmental > Terrestrial > Soil >...
TGGTGGGCGCTTAGGCCTTTTTTCCGAGGAGATCGACGCGCACGACAGCGTAGCGGTGGGAAACTATCCACAGGCCTTTACGCATATCGCTCTCATCAATAGCGCCATCAATCTCCAGAAGGCCGTGAAGCGCCTCGACGCGCACTACAGCGAGCCAATTATGGCGGCACTCACAATCAAACTACCAAGAGTAGGAGGAGAGAGATAGCTGCTTTGCTGTCAACTCGCCTCGCGCATAGGATGAAGATCCTTTGGTTCTGTTCGTTGAGGAGACGGTGGCGCTTGCTCTCGCCTCTCCTTTTCAGTTGCCGGCAACTGGCTGGTGAGCTGATGGATCATCCCCGCCACGTTATCGGGGGTCACCCTGATTTGCTCCGCAAAGAATGCGTTGATCTCAGCTCCCATCAGGAGGATCACGGCGAAGTAGTAGAAGAAAAACAGCAGGATCACGACTAACCCCGTCGTCCCTATGTAACTCTTGAGAAAGTGGGTGAGATAGAGCGGGAACAGCGCGAGATAAATCTGGAGCAAGACCGCCGCTACTACGGCTCCCAGCCAGCTCTTGCGAAAACCAATGCGCTGATTGGGCACCACCAGGTAGATGGCCTCAAACAGGACCCACGAGAGACACAATGAGACGAGGATACCGAGTAGACCAAAAAAGAAGCCGTTGCCAGGGAGCTGATGGACGATCGTATGCTCGAGTAACACCTGGAGCAGAGCGGGGATCGAGGAAGCAAGCAGCATGGGCACGGCCAAAACGATGAACAGCAGCAGCATGCAGAGAGCCATAATGTTCTGCGGAATGATGGTGCGTGAGCGGGTATGATAGATGACATCAAAGTACCCCTCCATGCTCACAAAGAGCCGCGAACCGCCGAAGAGGCCGAGCGAAACGGCGATAATGCCGAGGATACCGGCGCTGCGTTTCAGAGAAGCGAAGGCGAAATTCAGGAATGTGTCCGACGAGGGGAAGAGACTTTGCAGGTGAGAGATAAGCTGTTGCTCTGCCGCCGGGTCCAGGCTTCCAACGGTAAAGCCGACGATGGCGATGATGGCGATCAGCATCGGCAAGATCGCGGTGATGAGGTTAAAGGCAAGCGCCGATGCGAAGCCCATCACCCAGTCGTTGTTAAATTTGGTAAAGAAATCCCGCAGGGTTTTCGCGCTCTCTTTGGCGGCCCACTCGACTCCCGAAGTGCTGTGTTGTTCTGCTCCAGTTGCCATGGCTTCTTTCTCCTCAGGCTCCTCCATTTTGACACGCTACAGAGCACCCTTTCGTTTCATAATTGACGGTTTTGTTGATTGACAAATAAAACGGCCTCTACACAGATTTGGTGAAGGATACGTTGAGAAGGTATTTTACAACGGACATCCGTATATGCTACACTGCTTCCATAGCTATTGCCATCCGCAAGCGCCCTTCTCGTTCTTTCAGTAGGTCTAACGGAACGACCCAAAACACGGCGACGAGACGCGGCGCGTTGCGAAGAACAGGAGAGCACCTGATGAGTTTCACCAGCCGCCTCTTGAGCCGGTTGATGCACTTGCCCCCGGCTCAATCCCATGACATTGCGATTACGCGCGATATCCCGATTCCCATGCCCGATGGAGTGGTGCTGCTCGCGGATCACTATGCGCCGCGCGGCGGTTCAAAGCTCCCAACACTCCTTGTCCGTTCTCCTTACGGCAGGAAAGGCTTTTTCAGCGCCTTGACGGCTCTTCCTTACGCCGAACGTGGCTATCAGGTGCTGATTCAGAGCTGCCGTGGCACCGCAGGCTCAGGAGGCCAGTTTTTCTACGCCCGTCATGAGCACGACGATGGACTGGCCACCATAGCGTGGATCAAGCAGCAGGCGTGGTTTTCGGGCGAGCTGGCCACCCTCGGTGGCAGTTATCTTGGCTTTGTCCAGTGGTCCGTGGCTGCCGACGCCGGGCCAGAACTGAAGGCGATGGTACCGCAGGTCACCAGCTCGGATTTCAACCATTTCCGCTCTCAGGGAGGTTCGCTCAACCTGGAAACGTCTCTGGGCTGGTCCACCATGATGACTGTCTATGCTGCTACTGGGATGAGGCTCAGCTCGCTTCTTCTGTACGGTCAACGAAACCGCAGACTGGAGCGCGCCTATGGGTACTTGCCGCTTGGCGAGGCCGACCGGCTCGTTGTTCAACAGGCATCCCAGCCTTTCCAGGAACAGCTTCTGCACGGGCCCGAGGATGACTACTGGAAGCCGGTCGACTTCAGCGCGCGCCTGGGAGAGGTGAAAGCACCCGCTTATCTGATGGGTGGCTGGTATGATATCTTCCTGGATTGGCAGTTGAAGGACTACCAGGCGTTGCGCAGGGCGGGGAAACAGCCCTATTTGCTCGTCGGCCCTTGGACCCATACCAGTTCCAGCAACGCTGGCATGATCATGCGCGAAACACTGGCCTGGCTGGATACGCATGTCAAAGGGAAGCGGGAGAGGTTGCACGAGACGCCAGTTCAACTCTTTGTGATGGGAGCAAACATGTGGCGTCATTTCGCCGACTGGCCGCCGCCGGTTCAGAATGAGCGTTGGTATCTTCAAGCCAACGGCGGGCTAGCCCCCACAACGCCGCTCGCCTCGCAGCCGGATCGCTACCGTTATGATCCTGCCGATCCGACCCCGGCAGTCGGAGGAAATTCGCTCGGAGCCGCGAAGCACATGGGGCCAAAAGACAACCGCTCATTGGAGGCTCGTGCCGACGTACTGGTGTATACGAGCGCGGTCCTGGAGCAAGATATGGAGGTGATCGGTCCGGTCACCGCCGAGTTGTATGTGCGTTCCAGCTTGGAACATACCGACTTCTTCGCCAGGCTCTGCGTCGTGGAAGCATCGGGCAAGTCCATCAACCTGTGTGATGGCATTCTGCGTTTGACCCCGGGGAGCATGCTCCCGGAACCCGATGGCAGCCTGCATATCTCGATCGAGGTCTGGCCAACCGCCTACCGCTTCCGAAAGGGACAGCGCATGCGCCTCCAGGTCTCTAGCGGCGCTCACCCGCGCTTTGTCCGCAATCCCGGCAGTGGCGAACCACTGACTACCGGGACGAAGCTGTGCGTTGCCGACCAGGTCGTCTATCACGACCCCGAACACCCCTCGGCAATTCTGCTGCCGGTGCTCAGCGCATAGCTGGCGAGGACCAAACAGACTCTTTGCCATCTTGAAATCGAGCAATCAATCTTCTGGATGGTACCCTAAATGGAGTGGTGTATAATGTTCTCCGGCACGGGACCCATCTTCAACGCTGGCAATTCACTGCACCGGCACGGGATTGCTATACTGATGAAAAGGAAGCGAAGAGTTCAATGAACGAACCGATTGTAAAGACGAGCAGGGGCGCGGTACGAGGAAGAGACGAGCAGGGAGTTGCGACGTTCAAGGGGATTCCATTCGCAGCGCCGCCGGTGAGTCAACGGCGATTTGCCGCGCCGGTTCCGCCGCAGCCGTGGGACGGCGTGCGTGAGGCCAGCGCTTTTTCCCCGACTCCGCCGCAAGTGGACCTTTCCGCACGAAGAATGCCGGGCCTGGACCTTAGTCCGATTGTCGGTGAGGGTTGGAGCAGGGGCGAAGACTATTTAACGCTCAACATCTGGACTCCTGACCCGGGCGCGCATAGGTTACCAGTCATGGTGTTCCTCTATGGAGGCGGATTCGTGGCAGGAGGCAGCTCAACTCCTCTGTACAGTGGAGCGCGTTTTGCCCGTGATGGTGTGGTGCTGGTCTCAATGAACTACCGACTTGGCAGCGAAGGCTTCCTCCCGCTGGACGGTGGCGAGACCAATGTGGGTCTACGCGATCAGATTGCCGCCCTGACCTGGGTTCAGGACAACATCGCTGCCTTTGGTGGAGACCCGAATAAGGTAACGATATTTGGTGAGTCCGCGGGCGCGCTTAGCGTTGACACGCTGCTGGCAGTGCCGTCTGCCGCCGGACTTTTCCATCGCGCGATCAGTCAGAGCGGCGGTGCCCAGCACACCATGAGCATCGAGCAAGCTGCCCGTGTTGCTGCCCGGCTCGGTGAAATCCTGGGCATCAACCCCACTCGAGAGAGCTTCGCCTCGCTCTCCTCCGAGCAGCTCGTTGACGCGCAGTCCCAAATGCTGCCCGGCTCGCTCGACTTGACCACAGCGCGAGACGCTGATCCCACAGGTGGACTGACGTTGTTCCTGCCCGTGCGTGATGGCGACTTGATCTCTGCCCAGCCGGTGGAGGCCATCAGGCGGGGCGCATCGGCGACGGTGGATCTGCTGATAGGCACCAACAGCCAGGAGATGAACTTATACTTCGTCCCCACCGGATTTTTGAATCTCATTGGTAATGATGAGGCAGTATGCGCGAGTATCCGCGGTCGCCACCCTGAGCCTGAAAAGCTTGTAGCCGCGTATCGTGCCAGTCGCCCAGGTGCCTCCTCGGGCGAGTTGTTCTCGGCAATCATGACCGACTGGATGTTCTCTATTCCCAGTGTACGCCTGGCCGAGGCTCACGCTCCTCACGCTGGTGGCACCTACCTCTACGAATTCGCCTGGCCTTCACCGGCCTTTGACAACAAGCTGGAAGCCTGTCACGGTCTGGAACTAGGCTTTGTTTTCGACAACCTCGATACCCCAGGGCTGACCGGCCCGAAAGGTCTGGTTGGGGAGAATCCACCAGCTGAACTTGCCAGGCGCGTCCACCACACCTGGATCACCTTCGCCACGACCGGCGATCCCGGCTGGGTCCCCTACAATACTCAGCAACGTTCGGTCATGCGCATCAACACCACCTGGGAGACTCTCACCGATCCCCGCCCGGTCGAACGCCAGGCATGGGATGGCGCGCGCTGAGAATAAAGGGGTCTGTCTCCATCTTGACGTTTACAATTTTCGCAGCACCACCTGGAAGGAGTTATGTCCGATGACCAACCGTACGGCAGAGGTGTCGCGTTTGTCGTGGGCCGAGGTCTGTGCCAGGCGCCTCGACCGACATGCGCTGTCCAGCCCATCGCAGGACGCCCGGCCTGCCGACATCGTCGGCGTCATGTGCGGCGCGCATGCCCAAGTGTTGTCTGCCGCCGAGCTGTCCATCGGGCTGCGGATCGCCGGTGTCACGCGTACGGATGTCCAGGAAGCCCTGTGGACCGAGCGCAGCCTGGTCAAGACGTTCGGGCCACGCGGCACCGTGCATCTGCTGTCCGCGCAGGACCTGCCCGTGTGGACCGGTGCGCTGTCCGCGATCCCGCCTTCCCGCACCAGTCAAGCGAAGGACGTGCGGCTGACGCCCGAGCAGACCGATGAGGTCGTCGAGGTGATTGCAGACGCGCTGGACGCCGCCGAGTTGACCATCGACGAACTGAACGAAGCGGTCATTGCCGCCACCGGACCATGGGCTGCGGAACTTGTCGTACCTGCGTTCGGCGGAATGTGGCCCCGGTGGCGCATGGCCCTGACCACGGCTGCGCACCGGGGCGCATTGTGTTTTGGCCCCAACCGGGGCCGCAAGGTCACCTATACCAACCCACGCCGGTGGCTGCCCGGATTCCGGCCTGCAGACGGACCGGCCGCCCTCGCCGCCGTTGTCAGGCGCTATCTGTATGCGTACGGACCGGCCACACCTCAGCAGTTCGCGCAGTGGCTAGCCGCACCGCGGCGGTGGGCGACGGAGCTGTTCGACTCCCTCTCCGGTGAACTTCAGCAAGTTGAGGTCGTCGGCACCCTTGCATGGCTGGCGGCCGGGGACACCACGGAGCCGTTCACGGCACCCCAGGGCGTACGGCTGCTGCCCTACTTCGACGCCTACACGGTCGGTTGCCAGCCGCGCGAGCTACTCTTCCCCGGCCGGGCCGCTGAACGTGCGCTGATCCCCAGCGGCCAGGCCGGAAACTTTCCGGTGCTGCTCATCGGCGGGACAGTCGCCGGAGTCTGGCACCAGCGCCGCTCCAGCCGGACGCTCGACATCACTGTGGAGCCGTTCGACCGACTCACCGCCACGCAGCGCCGCGAGCTCGACGACCAGGTGGAGCGCATCGGGGAATTCCTCGATGGCAAACCCCAGTTGACCATCGGCACTGTGACCGCAGGCGGGCATGCATAAGCCGACTCTTACCGAGAACTGCGCACAAGCGCAGGTCAACCCCTGCGCTGGCTACTTAGGATATCTGTTCCAACAATGAGCGCCACCTTTGGCTCCAACCATCCTTTTCGTTATTTCTCTTGCAGGGACAACTTAATTCCGCGCCTACACTTTTTTCATGTTTCTCGGAGCTATGGCATTCACAGATCAAAGAATACAAGAGCATTTCTCGTGTCTACCAGTATCATGCAGAGCATACGCTGTCATCTTCTCATTCGGCGGAAGTTGACAGGAAGGAAGGCGCTTCCAAGCACGACAAGAACACGGTGACGCTTGGAACGCGCTCTCTTAAGGTATTCTACTTCTCTCCTTTTCGTAGGGCGGCTGTCTCTACAACACTGTAGGCTTTTGAGAGGAGAGGGGCAATATTCTGGTTTCCAATGGCGAAGGGCGCGTTTCCTAGTCTTTTCAGAATGGCTTTCTTGAGCGTTTTGAGCTTGTTGACTTTGCCCTCAGTGACGCCCTGACTCCAGGGGAGGCGAAGAGCTGCGTACTCTGAGTTCTAGTAGTGGAAAGTACGCTTGACGTACAGCGTATTTTGTGCCATAATTAAGCTATGACGAACGATAAGCTGCCACAATACCGCGATAAACGCTTGCAGCAATTTGTTGCTGGGTACAGGGTGCGGGACTTTCAGTCGTTTGAGCGGCAGCTTAAAAAAAGGTTGTCGGTGCTGGAGGATGCACAAAGCAAGGATGATTTACGCCTTTTACCGAGTAACCATTTTGAAGCGTTGATTGGCGATAGAAAAGGTCAATTCAGTATTCGCATTAACCAGCAATGGCGACTTTGTTTTGAGTGGTCGGAAAGTGAAAATCGTGCATTTAATATCGAAGTCGCAGACTACCATTAGGAGAAAAAACCATGCGAAAACGTCCGATCTATCCCATCCATCCGGGTGAGATATTAGCTGATGAATTGATGGAATTGAACAAAAGCCCGACTGAGCTGGCGCGTGAGTTGCATGTACCGGCTAACCGGATTTCACAGCTTGTTGCAGGGAAAAGAGCAATGACCGCTGATACCGCCTTACGCCTTGAGAGATGGCTGGGTGTGAGTGCTGCTTTCTGGATGAATCTGCAAAAACGCTATGAACTGGACATTGCCCGCGAGAAGTCAGACGATATACTGAGGACGATTGAACCGCTCCATCACACGAGCTCTAAGCTCAAGATGCAACAGCTTTGACAGCCGGGAAAAATGAAGCCTTAAGTGTGCTGGCGATCACCGAACATTTTGGGTGGTCGCCAGTATTTGTTTCAGAAAATGTTTTACACCGAATATCCAATCCGCATCATCAGATTATTCTAATCGTCGTTCAACATGTCTCTTTCGATGAATGTTTATAGTGCTATCTGTCTAGAGTGATCGCCTGGTCGCTCCCACTGACGGGCGAGAGAAAGTGAGCAATACCATGCACAATGCATTATGTGATGTCTATGGCATGGACGTCCCCATTTTTGCCTTCAGTCATAGTCCGGCAGTTATTCTTGCCGTGACCAAGGCAGGCGGTTTCGGCGTCCTTGGTGCCGCTGGTCTGGAACCCGAGGAACTTGACCGGGCCCTCAAAAAGATCTCCGATGAGTGTGCCGGAAAAGCCTTTGGCATCGATTTGATTATCCCAGACAACTACGTAGGGAGTGAGCAAGGTGGACTCACCTTTGAGGAGTTGCAAAAGCACATCCCGCAAGGACACCGCGACTTCGTCGATAGACTGCTTGATCAGTATCACGTTCCACCCCTATCAGCACATCACAAGACGTTCACCTCGAGGGCCGGCATGGGCATTTCTTTGAAGCGAGGCACAGAACTGGTCGATATCGCCCTCTCCTATCCTGTGAAACTCATTGTTAATGCCCTGGGCGTCCCCCCGGCCTACATCATCGAGCGCGCTCACCAGCAGGGAGTGCGAGTTGGCGCCCTGGTTGGAGCGGTCAAGCACGCGCTGCATCAGAGGGAAGCCGGGGTGGACCTGATCATCGCGCAGGGCTTTGAGGCGGGCGGCCATACGGGGGAAATTGCCAGTATGGTCCTGACACCGCAGGTCGTGGATGCAGTAGCGCCAATACCCGTCGTGACAGCTGGCGGTGTTGCCAGTGGACGGCAAATGGCTGCCGCCCTGGCACTGGGAGCACAGGGCGTCTGGACTGGCTCCATCTGGCTGATGACCGAGGAGGCCGAGACCCACCCGGTAGTGAAAGAGAAGTTCCGCAAGGCGACCTCCAGCGATACGCTGCGTACGCGTGCCTCCACGGGCAAACCCGCGCGCCAACTGCGCTCTGCCTGGACGGATGCCTGGGAAGATCCCGCCAATCCCAGGCCGTTGCCTATGCCGTTACACACCATTTTGACCACTGATGCACGCCAACGGATTGAGCGGGATGCTGGACAGGGAGGTGAAGGCGGAAAACAGTTGATCAACTACTTCGTAGGGCAGTCCGTCGGTATGTTCAAGGATATCCTACCGGCAGCCGAGGTGTTTCGGGCCATAAGCGAGGAATGTGATGCCGTGCTCAAACGGATGGGCCAGTTAGTGAGTGGGTAGCACGAACATGCAGGAGACACAATTGTAAAGTCGATTTTTACCGGCTGGCAGACAACAGATGAGCACGAAACAGAAAGAAGAACGTATGACACAGATTTCCGATTACAAGAAGCCCGTTCCAATCCCGGACGAGGCATCAAAACCTTTTTTCGATGGGGCCAGGGAACACCTGTTACTGATCCAGCGGTGTTCGACATGTGGAGCAGTGATGTGGCCGGTCAAGTCGCGCTGCGACAATTGCTTACGTCCAACCGTCACCTGGGTGCAGGCAAGCGGGAAAGGAGGGTTGTACTCCTTCGCCCTGATGCACCAGGTGTACCACCCGGGGTTTGCTTCTGAAGCGCCCTACAACGTTGCGCAGGTGGACCTGGAAGAGGGGCTGCGCATCCTCACCAATATCGTGGGTTGCTCAAACGCCGATCTTCACATCGGGATGTCCCTTGAGGTGACATTTGAAGAGATCAGCGACGAAGTCACTCTGCCTAAGTTCAAACCCGTTGAATAAATGCACCCAGATGCCGGAAAGAACGCACCTGCACAGCAGTTTGGAAAAGAAAGGAAAACGGTGGATATGAGTATCTCCAACATCAGCACGGGAGATCGAAAAGCCTTCTATGAGCAGTTAACCGCGGATAATGCTGCCGTACTTCTTGTTGACCATCAGGTCGGCCTTTTCACCGGAGTCGTTGATATTGATGTTCTTACACTCAAGCATAATGTCGTCGCATTGGCCAAAGCAGCCAGGGTGCTAGGAGTACCTACAATTGTGACGGCAACCGCTCCCGATAGCATGTGGGGACCAAACATTCCCGAATTGCTCACAGCCCGACCTGACCTGGAAGTCCTTGCGCGCACGACGGTCAACCCCTGGGATGAGCCACGTTTCACGCAAGCAGTCGAAGCATTGGGTCGCAAAAAACTGATCATCGCCGGGGTTTCCACGGAAGTCTGCCTGGGATTGACCGCCATCAGAGCAGTCAGTCGTGGTTATGATGTGTATGGGGCGATTGATGCCTCGGGAACCTTTAGTTTGACGAAGCGCGAGACCGGTCTTCTACGCCTAATGCAGGCTGGTGTCATCGTCACGGACTATGCCACCACGATGGTTGAGATCCTGAAGGACAACGCCAGCCCTCTGGCCAACGACCTGTACGCCGCGCTTGATATGCCCTTCGCGACCCTCGTGGGGCAGATCTTTGCCGCGAACACGAAGAAGACCTCAACAGAGAACAGAAAGGCGGGTGAGCGATGACATATGATGTGATCATCGCCGGTGGTGGCTCCGCCGGCGCGGTAGTCGCCGCACGTCTCATCGCCCGCAACCTGATCTGAACAATTGGAGAGCGCAGGTTTCCCAGGGGGGTTTTCTGGAAGTCTGCCTGGGGGTGATCGTGGTAAATGGCGTGAAAAGTGAGCAGCTTTTGAAGTGATTGGCCCGAGCTAGCCCAAGTGTTCAAACTCGAATGGCAAAGTACCAACTCGGCTTCGACAAACGCAAACACAAGTGCGCTCTGGCGTGACCAGTGGGTCACTTTCAATTTCGGCTTTCGGTCCCAAACGTCTCTAGTTGGCTCCCTACTCGACAGAGCGAGCCAGCTTCTCTAGAGTCGACCGCGTGCCAGCCTCATTGTCCTCGGGTCGAATGCCCGACGGAATGTCCTTGAAGAAGATAGATACGGTTGTTCCGCCGTCTTCGGCCTCAAATGTGACTACCATGATCATCACGCCTTCGAAGGCCGGATCGACCGAATCAAAGGTGATCGCTTCGACGATTCTTCTCGGTGGCGTCAGTTCCACAAACCGTGCAGTATATCTATCTTCCCTTGCTCTCGTCTTGCCGCGGAAGGTTTTTTCGGATGCAGGATAATACAGCGACATCTGATACCCTCCACCAACTCTGTCGTCGAAACGATGGACTTCGCCGGTCATGTCTCCAGGTGCAAGCCAGGCAGCCAAGGCTGCGGGATCGGTAAAGGCTCGATAGAGAGCTTCAGGCGTCGCCTTGATACATTTCGAGTTGCGCGTGCTGGCACGTGAGTGCGCATCGGTCATGGGCGTCTCCTTTCGCAATCTCGTCGGGAATGGTCCTCAATCATCATACGGGCGTTTCCATCAGTTGTCAACCTGAAGTGGGAATTCAATCTGACCCACTACCCGACTTTGCAACAGCCCTGGGCCTGACCAGGATGGCGATTGACAGAAGTTGAACCTGCTGGTAATTTGGGAATGGCTGGAGGTATGCGCGCATCTCTCTCATCGCTCGGCGTTGGCCTTTGCTGGACCACATGAATGGGACCCGGCATGTACACCGGCACGCGCGGCAGTGCTGCACCCAGCCTGCTCAAGGCCAGCACGGCCACGCCACGGATGCACAAGGGTGGCCAGGATACCCGTGGGCTGTCAGACTGTGGCACATTCCTCCACCCGATCCAACCACTCGCGCATGAGGGCCTGGCACAGCACATCCTGTTCGATATTCACAAAATGTCCGGCCCGATCGAGCACAGCGAAGGTCGCTCTGGGGTAGTTGTCCAGCAGATCCCAGGCGTCCTGGTAGCCACAGAGGTGGTCTTGTCGTCCGGTCAGAATGAGCGTGGGGCCACCAAAGGGTGCGGGGAGGGTGTCCACGTCAAAGGAAAAGGGGCCGGCCGCCTCCAGCCGCGCGAGGAAGGTGTGGTCGGCCAGCTGGACCTCCGCCAGCACTGCGCGCACCGCCTCGACCACCGTGTGGCTCTGAACCACGACGAGGTCCGCGATGCCCGGCTCTAGCTGTGCCACAAGCGTCGGATCTTCCACAAGCGTGGTCCTGCGTGGGAGATGAGCCTGTGCGGGCTCCGCCGTCACCTGGGGCGCACAGAGCAGCACGCCATCGATCGACGCTGCCCTGCGGTAGACCACGCCACGGGCCAAGTACCCCCCATAGGACAGGCCGGCGAGCACGAAGCGCTGACCGGGTAGGACCGTGTCGATGAAAGCCAGCACCGCGTCGAGCATCTGATCCTGCGTGGTCAGACGGTCGGAGCCCGGGGTGCGCCCCGTGCCGGGCAAGTCAGGATAGAGGCGCAACCAGCCGTCCCGCTGCGTGAAGAGAGGTTCCATGAACCGTTCCATGACGCGGTGATCGCTCGGCATCCCAGGCAACATCACGATGGGCCGACCGGTGCCGTAGGTTTCATAGAAGACCGCGAGATCTCCGAGGTCACATTTCATGGGCTGATGCCTCCGTTCATGAGCACACCGTCGCCATCCGCTCGAGCCGGGAGCGCCGGCCCTGCCGCAGTGCTGGCGACAGAGCATGGGACTGCCAGTGCCAGCACGCTTGGGCACCGCATCCTTCCTGCAAGAGCGGCATATGGAGCATTCCAACGGTCAGTCAGTCTGGGACGAAGCACTCCATTGACAGCGCTCAGGAGAAGTATACCAGATGTGGAGCGGTTTTCCCTGGCGACTCGGGGTTTGCCTATGGTTGGAACAGAAAGTCGGAATAGGAATGTAGCCCAAATGGGCCAAACCAAGCATCACCAGCTGGAAGGCTACTGTGGTAGCTGAGGAAGAATATCCTCCTGGAACCTCGTCAACTGTACAGCATCATCGGCCACTGGCCACAGGAAGACCTTGCGCACTCCCGCTGCCTGCAGGTTAGCCAGTTTTTCGACGCACTCGTTTGCCGATCCGATCAGCATGCTCTCACGTAGAAGCTCCGCAGGATGACCCAGAATCGGACTCAGAAGCCCAGCGAGTACTTCCTCGGCTCTCCTACGGTCCTCGGTCAGGTACAAGAACATCGTTCCCAGCGCATGGGGAAAGGCATCCGGCTCCTTGCCGACCTGCTCTAGAAACACATGCAGCCGAGCCAGTCCATTCGCGAACGACTCTGGGGTGATTTGAAAGGCGGAGGCGAGCCACCCGTCTCCCAGGCGAGCTACCCGTCGCAGTCCGGCATCCGAGCCCCAACTGCCAATCCAGATCGGCGGCCCCGACTCCTGAACCGGCAAAGGTTCGAGTCGAGTTCTCTCCCAGGCATAGAAGTGGCCACTGAAGGGCGGTGCATCTGGGCACAGCAGACAGCGCAGCAACTGAACCGCTTCGTCAAATCGCTTCCAACGCTCTTCGAAAGCAATTCCCGCCAAGGCATAGTCGCGAGCAGACGACCCAGGGCTGACGCCGACGACGAGGCGCCCACCCGACAAGACATCGAGTGCGGCCAGTGCCTTGGCCAGCGGAGCTGGACCTCGCACCACCGGAAGGGCAGCAGTCGTCATCAGGGTGATCCGGTGCGTACTGGTGAGGACGGATGCCAGTGCGATGAGGTTATCCAGCCACGGGCGCGAGTAGATGAGATGGTCGTTGGCACACAGAGTCGTGAAGCCAAGGCGTTCCGCCG
>Ga0209648_10003590_pt1 | contig 13061 bp, 7 predicted proteins | sample GraSoi2013_115cm_FD_185830 | JGI IMG/M metagenome (GOLD analysis project Ga0209648, IMG submission 185830) | Grasslands soil microbial communities from the Angelo Coastal Reserve, California, USA - Sample 9_17_2013_115cm (SPAdes) (version 2) | ecosystem: Environmental > Terrestrial > Soil >...
TGGGCGAATCTTTCAATATGGCGCGCGCGATCGCGATGCGCTGTCTCTGTCCGCCGCTCAAGCGCGTGCCCCGCTCGCCGATCACCGTGTCGTAGCCGCAAGGCAGCTCCATGATGAAATCGTGCGCCAGCGCGGCTTGCGCGGCGGCAGTGACTTTTTCCTTGGGAATACTCGTCAACCCGTAGCAAATGTTGTTCCACACGGTGTCATGAAACAGAATGTTCTCTTGCGTCACCATGGCGATCTGTTCGCGCAGCGATTTGATAGTCACTTCCCGGGTGTTCAGATCATCGATTCGAATGGCGCCCGAGGTGGGCTCATAAAATCGCGGCAACAAATTCACCAGCGTCGTTTTTCCGGCTCCGCTGGACCCCACGAGAGCGATCACTTCTCCGCGGTGCGCGCGGAAATGAATGTGCTCGAGCACATGGTTCGAATCAGCGTCATACGCAAAGCCCACGTTCTCAAAAACGATTTCCCGCGCAAACGGCGGCAGCGGCTTAGCGCCCGGCTGTTCGCTCTGTTCTTCTGCCCGGTCGAGATAGGCAAACACCTGCGCGCTGGCCCCCTGCGCGAGCTGAAATTGCTGGTACACCTGGCCGATGCGCTTCAGTGGCATATAGGCATTAAACATGGCAAAAAGAAACGCGATAAAAATTCCCGGCGTCATCAGGCCGAGCTTGATTTGATCGCGGGCATACAAGATGAGCAGCGGGATGACCAGGGCGCCCAGCAAATCCATCATCGGCCCGGTGGCCGCCGCTGCTCGAGCCCAGCGCATATTTTCGCGCAGCAGCCGTTGCGCCGTGTGCTTGAACTTGGCGATTTCGAAATCCTCCATCCCGAAGGCTTTCACCACGCGGTTCCCGCTGACCGTCTCCTGCAGGATCTGGCTGAGGTCCCCAAGCCGGGTTTGGCTGTTTTCCGACGAGCGGCGAATCTTCTTCCCGAGTTTCCCCACCGGCAGGACGACCAGCGGCACCAGCACGGCCGTTCCCAGCGCCATCCTCCAGTTCAACACGACAACGACCGCCAGAAATACAATCAGCGTGAATCCTTTTTGGAACAGGTCGGCCAGGTATTCCGAGAGCGCGATGCGCGTGCGCTCCACGTCGTTGATGGTGGTGGAGAGCAAGCGCCCCGTCGGATTAGTTTGAAAAAAGCCAATCGGCTGGCGAATGATTTTGGCGTACACCTGATTCCTCAGCCTGGTCACCGCGGCTTGCCCGACGTACTGGATCTGCGTCACACCCAAATATTCGGTGATTCCTTTCGCGACATAAAGAAAGACCACCGTCAGGGCAAAAATAGTCCACACGTTGTGGATGGTGGGCGGAAAAAAGCGATTGAGGTAGATCGTATGACCGTTGGGAAATGTCACCAACGGCAGCGTCGAGCCGGCAACGGATGGTTTAAGGACGTAGTCAAATCCCGGCCGGAGCAGCAGCGCCACGATGCCGTCGGCCAGCGCCGTGAAGGCGACCAATACTACGCCTACTGCCAGCCGAAAGGAGTACGGCCGCACGTAACTCAGCAATCGCATCCATTGTGGTGATAACATCGAGGCCACGCTGCAGGCTCCCTGACTAGGCCACTTGGTACGCTATTCGCCGCGTCGTGGCGTGTCAAGTTTCCGCGGCCGGCAGTAGAGGGTCAATTTTCGCTTATAGAACTTATCGGGCGCTTCGCGCACTCATTGAGATAAACTTCCAGTCGGATAAGTGGAAACGGCGTGAATCGATGATCTATTTTCGAAGCGTATTCATGATGCTCGCGCTCGCCTGGCCCGGACTGCTGAAGGCCCAAGAGATCAAGTACATCGACATCTTTAATATTAGTCCACGCAGGGAACTCCGGCACCCGCCAGCACCGCAAGCGGATTGTGGAGGGGGCAAGAATTGTCTCGGCGGTGGCGAGGGCATCTTCAGCGTAGGAGATGGCGCGCCCGACCACCGCGATCCGCATGCCCTGGGGATCTACTTATTGCGTGTTACTCCGACGGAAATTAACCCAGCCGAAGCGTTCCAAGTCGAGTTTAAAATTCTTAACACAGGAACCGCTCCAATCGAGCTACCGGTTTCCCCCCATTTAGCCGACCTGCAGCCCAGCGATGAGTCTGTGGCCTTCAATTATTTCAGCTTTGCGCTGGTTGTCCGAGGGGAGGGTGAGCCGCAAGGACCACGAGTAGATTCTGTTGGTTTCGTCGAGTTGTTCGGATCGCCTGACCACCCGGAAAGCATGATGGTATTGCGACCTGGAGAATGGATTCGGGTCAGCGCGAACGTGAAGCTGCTCACGTGGCCGTCGCAGCCGGTATCTGCGCGCTTACGGGGAGAGTTTTGGCTTCGAAAGACTACGTTTCATCCGCGTCCAGGTGGTGAGTACATTGAGACACATAACCTTTACCCGAACAACACGCCCACTCCGTCCGTGGCTGTCCGTTTACTTCCTCCGGTAGGCTCCGACCTGCTAAAGCAGTAGCTTGTGACGCGCAAATCCGAGACTGATCCATGATACTGCCCGCTGAATTCGGTAGCGCGGGAGGCAGCCGGTTTACTTCTCGATGTCGCGGTGAACGACTTTGGCGGAAAATCCGCGCTTGGCAAGCGACTTCTTCACCGACTCCGCGAGCATGACGGAGCGGTGCTTCCCGCCCGTACAGCCAAACGCAATGGTCAGATAACTTTTTCCTTCGCGGATGTAATGCGGGATCAAATAGGTGAGCAAGCCTTCGATGCGCCGCAAGAATTCGCCGGTCTGCGGAAACGAGCGGATATAGCGCCGCACTTTCGGATCTTTGCCGGTGAAGGGACGCAACCGCGGGACGAAATGCGGGTTGGGCAGAAAGCGCACGTCGAGAACGAGGTCCGCATCCGAGGGCACTCCGTAGCGGTACCCGAAGCTCACGACCGAAACCAGCATGGGGCGCGTATCCGGATTCTTGAATCGCTCGGTGACGAAGTGGCGCAATTCATGCACGTTGAATTGCGTGGTTTCAATCACCACATCCGCGAGTTTGCGGATCGGGTCCATCAGCGCACGTTCATGCGACAAACTTTCCCGCACGGAAAAATTCTTTCCCAGCGGATGCGGACGCCGCGTCTCGCTGTACCGCCGCAGGAGGGCATCCTCATTCGCTTCGATGAAAACCAGCGTGATGGGATGATTCCTTTTCAAGTGTTTCAGGAGTGGCGGCAATTTTTCCAGCTGCTGGCCCTCGCGCGCGTCCACAAGAAGGGCTGCGCGCGCAAAGTCTCCTTCACCCGCGGCGTGCAATTCCGCAAAAATGGGGATGAGCTCCACGGGAAGATTGTCTACGCAGTAGAAGCCCATGTCTTCGAAGGCGTGCAGGACGGTGCTTTTGCCGGAACCGGAGAGCCCGGTGAGGATGACGAGTTGCCGGGCGTCGTGTCGCGTCTGCGGCTTCACGGGTGACGCCGCTCAGGTCTTTTCCCGGCGCTGGTGGGTGCTGGGAATTCGCATGTCTTCGCGGTACTTCGCGACCGTGCGCCGGGTGACGTGAATGCCCGCGTCATCCAGCTTCTTGGCGATCTGCTCGTCGGTCAGCGGCTTCGCGGAATCTTCCTCTTCAATCATTTTTTTGACGAGCCGCTTGAGCGTCAGCAGCGACATTCCGCCGCCTTCCGGCCCGTTCACGGACTCGCTGAAAAACGAGCGCAGTTCCAGCACGCCCTGTGAGGTGTGCGCGTACTTGCTGGCCACCGCGCGGCTCACCGTCGAAGGATGCACGCCGACCTCTTCGGCCACTTCCTTGATCATCATGGGCTTGAGGGCATCGTGGCCATGATCGAGAAATTCGCCCTGGCGCGCGATGATGGACTGGCAGACGCGCAGGATGGTGTGCTTGCGCTGCTCGATGTTCTTCATCAACTGCACAGCGGCGGTGAAGCGCTCCTTCACGTAATTCCGCACGTCGCGGTCGGCGGCATCCTTGACCAGCAGACGGCGGTACGTGGGGCTGAGCCGCAATTGCGGCATGTCGTCTTCATTCAAGAACGCCTGCCATTGATCATCCACTTTGCGGAAATAGACGTCGGGCTCGACGAGGCGCGGCTCTGTTTTGTTGTAACGCAGCCCAGGCCGGGGATCGAGCTTCTTGATCACTTCCAGGGCGTGCTTAACGACCTCCAGGGGCCGGTTCAGCGCGCGCGCCACTTCCTTAAGCTGATTGGATTGCACTTGCTTGAGATGTTCGGAAACGATCTGCTGGGCCAGGGTATTCTGCGGATCAAACGCTTTCAACTGCCGGAGCAGGCATTCGCGCAAATCCCGGGCGCCCACTCCGATCGGATCGAAGTCCTGCACTACGGCCAGCGCGTCATCCAGGTCATCCTGCGAATACTTTCCGCTTTGCGCCAGCTCTTCCGGGGAAGCCGTCAGATAGCCATTCTCGTCGAGATTGCCGATGATGCTGTCGGCGATCTCTTTCACGGCCTCCGAACAGATCGTAACGCTCAATTGCCACTGGAGATGGTCGCTCAACCCGCTCGGCGAAGAGAGAAACTTTTCGAAGGACGGCCGCTCGGAAACCTCGCGCTCCTGCGATTGCCCGCCGTCTCCGCCGGTATCCAGGTACTGGTTGAAGAAGCTTCCCACGTCAAACTCGTCAAAGGGATTGGCCTCGGGTTTTTCGGGGACTTTTTCGGTTTCCGCTTTCAGAAAGGTCTCGTCGCTGTAGTTGTCCGTTTGAGTGGGTTCTTCACTCTGCTCTTCCAGGACGGGGTTGGCGATCATCTCCTGGTTGATCATTTCGCGGAGCTCGAGGCGGTTCAGCGCGAGGACGCTCACCATCTGCACGAGGCCGGGCGTCAGAATCTGCTTCTGCGACACTCGGAGGTTAAGTTTGAGTCCCTGCCAAGCCATGGATTGTCCGCGTTCCCTTTTCTAATCCTAGTTCAGGCGAAAATGATCGCCCAGATAAACGCGCCGGACTTCGGCATCGTTGCTTAATTCGTCCGGGCTGCCCTTCCGGAATATCTTCCCACTTTTCAGGATGTAAGCGCGATCCGTCACGCTGAGAGTTTCCCGGACGTTATGATCTGTGATCAGCACGCCAATTCCCGACTTCGCGAGATCCCGGATGATTTCCTGAAGATCTTTCACCGTTAGAGGGTCGATCCCGGAAAAAGGTTCGTCAAGAAGAATAAAAGAAGGTTGCAAGGTAAGCGAGCGCGCGATCTCCAAGCGGCGGCGCTCTCCGCCGGAGAGCGTGTAGGCCTTGCTGGTCCTCACGGTTTCCAGCCCCATTTGCATCAGGAGCTCCTCCAACCGGTCGCGCTGCTGTTCCGGGGTCAGCGGAAGCGTTTCCAGCACCGCGAGCAGATTCTCTTCGCTGGTCAATTGGCGAAAAACCGAGGGTTCCTGAGGAAGGTAGCTGATGCCGCTGCGGGCCCGGAGGTACATGGGCAGGTCCGTGATTTCGTCGCCGTTCAGGAGTACGCGGCCGGAGTCGGGCCGGGCGAGACCTACCAGGATATAGAACGTCGTCGTCTTGCCAGCGCCGTTGGGGCCAAGCAGCCCGACGACTTCACCTTGTCCAATTTCCAGTTCAACGTCGTCAACGACCTTACGGCCACGGTACGACTTGCTTAGATCGAGGGCCTGAAGCTTCAGCATGCCTCTCCACGGGTGGCCGCGGAGAAGTGCATCATTTGTCGACTCGGTGCTTGGTCAACGTCCGCGAACCATTTTCTGAGTCGACGATGATCGTATCATCCGCCAAAAAGAAGGTCAATTGACGCCCCGTCGTGGTTCCTTCCGCGGAGTCAAAAATCGTGGGATTTCCCCCGCTCATCACGAATTTTCCGTCCGCGGCGCTGTACTCACCGCGCTCGGCCGTGGCTTTTCTCGTTCCCTGTTCCACGATCACGCCGCCGGTTCCAAATGCCCGGCTGATCTGCTGGGCTCCGGCCGCTGGATTTGCCGCGGCGGGACCGTTCGCCGCGTTCGAATTGGGCTTCTCGCTCCTCGTAAAATACAAATCCACCGCCGCGGCGCGCAATTTCTGCTCCGCCGATAGCGCCACCACATTTTTTTCCAGGTGCGCGCGGCTTTCTGCGTCCCGGTACGTCAGCGTCCCGGCCGATACGTGCCACAATCCCGGCTTCTTCGGCCCGGCTTGCAGGCCCACGGTCTGCGCAGCCGGTAGCCCCGCGGCCTGCGGAAAAACGGCGCGAACATTTCCGACGCCATTCATGATCCGCGCCTCACGCAGCAGCTCGATCGAATCCGCTTCCATCACCGAATCGCCCTGCCACAAACGCGCATGTCCGGTATACAAGGCTCTCCCGGTCTTCGAATTCGCCTGCAGGGCGTCCGCCGTAATATTCGCGGGCACAGCAGCAAGTTGTGCTCCGTTCCCTTTTGTCGAGAATTCGGTCGATCGTACGCCTCCCTCGGCACGAATCTCTCCGGTGGTTTGCACAAAGGTGATTCGCGGCGCTTGCGTCTCCGTGGTTGCGTCGCGGGCCAGCGCTTTTCCCGTCAGCAGAGCCGTCTGTGTTGCATGGACGAACGTCGCGTGGTCCGCTTGCCCGCTCCTGTCGCCTTCCTTCAGTCTCACATTTCCCTGCAGATCCATCTGGGACCATCCGCCGCTCGCCGGCAGTTGCGCCGCTCCGCTTTGCGCCGTCGTTGTCTGCAGGGCCTTCCCGCCCGCCGCGCGCTCTATCATTACATTGCCGGTGGCAAGCAACTGTTGCGCCTTGCCCTGCTTCCCGAATTCCATTTCAAGTTTGTCGGCCCGCAGTTTTGTGCGCGCAGCCTCGCTGGTCACGGGACCTCCTGATGTCCCGCTTGGCAGCGCGGCATCGTTCCATTCGATGCTCCCCGCCCCCAGAGTTTCCGCTCGCTTAAGCTTGCTGCCATCGCTCTTTTTCCCATCGGCGAATTCCACGAGTAATTCGGTGGTCTGAAGTGTTCTCACTTCGCCGGACATAAGTGCCTGCGTTTGCAGCTGCACACTGCCTCTCAAGTTCAGTGCTCTGGGCTGGTTTACCTTCGGCCGCAGCTCCATCGCGGCGTGCTCCGCACGGAAGTCATCTGCCTCTTTTCCGTTGCGCCGCGACCCGCGCACATCTCCTGCTCCCTCAATTTTCGTCAGCCACCCCTCAGGGGCAAATTGTGCCGTGATTGTCTCCGCGCTCAGATTCGCTGGACCATCCGCGCTCAGAGATTCCATTTCGGGATTTTTCCCGTTTGGTCCCGGCGCAGCGACAAGTTTCTCTGCGCGAAACGCCGCATCCAGCGTGAGTGTGAGCTTTCCCGCGCGCAGACGCGCCGCGTGAGTTTCCGCTTCCACCGGTCCGTACAACTCCATCGTCCGGGGGTTCCGGTCAAAATCGAGGCTCTTCCCCGTAACACGAACAGGTTCTTGCGTACTCGGGCTCGCCTTCTTTTTCCCCGCGCTGTCACTTCTCGTCGGCATCAGAGAAAAGCGCACATCTCTCAGCAGACGCACCGCCCCTTCTTCGGAGTGATACTCGACTCCGATAGCTTCCCCACCCCCATTCGGAAAGAAGAACTTCACCGGCTGGTCCGTCCGCGCCGTCCCGCTGGCGCGGTTAAAGACTACGCCGCGGGTATCCACGTGGACTCGCTGCTGTGCGCTTATTTCTGGATTTTTTGCGCCCCGCTCGGCTTCCGCCCTGCTTTGCATGTCGATCTGCACTTCGCCGCTGCAGGTGATATCTCCGCCCGTTTTATCGTACTGGCAGCTTTGCGTGTGAATGGTGTCGTGACGTTCCCCGGTCTTTCCGAAAATGGTGATCTTCACGTCTTCCAGCAAACTGGCGTCCTTATCCCTGAAATCCGTGGCCTTCGACGCCTCTACCGTGAAGATTCTTTGGGTTCCCACCTCCTTGGAGAACGTGAGCCCGCTCGACATCCGCGTCACATCCTGCGGAGCCGGTGGTGGCCCCTTTTGCTTTTCTCGACGAGCAACCCACTTGCGCTCGAGATAGACGCCAGCCGTCACGCTTGCCAGCAGCAACGCTGCCGCCGCCGACCAGCGCGCATACTTCGCCGCTTGGCTTCGCTTCATGTCTTCAGTTAAACAAAATTTCGAATGAGTGTATAGAAGACGGCATGTCCGTTCGGTGGAAGGTGAGGTTTATGCAGCTGAATCGGCGCTCGCCACCGGATTCGGCAAAATTCCGATATTCGCCGCGGCGACGCTGTCCCGGTTCGTATTCTTCACCAGGTACATGGCCTCATCGGCGAGATGCAGCAATCCTTCCTTGGTTCGCGAGTCCACGGGGTAAGACGCCACGCCCAAGCTGGGCGTGAGCCGGATATTCAAACCCTCCGGCCCCAGCCAAGTGCCCTCGCGCACCAATTTGTGCAGCCGCCGCGCTACGTTCAAGGCGTTCTCTTTCGAAGTCTGCGGCAGCAGGATGACAAACTCGTCCCCGCCATAACGGAATGCAAAATCGATCAGCCGGCAATGCTCTTTCAGCGCATTTCCGATCTCCGCCAGCAGGCGCGAGCCCACCAGATGTCCGTGCGTATCGTTCACCTGCTTGAAATGGTCCAGGTCGATGAAAACGATCGAAAATTCATAGTTGTAGCGCTGCGAACGATAGATCTCCGTCTCCAGGATGAAACCCATGTGCCGCGCGTTATAGAGCGACGTGCAGTCGTCGGTGATGGTTAGCTCGTGAATTCTCTTCACGTGCCGGGCGTTCTCCAGCGCAATCGCCGCGAAATCCGAAAGCGCTTCGAGCAGCTTCAGGTCGCGTGGATCGAATCCCTCCGGCCCGATGCAATTGATCAGCTCGATGACCCCCAGGCAGGTGTCGCGAAATCTCACCGGCACCGCGACGATCGACTGTGTCTCGGTCTTGGTCTTCTCGTCCACCTTCGAAAAAAAGCGCCTGTCCTTCGACGTGTCGGGTACCACCACGGTCTCGCCGTGCTGCGCGACCCAGCCGGCAATTCCCTGCCCGATCTTGATCCGCACGTCCTTCAGCGCCTGCGAAGCTTTTCCTACCGCCAGCTCAAAGTACAATTCCTGCTTGGCCTCATCCAGCAGCAGCAGCGACCAGTTGTCCGGACGCAGAAATTCATCGATCTTCTCCATGATGGTGCGGAGAACTTGATCGAGTTGCAGCGAGGACGTCAGCGCCTTCCCCAGCTCCTGGAAGACGGCAACCTCTCCCTTTTCCCGCTGGTCGGACGGCAGCCCCGGATTGCGGCGGCGTTCGACGGTCGGAAACTGATTCACTTCCTCCACGCGCGCTTCTTCCCCTCCGTTGCGGATTCTAACCCTGGCAATGCTCATGCCCGGTCCTGGCAGCCAATCTAGCGCCAAGAAACACAAATGCGCCCGAATTTCACGGACTGCCGCGAATCTCCGCCAGTATAGGCCCCTCTCAAAAAGCGATGCAACCGGGTCGTAGTACAGGCGTTGCCATCTCGCCATCCTCGGTTGGCGCTGTGCTCTAGCGAATCCAGCCTCCTGGAATGGCAGGTGCTCCCGCTGGAGGAAGGTCTTGCAGAGTGGCTGAAAACTGATCCGGGACCGGCAACTTAACGGTGTTTACTGTGACTCGGTAGGAGAGTAAAATGCTCTGGCAAGGTCGGCGCTTCTTTCATTACACAGACGTCTGACCAAATCCCATTGAGTGCAATGATTCCCCGCTAGGAGCGAACAAGATGGCCACTGCTACTCTCACCAAGCCCGCCGCAAAGGGAGGCAGCTTCCTCCTGGAATCGCCGCAGCCGAGCGATGTGTTCACGCCCGCCGATTTGACCGACGATCAGAAACTGATCGGACAGACCGCGGAAGAGTTCGTATTGAAGGAAGTTTTGCCCCTTGCCAAGGAGCTCGAAAACAAGAAAGCCGGGCTGATGGCCGAGCTGGTGAGAAAGGGCGGCGAAGTCGGTTTAATGGGCGGCGGCGTGCCGGAGGAATTCGGCGGCGCGGGCCTTGACAAGATTTCCACCACAGTGCTGACGGAAAAACTTTCGATTTACGGCGGCTTCGCGGTGACCCACGGAGCGCACGCCGGCATCGGCACGCTGCCGATCGTTTATTTCGGCACGGACGCGCAGAAGAAAAAATACCTGCCGAAGCTCGCCACCGGCGAGTGGATCGGGGCGTACTGCCTTTCCGAGCCGCAGGCAGGGTCCGACGCGCAAAATTCGCTTACGCGCGCGGAACTAAATAAAGAGGGCACGCACTACATCCTGAACGGGCAGAAGATGTGGATCACCAACGGCGGCTTCGCTGATGTTTACGTCGTGTTTGCGAAGATTGACGGCGAAAAATTCACCGCGTTCATCGTCGAGCGCACCTTTCCGGGATTCAAGCCCGGCAACGAAGAGCACAAGATGGGGATTCACGGAAGCTCGACGACGCCCATTTTCCTGGAAAACTGCAGGGTCCCGAAGGAAAACCTGCTGCACGAAATCGGCCGCGGGCACATCGTGGCGTTTAATATTCTGAACGCCGGACGCTTCACGCTGGGCGCTTCCTGCGTCGGCGGCTCGAAGCACGTGCTCATGACCTCCTCGAAGTATTCGAAGGAGCGCAAAGCGTTTGGAAAACAGATCGGCGAATTCGGCCTGATGAAGGAAAAGCTGGCCGAGATGGCAATACAGATTTTCGCGGTGGAATCGATGGTGTACCGCTCGGCGGGCAACATTGAGGCCGCGGCTTCCGGCTCCGGCGACAAGATCCAGAACTCTATGAAAGTTCTCGAGGAATACGCCATCGAGAGCTCCATTGCCAAGGTCTACGGAAGCGAAATGCTGGATTTCGTCGTTGACGAAGCGGTGCAGATTTTCGGCGGCTACGGCTTCCATGAAGACTACCCTGTGTGCCGCACGTACCGCGATTCGCGCATCAATCGCATCTTCGAAGGCACCAACGAAATCAACCGCATGCTCATCATCCAAATGCTGATGAAGCGCGCCATGGGCGGGCAGCTGCCGCTCATTCCCGCCGCGATGAAGTTGGCGGATGAAATTCTGGCCGGGCCGTCCTTTGAAGAGACGCCGGAAGGCGTTCTCGCCGCCGAATCCCGCGTCGTCGCCAACTCCAAGAAGATATTTCTGCAAGCTGCCGGAGGCGCCGTCCAGAAATTCCGCGAAAAATTGGCCGATGAACAGGAACTGATCGGCGCGCTTTCGAATATGGTCATGGAAATCTACGCGATGGAGTCCTGCCTGCTGCGCGCGCAAAAAGCTGCCGCGGCGAGGGGCGAATCCGTCTCGCAAACCATGATCGACGCCGCGCGCGTGTTCATCAACGACGCCGCTGACCGCCTCGAGCACGAAGCCAAGCGCGCCATCGCCGCCATCCACGAAGGCGATATGCTCACGACTCAGATGGCCGTCTTAAAGCGTTTTGCCAAGCGCGCTACGGTCGATACCATCGCGCTGCGCCGCCGCGTCGCCGCGGCTGTCCAGTCCCAGGACCGCTACCCCTTGGAAGGCCGCTAGGCGGGCGGTTCACTTAGAAGACATTTGAGCAAGTTGTTCAAAAGTGAGTCGCGCCTTATATAGCTGGCACCGGCATTTCTCTTTCTGGAACGCTTCCCATCACCGTTTCACGCACCCTCCGAATTCTGCCCTAAACTGGAACTCGTACCCATTCGTCTCTGTCTTCAGGGAGTTGGTAAGGATGCCGCGCAAGTTGCTGCTGCCGGTGATCGTTTTGCTGGGGCTTAGCGTCGGGATCATTCAGACGCTGGGAATGTCGCCGATTGGCTCCATGCTGACGAATCTCCTGCAAATCGTTTGTTGCGGTCTCGCGGCCGCGATGTGCTTCGGTGCTTCGAAGCGCGGTCGCGGGGTGAGCCGCCCGTTCTGGGTTCTCGTTGGCTGCGGCATCGCCACTTGGGGAGTGGCGAACCTTGGCTGGATGTATTACGAGAACTGGCTGCACGCGTCCGTCCCGCGATTTTCGTTGGTGCGCGTCTTGTTTGATGTGCAGGGCGTTTTTTACGCCATCGCGCTATTTCTGGACAAGGAAGAGAATTCGCCGGAGTTCAATGCCGAGATGGTTTTGGACTCCGTGCAAGTCGCCATCGTCTTCCTTTCTCTTTTTTTCGGATTCTTCTATGTGCAGGTTTTGGAGGGAGCCGAGGGGCGGTTCCACGAGCTGATCGTGACGTGGATCTTTGTCGGAATTAACGTGACGCTGACTTTGCTCGCTGCTGTGCAGATGCTCGGAGCGAAAACAAAACGGATTCGTTCCCTTTACGGCGGGCTTGCGCTGTTCCTGTTCATCTACACGCTGGGGTCCGGACTTGCCGAGTCCTCCTGGGCCAACCAGTTGGTGTTGACGGGTAGCTGGTACGACCTCGGATGGACGATCCCGTTCCTGTTCGCGGCGATGTGGGCGGGACGCTGGCAGGAAGAAGCTGAGGCCGCTCTCTCTGGAACATCACGAATTAAGACGCTGAAAGAACTCGCACTCAAGAACGTGATGCTGGCACTGGCTCCGCTTATCGTTTTAGTGCTGGTCGGCCGGCTTGGCCCGCAATGGCGGATGATCGGTTTTTCTTTACTGACCGTCTCGATTGTTTCGTATGTCGTGCGGCTGGGAATCACGGAATTCCGGCAGGCGCAAAATTCGGCAGCCGTCATGCGCCACCAGGCAGCGATGGAATCCACGGTGGACGGCATGGCCATCCTGGACGACAACGGCGAGCACGTCTACGCCAACTCTGCCTTCGCTCGATTGGTAGGCTTCCCCAGCGTGAAGGAAGTCTTGGGTAAGTCATGGCGGCAGGTCTACGACCAGCGGGACATCGTGCTTCTGGAAGAGCACGTTCGCGAGTCCGTTTTGAAAACCGGCAGATGGTCGGGGCAAATCGCCCTCCATCGCCGGGATGACACCGCGCTTCCCGTCGAAATGACCATCACCCTGATGCCGCAAGGCGGCACGGTCTGCGTGGCCCGCGATATCAGCGAACGCTTGAACGCTGAACACGCGCGCAACGAAGCCGAAATTAAATACCGCACACTGATCGAACAGGTAGCAGCCATAAGTTACATCGCGGAACTTGGCGTCAATGCCCAATGGTTATACG
>Ga0209648_10003591_pt1 | contig 13060 bp, 13 predicted proteins | sample GraSoi2013_115cm_FD_185830 | JGI IMG/M metagenome (GOLD analysis project Ga0209648, IMG submission 185830) | Grasslands soil microbial communities from the Angelo Coastal Reserve, California, USA - Sample 9_17_2013_115cm (SPAdes) (version 2) | ecosystem: Environmental > Terrestrial > Soil >...
ATCGTCAGAGGAAGTTGGCCGAATTAGATTGGGAGCAGCTTCGGCGTTCGGTACTTTTGAATGGACCTACCGACATTGCCTTAACATTCGTAGATTATTTGGATATCAAGAATCGGGACGCATTCCGTTTTGACCAACTCACGATCGAGACCTTACGCTTCATCGAGGAGGTCGAGCGAGTTTCAGGAAAGCCGGTAACATTGATTTCTACCAAATTCGACTGGCGCAACGTAATTGATAGGCGGTCCTGGTGAACAAGAAAGAACTAGCGGAATTGGTCGCAGACTGTCCGACGCTTTATCATATGGCTGAGCTCGGCAGTTGGCCATCGATAAAGCGTCGCGGACTTCTTAGCACGAGCGCGCTCCTAGATCTTTACAGTGTCACTGGCGCCGCAAGACGTTCTATTGAAGAAGAGCGACGGAGCGATAGCATTGTGTTGGAGCACACAAAAATGCCGCCTGCGGTGGTGCGAGACCAATTGCCGATGACGGATGCAGGATTGTTACGTTGCCTCCCGAAACACATGGCTCCGCCCGATTGGTACAAGCTACTTAATCAAAAGACGTTCTTTTGGCTAACGAAGAAGCGACTAATACGCCTGCTTAACGCAGGAACATATCGCGATGAGGCTCATGACGTGCTCGAAGTTGATACTCAGGGGCTGCTGAACAATTATTTCAAAAAAATTTGGTTTTGCCCCATGAACAGCGGATGTACAAAGCCGATGCCGCATCCGCGCGACGAAAAAACCTTTCTAAGAATACCGAAGTATCCTTATTCAGAATGGCGGTCTAAGAGACCTCGCGGGGAACGAGTTGTCGAATTTGCAATCGATCATGGCGTGCTGGACATTCGAAAGTACGTGACACGCGTCGTAGAGATGAAACGCGATAAAGAAATCCGCACGATTTACACCGCCTAGCACGAGATTCTCGCGGACCCCTACTCCCCCCACGCCGCGAACGCGTCGTTGAACGCGCGTTCGCCGGGGGCGCCCTTTTCGATGGCGATGATGGCGCGGCGCTGGTTGACGTAGACCAGCGGCACGTCGAACCAGGAGCGCTCCTTCAGGAGCTGTAAATTGCGCGCGCGGTCGGCATCGACATTCGACAGGCCGACCAGGAAGAAGCCGTCGGTGACTTTTACGGCGAGGCCTGCGAGCGGCGTGCCGCGCGCCTGCTCGTTGGATTTCATCAGGATGCCCGGCACGTTGCTGACGCCGCCGCCGGCGAAATCCGGCGGCAGGATGAACGTCAGTTCGGCGGTGTGGCTGGCGGGCAGCGAGGTGTCGGTGTTGCGGCGGAACGACATCGTCATCTTGAACTTGCGGTCGGGAATCTCGATGTCGGCGCGCACGGCCAGATCAGGCTGCTGGCCGGCGGTGGCCTTGACCGGTTCGGTGCGCCAGATCACCGAGCCGACATATTGCTTGCCCTTGGGATCGGAGGGATCCTCATCATACAGCACGACGCGCTGCGCCACCGGCGCCACCTGTTCGGTCGACGACGGCTGGCCGACCCGATCGGGAATCTTCGGCTTGCTCAGCGGTGAATTGTCCTTGGGCGCTTCCACCACCGGCTGTGGCTTGAACAACCCGCTGACGGTCGTCACCGCCGACCTGCCCCACAGGATCGCGGCGCCGACCAGGATCAGCACGATGCCGATCGCGATCGCACTCTTGAACGGGAACACCGTGCCGCGGCGCGCACGCTTCTTCGGCGCGCGGTCGGCCGCGAGGCGCGGGCGCGGCGCGGACGGCGGGACGGCGTAGCGCTCGGCCTCCTGGACCGACTCGTCATAGGAATAGGGCGCGTCGGGATCGGCGCCGCGGTTCTCCATGTTCGGCTCGAGCCGGTCGAACTCCGGCGAGGGCGACGGCACGTTGGCATAGGTTTTTCGCGCGGCGCGATTGGCCTGGGCGGCGGCGCGGCCGAGATCGTCGGCGTCGGCGGCGATATCGCGAAAACCGCGCACCCCCGGCGCCTGCGGCGCGTTGTTATCCGGGCCGCGGCGCGGCGCACCCGACCGTTCGCGGGTCGGCGGCAGCTGCGGGTCCTGCATCGGGACTTGCGGCTGTGGCGGCTGCGGCCGCGGCGGTATCGATGCCTCCGTGCGAGCGTTGCGCTGGGCGCGCGGGTCTTGTCTTTCGTCCTGCCCAAGCGGCGGCCGCTCATTGCGCGATGGCGGCGGCGACGGCGGGCGTGGCCGCGAGGACGGCGCCGCCGGGGCTTGCGAGGTCGAAGGCGGTGGCGCCGAATCAGTCGGGCGCGCAGGCGGCCGCGTGGTGGCGCGGAACGCGTCGCCGGCCCGGACACGTTCGCCGCCGGAGCGCGCGGCGTCGGCGGAGCGGGAAGCATCGCCGGAGCGCGAAGCGTCCCGGGCGCGCTGGGCCGCCTCGGATTCGACCTTGCGCACGGCCTCTTCCAGCGACAGCCGTTCGCGGGTGATCTCGGATTCGCTCAACGGCGGCTGCACGCTGCGCAATTGCGCGATCAAGGCGGCACGGGCCCGTTCGTAAAGCGCGCGCCGGCTCTCGCCGGGAGCACTGGGGTCCAGTCCGGCGATGGCGCGGGCGATCAGCGGGTAGTAATCAGCCATTTCTACTCAACAATGCGCACTTTCCGGTAACATCTCGTTAAGCCTCGAACGGGTTCTGCACCAGAATAGTATCCTCGCGTTCCGGGCTGGTGGAAAGCAGAGCGATTGGGCATCCCACCAGTTCCTCGACCCGGCGGACATATTTGATCGCCTGCGCCGGCAAATCCGCCCAGGAGCGGGCGTTGGCGGTCGGCTCCTTCCAGCCCTCGATGGTTTCGTAGATCGGCACCACCCGGGCCTGCGCGCCCTCGCCCGCCGGCAGATGATCGATCTCCTTGCCGTCCAGCCGGTAACCTGTGCAGACCTCGATACTGTCAAAACCATCGAGAATATCGAGCTTTGTCAGCGCCAGGCCGTTGATGCCGCAGGTCCGCACGGTCTGGCGCACCAGGATGGCGTCGAACCAGCCGCAGCGCCGCTTGCGCCCGGTATTGACGCCGAATTCCTTGCCGCGGCGGCCGATCTCCTCGCCGATCGCATCATGCAGTTCGGTCGGAAACGGTCCCTGCCCGACCCGGGTCGTATAGGCCTTGCAGATCCCGAGCACGTAACCGACCGCGCCCGGACCCATGCCGGTGCCGGTCGCCGCCTGCGCCGCCACGGTATTGGAGGAGGTGACATAGGGATAAGTGCCGTGGTCGACGTCGAGCAGCGCGCCCTGCGCGCCCTCGAACAGGATGCGCTTGCCCTCGCGGCGCTTTTGGTCGAGCAGCCGCCACACGGTTTCGGCATAAGGCAGAAGTTTTGGGGCCAGCGCCGTCAATTCCTGCAAAATTCCCTTGCCGTCGATTTCCGCCAGATTGAGCCCGCGGCGCAGCGCATTGTGGTGCGCCAGCAGGCGGTCGATCTTGTGCGGCAGGGTGTCGAGATCGGCAAGATCCATCAGCCGGATGGCGCGGCGGCCGGCCTTGTCTTCGTAAGCCGGGCCGATGCCGCGCCGCGTGGTGCCGATCGCGGTGATGGCGTTGGAGGATTCCCGCAAGGCGTCGAGTTCGCGATGCAACGGCAGGATCAGGGTGACGTTTTCGGCGACGCGCAGATTGTCCGGGCTGACGGCGACGCCCTGGGCTTTCAGCTTTGCCACCTCGTCGAGAAAGGCCTGCGGATCAACCACCACGCCGTTGCCGATTACCGCCAACTTCGAGGGCCGCAGAACGCCCGAGGGCAACAGCGCGAGCTTATAGGTCTCGCCGTTGATGACGAGGGTGTGGCCGGCATTGTGGCCGCCCTGGAAGCGCACGACGATGTCGGCCTGTTCCGACAACCAGTCGACGATCTTGCCCTTCCCTTCGTCGCCCCATTGGGCGCCGACGACGACGACATTAGCCATTTCGCGCGTTTTCCCTCTGCAACTATCTCAGTACAAGCATGATCTCGTCGGAAAACCGATGGCCACCCCCGGATCAAGTCCGCAGGCCTGCTTTTGCGGATCATGCACCCAGCCTAAATCGCGGCCGGAGCCGCTCGCGTGCGAGGCATCCAATCGGATAACGGATGCGGGCTATCGACGCAAGCCAGAACGGGCGTTTAACCGGGATCGAAGCGGGGTTCAACCTATTGATATCCCCTGAAAATCTGTGTCCGCTCGAAGGCTGCCGGCAGGCCGCGCAATCGGAACAGGTCGAGCATCACCAAGCCATCAATCGCGTCTCGCCTGCAGTTCGGCGAGCAGCCAATTCTTGAACACCCGAAGCGCACGATTACGTTGCGCGCCCGGCGGATGGACTTTCACCTTCGGACTTTTCGAGGGCGCGATCCGTCATTTTCACCAAAACCTCGAAGCCGCTTTGGCGATCCCACCGGCCGCGGACGGCATACCGCTCACGACGCCGCACGCAGCTCCGCGTCTTGATTGACGTCGGCGAGCCGCTGCAGGTTCGACAATGCCACGAATGCAAGCGCCAAGGGCACGATCGCGGCGAGCAGTGCTGCGCCCGCGATCAGCGCGGCCGATGGCGATCCCCAGAGATCCTGCAAATGGCCCGCGGCCGAAGGCCCGACGGCCATCAGGACATAGAAGCAGGTGTAGAACACACCGAATCCGACGGCACGCTCGCGCGGCGCAAGAACCTTCGACGGCAGCGACAGGATCGCTCCCGACATCGGGCCGACCGCGACCCCGAACACCAGGCAGGAAATTGCCGGATGCAAACCGGCAACCGACAGCGCCAGCGCCGCGGCCGCTATCAGCGCGCAGACGATGATCGCCGCGATCGGCTCGCCCAGACGATGAACCAGATATCCGCCGGATGGAATGGCGAGGATCGTGAACCAGATCGCAAGGCTGGTTAGCGATGCGGCGGCGGCGGGCGACGATCCCTGCGCCACCATCACTAGCGGCGCGTAGCTGAAAAACAGGATGCAGGCGAGGTTCATGGCGCCCCAGATCACGCCGGCGATCGTGATGGAGACCGCAACGGCGCCGGGGAGTTTTGCCTCGCCTGTCGCGGCCGGTTGCGCGGACCGCGCCTGCTCCGGCCCGGAGACAAACAGGAATGCGCAAAGCGCTAGCGCCGAACAAGCCGCAGCCGATGCCATCACCGCAGGCCAGCCGAACGATTGCGCGATATAGGCCTGGGTCGGCAATGCCAGCATCGCCCCGAACGGCCAGCTCATTTGCAGGATCGACATCGCAAGGACGATTTCGCGGCCATCGAACCAATCCGTCGTCATCTTGGTCGCCACCAGGATCACGATCGTCGCACCGACACCGCCGATCGTGCGCGCGACCAGGGCCACCACGAAACCATCGGAAACGCTCAACGCTATTCCCGAAATCACCATCAGCGCCAGGCCGGCAAGCCCGAGCTTCCTTTCGTCCAATCGTTGGCCGAGCAATCCTGCCGGAAACGCGACGACGACACCCGGCAACAAATAGGCGCCCAGCAGCATGCCGACTTGCGAATAGTCGATGCCGAGATCCCGCATCAGCAGGTTCGCGGCCGAACCGACCGATTGAAACTGAAATCCGGTCGCCGCGCGGGCTACGAACAAGACGGCGAGGATGATCCACCTTCGGCCCGGCATCGGCACGCCTCCGGTCAATCCGTGTGTTCGCTGCGCACGAAACCAATGCTCAGCACATTGGAGAATTCGGACAGCTCTTCCTCCGAGATCTCGTGCAGCGTCAGGCGAAGCTGCATGATCGCCAGATCGATCAGGTGGCCGGCAAAGGAAGCGCCCCTGGAGACCACGATGTTGCGTTGCTCCGTCAACACCGGAATGACGTTACGCAACCGATGGGTACTGAATTCATCCATATAGATGCCCTTTGGGGCTTCGCGGCACCGTCGCGACCAACCAGTGGCGCGTGGTGACGGTTTCGGCAAATAGTTCGATGGCCTTCGTCGTCAAGGTATGAACGGCCTGGGAATCGGTGTTGCGCCGGCCGCGGCTCACCGAGGCATCGCTCAGGAACGTGATTTTATGGCCGCGATGCGCGGCATCGATCGCGGTGGCGAGACAGGTCTCCTCGGCGACTAAACCTGCGATGGCGAAGTTTCCGATCCGCGACACCACATCCTCGAACAATCGATTGGTGTAGCAGGATGGTTGCGGCCGTTCGAACACCATGTCGGATCGCTTCGGCTCGAAACCCGAGATCCATGCCGATTGCGCGGCCCGCTCGATCATGCCGGGATTGCCGGACGGTCTGGTGAAGGCAATCGGCAGGCCGAGATTCCGGGCGTGCCGTATGGCTAGGGTGCAGTTCGCAATCGAACAGGCGAGATCGGACGCGCGGTCTTTTGCCAGTTCGTCATAGTTGGCCTCTTGCAGATCGACCATCACCAGAAGACGGCTGTTCGACGCGCTGACATAGGAACGGAGATCAATGACCGTGTTCATCTGGATCACCCGGCGGTCGCCGACAGAGTAGCGCCCCTGCTCGCAGACATTTCGAGGATGCCCGGGGCGTCCCAAAGCCCTTCCGGGCGGATGATGACATAGGGGTCGGCGGCAAGACTTATGCTTTGCGGGTGCTTCTCAGTTTCGAGCTTGACCTCGGTATAGTCGAAGTCCGAAAACGTGAAATCGCGCGCACCCTTCATGCGGGTAAAACCATGCTGCTCCCAGAATTTTAGAAATCGCTTCTGCGAATGCGCGTACAGAACGCGATAGCCCTTCTTTCGGCAGAGCTCGATTGCCGCCGCGACAATCTGGCTCGCCAAGCCCTCGTTTCGGCTTTCATGGCGCACAGCAAGCCGTTCCAGCTTGGCGAAATCGGCAAAATATCGAATGCGCATGCAACCGACAGGTTCCTCGCCCTTGTGGCAAATGAGGTGGGTCGCGGAGAAATCGTTGCCGTCGAACTCCTCTTCGAACGGACATTGTTGTTCACCCATGTAGACCGCGCCGCGGATAGCAATCACGCGCGCCAGTTCGTCCATCGATTGAACGACGCGCACCGATACTGAATGCTTGGAACGGAATTTTGCCGATGCAACATCGTTCGAGCGATCACACATCTGCAGATTGGGCGCGAACAATCCGTCGTAGCGCGCTCCCGGAGTAAAGCCGAGCGGCTCTAAAACCCGCAGCCCCTCCTTGGTTACCGGCCGCGAATAAAGGTTCACACCTCGATAAAGCGGCGTTGAAATTTTCTGCAAGACAAGCGGTATTGCGGCGGCGAGGGTACCCTTGGCATGGATACCCCAGATATAGATTCCGGCGGGCCGCTCCGATTGCCGGGCGATGAAAGAAATATCGGGGTTGCGTGTATCGAGACTGCCGTCGATAAGCCCGCGCAAGCCTTCATGGGTCAACGGCAATACAGCGAAAAACCCTTCGCCCTTGGGAGAGCTTATATCGAAATGATCCTTCCTCGCGATAGCCCAGAAGGTGTCCGGGTTATGGTTTGCCACCGCCTGAATGATTCGATTGGAGGTTAAACCCGGAATGTCCTCGCGCGCCGCGTCCACCAGCGCGGCGATGCCCGCAGCATTGACGGTGAAAATTACGATGCGTCTGGCCACCTGCAAAATTGTCATCCGGTCAAGCGAATGGGCCGTGGACCGGTCCCTTGGCGCCTTTCCCCTTGCGGATTTGCGGAGCAAATCGATATCAAGCGCATTCATTTTGACGTCTCTTGATTGTATAAGCATGCGAGTTCTGCCATTAATAGAATGGTTAGACGGGGCTCATTTGTATGCACTCACCTGAGCGCAGGGGCGCGCACGTCGGCGCGCACACCCCTGGACGGATGGCGAACTGGGATTTGGTCCGGATCTTTCTGGAGGTCGCCCGCATAGGCAGCTTCCGAGCCGCAGCGGCGCATCTTAATATGTCCGCAAACTTTCTCAGCAAGCGAATTTCGGCGTTGGAGACAGCCTACAGAACGACATTGATGACCCGGCACGTCGACGGGATCAGATTAACGCCAGAAGGTGAGCAGGTTCTCGAAGCCGCGAAGCGGATGGAAGACGCGTCGTTTGGCCTGGAGCGTGCGCTGAGCCAGACAACACCTGCACTGAGCGGCGAGGTCCGGATAGCGGTTACCGAGGGGCTCGGCACATTTTGGCTGGCGCCAAGGCTGGTCGAATTCCAACGGGCCTATCCTGGCTTGCTGGTGGATTTGAAATGCGAGATGCGCTCCGCCGACGTGCTTCGTCTCGAAGCTGATGTCGCCGTGCAACTGGAAGAACCGGAAAATCCTGATCTGAAAAGAATCAAGATCGGACGGCTCCATGTCGTACCTTTCGTGAGCCCGTCCTACGTTGAAATCTACGGTATGCCGAAAGACATGGATGATCTCCGTCAAAATCATCGAGTCGTCATTCAGAATGCGGAGCAGACCAAAGGCAAGGAAATGTACGCCAGATTTGGTCGCCGCGAGCAGCTCGGCTTCGTCGCAATGCGCAACAACGTGAGCAGCGCGCATGTCTGGGCGACCTCCAAGGGCGCCGGCGTAGGCTGGCTACCGACCTATGTGCCGGCGCTTGGCGATCCGCTGATACCACTCGATCTTGGCGCCAAGTTCGAACTCGATATCTGGCTCGCTTATCATCCGGACGCGAAGAAAATACCGCGCGTCAGGCAACTGATCGAGTGGGTTATCCAATCCTTCGACGGCCGCAAATATCCCTGGTTTCGGGACGAGTTTGTTCACCCCGACGATTTGCAGAAGTCATACAAGGGCGAGCCGCTGGTAAATTTATTCGCCGGCTTCATGAAAGAATCACGATCGAAAGGCGGCTGAATCCCTTTCGGATTGCACAGGTAAAGCGAGGCAATGACCAACGCGACCGACGGACATATCGAGCGGCTTGTGAAAGCAAGATGGCTGGCGATCGGGCTTTCGCAATCCGATCTTGCCGAAGTGCTCGATGCTGCGTTCAGGCAAACGCAGAAGGACGGCAACGGGTCGAATGGAACTGACGCCGGCCGCTTGATGCAGGTCGCCGAAGCGCTCGATATCCCCCTGGATTTCTTCCGCAATGAGGCCGTCAGGACCAGGCCGGAGGAACAGGACCTTGCGTTCGCCGAGACGGTCGGTTCGCTACAATCGCTGCTCGAATTGCGCCTGCTGCGGGCGTTTCACGAATTGAGGGATCAGCGGACAAAGCGGTTGCTGGTTCATCTCGCCGAGCAGATCGTCAAGCGTCAGGCCAACCGCCGTGGCGATGCCGGCTAGCCGAGCGTCATAGACAGTCGTCATCGCCCGGCTTGACCGGGCGCCCAGTACCCCGCAGCGTTAGTGATCAAGCAGAAGGCCGCGGCGTACTGGATCACCCGCTTTCGCGGGTGATGACGAGCTGAACCGTGAAGCGGGAGGCCGCAACCGCTCACGCTGCGAGCGATGTCCGCGCGGTGGATTTTAGCCGTAGCCTTGTTCCACCAGGGGGATTTCGCGGCGGGTGATCGAGGCTTGATAGTGCCTCGAGGATATCGTCGATGGAAACCTGCCGTTTTGTTCCCGGGATGGCGCGCAAGGATGGGCAGGACGTCACCGCCGCCGCGTCGGATGCCCATGACGCCAGGATCGCCCGTTTCTCCGCGCGCGCCAAAGTCGTGTCGGCCAGCACATCCCGGGGATGATCGAATACCGAACCGGGATGCAAAATGGCGTTCAAGTCGTAAACATTTCCATCAAAGCTTCGGTCTAGATCGGTCATGTCGTCCTCCTCTGCTCCTTTCGTTTTGGGACGGAAAACGACTTAGAAAAACCGCAACCGACTTCAAGCCCGCGCCGAAAAAAATTTTGACCTTCAGCAATCCTTGCTCGCACCCGACGGACTTTGGGGGCGGCCGCCCCAACCCGGGGTTTACCAAAAAAGCACAAGCCTCTTGAAACCGAAAAGGCCTTTGTTGGTTTTTTGCGTGCCGCGATACGCGGTCCGGGCGCCTCTCGAGGGCCCGGCTGAGACCGGCGCCGGAGGTGTCCGGCGCCTGCTCGTACCCAACTTGCTCAACGGAGGATTTGGCTATGAGAACCTACGACTTCACTCCCCTGTGGCGGTCGACGATCGGCTTTGACCGCTTCTTCGATCTCGTCGATGCAGCGCAGCATGCGGGCAGCGAGGACAATTACCCGCCCTGCAACGTCGAGCGGATCGGCGAGGACCGCTATCAAATATCCCTCGCGGTTGCGGGATTTTCGCCCGACGAGATCGCCATCACCGCCGAGCAGAACGTGCTGACGGTCGAAGGCCGCAAGGCCGAGAAGGCGCAGCGCGAATTCCTTTACCAGGGCATCTCGTCGCGGCCGTTCAAGCGTCGGTTCAACCTAGCCGATCATGTCCAGGTCAAGGGCGCGGCGTTTGACAACGGTCTGCTGCAGATCGAATTGATCCGCGAAGTCCCGGAGGCGATGAAGCCGCGCCGGATCGCGATCGCCAGTGCGCCCGCGTCCAACGTCCGCGAGATCGAGGCCAAGGTCGCCTGAGCGGCAGGTGTTACCTAACATCAAGAGGCCGCCGCGGTGGTTCCGCGCGTTTCATTGCGGCGCAGCGACGAAATCGATTCACCCCCACGCATGGTCGCGATGCATCTTGCGCCATTGAAGTAATGTGAAATTCCGTGTCTGTGAGCGGGCCGGGTATGACCGGCCCGGCGGTTGACGCCGGGCGGGGCCGCGGCGCTATGAACCCGGGCCGAAGACCACCGCCTCATGTCCGCTTCCGATCAAACCTCCGATGCCGCCTCCCCCGGCAACTGGCTCGCCAACCAGCCTTATCTGCTGCTCTCTTTCACGGCGCTGTGCTGGGCCGGCAATGCCATCGTCGGCCGCCTCGCCGCCGGGCATATTCCGCCGGTGACGCTCTCGTTCCTGCGCTGGGGAATCGCGTTTTTCATTATTCTGCCCTTCGCCTGGAAACACCTTAAGCGCGACTGGAGCGCGATCCGCGGCCAGCTCGGCACCATGATCGTGCTTTCGGTCACCGGCATCGGTGCTTTCAACACCCTGCAATACTGGGCGCTCGAACATACCCAGGCGCTCAACACGCTATTGCTGCAATCGGCCGGACCGTTGTTTGTCGCGGTGTGGTCGCTGATCTTGCTCGGCGTCCGGCTGACGCTGGCGCAGGCCGGTGGGATCGCGCTGTCGCTGACCGGCGTGCTGGTGATCCTGCTGCACGGCGACCTCACCGCGCTCAACAGCATCCAGTTCAACAGGGGCGACGTCATCTTCACCGTGGCGATGGTGATCTTCGGGTTTTATTCGGTGCTGTCGCTGAAACGTCCAAAAATTCACGGCCTGTCGTTTGTCGCCTTCACCTTCGGCTGCGGTGCATCGTGCTTGATTCCGCTTTGGATCTGGGAACTTCTGACGCGCCCGGTGATGCAACTGGATGTAGCGAACCTGTTGAGCCTGTTTTATGTCGCGGTATTTCCCTCGGCATTGGCCTATCTGTGCTTCAATCGCGGCGTGCAGTTGATCGGTGCCAACCGCGCCTCGATGTTCTTTCATGTGGTCCCGGTGTTCGGATCGGTGATGGCCATTGTCTTTCTCGGCGAGCATCCGCAGCTGTTCCACCTCATCGGCTTTGCGCTGGTGCTGACGGGGGTTTTCATCGCGTCGCGAAAACCTGCGAGTGCGCGCTAGTTACCGAGGCATAAGACGGACCGCCTGCCGAGATGCATGACAAGACCGCAAATATGGTGCCCCCGCCAACGGTGGTGAAACGCGCCACGAGTGCCGTTCCGCCCGCGCTGCGCCGCTACCTTTCGCTGGACGATTTTGAAGCGACCGCCCGGCGCCGGCTGCCGAAGTTTCTTTATGGCTATATCGCGGGGGGCGCCGAGACCGATGCAGCGGTTCGCGACAACCGGCGGGCGTTTGACGAATATGGCTTTGTTCCCCGGGTGCTGAACGACGTCTCGGGCCGCGAGCAAACCACAAAACTGTTCGGCAAGACTTACGCGGCGCCGTTCGGCATTCCGCCGATGGGCTCGGCCGCGCTCTGCGCCTATCGTGGTGACGTAGTGCTGACGCGCGCGGCCGCCGCGATGAATGTGCCGATGATTCTCAGCGCGTCATCCCTCATCAGACTGGAGGATATCAGGCGCGAGAATCCTGCAGCCTGGTATCAGGCCTATCTGGCAGGCGACCCTTCCCGCATTGAACCGTTGGTCGACCGCATCGCCGCCGCCGGCTACGACACGTTTGTCGTTACCGCTGACGTCCCGGTGCCGCCCAACCGCGAGAACAACATCCGCAACGGTTTTCAGGTGCCGCTGGCCATCACCCCGCGCATCGCCTGGGATACCATGACGCATCCGCATTGGCTGTTCGGCACCTGGATGCGCACCTTGCTGAAGCACGGCATGCCGCATTTCGAGAACATGGACGCCAATCGCGGACCGCCGGTGCTTTCCAAAGACCTGATGCGCAACATCGGCAAGCGCGACCAACTCGCCTGGAAGCATGTCGAACTGATCCGCCGCCGCTGGAAAGGCAATCTCGTGGTCAAGGGCCTGATCGCGCCGGCGGATGCGCGGATCGCGCGCGAATGCGGCGCCAATGGCGTGATCGTCTCCAATCACGGCGGCCGCCAGCTCGACTATGCGATGTCGGGCTTACGCACGCTGCCCGAGATCGCAGCCGAAGCTGATGGCATGACGGTGATGCTCGACGGCGGCATCAGGCGCGGCACCGATGTACTCAAGGCCTTGGCGCTCGGCGCCCAATTTGTCTTCCTCGGCCGGCCGTTGTTGTTCGCGGCTGTGACCGCCGGCGAGCCCGGCGTGCAACGTGCGCTGACGCTGCTCCGCGACGAGGTCAATCGCGACATGGCGCTGCTCGGCATCCGAAGCATCAGCGAGATCTCGTCCGATCTTGTTCGAAAGTTTTAGCCGGAAGCGTGGTCGCGGCCGGCCTCACACATAGCGCGCCGCTGCCATGCACACGGCCGTCACCGCGAGCAGCGCGGCCGCCACGCGCTGGGCCGTGGCGATGCGCGACCTCGCGCCGGCCTCGTCGGCCTTTCCGTTGCGCAGGCTTCGGATCGCGCGGCCGCCG
>Ga0209648_10003592_pt1 | contig 13060 bp, 8 predicted proteins | sample GraSoi2013_115cm_FD_185830 | JGI IMG/M metagenome (GOLD analysis project Ga0209648, IMG submission 185830) | Grasslands soil microbial communities from the Angelo Coastal Reserve, California, USA - Sample 9_17_2013_115cm (SPAdes) (version 2) | ecosystem: Environmental > Terrestrial > Soil >...
TACGTGCGCACCGCCGTCCACGTGCAGCACCTCCCCAGTGACGTTTCGAGCTTCCGTTAGATAAACGACAGCCTCCGCGATGTCCTTCGCTTCGGAGATGGTGCCCATCGGTGAAAGAGTCTTCAGGAAGTCCTTCGGGTTGCTTTTGTGAAGAGGGGTATCGACAACACCAGGCGCGACTGCGTTGAAGCGGATGTTGCTCTTCGCGTATTCGCTCGCGAGGCTCACGGTAATCGCATCAAGCCCGCCCTTGGTAATCATCGCAATCGACGCCGGGAGCCCCGCGATGGGATTGTCGGCTAATGAGGCGGTGATGCTTGTCACGCTGCCGCCGGTGCCTTGCGATAGCATCTGCTTCACTGCGAGCTGGGTGATGAAGATGAACCCTTCCAGGTTGGTGGAGACCAGACCGCGAAACTCCTCGGCAGTGTAGTCGGTGAAGGGCTTGGCCGAGAAAATGCCCGCATTGTTGACAACATGGTCGATCGAGCCGAACTTGCTGATTGCGGTCTGTGCGACCTTCTCAGCCGTCGCTGCCTGACCAATGTCTCCGTCGACGAGTGCGAGGCTCGGTGACGGCGCAAAGCCGGCCCTGGAAGCGCTGCGAGAGGTGCCCACTACGTTATAGCCACGTTCCAGGAACGCTTTTACTACTGCAGCGCCGATTCCTTGAGAGGCGCCCGTCACAATTACCGTCTTTTGATTATTTGCCATATATCGCTCCTATTGCTTCTGTGCGGATGACTGCGAAACCAAAAGCGATCTCTGAATAATTCCGCGCAACGCGTGTTGCTTCGTCTCCGTTACACCAAAGTAGATTCTTGTAACTAGATAAACGATTCATAAAACGTTACGCTCGGCTTACAGATGACATCGTCGTCCTTGAGAGTTTTCCCCAGGTGCAGCTGACAACTTGGTGTCGGCAATCAACTTCGGACGATAGACGAGGTACTTCAGATTGGGACGAAGCGCTTCTTGAAGAGCCCGTCGAGCCCAATGGAGATGGGCCTCATTGCCGGAGTCATTCTAGATCTAACCTTGCAGAAACGTCCTTAGTAGAAGACTCTTCGAGTTCGCGACGCACGGAGACGGATCGATAGGGCTCTGGCAGCTGGGACACTCCGTCATCCAGTACTCTTGCGGTTTCCTTGTTATTGAAAGTCTCTGAGGGGGGCCACTACGAAATTCCTCTTGAGTGAGTAATTGCGTCCCTGCTTCATTTACTCCGATAAGGTCACGTGAAAACAACTCGATTCGCAGAATGGCTGGCTTGGGTTTCTTTCTAAAGCGGTGCACAGCTGGAAACGGCATCAGACCATCAAACTTGGCCGTTTCGGACCTGAAATGGCGTCCGAGTAGAAGGCGGGGGTTTCTCAAAACGACAGATTGAATCGGGTTCACATATAAGACAATCAAAGTAACGTGTAAACGCGAGTTCCGCGGTTACGACTGGAGAGGGCTATGAAGGGCGCCATTGTGAAAGACACGACGAACGAGAACCGTCTCGATTTTGTGGGCGACAATCTCGCGATCAACTTCATCAACACTCGTCGAATGGTCGAGGGGCAACTTACAGACACACTGCAGAGCGATAGCGACGTGAAAGCGTGGCTCAGGAGGCTCGAAATCCCCGTCGCGAAAGGGACACTCCCTTTCAGTGACGGCGTTCTACTTCAAACGGCAAGAGACCTTCGTGAGATTGCGCTCGCGGCCGTTAGGGATCGAAAGTCCGGGAAGAACCCCTCGCTGGTCGCGCTCAACAGATTCCTGGCGGACGCTCCGAGTCATGCGGTGCTTACGACAGACGACGCGAGGAACATTCGTGTGACTCGTGTCTACGGCAAAGAGACGGTCGAGGCGTTCCTGGCTCCGGTCGCGGAAGCGGTCGCAGACCTGCTGGCGGATGGTGACTTCGACCTCGTCCGGCATTGCGAAGGCAACGCTTGTGTCATGTGGTTCTATGACCGTACTAAAGGCCACCGCAGAAGATGGTGCACGTCGACAGGTTGCGGCAATCGCGCAAAGGTAGCCGCGTTTCGAGCGAGAGCGAGCCATATCTGATTACTTCAAGCTCGTGTTGGGAGTATTGATCCGGTAGATGCCGCCGCATTTGCCCAGGACGGCACGTACTAGTTGCGTTGGCATCGAGCACAATCATCTCAGCGGATTGCACCCTTTTCCACAGCCGTTGGGTGCGGTGCACTGAGAGACTCATCGATCTTTGACTTATCGTCGAATCGCTCCGAAATGGCGGGTCACTCGGAAGAATGGTTGAGAGCGAAAGGCCGCGTGTCCGAGTAGCTGACTTTTCGTCCATGTGCCAACTTCCGGCTTGGCGACAATCCAGGAGTTGAGCAATGTCGAGATGATTTTGTGCCACATTTCTGAGAAGCCCGTTATATGGCCAAGTCGAAACTCAGCAAATACCGGATCAGTAAACACTTGCGTGTTAGTGGAGACCCATATAAATTCTGGTCAACTTCAGTTGCGATGTACTCCGATCAACGTCCGTGCACGCGAGTGTGGTCTAATTGCTGGCGTTAGCTACCCATTTCAAAGGAGCCGACATGCCCACCATCACAACCAAGGACGGTACGGAGATCTTCTACAAGGATTGGGGTTCAGGCCAGCCAATTGTGTTCAGCCATGGCTGGCCGTTGTCGGCCGATGATTGGGACGCGCAGTTGCTGTTCTTCCTGCATCATGGCTATCGCGTGATCGCCCACGACCGCCGTGGCCATGGGCGCTCCACCCAGACCGCCGAGGGCCACGATATGGATCATTACGCCGATGACCTCGCCGCTCTTACGGCTCATCTCGACCTGAAAGACGCCATCCATGTCGGCCATTCGACCGGCGGCGGTGAGGTGACGCGCTATCTGAGTCGGCATGGACAAAGCCGAGTGGCCAAGGCAGCGCTGATCAGCGCGGTGCCGCCGCTAATGGTGAAGACGGCGGCCAACCCGCTCGGCCTTCCCAATGAAGCGTTTGATGGTCTGCAGGCGCAACTCGCAGCCAATCGTTCGCAATTCTATCGCGACCTGCCAGCCGGGCCTTTCTATGGCTACAACCGACCGGGCGCGAAAGCCTCGGAGGCCATCATCCAAAATTGGTGGCGCCAGGGCATGATGGGGGGTGCCAAGGCGCATTATGACGGCATTGTGGCCTTTTCCCAGACCGATTTCACAGAAGACCTCAAGAAGATCACCGTTCCGGTGTTGGTTATGCATAGCGAAGACGACCAGATCGTTCCCTATGTCGCTTCCGGGCCGCTGTCCGCGAAGTTGTTGAAGAACGGAACCCTGAAAACCTACAAGGACTTCCCGCACGGCATGCCCACTACGCAAGCGGACACGATCAATGCCGACCTGTTGGCGTTCCTCAAGGGCTAAGGATATTACCTTGCTGTCAATAAGAGGCGAGCAGCCATAAGCGCCAAAAACAGCTGGCGTGATGCCACAACAGATCGGCGTCCGTCGTGTGGTTAGTTAACAGGCCAAACGGATTCGCGGGCTAGAGGAAGCACCAATGGGGCGAGCGAAATTCGGTCGCCCCGCCAGTAGCAGTAAGGACTTACAAAGGCCGAAAAGTGACAGGAGGATTTATGGCAACGACAACAGTCGCAATAGCAACCATGAAGTTGGCGCAAGTCCCCAATCCTGGGGCAGATTTCCAGATCGTGGAGCGCGAGATTCCTAAGCCGGGCCCAGGACACGTGCGGATCAAGGTGCAGGCCTGTGGTGTTTGCCACAGTGACGTGCTCACGAAAGAAGGCGCCTGGCCCGGAATTCAGTATCCACGCGTTCCCGGACATGAGGTGGCCGGCATCATCGATGAACTGGGTACCGGTATATCCGAGTGGAAGAAGGGGCAGCGCGTCGGTGTTGGCTGGCACGGCGGCCAGGACGGCACGTGTCTCTCGTGCCGGCGGGGAGATTTTCGCAACTGCCGGAATCTGAAAATTCCGGGCATCAGCTACGACGGGGGATACCAGCAATACATGGTGGCGCCCGTGGAGGCACTGGCGGCGATACCGGAAAGTCTAAGTGACGTTGAAGCAGCACCGCTGCTCTGCGCCGGAATTACCACGTTCAACGCGCTGCGGCACAGCGGTGCGCTCCCAGGTGACCTTGTTGCGGTGCAGGGTATTGGCGGTCTGGGTCACCTAGGAATCCAGTTTGCGAACAAGTTTGGTTATAAGGTCGCGGCCATCGGGCGCGGGTCCGAGAACGCGGCGCTCGCAAAGAAACTCGGAGCAAGCGTGTACATAGACAGCAAATCGACGAACGCAGCCGAAGCATTGCAAAAGCTGGGCGGAGCACAGGTGATTCTGGCGACAGCTCCAAGCTCGAAAGCGATGTCCGAGCTGATCGACGGTCTGGGGCCGAACGGCAAGCTCATGGTGATCGGTGCAACATTCGACCCCATTGAGGTAACACCGATACAGCTCATCAGTGGAAGTCGAACGATTCAAGGCTGGGCCGCGGGAACACCAGCAGATTCCGAGGACACACTGCGCTTCGCCGAACTGACCGGCGTGCGTCCCATGATCGAAACGTATCCGCTCGAAAAAGCGGCCGAGGCTTACGCGCGGATGATGAGCGGCAACGCACAGTTCCGCGTGGTTCTAACGATGTGACAACGGCGCAATCCGCTCGATAACTCGCTAGAGCCTGTTAGGAACTTCACTTGAGAGTATCTGCGAGATTGCGGAGCATGAGGGTTGCGAAGGCGAGCAGATGAAGACCTTTGAGTGTGGTGTCGAGCCTTTCGTAATCTCTTGCGAGTCGGCGGAAGCGTGCGGCCCAGGCGAAGCTGCGCTCGACGACCCAACGGCGTGGCAGCAGCACGAAGCCTCGTTTTGCCATGGGATGCTTGACCACTTCGAGCCGCAGGCCGTGCTGTTGGGCGGCTTCGGCAGCATTCGGGCCGGTGTAACCCTGGTCCACATAGGCCAGTTCGACCGTGCCGCCGGTGACCTGCTGCACCTCTTGGGCCAGCGCGGCGACTTGTTCGCGATCGCCTTGATCGGCCGACGTGACGGTCAGCGCCAGCAAGTGACCGAGCGTGTCGACCGCGATGTGGACCTTCGATCCCTTACGCCGCTTGGCTCCGTCATAGCCCGCCCGCGCACCCGATTCCGGAGTCGATTGCAGTGTGCGGCTGTCGATCACGACCGCCGTCGGCTGGCCCTTGCGACCACCCCACTGGCGCAGCAGCGAACGCACGTCCTCCACCAGCAACTCGAAGCACCCGGCCTTGAGCCAGCGCTGCATCTGCTGATACACGACGTACCAGGGCGGCAAATCGTGCGGCAGGAACCGCCACTGGCCGCCCGTTCGCGCCACGTACCGAACGGCGTTGAAAACCGTTCTCAACTCATGTTTGCGTTGCGGGCTGTCTTCGCGGCAAAGCAGCAAATACGGCAACACAAACGCCCACTCCTCGTCCGTCACATCGCTCGGATAACCACCACGTCCCTTGTCCGTCATCCTTCCATGCTCGACAGATCACCACGCCCAGCAAAGAATCTAACCAGGTACAAAGTTCCTAACAGGCTCTAGTGAACAATAATGACTGGAGCCGAGGTAGGAGTTCGCTACGAACGTAGCTGCGAAAGACCATCCCAACCATGAGAAAGAAGACGGGCAACGCAGCGGCGACCTGCAAAAAGAAAATCGGGAGACTGTGCGGTGGCCAGAGAACCTCTATTGCGTAAGAGGCAATGGCAAATGGCACTGAAGCGAAAAACAGCGGTCCCCAGATGGACCACACCACTTCGAAGCTGCTTAGGCCTACCAGCTTGGAGACATATCGCGGCCAAAATACCAGTTGCGCGATCAGATTGGGTATCATCGTTCCGATCGCCACCCCATATATCCCATACCAATGGACCAGCGTGATACTCAGGGCGAGATTCGCGATTCCTTCGCCAATAGCCCATATTGCCATCAGCTTATGCTTTTCGACACCATACGCAATTGCGGCCGCTGTTCTGTTCGCATACGCAAAAAAAAGAGGAATGCTAAGAAGTATTAGAACGTCCCCAGAGCTTCGCGCATACTGTGGTCCCATCCAGAGCCCGATGAAGGTGTGCCCCCGGGCAATAAATGTAATTAACAGCGGCAGGGACGCCACAAGTGTGGCTCGAGTACCATTCTTGTACAGTCTAAGCAGGCCTGCGGTATCACCGGCTGCCTCATATGTGCTTGCTGCTGGAACAAATGTACCTGAGATGGAACCTACGACCTGGCTGCCATAACGACAGAGGGAGTTGGCAATCGCATAGTAGGTTACCGCAGACGCCGAAACGAAGGCACCCACAACCAAGTTATCTGTCTGATAGACCAATTGGACTGCAATGGTTGTCAGGAAAGCGTAAGAGCTATAGGACCAGATCGCGCGAAGCGTGTCCTTCCTTGGCTTTTTCAGCCGAATTTGCAGTTCAGGGTAAAGCCGTCTCGCAATCCATACCAAAAGCAGGTTGCCGAGCAATGTGGTGCCGAGTTCGCAGACGGCGATGGCAACAATGCCGTGTCCGGTCCGTAATACTGCCACGACTCCAATGACCCGCACCGCCGTTTGCAACAGTCCCACATAGTTTTGTAGGTCATAACGATTGAGCCCGGAAAGAACGCCCCCAACTACGCCGACCGACATGCTAATGGCCGTTGTAAAACCGATCAGCAGGACTGCCTTGCGCGCATCACTCGCAAGCTGCGCCGGGATGTTGAAGAAGGAAGGAAATGCCGCAGCGAGCCCTCCACTCAATATCAATACCAGGGCACTAATCTGTAAGCGGACCCAGAGCGCCGCCGAGATGGCATCGGAGGCCCCTTGGTGATCTCCCCTGGTGTGCCCCTTGGAGACGAATCTCAGCACAGAGCTTTGCATGCCCAAATCCAGGAGTGCCAAGTAGGCCACAACTGAGATTGCCAATACCCAAACACCGTAGGCGACATCCCCAAGGCGATGCAAGATGAATGGCGCAAAAAAAAAGCCTACTGCCATGTTGGCTATTGTGCTAAGCCAATTGAACAATACGTTTCGGGCGATATGTCGTACGCGCAACTGCAAGCGACGTCTCCGTTGTATTAATTATTCAGCGATAAGAAACGTCTCTATCGTGGCACTTGCCCCATTCATCTCAGACATTGTTTGCCAAGATGGGACGGATCAACGTTGAGTGCCAGAGTGATAGGCATGTTGGCTATTCTAACGCAATGTATTGCCCCCCTGTCTCCGTTCGGCTTGGTACACTAACAGTCCACTGGCACAAACCATCAGGCAGTCCAGGAGAACCGGGCATATAATGAAACTGCTTTTCTGGCTATGTGGCGCTCTGATCGGCTACGCATATATTGGTTACGCTATCTGGCTTTCGCTCTGCACCCGAGTCCACAATCGACCTGTTGCTAAACAGTACTACGCCCCGAACATCTCCATTATCATCGCTGCGCGTAACGAAGAAGCGAATCTGCCTAACAAGCTGGAAAACCTTCGCCGCCTTGCCTACCCTCAGGACCGCATCCAGATCGTCATCACTTCTGATGGATCGACAGATCGGACTGCCAGCATTCTGCGTGAGCAAACTCCCTATATCTCCCCGGTCATCTTTGACGAGTCGAACGGAAAGGCATGCGCGCTGAATGAGGCTGTAAAGCGCGCCACAGGTGAAATCCTGGTCTTTCTGGATACACGGCAGTTTGTCGAACCAAACGCAATCTCCGAATTAACATCCTGCTTCGCGGACCCCGCCGTGGGTGCCGCAAGCGGAGAACTGCTGCTTGAAACTACCTACGGAACGCCGTCCGCCGACGCTCTCGGCATCTACTGGAAGATCGAAAAGGTCACGCGAAAACTCGAGTCTGCGTCAGGGTCGGTCGTTGGCGTAACCGGAGCCATCTACGCGATCCGACGTGAACTCTATACTGAGATCCCCCGGGGAACTATTCTTGACGATGTCTTTGTACCCATGAATGTGGCTCGCATGGGCAAACGCGTCGTGTTTCAGCCCTCGGCGATTGCGCGTGACAGAGTTTTCAGCGAAAAAGGGAAGGAGTTCTCGCGGAAGGTCCGCACGTTGACGGGCAACTACCAGTTGCTGCGACTGGCGCCATGGCTACTTTCGCCGGCAAATCCTCTACTCTTCCGCTTCATCAGCCATAAGCTTCTGCGGCTCCTAGTGCCGGTGCTCCTGATCCTCATGCTTGTGGCTTCCGCAGTGGCCAAGGGGCCCTTTTACAGGGCAATATTTTGGCTCCAAGTGCTATTCTACGTTTTGGCTGCCATCGGCATGTTGAGCCCCTCTACCAAAAAGTTCAAGCCGGTCGGCATTGCCAGCACATTTGTCATGCTCAACGCGGCTGCGGCACTTGCGTTCTACAATTTCGTCGCAGGACGAAATAAGGTATGGCTTTAGCAAACTAGTCGGTCGGATTCGACGAGCCTTCTTTTATACCCCTGCTAACGGCATGGAGATTGCATCTTGGGAACAGGCATTGGACATTACATTCCGCTGGTGGCCTACTTGGGCTTCTGGATCATGTGCGTCATCTCGCTAACGGGGCGGCCCCTCTTAGGTCTCTACTATATGATCCCGTTTCTCCCGTATCGCACTATGCGGGATCACTTCCTTGATTATCCACTCGGGAACAGCGTACTTACCATCCTCGTCATTGCAGTCATCGTGGGAGCTCTGATCCAAGGCAAACATCTGCCTAAATCAAAGCTGTATGTGATCTGGCTGGTTTTTGGAGTCTATCTATATCTGTCGATGTGGCTTGGCACTGCGCTTGGGAATGCTCCTGCGCCGCTCTGGCTATCGGACATTAACTTCGCTACGTGGAAAGACTACATGCTCATTCCATTGACATTCGTAGCAACGGGTCTAGTCGTCGAAGATCGGAAGGCTGTGAGGACGGTGATCCTCATTACGGCTGTCTCGCTTTTGTTTATTGACAGGAGCTCCTTATTTGAAAGCTTGTCGAGGAGCTGGACAACCTTTGACGAAGATAAACGCAGTGGCGGCCCGCTGGGCTATGGCTCCAATCAAACAGCGGCATTCCTCGCCCAATTCGCTATGTTTTTTTGGGGTTTTGCCCAATTTCTCAAGAGAAAAAAGTTCAAGCTCATCTGTTACGGGTTGGTAGCGACCACTGTGTTTACAACCATGTACACGTTCTCTCGCGGGTCTTATCTCGCTCTGATCGTCGGCGTCTTCGTCCTTGGGCTGCTAAAGGATCGGAAGCTCCTGCTACTCATCGCAGTCTTCCTGATGACATGGCAGACCATCGTGCCGACCGCAGTTCGTGAGCGCGTCAATATGACTCATGACTCAAGTGGACGACTTGAGTCATCCGCCCAGGAACGCGTCAATTTGTGGACGGCTGCAGAGGCATCGATCGCCAGCAACCCGATTTTCGGAACCGGCTATGCGACATATCAACTGCAGGACCATGGTGCCGGTCTAAGAGATACGCACAACTGGTACGTCAAGGTTATGGTGGAGACCGGCATCATCGGGATGGTCTTCGTTCTTGTCCTGCTTCAACAATTACTTGCGTTGGCTTACCGTCTCTTCAGGATTGCAGACGACCCGCTTTATCGAGGCCTTGGCCTTGGCCTTTTTCTTGCCATCTGCTCCTGCATGGTTGCTAACTTTTTTGGCGACCGATGGACCTATCTTGAAATCACCGGACCACTGTGGGTGCTTGTTGGCGCTGCAGCTCGGGCGATTCATCTGACTGAGTCGGAGCAGGTGACAGAGCACCATGGAGTTGACTCGACCGTCTCCGTAAACCCATTCATGGCCTATAGATAAGAAATCTATGTGCATTCGTCGAATATTCGAATCTGCTTTTACACTACCTGCTCGCTTGAAAGTCCATAGATGAGTATGATCAGGGCGTTATCGCCTAATGTATCGAGCAGCAAGGACGCGAAGCATGCCGCACTGCCTCATGTTCTGCTCGTGCTCGATCAGTTTCCCAAGACGCTTGGTGGCGGAGAACGTATTCTTCTTCGACTCGCGGCCCTTCTGCCACAGCATGGATACCGTGTATCGATCCTGACCTTTTCAGCACACCCTGAAAGCGCCGGCCTCAAGTCCCCGCCATGTCCCATCTACCTGTTGCCCTTGCAGCGCACCTACGATATTACGGCAGTCCGAGCTGCTCTCGACTTGAGACGGTTCCTCAGACAGCAACAAATCCAGATCGTTCAGACATTTTTTGAGAGCTCTGATCTCTGGGCGGGATTTGTAACAAAGGCGATGTCAGATGCGAAGCTCATCTGGAGCCGCAGAGATATGGGAATTCTTAGAACCCGCAAGCACCAGATTGCTTATCGGATCCTGGCCAGCGCTCCCGATAGGGTCTTTGCCGTATCGGACCAGGTCCGCCAACATTGCATCGAGGTGGATCGAATCGATCCTGCCCGCGTCCAGACCATCTACAACGGTCTCGATCTTGCTCATTGGAATACAGTCTCTAAACCCGCTAGAGCTCCGGGCGAGTTCGTGGTCGCGACCGTAGGCAATATTCGCCGGGTGAAAGGACACGATGTCTTCATCAAGGCTGCCGCATCCATCGTGCCGCACTTCCCCAATGTCTCGTTCAGCCTTGCCGGTGATGTGCTGGAGCCTGCCTATTTTGTGGAACTGCAAACCCTCGTCCGCGACCTGAACCTCTCTGGCCATTTTCATTTTGCTGGCGGCGTTACAAATCTACGGGAATATCTGTCCGCAGCTGACATCTTCGTCCTTCCATCCCGCAGCGAAGGCTTCTCCAATGCCATTGTCGAAGCGATGGCTGCATCACTTCCGGTTGTTGCAACTAACGTCGGGGGAAATGCAGAAGCCGTTGAGCATAATGTTTGTGGCTTTGTTGTTCCCTCGGATGATCCTGCAGCGCTGTCTGAAGCCATCACTCGGCTGCTCTCTGATCCGTCTAAGGCAAGGGAGATGGGCGCAGCAGGGGCGGAACTGGCTGCAGAGAGGTTTACCACCGAGGCCATGATGAATCGGATTACGAGTGCTTACGAGAGCCTGCTGGCCGGAAGTTGACCAGCAGGTTCGGCGTCAGACCCGATCTCGCCGTCGAGGATTCGACGTGAGTTGAGGCATCCCGAAAGTGTTGCTCAACTCAGTAGACCGAGCGCCTTATTAGCGTCTTTTGCGGTCTGGGAATCGGGGGCCAAGGCTGCCGCCTTCTTGAGATGAATCGCGGCATCCGTGCTGTTGGAGAGTTTGCTGTAGGTCATGCCAAGGTGATAGTGGATGGAGGCGTCGTTCGGCGCGGTCTTGAGCGCATCTATCAACAGATCACGGGCTGAGGTGTAGTTCCCCTTCTGATAGTAGACCCAGGCTAACGTGTCGGCGGTGTTGCTGGAGTCAGGCATAGCTCGGCGGGCGATCTGCGCGAGCGAGAGGGCGACGTCGGTGTTCTGACCGCTCTCGACCATCAGGTAGGCAAGGTTGTTGGAGGCGACCGGCTGTTCGGGCTGGATCTGCAGCGCTTTCTTATAGTCGTCCATCGCTTTGTCGCGATTTCCCTGTGCTTCTTCGATGGAGCCGAGGACGGTGTACGCCTGGGCGTCGTTGGGGTGGTTCTTGACCCACTGCTGCCAGTTTTCGACGGCCTTGGCGGGATCGCCCTGATTGAGCTGAGCGCGGGTGAAGGACATCATGGCGGTGCCGTCGTTGGGATTGATCTGCAGGGCCTTCTGAGCGGAGGCCAGCGAGCCCTTCACATCGCCCGCCTGAAGCTGGAGGTCGGCCTGGAGGCCATACATGTCGCCGTTCTGCGGAGATTTGGCGATCTGCTCCTGGACGCGGCTGAGGGCTTTGGCCGGCTGCTTCTGAAACATCAGGGTCGCGACAAGGAGGCGCAGAGCGCGGGAGTTGTTGGGATTATTGGCGAGGGACTGTTCGAGCAGCGCCTGGCCTTCAGGAATGTGCTGCTGTAGAAGTTTGAGCTGAGCCAGCTCGAGGTAGGCCCCGGCGTTCTTTGGGTCGTATTTGAGGGCGGTGCGGAAGTCTGCGTCGGCCTTGTCGTATTGCTTCTGGCTGCCCTCCGCCATGCCGCGCCAGATGTAGGGGGCGGGAGACTGCGGGGCGAGGGGTATGGCCGCCTCGGCTACCTGCGAGAGACCGTTGAAGTCGCGAAGGTCGATCGAGGTCTGGGCGAGGCCGTCCTGAGCCTCGAGGCTTCTTGGATTGAGCCTGGTGGCATCGCGGAAGCTCTGTTGCGCAACGGTCAGGTCGCCCTTGGCGCGAGCGGCGCGACCGAGCCAGAGCTTGACCTGGATGTTCTCGGGGTTGGCCTTGGCTGCCTTCTGGAGGGTATCGAAGGCTTCGTTGGTCTTGCCGTCGTTGAGTAGAAGCATGCTGTTGAGGATTGCGACGTCGGGAAGCCCGCTGTCGGTCTTCGTGAGGTCGGCGAGGACTGTCCTGGCCTTGGGGAGATCTTTCTTCAAGAGCAGGATGCGCGAGTAGGCGAGCTTGAGGGGAGCACTCTTGGGGTGCTTCGAGATCAGCCCGGTGTAGGCGGCATCGGCGCGGTCAAGCTGCTTGGTGCGAATGAGGTAGTTCGCGAACAGGTCGGCGCCGGCGCTGGTGTCTGCGAGGTCGTCGGAGGCCTGGCGGAGAGTCTCTTCGGCCTTTGCGGTGTCACCCTGCCGCTGGTAGGAGTCGGCGAGGCTGGCACGCGCCATCACATTCTTGGGATCGGACGCGACGGCCTGTCTCATCTGCTCCTGGGCGCCCGGGAGGTCGCCCTTTTTCTCGAGGAGCGAGGCGAGGACAAGATGGGCGGTGACATTCTTGCTGTCGAGGGTTACGGCCTTGCGAAGCTCATCTTCACCGGAGGCTCCAGTTGCCGGATCGCTGCTCTGAATGAAGCCGAGGGCTGCGTGGAAGGTGGCGCGATTGGGATCGATGGCAAGTGCGTGCTGAATCTGGGCAAGTGCCTCGGTTCGATCTCCCTTGCGGAGGGCGATGCTGGAGAGGAGGGCGAATGCGTCGGCGTTGTTGCTTTGGATAGCGAGGATGGCGTTAGCC
>Ga0209648_10003593_pt1 | contig 13059 bp, 15 predicted proteins | sample GraSoi2013_115cm_FD_185830 | JGI IMG/M metagenome (GOLD analysis project Ga0209648, IMG submission 185830) | Grasslands soil microbial communities from the Angelo Coastal Reserve, California, USA - Sample 9_17_2013_115cm (SPAdes) (version 2) | ecosystem: Environmental > Terrestrial > Soil >...
ATCGGACCGTGGCGGCGATATTTCATGTGCGACCTGCTGAAGACGCCATCGACGTTGATCGCTTTGCCGCCGTGATAAACCGCGGGCGTCCGATTGTTGTGCGGCGTATGGCCGAAAACGACGCGGCGACTCTTCGTAGCCTCCAGCCATCTGAGTAGCCGATCGGGCTGCTGATCGAATATGTTGCGAGCGCTCAGGACGTCCCATAGCTCTGATTCGCCTGCATGCATTAATAGATCGCGCGCGCGAGAGTTGATGGTGTTGATCAGTTCGGCGTCGTTCTTATCGATCAATCGCGAATAGCCATCGTGTCCGCAATGCTGGACGAGCGTTGCGTCCGGCAGCTGCACGAGAGCGGGTCGTTCGCGCAGCCAGGCTTGCAGCCCTTCATCGCGTATCAGCTCGTCGAAATCGTGGCGCTGGCCGCCGGCCGACATCCAGAAACCGATTCGCGAGGAATCGCGCAGCGCCCACAGCATCGCGACCTCATGGTTGCCGAGAAGGACGGTCGTGTTGGCGCGGTCACGCGCGTATCTAAGCGCGCCGACCCCAAACATGCCGTAGTCGACGAGGTCGCCGACGAAGACGGTGTGCCATAGATCCGCTGGATAAGGGTTCAGGGCTTCGAAGAGCCGCTCGAGGTCGCCGTGAACGTCGCCGACGATCAGGACAGGCAGATGGTCCGAAGCCATTCCTCTCCGGGGCCGTCGACCCGCCGTACGGCTCGCGTGTATGAGCCGATCGTCTGCAGTTCGGTGCGCGATGACCGCCACTGCCAGACTGGGCCGAAGACGGACTCCGCCTCAGGGCGTGCGAATCGATGGGCCTGGGCGAATGCTCGCGTCTTTTCAGCTGCGCCTTTGAAGACCCAGAAGGAATCCCAGCGGCCCGCCGCTCTGGCCCGACGAATGTACGCGTTACGGTCCCACCAGCCGGGGCCCGGATCTGCCGTCATGTCGATGAGCGCGTCCTCGATTGAGAGACACCCGATGAGATGAAAGCTCGGCGGTGAGTTCTCCGGGTGCAAGCGGGCAAGAAACACGATGAGGTCGCCGGCGGCCGCGCGGCGAAGGTTGAAAGCGCGTCCGGCCCGGCGGCAGTTATCGCCGTAGGTCGGGGTGGGCGCCGACAAATCGGGATCGAGGTGGATGGCTTTGTTGCACCATGCCGCCGGCGTGTGCGCCGCAAGACCGGCGACGTCGCGGACGCGCAACATCGGCGGCGCCCATGGGTCCCTTTCTGGAATCGGAACTAGGACAAAGCTGCCATCGCCGAACATGGGCGAGCGTGCTGCGTGCGATGAGTTCGCGCCGACGTTCGCGAGGAAGGCTGCCACCGCACGATGCTAACCTTGCCTTCGGCCTAGGGGCGTAGCTCAGCCTGGTCAGAGCATCGGTCTCCAAAACCGAGGGCCGAGGGTTCGAATCCTTCCGCCCCTGCCAGTGTCCTGTCTCAAGACATCGAGGACACCTGTTGCAAGACATTGTGGACAGGCCAGCGGCCTCCGAGACCGTAGTAGTTTCGATTTGGCTCGAGAGTCAGCGCTCTGAGAAGCTCACCGTCCTGGGTGATGATGCGGACGTCGGCGTCGGCGACGAGAAGGTGGACCTTCCTGTTCTTGTGCGCGGCACCGACGCGGATGTGCCGGAGCCTGCTGAGGTAGCGCAGGGTGACCGAGCCGAAGCGATCGATTTTGTCGCGGCGGACGCGGTGGTCGACCGGCGCTGGTTGATTGAGGGGCTTGGCCTTGATGAGTGCATTGAAGACGGCCATGGGGGTCTGCCGGTTGAGGGCGCGGTGCGGTCGGACGTTGTTGTAGTAGGCGCGGAAGATGTCGAGCTGGTGCTGCAGTTCGACCAGCGAGCGGGCCGGCCGCTGCTTCTTGAGGAAGCGCTTTAGGGTCTGGTGAAAGCGCTCGACCTTGCCGCAGGTCTGAGGGTGGTAGGCAGTGGAGTGTTTGGGCACGATGCCGAGGCGCTCTAGCTCTAGTTCCAGGATGACTTTGCCCCGGCGCTGCCGCCCGGTGAAGACGGCTCCGTTGTCGGTCAGGAGGGAAGCCGGCAGTCCGAACGTATTCGAAGCTGCCTGGAAGACATGGGCGACGTCGTGACCCTTGACGGTGGGAAAGCAGGAGGAGGCGAGGGCGACTCGAGAGCAGTCTTCGAGGAAGTTCAAGATCTCGACTGGACTGCCGTCGGCCAGGGTCCAGGGCGTGGCGTCCGCCTGCCACGTCTCGTTGGGCAGCTTGGCCGCAAAGCGGATGAAGGAAGACTTGGGCCGTTTCTGGGGCTGCGGCGTGACGAGGCCGTGACGTTTGAGAATGCGCCAGATGGTGGCCACCGATGGCGGCTCGGGGAGCTTCTTTGCGAGGTGGAAGTGGATGGTGTGCGGGCCGGCGTCATGACCGGCGGCGGCCAGCTCGCGGCGCAGCTTGATGATCAGCTTTTGGACTTTAGCCTCGACCTGGTGGGAGCAGGACCGAGGTCGTCGCGAACGGGGCTCTAAGGAGGCGTACCCGCCCTGCTCGAATCTCTCCAGCATCTTGTAGATCCAGCTGCGGGACACTTTGTGGGTCCGAGCCAGCTCGGTGGGACTTCGATGCTCTAGGACGATGGCCTCGACGATGTAGCGGCCCCGGTTGGACATGTACCACCTCCGAGATTGGTGGTGTCCACTATGTCTTGCGACATCTGTCCACTATGTGGTGAAACCACACACTTCCGCCCCTGCCAGCCCTCCCTCACTCAAGCGGGTACTGCCGGCCGCTGTGGCGTTTTTTTAACTGAGAGCCAGCTATCGGCACTCCTTATGTCTCCGATCAAAACAATCGATTTGCTTTATGGATGTCCCGCGCATAGCGTGATGCCGATGAAGAACGGAAAAGCGAATGGCGCGGCAGACGCCGTTCTCTATGGAGCTGACGGATCGCGCGAGTCGGCCGCAATGGCCGAGCTTCTCAGCGAGATGGGCGTCGAGTTCGAATATCGGTCAGTGAACACCGATCCGGCGGCCAGGCGCGAATGGGAAGACCTCGACGGCGAGCTCATCCCAATGCTTCGGCTCGGCAGCGCTGGAATTGTGCGCGGCCTCGATCGAATCAAGGTTCAACAGCTCGTGGGCTGGGTGGGCTGCTAGCCGACCTCGATTCTCTGTCGAATTCAGCCGTCTTGGTTCGTCGTGTCAACAGGCGCCGGTTTATGGCCGGCCCGAGACGATCCAAAAGGAGACTGACGATGGCGAATTTTCTGCTCGTTTACCACGGCGGCGGCATGCCCGCGACTGAGGCGGAGCGCAACGAGGTGATGGCCGACTGGGGCGCTTGGTTCGGCAAGTTGGGGCCGGCGGTTGTGGATGCCGGCAACCCGACCGCGCCAAAGGCGAAGAGCATCTCGAGCGACGGGTCCGTGCACGATGGCGCGGTCGGCAGCGCAGCGACCGGCTATTCGATCCTCAAGGCTGAGTCGCTGAGCCAGTCGGTCGAGCTGGCGAAAGCATGTCCGGTACTCAGGTCCGGGGGCAAGATCTCGGTGTACGAAATCACGCCGGCGATGTAGCCCGCGCGGGTCGGGGCGGGGCCGCCAAAGGCTCCGCTCACCCGTCCGGCGCCGCCTCCGAGCGCGGATTCCTGCCATGGTAGAGTTCCGGTTCGCCCGTTTCGCTCCGGGCACGATCCCTTGCCGAGACCATGGGCCGCTAGCTCAACTGGCAGAGCGCCGTGCTGATAACGCGGAGGTAGGTGGTTCGAGTCCACCGCGGCCCACCACACAATTCGATCTTAGCCGAACACCATAACCGTGTCAAGCGGCCTTGCACTGCGTCGTCGAAGCTGATAACTTGTAGCCGTGGCCCGACCTCGTCCGACCCTGCGAGTCGTGGCGGAAAGCCCGAAGTCGCTCGAAAGTCCCTTCCAAGCGCTCTGGACGAGCTTCGTGCGCGCGCTAAGGGCTGAGAATCGGAGCCCCGACACGATTCGGATCTACACCGACGCCGCTGACTCCTTTGCAACGCACATGAACAAGTATGGTCAGCCTCTCGATCCGGCCCGAATTACGCGTGAGCAAGTGGAGAACTACATCCAAGACTTGCTCTCCACTCGCGCTCCCGCAACTGCGGAAGCGCGGTTCAAGGCACTACGCCGCTTTTTCAGTTGGCTGGTGGAGGAGCAAGAGATCGAACACTCGCCGATGGCGCGCATGCGCGCACCCACGGTTCCAGACCGAGCCCCAGATATCCTCACCGATGAACAGCTTCAACGCATCCTTGCCGAGTGTTCGGGGCGTGAATTCGAGGATCGTCGCGACGCGGCCATCCTTCGGCTTCTAATCGACACCGGCTTGCGGCGCACCGAACTCGCGAAGCTGACGCTCGATGATGTCGATCTTACACAGCAACTGCTGCGGGTTACAGGCAAGGGCGGCCACGAATCTTGGGTACCGTTTGGATCTAAGTCAGCCCGCGACCTGGATCGTTACCTTCGCGTTCGCCTGGCTCACCCATTTGCGGAAACACGAACGCTTTGGCTTGGTGCCGCCCTTGGCGGACCCGGGCGAAGGGGCGCCTTGAGCCCGAACGGCCTTTATCAGATGGTCGGGCGCCGCGCTCGTCAGGCGGGTATCGAGCGCCGGGTGTGGGTGCATCTCTTCCGACACACGTTCGCGGACGCGTGGCTCCGCGCCGGAGGGGGCGAGGGGGACCTGATGCGCCTCGGGCGCTGGCGCGACCCCAAGGTCATGCGCCGCTATGGAGCCTCGCTGGCGGACCAGCGTGCGCGCGACGCGCATCGCCGCCTCAGTCCGGGCGATAGGTTGTAGTTCGTCCCGAACTGCTAGCCGCATGTCGCCGCAGTGCCATACGCGTGAAGTGCGCCTTGCGCGCGTTTTCCGCGAGCAGATGGCGCGTTGACGCCGGCAGTGATCGATCCGGATCGACTTGCTGATCGAACTTGTCAAGAAATGCGGCTCGTGCATCTGCGGTCGCGCTGGATCGGTCAATTGTTCGCGACCAGCGGACGTGCGCCGCTAGTCTCCCTCTCAGTGTCAGCATGGTGGGGTCGGTTCGATTATCACTGCCAACTACATCCTGATCCGGCTTTTGGCCTCCTACCAAGTTGGAATCAACCGGTGGTCCGTGAACCGCGCTGGATGAGCTCCATGAGAGGTCGATTGCAGCGCGGACGATCCGCTTCGCCGCGGAGTAAACAACGCAGCAATCGATTCGGCGGGGCAACCGGAAGCGCCACCGGTTCCCCCGCACCCCTTCCGGGGCGTCCAGCAGAACCAGTGTCTGCAGCGCCTGGTGGCAGGGTATCGGTCATGGACGAGGTCGAAAACGGGTGCTGATTTGGTCCAGCCTCGGCTTGAGCAAGCTCGAGATTCGCTTCTTCGCGGCCGCTCCGCGTGGTGCCGCCAGCGGCACGAGTCGCGCCAGTCTACCGAAGGGCGTCATCCCGATCGCCATGCCGCCGAGGTCCCTACTGACCTTGCCTGCTGTCCCGTGCGCGAACTTGATGCCCTGGAACAGTGCGATTGGGGCAACGGCGGTGATGAGGAGGACCGCGAACCCGCTCGCCATCCAGTCCGCCTTGCCATTGTTGGGCGCCTCGCCGAGCACCGCCGGCAGCAGGAGCGAGAGTCCGACGACGAATGCAGTCGCGACGACAAATTTAGAGAGCAAGAGACCGATTACGAACTCGGCGAGGTGGACAGCGCCGCCGGCCATCCGTGGCCAGATCGCGAGCACACAGACCAAGGGCACGAAGGCGGTGATCGTCAGCACCAGCGCCGCCCGCACGATCAGCTCCAGGTAGACGACCAGGGCCAGGAAGCTGATCAGCAGGGCCATGACGATCAGCGCCACCACGTTGAGGTGGACCTGGGAGAGATCCACGCTACCGGCGGACACCACCGTATTGGGGTTGGCCGCGCTGAGTTCCTTGTCCCAGGCGTGGCCGAGGAGTGCAGCGTGGACGGTGGCGTACTCGACAACGGCGAGACCGGAGTAGGCGAAGAAAACGCAGACGAGCACGCGCGGGACCACGGCGAGACCGAGACCGAGCTGGCCCCCGAAGATGCGCTCGACGATGCCGAAGGCGACCACGGCGCCAAGGATCAGGAGCGAGATCGCGAGCACCCGGTTGTAGACAGGAACCAGGGCGACGAAGTCGGGCTCGGTGGCGTTGCCGAAGGAGCGCATGAGGTTGCTGATGCCCCAGAGCGCGTCCTTGATCGCCCAGACCGTGATCGCGCGCACGATCTGGTCGGCGTACTGGCTGTAGTAATCGCCGGCAGGGTTCACGAGAAGAGACGTCCCGCGTAGTTGGCGGCGGCGATGCCCAGGTAGAGCAATGCCACGGCGGCGACCGAGACGCCCAGCGACGACTTCGAGCGGTCGGCCAGCTGTGGATTACCTGTGAACGAAGCCAGCACCCAGCCGATCAGCGAGACGGCGATGCCGATGCCGGAGACCAACACCAGGAGTCCGGCCGCGTTGTTGGCAAGATGGGCGAGCCCAGCGAGCACGTTGCTGGGCAGGCCGTTGAGGTCGGGGCGGACGACGATGTCGGTGGCGACGCCAAAGAACACTAGGAACCTCCTTCGCCGCAGGCGCGGCCAAACAGATCTGACGGGGTGAGTGATGGACGGCGCTGAGACCGGCCGGCGAGGCCGCCTCCCTCGGCCAGCCGGCGGAAGTGGGGAACCTGGTCCCAGCGCCTGAGCTGCAAGCGAGCGGGTGGCGCCGACGCGTAGACCAGCACCGCTTCGCCGAGTCGACGCAAGTCGTCAGCGCTCGCAAGTGGTCGTCCGGTACGCTGTTCGGACGAGCTGGAGTTGCGCGCCTCGCCGTGCTGCACGCGGTAGGTGCGCGTTTCGTCACCGATGGCGCGGCTGAACTGCTCGAGCGTGGCCAGGTCGCCCTGGCCGGGGAGCAGGAGGCGAGCCCGACAGTTGTTCCAGACCGTTCGCGCCTCTTCTCTGCCGTAGCCGGCCTCGATCTGGGCCAAGTCGTGGAAGCAGAGGAGAAGTTGGATGCCCTGGCCCGGTCCGCTGGAGGCGTATCCCGCCAGGCGAGGAATTCGAGCAAAGTTGGCCGCCTCGTCCAGTGCCAGAAGCAGGCGTGGCACGAGAACGCCTCCTTGAGTGCGAGCTCGTAGCGTCGCCTTGCGCAGGAGGGTGGCCATCAGGGCCGAGAACAAAGGCCGGCAGCGTTCGGCCTCTTCGGCCGGCGCGACCAGGTACAGAGTCGTTGGCTCTGCTAGCAGCTCGTCCAGTTCGAGGCCCTGGCTGCTGACGGCGGTGGCGCGACGCACGCGCTCGTCGACCCACAGGCTGAGGCAGGATCGAGCCGTCGAGGCGATCGATCCCGCCTCGCGCTCGGGCGTCAGGGCATGGGCCATCAAGAGATCGCCCGCCTGAGCGTCGACGACCTTCTTCGAGAGCTCCGCGTAGTCGGACTGAGCGGTGCGATTCAGGGTACTTAGGACGAATCCCATGTCGCCGCCGCGCTCATTGGCGAAGACGCAGAGTGCGGTGATCAGGTTGCCGGCGGAGAGATACCAGTGGGCGGCGCCGCTCCGCTTTCCGCCAGCCGTGAAGTGGTCGGCCAGCTCAGCTGCGGAACCGCAGTCGCTTAGCCAGCCGATTGGATTCCAAGTCGTTGCTCGCAGCCCCAGATCTGCGATCCACAAAGTGTCGCGGTCGAGCGGTGCGAAGACTGAGACTGCGCCGATCGTGGCGCGATGCCGAGACGTGAGACGCACCAGCTCCTCTTTGGTTGAGGTCGCGACGACGCTTCCCGACCAGGTCAGGAGGGTAGGCACGACGACCGTTGAGGTCTTGCCAGAACGTTGCACGCCCAGCAAGAGCACGTTGTCCTCCGTCGGTGCCTGCAAGAAATCGCGACCGAGAAAGCCAAGGGCGATGCCATCGCCTGCGGCTCGCTCCGGCGTGCAGATGCGGCCGAGCTGTTTGCGATCGCGGCGTCCCGCCCAGCGGCTCGAGCGGTGGCTCTGCGGGCGAGCGGTCGACCAGGCGCCAAGCGCGTAGCTGATCACGCCGGTGACGGCGCGCATGAGCAGGTCGGCCAGCAGAGTGACCAAAGCGCTCACCGCACCCATCCCTCGCGATCGGCCTGAACCAGTTCTCGCTCGAGCTCCTGTTCCATCTGCCGGTGATATCGCTGCGCTACCGCACGTAGCTGGAGCAGGGTGCCAGCGAAAGGTCGACGGCTACCTATGCGTCGAGGCGAGTGAGAGCGAGTTCGAGCGTTCGGCGCAGGCACGCTCGCCCATCGCCAGTGCGGGAGATCGTGACGATTGAGGGCCGGCTTCTGCGTAGGTAATGGGATCGCTCGCTGAGGCATCGCGGCAGCACGTTCGCGCTCGGGTGCCCGTTGAAGCTCAATCTCGGCCCAGATCGCCTCTTTCATACGCTGCAGGCGGGCTCGATTGATGATCACCGTGCTGAACCGGCCAGGCGCAAGCTCACGCCGTGCTGCGAGAACGACCTGTACGTGATGGTGGGCGGTGTTGCGATGCTCAGCCGCGAACCAAGGTCCCAGCCCGCCAGGGCCAGCGTCGTTTTCCAGTTGCTTCATGGCCGCGCGCGTGATCCGCCTCAGGTCGAGCCCACGCCAATCGTCTGGGGAGATGACGAGCTGGTAGACCGCGCGCTGGCGGTCTTCGAGCTTGCCGTCGCGAGTCTTGACCCACTTCGGCTCCAGACCTTTGGTTGAACGCGCAACGTAGTCCACCAAGCGACGGCGGTCGGCGGTTGTGAGTGAGCCCTCAGCTCCGAAGATGCGCCCACCTGGCGAGCTCCGGTCTCGATGGGCGACGTAGCGCACAAACGCGTCGAGGCCCCCTTCGTGCTCGGGCTGAGGGCTCTGGTCGCGAAATTGCATGTAGCGCAGGTAGCCACCGACCGCCTTGCGCACGCCGCCGGCGACCGAAACCGGCATGTAGCTGAGCAGAAGCACCGAATATGTCGACCTCACCGAATGGGGTCTCGTTCCAAGCTCAGGCCGACTGTCTCCAGCCGTGCGATTGCTGCTCGGGCGGCATCCTCGAGGAGCCTTCGAGAGAGTGTGCTGCCGCCAGGGATGCTCGCCTCCTGGAGCTTGAGCACCAGCTCGACCGCGATCAGGATCGCCATCTCGCGCACGGCGGACTCGTCGGGCACGCTGCCTGAGGCCGAGTCCGCTGCCGCGAGTTCGCGGACGATCGCAGAACACAAGAGCTGGTTGACTGTCACCCGCTGTCGCGCTGCAAGTGCCTTCAGCTCCGCCAGTTCTGCGCTCGTAAGCCGCACCTTGACCTGAACGCGCCCAGTCGGTGCCGATTGGCCCACCGGCTTCAAGCCTTCTTAGCTCCGGTTGAGCCCGAGACCTGGGCTCGCTTGCGCGCAAACCAGACCCGGCGCCGCATCTGCCGAGGAGTGATGCCAGCCTCACGTGCCAGGGCTGCGACCGGCTCACCCAGCACCTTGACGCGATAGAGCACACGCAGGTCTTCGGCCGAAGCCGATCCCACCGGAGTGTCGAAGACTACATTCGTCTCCGATGGATTGGAGGTTTCGAGCGCTTCCTGGAGCTCGACGGCTTGGGTGGATCTCTCTCGAGACAGGCCCATGCGGACTCGCCTCTCGGCCGCTTCGACCAGCCGCCGCGGTATCCAGCGGTCTTCGCATTGCGGGCGCCACCGGGCGGCGATCCTCAAGAGTTCGACCACTAGCTGTTGGGCGATGTCTTCTTGGTCGAGGTAGGGTGGGACGGCGATCAGCCGGTGCCGTGCCTTCGTGAGCCAGGGACCCAGACGCTCGATCAGCGGCCCTGACCAACGCTCCTTGGGTTCGAGTCTGTAGGCAGCCAGCAGCGCGGCCCAGCTAAGACTGGACTCAGCCGCTCCCCCCGACCCAGAGGTGGTCTTTGCGTAGCTCGGTTCCATGTGCTCTCCTCGACTCGAGATCTCCGCCGGGCAGGTCGCTGCCCGCTATCTCTCTTATCTGCATCGAGGAGCCCAGAAAGGGAAGACTTCTAGCGTCTGTTCTGCGACTTACGCCGTCTTATCTGGGACTTCTGATCTCAGAACATGGCCCTCGCAGCACGTCCGTCCGACCTGAACGGCGGCCCTATGATGGCCGCGCGGTGGGTTCCCTGTCTGCGACTTCGTCGACGCCAGCGCGGCTTCCGACCGTGCTAGTAGTCGGTCTATCGGCGCTGTTTCTGGCTGCCGTTATTGTCGCGACGGCAGTTCTCGGACTCGGCTTGAGGACCACCTACGGCAGCGGCATCGACTCCCGCCTCGGCAGCCAGCTGCAGCTCGACTTTCTGTTCGACCAGGACGCTGAGGCCGGTGCGCTCTCAAAGGGTGACCCGAGCTTGCTCAGCGGCCGCCTCACCGGCAACGCACTTCAAGATGTCAGCCAGCGGATCAGCGCTACAAGCGGGTCGCCACCGACTCGCTCCTTCCAAGCCGGGTCGTTGAACATCCTCAAAGCCCAGGACCCGATCGATCCCACGCTTGTGATCGAGGTCCAGGAGGACGGCACCGAGACGGTGACTTCATCGGCGGGTCCGGACTCAGCGCCAACTGAGCAATCGATCGGATTTCACGGCGATTACTGGATGCGAAAGGATGCCTCCGGGCGCTACCTGATTGCCGACCAGAAGATCCAGAACTTGCCGACTTCCAACCTCCCCGCCATCGCATTGATCGCCGCCGCGACGGCCTGGATCGCGGTGGCAGCAAGCTTGGCCGTTGTCCGTAGGCGGGCCAGGCCGACCCCGATGGCGGCGGCAACCGGTCTCGCCGCGGCCGTCTCGGCAACGTTAGGCGCGAAGCCGGGCTACGAGCCGATCGATCCCCTGCCTGCTTCGACGCCGGAAGTTCTGGTGCGAACATTCGCCGGCCTCCACGTCCACAACGACGGCAAGGACTGGGCGGCAGCGCTAAGCGCACGACCGGTGACGGCGTTTGTGTGGCTCCGTTTGCTCGTCGCCGCGATTCGCGACCCGCTGGCACGCCCGACACGAGAAGACCTCGGCCGGCAGGCCAGCCCGGGCCTCGACCGCGAGACCCAGCTCAAGCGATTGAGGAACGTCATCTACCAAGGCCTCCGCGAGCTCCCGCCAGCACTCAGCGGTCGCATCTTGGTCGAGACGCAGACGATGAGTTTCAAGCTCGAGGGCTGCGCCGTCGACGCCATCGACCTCCTTAACGTAAGCGCCGAATACGCGGGTCGGCGCCGGCTATCGGATTCGCAGAGCGCTCGCGCTCGGCGCGTGCTCGATGCCTCCCAGGGCCCGTTCTTGCCCGAGTTTGAGTCCGTAGAAGACCTCGCCACTGACCACCACCCGACGTGCACCGTGCTCATCCAGGAGATACGCGAGCTGCTCACGACCAAGCGCATCGAGCTCACGATTTTAGTTGCAGACTCGCTCATCTCCGGGCATCAGCCGGACCAGGCGATTGCACTTCTCGAGCGGGCGCACAGAGAGCGTCCGGAGCGCGCGGACCTTCGTGCCCGCCTCGCAGCCGCATACCAGAGCGCGGGGCGAGAGGCCGAGGCTGCGGCGATCCAGCCGAACTGAGCTGGGCTAGTTAAGCCGCGCAGCGCCAGCTTCCTTTGACCTGGACGCTGTTGCCCTGGTCGAGCAGACCACTAAGCGTCGCATCGATGCTTCCCGACTTCAGGTCGGGAGCGATCGTGAAAGTTCCGCTAGTCCAGGCCCAGTAGACGTGGTCGTCAGCTACGAACAGGCCATGGTTGTCAGGGTCCGCGTGCCCCAACCACAAGAACGTCTCGACGACCAGGCCGGGTCGAGCTGAGTACCCACCCGGTACAACGTCGCCCGAATAGCGGTCAATGAACAGGTCGAGGAGAAAGCTCTCGTCACCGATCGAGAACTTGAAGGACGCCGCGAAGTAGTCTCTATCGACTTTGCAGACGTTGTCGCCGTCAGGACCGGTGTGTGGCGACGTGGCCGTATCCGTGATCGCGTGGTCGACCTGGCCCTTGATACCGCCGCTGAACACCAAATCTTCGGCATTGCATGCGCTCGCCTTCATCCGGGCGACGTCAGCATCGTTAAGGTGGTTGAGGGCGTAGAAGCTGGCGCAAGGAACGCTGGCGTCAAAGGCAGCCAAAGGCAGAGGTGCCCCGCAAGCCCAGCGCCCGCTGATGTGTACGGGCGCCGCCCCGTTGACATCGCGCAAGAGGTTGGCGTCGATGGTTCCGCTGGTCGCGTCAGCATTCAGGATCAGCGACCCTGTGGCCTGGTTCCACCGCTGGCTGGGATTGGAGATCGAGCTCAGCTCGACCACGCTAGCCAGGCTGTTGAGTGTCACCGCTTGGTGCTCAGAGATGCCGGGCGCGGAAATGCGAAGCCGGTAACCTTTGCCGGCGGCCACGAACGCAAGCAGCGCGGTTGGGAAGCCGTCCCAGCGTTTGGGAACACTGCACATTTGCGTCGGTGTCACGCTGTCCGCGTCAACGGGGAAGGCCTGCCCGACCGTGCCGACGACCTCACCGCTCAGCTGCAGAGATTGGTTCAAACAGACAGGATTGGCGCTGGCGACCTCGGATGGCCTCAGCTTGAGCACCTTGTAGGCGTCGGCGCAGGTCGTCGGCTTTGCCGCCACGAAGGCGGTCGCCACAGCTCCGCGAACGGACATCAGACGCACGACACCGAACGCTCCCAGGCCCAGCACTATCAGGGCCGTTATGCCGATGGCAACATTCCGCTGCATCACGCTCATTCCTCCAGAGTCCGCCTGCACCTACTCAGTAATCTGCTGACGCTCAAGCCCAAATGACCACCAGCGAGCGACTGTTCTGCGTCTTTTGCCGTCTTCTTTGCGACTTCTGATCTCGGCGGAATTGCCAGGTGGGATCGATCACACGCCCGGGCGGCCGCCGCAAACATGTGGCGGCCCTCCATCCCATCTACGGTCAAGACAGACCTTCCCCCATACACCGGGCCCAACCGGGACCGATTGGCTTCAGGTAGTGGTGTAACTCCGACCAGAGACGACGAACATCATTGATTGCCATCGTTTGGCCT
>Ga0209648_10003594_pt1 | contig 13057 bp, 11 predicted proteins | sample GraSoi2013_115cm_FD_185830 | JGI IMG/M metagenome (GOLD analysis project Ga0209648, IMG submission 185830) | Grasslands soil microbial communities from the Angelo Coastal Reserve, California, USA - Sample 9_17_2013_115cm (SPAdes) (version 2) | ecosystem: Environmental > Terrestrial > Soil >...
TGCCGATGGACCTGTCGCGCGACGTCGTCTTCGGCCACGAATTCTGCTGCGAGGTTCTGGATTACGGCCCCGACACCGACCGCAAGGTGAAGCCCGGCGCGCGCGTCTGTGCCATGCCTCTGATGATGGAGGCCGACGGGCCGAAGGGCATGGGCTACTCCAACACCTATGTCGGCGGCTACGCCGAGCAGATGCTGCTGGCGGCACCGCTCTTGCTGGAAGTGCCCAACGGCCTGTCGACGGACCATGCCGCGCTCACCGAGCCGCTGGCGGTCGGCGTGCACGCGGTCGAGAAGGGCGCCCTCAGAGGCGACGAGGCGCCGCTGGTGGTGGGCTGCGGGCCGGTCGGGCTCGCCGTCATCGCCGCTCTGCGGCTCAAGGGCATACGTCCGATCGTCGCAGCCGATTTCTCGCCCAAGCGCCGCGAGCTCGCCGTGAAAATGGGCGCCGACATGGTCGTCGATCCGGCGCAGGAGCAGCCCTATGCGAAGCTCGAGCCCGGCAAACGGGCGGCGATCTTCGAATGCGTCGGCGTGCCGGGTGTCCTGCAGCAGATGTTCGAACAGGTCCCGCGCGATGCGCGGGTCGTGGTCGTCGGAGTCTGCATGGAGCCCGATACCATCGAGCCCATGTTCGGCATCGTGAAGGAACTCAGCCTGCAGTTCGTGCTGGGTTACACGCCTGATGAGTTCGCCCATTCGCTTCGCCTGCTGGCCGAGGGCCAGGTCGATGCCGATGCACTGATCACCGGCAAGGTCGGGCTCGACGGTGTGAAGGGCGCCTTCGCCGAGCTGGGCAGTCCCGAGCGGCACACCAAGATTTTGGTCGAACCGTGGCGATGACCGCGGACACTGGCTGTTGACCGGCAGCCGGCCGATTTGATAGCGCTTGCGCCGCTAAAAGGGAGAAGAAAATGAAGCTTTATAATTCGGGCGGGCCGAACCCGCGCATGGTCCGCATGTTCATGGCCGAGAAGGGTTTCGACGTTCCCAAGGTCGATGTCGACCTGCGCGGCGGCGAGAACCGGCGCGAGCCTTATCTCAAGATCAATCCGGCCGGCCAGTGTCCGGCGCTGGAGCTCGACGACGGCACCGTGCTGGCCGAGATCACGGCGATCTGCGAGTACGTCGACGAGACCAAGAAAGACAGGCCCTCGCTGATCGGCGACACGCCCGAGGAGCGCGCCACGACCCGCATGTGGACGCGCCGCATCGACCTCAACATCGCCGAGCCAGCCGCCAACGGCTTCCGCTTCGCCGAGGGTCTGAAAATGTTCGAAAACCGCGTCCGCTGCATTCCCGGCGCGGCCAGCGAGCTGAAGGCAACGGCGCGCGACAAGCTCAAGTGGCTCGATGGGCTGATGGGCTCGAAGCCCTTCATCGCCGGCGACAAGCTCACCATGGCCGACATCCTGCTGTTCGCCTTTCTCGACTTCATGGCCAATGTCGGCCAGCCGCTCGATCCCGATTGCAAGAACCTCACCGCCTGGTTCGGCCGCATGAAGGCCCGGCCGAGCGCGGCCGCCTGATCCGGAGACCCAAGACGATGCGCCGTTTGACCGTCCTGTTCGCCTTTATCGCCTCGTTCGTCATGGCTGCGGCGGGTTTCGCCCAGGCCGATCCACCGGCCTCATCTTCCATTAGGGGCCTGTTCCTCGTCACGGACTATCCCTCGCAGACGGTGCGTGCCGGCGAGATCGCCACCATCCGCGTCAAGCTCACCAATGCCGGCCTGCCGCCCGAGCCGGTGGCGCTCTCGCTCGCCGACGTGCCGGCCGGTTGGAAGGTCGACATTTTAGGCGGCGGCCAGTCCGTTGCCTCGGCCATGCCCGGCGTCAACCAGGATGTCAGCCTGCAGCTCCGCGTCGACGTGCCGAAGGATGCCAAGCCCGGCTCGCAGAAGGTGGTGCTGAGCGCCAAGGGCCCGCTCACCCAGGCGCCCGATCTGGTGTTCACCCTGACCGTCGGCACCGAGACGCCGGCCAAGCTCAGCCTGAAGTCGCGCCTGCCGTCGCTGCGCGGCACGCCGCGCTCGGCCTTCGAATATACGGTCACGGTCGGCAACGACAGCGGCAAGGACCTCACCGTGGCGCTGTCGGCGCAGAGTCCGGCCAACTTCCAGACCACCTTCACCGAGGGCTTCGGCTCCAACGAGATCAGCTCGATCCCGATCGAGGCCGGCCAGACCAAGGACATCAAGGTCAAGGTGACGCCGCCGCGCGACGTGAAGGCGGGCGACTACCCGGTGCTGGTCAAGGTCGCGTCCGAGGGTGCCACGGCCGAGCTCAGGGTCACGTTGCAGATCAGCGGCCAGGGCAAGCTCGCGCTCTCGACCAAGGACGGCCGGCTGTCCGGCGAGGCCGAAGTCGGCAAACCCGCTGCCTACACCTTGGTCGTGACCAACGACGGCACGGCGCCGATCGAGGAAGTCGAGATGTCGGGCACCGTTCCGGCCAACTGGAAGGTCGAGTTCAACCCCAAGACCATTCCAAGCGTGGCGCCCAACGAGAAAAAGGAAGTGCAGGTCCTGGTGACGCCAGCCGACAAGGCGATCGCCGGCGACTATGTCGCTTCGTTCCGCGCCAGCGGCCGCGGCGAATCGGCGTCGTCCGATTTCCGTATCACCGTCACGACCTCGACCCTGTGGGGCATCGTCGGTATCGGCATCATCGCCATCGCGCTGCTTGTCCTGCTGGGCGCGGTCGCGCGCTTCGGCCGGCGATGAGCCTTTCGCAATGACTGACCCTACGATGAGTGGCAACGTCATCGAGGCGCGCGGGCTGCTGAAGCTCTACGGCGCGCAGCGCGCCGTCGACGCCATCGACCTCGATATTCGCCGCGGCGAGATCTTCGGCCTGCTCGGCCCCAATGGCGCCGGCAAGACGACGACCATCCTGATGATGCTGGGGCTGACCGAGATCAGCGGCGGCTCGGTCGAGGTGCTCGGTTTCGACCCGGTGCGCCAGCCGCTCGAGGTCAAGCGCCGCGTCGGCTACCTGCCGGATGCGGTGGGCTTCTACGATCATCTGACGGCGCGGGAGAATCTGACATACACGGCACGCCTGCTCGCCATTCCGCGATCGCAGATCGGCCGGCGCATCATGGAGGCGATGGAGAGCGTGCAGCTGGCCGACGTGGTCGACAGACGCGTCTCGACCTACTCGCGCGGCATGCGCCAGCGTCTGGGCATCGCCGAGATCGTGATGAAGAAGGCCGAGATCGCCATCCTCGACGAGCCGACCTCGGGTCTCGACCCGCATGCCACCTTCGAGCTGCTGGAGATGATCCGCGGGCTGAAGCGGATGGGCGTGGCGGTGCTGCTGTCCTCGCACCTGCTCGATCGGGTGCAAAGCGTTTGCGACAGGGTGGCGCTCTTCAACAAGGGCCGCATCGCCCTGATGGGCACGGTGGTGGAGCTTGCCAACCAGGTGCTGGGCGCCGGTCATCCCATCCTGGTCGAAGCCTCGGGCATCGACATCGCCGGCGCCCTGCGCGGCATCGAGGGCGTGCAGAAGGTCATGCCGGAGGGCCCTCAAGGAAGCGAGGGTGCCTGGCGGGTCGTGGCTGACCGCGACGTGCGCGCGGCGGCGGCCCAGCGCATCGTGGCGGCCGGCGGCGCGCTGACGCGGCTCGCCGACCTGCAGCCCAGCCTCGAGGAAGTCTACACGCGCTACTTCCAGGAGGCGCGGCATGCAGCGTAGTCCCGCGCGTCGCGAAGGCTCGCCGTTCACCGGCCTGGGGCCGGTGTTCATGAAGGAGTTCTCCGATCACCTGAGCAGCGCGCGCATGATGGTGCTGATGCTGTTCGTGATCGCCTTCGGCGCGCTCACGGTGGCGCCGTCGCTCACCGAGCTGCGCAACGTGACGGAGTCCGACCCGTTCCTCTTCCTGCGCATTTTCACCTCGGCCTCGAGCCGCGTGCCGTTTTCCTTCACGGCCGCGCTCAGCTTCACGATTCCGTTGCTGGCGATCGGCCTGGGCTTCGACTCGGTCAACGGCGAGTTCAATCGCCGGACGCTGTCGCGCGTCCTGTCGCAGCCGATCTATCGCGACGCGCTGCTGCTCGGGAAATTCCTGGGCGCGCTTGTCACGCTGGCTGTCGCGCTGGTGGCGCTGTGGCTGATCGTGCTGGGCGCGGGCCTGCTGTTGCTCGGCCTGCCGCCGCGCGGCGTCGAGGTGGCGCGCGGCATAGCCTTCCTCGCAGTCGCCATCGCCTATGGCGGCGTGTGGCTCGCCGCATCGATGCTGTTCTCGGTGATCTTCCGCTCGACGGCGACCTCGGCCTTGTGCGCGCTGGGCGTATGGCTGTTTTTCCTGATCGTGTGGCCGCTGATCGTGCCCACCATCGTGGTCGCCTTCGCCTCGCCCGACGTGATGTCGGGGCGGGCATCGATCGACGAGACGCTGGCCTTGATCCAGTTTCAATCGTTCCTCGACCGGCTGTCGCCCAACACCCTGTTCGGCGAGGCGGTGATCGGCCTGCTCAATCCCGAGACCCGCACGCTCGGCCCCATCATCCAGAGCCAGATGTACGGGGCGATCATGGGCGCGCCGCTGCCCTTCGGCCAAAGCCTGCTGTTGATCTGGCCGCAGATCACCGGCCTGATCGCCGGCATGATCGTGGTGTTTGCCGCGGCCTATGTCATTTTCCAGCGCGAGGAAGTCAGAGCCTGAAGGACTGGACGCAAGCGGCGGCCCTCAACAACGCGCATTGGTGCGACGCGGTCTGCCGCGCGCATGGCCGACCGGGGACTGTCCTGCCCCATATTTGGGTCAACGCCGAGTCGGTGCCGCGCTTCTATCCCAACGCGGTGACGCTCGCGCCCGACGAGGCGTCGGTTGCCGAGCAGCGCAGCACCATCGACATCCTGATGAAATCGAACCTGCCGGGTCGCTGGGCGGTCAAGGACAGCTTCAACGCGCTCGACCTGTCTCGACAGGGCTTCGACGTGCTGCTGGAAGCCTCGTGGATCCGCAACGTGATGCCCGTTGAGGGACCGTCGTCGGCCATCGTTTGGCAACGTGAGACCCGGGGCAAGGCGGGGCTGCCGTTCGGCGATCCGAACTTCGCGATGTTCACCGGTCGGCGCGGCTACGGCGTCGTCGCCGGCGGCATGCTCTATCGCGCCGATGGCGTCGTGGGGCTGTCCAACGTGGTGGCTGACGCAGCGGATGCCGTCGCCGTGTGGCGGTCTCTGAGCTTGCTGGCCACCACGGTGTTCCCACGCATGCCGTTGGTCGGGTACGAATCGGGCAGCGAGCTTCAAGCTGCATCCGACGCCGGCTTCGAGATCGGCGATCCGCTGCGGATTTGGGTCAAGGCGCGGGACTGAAGCCGCAGGCCTTCAACGCTTCGATCATGTGGGTTGGCGGCGGCGCGGTGACGGCGATCGGTGGCTTGGTCTTGGACAGCGGCAGCACGATGCCGCGTGAGTGCAGATGCAGCAGCTTGGCGGGCTCGGCCCGTCCGTAGAGCCGGTCGGCGATCACCGGGCAGCCGGCCGCGGCGCAATGCACGCGGATCTGATGGGTTCGGCCGGTCTCGGGCTTCAGTTCCAGCCAGGTCATGTCCGGCCCGCGACCCAGCACCCTGTAGCGTGTGATCGCCGTCTGGCCCTTGTCCGAAACCTTCACCGACCAGCCGCTCCGTGTGTTCACCTTGAGCAGTTTCTGGTCGAACACGCCTTCGTCGGCAGGCGGTGCGCCCTGCACGACGGCCCAATAGGTCTTCTCGGTGTCGCGCGCCTGGAACAGGCGGCCGAGCTTGCTCAGCGCCTTGGGATGACGGCCCAGCACCAGCACGCCCGACGTGTCGGCGTCGAGGCGATGGGCCAGCGCCGGCGGACGTGGCAGGCCGAAGCGCAGCGCGTCGAAACAGTCCTCGAGGTTGGGCGCCTTGCTGGGGCCGGCATGGACGGCGAGGCCGGCCGGCTTGTCGATCACCAGGATCAGCCCGTCGCGATAGAGAACCCGCGCCTGGATCTCCTCGGCGGATAAAGGCGGCTTTCTTTTGGAGCGCGGACCTCCAGGTCCGCTCATGAGCATGATGCGGACTCGGTCGGGGTAACTCCCCGACCTGAGGAGGTCCGCGCTCCGCATGAGAAGGCGCGCCACTTCAGGCGCAGGTTACTGCGCCGCAGTGGCGCGTCCCCAGCACAGCGTCCTAAAGGTCGGGCCATCGCGACAGCCAATCCTCGCTCGCCTCGTAGAGCGAAGCCGCGCGCAGCACCGAGGCCTCGTCGCGGAAGCGGCCGACGATCTGCAGGCCGATCGGCAGGCCGTGCGAATCGTAGCCGCAGCAGAGCGTCAGGGCAGGGTGGCCGGTGATGTTGAACGGCATGGTGTAGGGAAACCAGTTGCGGCGCAGTTCGCCCACCTCGACGCCGTCGATCCGGATGGGCTCGAACAGATCCTGGTCGATCGGCAGCGCCGTGCGCGACAGCGTCGGCGTCACCAGATAATCGGCCGTCTCGAACCAGCGCTGCACCATGCGGAAGAGATCGGTGCGCTGGAACATGGCGCGCTGGTAGTCGGCGCCCGTCCATTCCGCCGCCATGGCGACCTGGCGCACCAGCGAAGACGAGAGCCGATTGTCCTCGCGGCGGATCAGGTCGTCGAAGCGCGCCCGCCAGGTCGTGTGGTTGATCACCTTCCAGATCGGCTCCATGTCCGGCGGCGTCTCGTCGAGCTCGACCAGCTCGGCGCCGAGTTCGCGCAGCCTGCCGAGCGCGCGTTCGAACGCTGCACGGACGTCGCCGGCCACGGCATGGTTGCCCAACGTCAGGCTGTAGAGGAAGCGCTTGCCCGAAAGATCGCCCCGGGCCTCCGCCGCGGCGATATAGTCCTGCGGCGCGACGCCGATCGACCATGGATCCGAAGGATGCGGGCCGGCCATGGCCTGCAGCATCAGCGCGGTGTCCATCACCGTGCGCGTCATCGGCGTGACATAGGTGTAGTTGCCGAAGGCATCGGCCACCTGGCTGTGCGGGATCACCCCGTTGCTCTGCTTCAGGCCGACCACGCCGTTGGCTGCGGCCGGAATGCGCGTCGAGCCGCCGCCGTCGGTGGCGATGCCGATCGGCCCGATGCCGGCAGCCACGGCGACCGCCGCGCCGCCGCTTGACCCACCCGACGTGCGCTCGGCGCTCCAGGCGTTGCGCGTGCGGCCGAACAACGGCGCGTCGGTCAGTGCCTTGTGGCCGAATTCGGGGGTCGTGGTCTTGCCGAACAGGATCGCGCCTGCCGATTTCAGGCGCGCGGCGCAAACGGCGTCTTCCCGGGGCACGTTCTCGTCATAATGCAGCGAGCCGAAGGTCGTGCGCACGCCCGCGGTGTTCACAAGGTCCTTGGCAGCGAAGGGAATGCCGTGCAGCAGCCCGAGCGTCTTGCCCTGCATCACCGCATCTTCGGCCTGCCTGGCGGCGGCGCGCGCCTGATCGGCGACGAGGGTGATGAAGCAGTTCAGCACCGGCTGCAGCTTCTCCGCGCGCGCCAGGACCGCTTCGGTCAGCTCGACCGGCGAGACTTTCCGGTTGGCGACGTACCCGCGCAACACCGAAGCGGGCAGGCGGCAGAGGTCCCCCAAGCTCATGATCTGGTCATTCCAGCAACCCGCGCGCCGCCAGATTGCGCATCAATGCCGCTACCCCGAACGTCCAGGGCGGGATCTTGTCGCAATGGTTCACCCTGTTGGTGAGCGTGCCGAGCTTGGGCGAACGGATGGAAACGATATCGCCCACCATGTGGGTGAAGCCTGCGCCGCCCGGCTTGCGCGGCTCGGTGGGTGCGAACAAGGTACCGGTCATCAACGCCATGCCGTCGGGATATTGATGCGTGCTGCCCATGGCGTGCGCCACCAGCTCGGTTGGATCGCGGCTTATCTTCGACAAGTCGCTCGCGCCGCGCAGCCGGAACTGGTCGGGACCCGTGACCTCGAGCTCGACCTTGGCGTGGCGCACGTCGTCGAGCGAGAAAGTCTGGTCGAACAGCCTGATGAAAGGGCCGATGGAGCAGGAGGCGTTGTTGTCCTTGGCCTGGCCGAGCAGCAGGGCGCTGCGGCCCTCGATGTCGCGCAGATTGACGTCGTTGCCCAGGGTCGTGCCCACGATGTGGGCGCGCGCATTGACGATCAGCGTCACTTCCGGCTCGGGATTGTTCCAGTCCGAGTCGGACCGGATGCCGATCTCCGCGCCGTAGCCCACCGCGGCCATGGGCGGCGCCTTGGTGAAGATCTCGGCATAGGGGCCGATGCCGACCTCGAGATAGGGCGACCAGGCGCCGCGGGCCATCAAGGTCTTCTTCAACGCCTCGGCCTCGGGCGAGCCCGGCTTGATGGTGCTGACATCGGCGCCGATGATCTGGTTCAGCTCCCTGCGCACCTGCTCGGCGCGCGCGGGATCGCCCTTGGCGTGCTCCTCGATCAGGCGTTCGAGCAGGCTCACCGCGAAGGTGACGCCGGCTGCCTTGATCGCCTGCAGGTCGATCGGCGCTAAAAGGTCGCCCAAAAGGTCTTTGAGCGACCCCAGGCGGTGGCCGGCGGTATTACGGGTGAGCGCGACCGGATCGGGCGCATTGCAGAGGTCGGCCACTGTGGGCGCGGCCGCCGTGATGTCGTAGAGCCCGTCGGCCCGCACCGCCACGACGCTGGGTCCGGAGGGTTTTCCCTTCCGCCAGACCCGGCCGATCAGGGTTCCGTTGGTGCCGTCGTCAGGCAGGATATCGCTGGTCGAAGCTGGCACTGGACGTCTCCGGCGCTTCGTTGCAAAAAAGGCGCGCCATTTCCCGGGAGAAATCAAATCATGGCCGCAGCGCGGATCAAAGGTGTTCTTTCACCCGTCGTCACGCCCTTCAAGCGCGACCTCTCGCCCGATGTCGGCCGTTTCATCGCCCACTGCAAGTGGCTGCTCAGCCAGGATTGCGGGCTGGCGGTGTTCGGCACCAATTCCGAGGCCAACTCGATGTCGGCCGACGAGCGCATGGCGCTTCTCGAGTCCATCGTCTCGGCCGGCGTGCCGACCGACCGCATGATGCCCGGCACCGGCGCCTGCTCGATCAACGAAGCCGCGAAGGTGAGCGCGCATGCCACCAAGCTCGGCGTGGCGGGCGTGCTGATGCTGCCGCCCTTCTACTACAAGGGTGTTCCGGAGGAGGGGCTGTTCCGCTTCTTCTCTGAGGTGGTGCAGCGCGTCGGCGACGACCGGCTGCGCGTCTATCTCTATCACATCCCGCCGGTGTCGGCCGTGCCGATCACCCACAAGCTGGTCGAACGGCTGATGAAGGCCTATCCCAAGCAGATCGCCGGCATGAAGGATTCGTCGGACGACTGGCCGCACACCAAGAGCATGATCGACGCCTTCGCCAAGGACGGCTTCGACGTCTTCTCGGGCAACGAGAAGCCCCTGATCGACAATATCAAGTCGGGTGGTGCGGGCTGCATCAGCGCCACGGCCAACATCAACCCGGGCAAGATCGCCGAGACCTATCACAGGTACCAGACACCGGAAGGCGAGACGCTGCAGACCTGGATCAACGACGTGCGCGGCGTCATGCAGGGCTATGTCATGATCCCGGCGCTGAAATACTGCATCGCCCATTACGGCAGCGACGCGGCGTGGACGCCGGTCCGTCCGCCGCTGGTCGAGACCGACGAGAAGGCCGGCAAGGACATGATCGCCAAGCTCGACAAGCTCGGCTTCACCATGCCGGGACTGAAGCAGGCGATGGCGGTGGCGGCGGAATAGCCGGATGGCGCGGCCGACGTTTCAGTCGTCGGCCCGTCCCTCCAGCTTCACCTTGAACCCGCCTGCGGACCCGAAGCTCAGCTCGACGGTCTTGTCGGCGAACAGGAGCGTCACCCGGGCGGCGTCGTCGTTGCCGAGCGTCTGGACCTCGAGCACGAGGCTCTTGCCGTCGGCGGACCAGGTGCCGCGGGCCGCGCTCGGTCCGTAGGGCATACGCCCGCCCACGCGGTAGTGGCCGTCAAAGCCGATCGGCCCGCCGAATCGGCCCACCGGGGCGGCGGGCGGACCGCTGTCGAGCTCGTACTCGAAAGACGGCACGGGATCGTCGAGCTTCAAGGTAAGGGACTTGAGCCGCTGCGGATTGTCGGCGAACCGCCAGGTCTTGCCGGAGACGGCCTTCGCCATCGCGGAAGATCCGCCGGCCGGCGCCGGCCGCTCGACGGCGGCCTCCTTCACCCGTTCGGCGAGCTGCGCCGTCGCCGCGGGATCGGCCGCGACGGCTGCATCGGAGGTCACGGCGGCCTCGAGATGACCCACCAGAGTCCCGAAGCCGTAGCGCGGCGTGCTGGGCATGCCGTTCGGGGAGGAAAAGCGCGACGAGCCGGTCACCACCGCCACGATGTCGAGCTTGGGCATCACCACGATGAGCTGGCGGTGGTAGCCGACCGCCAGAAAGGCGTCGCGGAGCGGCATGACCCAGAACTGGCGGCCGTAGCGCAGGTCGCTCGCCCAGCTCTCGCGCATGTCGACATCGGCCTGGCGCACGCCCTCGATCCACGCCGCCGGCAGGATCTGCTTGCCTTCCCACACGCCGCCGCGCAGCCAGAGATAGCCGATCTTCGCCATGTCGCGCGGCTGCAGGTAGAGGCCGGCGCCGCCACCCGAGACGCGCTGCGGGTCGGCCTGCCACAGCACGTCGTCGATGCCAAGCGGCCCGAACAGCTTCTCCCGCGCATAATCGAGCGCGCTCCTGCCCGTGACCTTGCTCACAATGGCCGACAGCAGATGGCTGTTGCCGCTGCTGTAGTAGAAGCGCGTGCCCGGCGGCGCCGCCATGGGCTGGTCGAGGATGAATTGCTGCCAGTCGGGACTGCGCGTCATGGCGATGTAGGCTTCGGAGGCGCCGCTCAGGCCCTCCGTCCAGGTGAGGCCCGATGTCATGTCGAGGAGCTGGCGGACCGTGATCGCCTTCTTGGCATCGTCGAGGTTGGCGATCGTGCGGTCGGCGAAGAAATCGACGACCCGCCGGTCGGTGCTGTCGAGCAGGCCGTCGCCCAGCGCCATGCCGACCAGGGTGCTGAGGACGGACTTGGTCACCGAGTAGACCCGGTGCTTCAGCCCGGCCCGGAACGGCGCGTAGGTCGCTTCCAGCACGATCCGGCCGTGGCGCGTCACCAGCACGCTGTCCATGTCGTTGAAGCTGCCGAAATCGACCAAGCGGGCGAGCCGCTCGGAACTCATGCCCTGCTCCTCGGGCGAGGAGGCCGGCCAGTCGCGGGTCGGCCAGGGGTAAGGGGTTTGCTGCGCCGTTGCGAGCGATGCGGACAGAAGCGCCGCCGTCGCCAGCAGGATCGCAAGAAGCGCGCTCGAGAGCCGATGCATCAATCGACATTAGCACTGGTTCGGTTTGCGTTGAACCCATGGCCCCGTTGCACGGGCGCGATTTGACTTCACGCGCTCTGTGCCCACATGGGCGTCATGTCCAAGCCCACATTGGCGCTTGCCTCCGCAGGAGGCGTCTTCGTCTTCCTTGGCCTTGCCATATTGGGCTGGGGCGGGTTCGACGCGTTCTTCGCCAATCCGGCCCGGACCGCGCTGGTGATCGTGACCGCAGCGTTGGTGGTTGCCGCCCTGTTCACCTCCGGCAACCTGAGCTCGGGCGAGCGCGAGGATCGCTCCAACCGCTGGATCATTGGTGCGCTGGGCTTGATCGGACTTCTGTCCGCCTGGCTGCCGGCCTATACCGACCGCAAGGAGTTCTGGACCCTTGATGGCGATGCCGTCCGTTGGATCGGCGTTGCCTTGTACGCCGGCGGCGGCGCGCTGCGGCTCTGGCCGGTCTTCGTGCTCGGTCGCCGCTTCAGCGGCCTGGTCGCCATCCAGCCCGGCCACGCGCTGGTGACCGACGGCATCTACAGGGTCATCCGCAATCCCAGCTATCTCGGGCTGCTCGTCCTGTCGCTGGGCTGGGCGCTGGCTTTCCGCTCGGGCGTCGGCGTGCTGCTGGTGGCGCTGAACCTCCCGCCTCTCGTCGCGCGCATGAACTCGGAGGAGAGGCTGCTGCGCTCGCAGTTCGGCCAGGAATACGAGGCCTACCGCACCCGCACATGGCGTCTGGTTCCCGGACTCTACTAAGAGGGCGCCATTGTAGCAATACTAAAGCCGCGGCAGGCGTCTGCACTTTCCAAAGATTACATAGTTGGGCGTGACGGTGCCCACTTATCCGGCCCCCTGGCATTCTCACCACTGTCTTAAGTTTCGCTCGAATAGCGCTTGACTATCACTTAAGTATGGGCTATCCTTCCCAGCTCAAGCTGGAGGATCGATCATGAACGGGCCCGGACGGCCTTCGCTCTACAAGCCGGAATTCGCCGAGCAGGCCTTCGAGCTCTGCCTGGCCGGCGCCACCAACCGCGACCTCGCCGACTGCTTCGACGTGGGCCACAGCACGATCGACAACTGGCTGCAGAGACACCCCGAGTTCGCCCAGTCGGTGAAACGCGGACGCAGCCTCGCCGACGGTCGCGTCGCGCACGGCCTCTATTCGCGCGCCATCGGCTACACCTACGAGACCACCCGGGTCGTGCTCCACCGCGGCGAGCCGGTGGCGGTGCCGCAGACGGTGCACAAGCCGCCCGATGTCAGGGCTTGCTTCATCTGGCTGAGCAACCGCCGTCCCCAGCAGTGGGGCGCGGGCGCCCGGCCGGTGCGCGGCGAGCGACCGGACGTGAGAGTGCTGGAAGAGGCGTCCGAGCGGGCGCGTCTTGCCGATGCCGATCCTTCCGGTCTAGCCGGAGCGGAAGGCCGGACGCAGCGCCCACACCATCGGCACGGTGGTGAGCGCGATGCAGGAAACCGCGGCAAGTGCGATCGGCAGGCCGACGGCGTCGCCCAGCAGGCCGGAGAGCAAAGGCCCGGTGGCGCCTGCCACCGAGCCCCCGGTGTAGAAGATCGCGAAAGCGTGGGTGCGCCGCTCGGGGCTCACGAATTCGGGGATGGTGCCGTAGAGCACCGACGAGGTGCCGTTCAGCATCAGCCCGACGGCGGGCAGCAACGCCAGCGCGAGCGGCAGCGACAGCGGCAGGAGGGCGAGGATCA
>Ga0209648_10003595_pt1 | contig 13057 bp, 14 predicted proteins | sample GraSoi2013_115cm_FD_185830 | JGI IMG/M metagenome (GOLD analysis project Ga0209648, IMG submission 185830) | Grasslands soil microbial communities from the Angelo Coastal Reserve, California, USA - Sample 9_17_2013_115cm (SPAdes) (version 2) | ecosystem: Environmental > Terrestrial > Soil >...
CGGCTGCTTTCGATCGAGGGCGCGAACATGACCTTTAGCAAGACCCTGTTCGACGTGCTGCTGCCGGTTGCTCCGCCCCGCCCGCAGGGCTAAAATCGCGGCATGACCGCAACCACCCTTTTGCAGCAAAAATCCATCTCGGTGTCCGACTTCCGCTGCAGCGCCGGGCCGGACGATACGCCATTCGTGGAGCGGCACCGCTGCCACTCGGTCTCCTATGTGCGCAAGGGCAGCTTCGGCTGCAGCACGCGCGGCCGCTTCTTCGAGCTGGTGGCGGGATCGATCTTGGTCGGCCATCCCGGCGACGAATATGTGTGCACCCACGATCACATTTGCGGCGACGAGTGCCTGTCGTTTTTTCTGGCGCCAGAACTGGTGGAAGCAATCGGCGACCGGACGGAGATCTGGCAGATCGGCGCCGCGCCGCCGCTGCCCGAATTGATGGTGCTCGGCGAACTGGCGCAGGCCGCGGCCGAGGGCCGCAGCGATATCGGTCTCGACGAGGTCGGACAGGCGTTTGCCAGCCGTTTTGTCGAGGTAGTTTCGGGGCGGCCGCGCCAGCCTGTGCGTACAGCCGCGCGGGATCGCCGCCGCGCGGTGGAAACAGCGCTTTGGATCGATGCGCATTCGCACCGGCAAATAGACCTGGAGCACGCCGCCGCGCAGGCCGGCATCAGCCCGTTTCACTTCCTGCGGCTGTTCTCGAGCGTGCTAGGGGTCACCCCGCACCAGTATCTGGTGCGCTCGCGGCTGCGTCATGCGGCGCGGCTTTTGGCCGACGATGGTACTTCCATCACCGACATCGCCTACGACGTCGGATTCGGCGATCTCTCCAACTTCGTCCGCACCTTCCACCGCGCCGCGGGCGTCTCGCCGCGCAGGTTCCGAGAGGCCTCGCGCGGGATGCGCAAGATTTTCCAAGAACGGCTCGCCCTGCACTGACTAGGGTCGTCTCCAGACCGCGCGGTTTTCGAACGCGCATTTAACTGGAGACCATCATGTACGACCACATCGGACTGAAAGTCGGCAATCTCGATGCCAGCGTGCGCTTCTACACGGCGGCACTGGCGCCGCTCGGATATGTCTTGTGCTCGCGCGATCAAAGCGGCGCGGGCTTCGGGCCCAAGGGCGAGCCGGCGCTGTGGCTTTATTTGCACAAGGGGCCGGCCGGCGCCGGCGCCCACATCGCGTTCCGCGCGCCCGACCACGCCGCGATCAAGAAATTCCACAGCGAGGGACTAAAGGCCGGAGGCCGCAACAACGGCGCCGCCGGCGCGCGGGCCGATTACAGCCCGAGTTATTTCGCCGCGTTCCTGATCGACCCCGATGGCAACAATGTCGAGGCGGTTTGCACGTAGCTACGGTCGTCATTCCGGGATGGCGCAGGCCCCGAATCCGTACTCCCAGTCGTGGTTATGGATTCCGGGCTCGCTTGTTTCACTCGCGCCCCGGAATGACGGCAGTCAATATTGATGATCGTATCAGCTCAAGCTGAAACCACTCCAATACAGGACCACAACCATGGCTTCCATCCACAAAGACATCCTCCTTGACGCTCACCCGAGCGACGTCTGGGTCGCGGTGCGCGATTTCGGCAGCCCGCATCAGCGGCTGGTGCCGGGATTCGTGCTCGATGCGCGGCTCGATGGCGACGCGCGGATCGTGACCTTCGCCAACGGCACGGTGGCGCGCGAGCTGCTGGTCGATTGCGACGATGAACGGCGACGGCTGGTCTACGCGGTGGTCAGCGAGCGGGTAAAACAACACAGCGCATCGGTGCAGGTGCTGGCCGACGGCGAGGGGCGCAGCCGGCTGATCTGGATCGTCGATGTATTGCCCAACGAGATCGCGCCCTATATCGACGCCCAGATGGATCAGGCCGCGCTGGCCATGCAAAAAGCATTGGGGCGCAACGCCGCGTAGATTCGTACAACCGGTATCCACTCTCGGCTCAGGTCCGAGGCGCGATTGTGCGGAATACGCGCTAATCTCCGATTCCCGACAGCGCAGGGCGAACTCCCGCGACAACGACGGCCTTCGGTTCCCACCTGCTCAGGACAACGCTGGCGGCGGAGAGCACGCCGAGCACCACCATCGAGGCTGCCGCCAGCGCGAAAAAGTTCGCAGCGGTCGCGCCGTGCGTCGACAGCCACCAGCCGCCGGCCGCCACGAACACCAGCCGCGCGGATTGCGCGAGCACCGGTCCCAGAACTTTCGCAGCGCCCTGCGAGGAAAAATACATCGAGATCGACAGCCCGATGAAGGCGTACATGGGCGCTGCGGTCGACAGATATTGCCGGCTAGCGGCGCGCACGCCCGGATCCCTGGTGAAGATATCGACCCAGAGGTCGGGGAAGATCGCGATCACGCTGCCGACCAGGCCCACCGACACGAACGAAACGCAGCCCGCGATCAGCGCAATCCGTCGCGCGCGCGCAACCCGCCGCGCGCCGATCGCCATCCCGACCATCGGTACCGAGGCGATGCCGACCGCGAAGGCAATTGAGGTCAGCATGAATTCGAGCCGGGCGCCGACGCCGTATCCCGCCAGGATTTCGGTGCCGAACTGCGCCAGCATGTGGGTGAAGATCGTGATCGTCAGCACCGATTGCAGCGGCGAGAAGCAGGAGACGGCGCCGACCTTCAGGATATCGAAGAACATGCCGCGCTGGATACGGAGCCCCGCGATCATGGGCGCAACGCGGGCCCGGCCGGAAAAAATGTACCACGCCATGATAGCCGTGCCGATCGAGAACGCCATCAGCGTGCCCGCGGCCACGCCGCGCATGCCGAATTGCGGCACCGGCCCGAGGCCGAGGCCGAGGATACCGCCGAGGATGATCTGACAGACCGCGGAGTTGAGAACGATCAGCGAAGGCAGCTTCATATTGCCGGTGCCGCGCAGGATCGCGGCCAGCGTATTCATCAGCCATGGCACCACCGCGCCGCCGAAGAAAATCTGAATGTAGCCGATCGCGCGCGCCAGCACGTTGCCGCGGCCGCCGAGCAATTCTAACAGCGCAGGTCCGAACAGCAGCATGACAAGCGTGAACGTCAGCCCGAAGCAGGCGCCGATCAGCAGCGCGTGCGCCGCCAGTGCGGAGGCGCGCTCGTGGTCGCCGGCGCCGAGCGCACGCGCGATCGCCGACGATACGCCGCCGCCCATCGCGCCACCGGACATGGTCATGGTCAGGATCACGAACGGAAACACCAGCGCCATCGCCGCCAGCGACTCGACGCCGAGCCGGCCGATATAGGAGGTCTCGGCGATGACCACGCAGGTACCGGCGCTGAGCGCGACGACGTTCGGCCATGCCAGCCACAACAGCGTGCGCAGAATCGGGCCGTCGACCAGCGCGTTGCGCATCGGCTCTGCGATGGGCGGAAGCGGCTGTTCGTCTTCGTCAACCGGAATTTCGGCGACACCGATGTCGGACATTTCTTCTCCCGGGCGCGCGATCTACTTGCCCGCCTGCATGCTTCCTAACACGATCGAACCGGATTCCGCCTGCATGCGGCGCAATGGGGGCCTGCGCGATTGCAGACGAGCGCAAGGTAAGCCTTGGCTTTAACCGATCGACCACACAAATGGCGTCTTACCGCCGGCCGCCGACTTCATATCCACGGCGATGTGGCGGCCGCAGCCGGCAGCCAAGCCTTCGAACAATCCCTCAAGAACTTTTGCGCAGGCGGGATGATAATCGGCGACATTGGCCATCAGCTCCCATGTTTGTTGCCTGATTTCGAAAGCGCCGCCGGACTCGCTGATATCGGCAACATCGTCCTGCGCGTCGAACAGCGCGCGCAGGAATGCCGCAAAGTCTTTTGCAGTTCCTCTGCTTCTCGAGAAGCCGCACGCGATCTCGTCAAAATACTGCATCCCGATCAGCTTGCCGGTGAGGTGCAGCAGGTAGCCGGCATCGTCGGGCCGAACAGTTGCACCATGACAGGTGCGGCGGTCCGCATATATTCCATCGCGTAATTCCGATAGGCCTTTTCAAGCCGCGGTTTTGGCCAGCTCTTGACCGGCAACGCCGGCGCGCTGGCGGGATCGAACAGGGGGGCTTCGAGATGACGCGCGAATATCAGGCGCTGATCGATCTCAAGCGGATGATCGTATTCGCAGTAGTAACCTTCGAGTCCGTCCTGGCCGTCGACGCTCTGCTTGGTGCAGACAAAACCGAGGTTGGGATTTCGAAGCGAGACGCCGTTGTTGGCGTGCCATCCCCGCAGCATCGCGCGCGAAACTTCGCCGGGCACGCCGCAGATCGCGGTGCCGCGCCAGATCCAGCGCGGCGGCGGATAGCGAATCCAGGCCTTGCGATCGGTCTCGTACATGTATTCGACCGAGACGCCGCCGATCCAGTTGGAGAGATAGTGATATTGCGCGGCGGCGACCGCCGGCGGCAGGTGGCTGAGGCCGAGTTTCTCCAGGCCCCGCAGAAACCGTTCCTGCTGCTGACGGCGAAAGACCCGGAATACGAATTCCGCGGCCTCGGTCGTGCCGCGCCGCGTCACAACGGTGAGGATCAGGCCGGTGAAATAGGCGTGATAGAGATCTGCGACGCTGCGCCATCTCAGCCATTTCGCCTCGCCCGCGTCGTTCGTCACTTCGGTCATCGCCATCCCCAAATCCTTGTTTCCTCTGGTCTATGCCGCGTTTGTCAGTTCACGCTAATTTCAATGCAGAAGCCGCGAACATCAGCCGGTTTTCTCTATTGTACCGCGATAGGCGAGGAGCAGACATGCGCGAGGAAATTCTGCTGGCGATATGCGTCGGAGCGCTGGTGCTTCCGCTTGCCGCCTGCAACGAGCAGGATACTGATATTGCCGAACAAACATATGGGCCGTCGCCCGCGCTGCCCCCGCCGCAACATTCACTGATCCCGACGATCAATGCCGCCACCGCGACCGGTTGGCCTGCCGGCGGCAAGCCTGCCGCCGCCAATGGATTGGCCGTCAATGCCTTTGCCACCGGGCTCGACCACCCGCGCACGGTCTATGTCTTGCCGAATGGCGACGTGCTGGTAGCCGAAACCAACGCACCACCGAAGCCCGATGATAGCAGGAGCATCAGGGGCTGGATCGCGAAAATGGTGATGAGCCGCGCCGGCGCCGGCGTGCCGAGCGCGAACCGCATCACGCTGCTGCGCGACGCCGATGGCGACGGCGTCGCCGAGACCAAAACCGTGTTTCTCGAAGGGCTGAATTCGCCGTTTGGGATGGCGCTGGTCGGCGAGGACTTCTATGTCGCCAACACCGATGCGATCGTGAAATTTCCCTACCATGAAGGCGAAACCAAAATCACCACGCCCGGCGTCAAGCTCACAGACCTGCCCGCCGGCTCCATCAATCACCACTGGACCAAGGACCTCGCCGCCAGTCCCGATGGCTCAAAACTTTATGCAACCGTCGGCTCCAACAGCAATGTCGGCGAAAACGGCATCGAGGCCGAGACCAATCGCGCCGGGGTGCTCGAAGTCGATCGCACGAGCGGCAAGTGGCGCGTATTCGCATCCGGCCTGCGCAATCCGAACGGGCCCTCGTGGCAGCCGCAGAGCGGCGCGCTGTGGGTTGCCGTCAATGAGCGCGACGAACTCGGCAACGATCTCGTGCCTGATTACATGACCTCGGTGAAGGACGGCGGCTTCTATGGCTGGCCCTATAGCCATTTCGGCCAGCATGTCGACGACCGCGTCAGCCCGCAGCGGCCCGATCTGGTGGCGAAAGCCATTGCACCGGATTACGCGCTGGGCGGACATACCGCTTCGCTGTGACATTCAACACCGGCAATCTGTTTCCGCCCGAGATGGTCAATGGCGCCTTCGTCGGCCAGCACGGCTCGTGGAATCGCAAACCCCGCGCCGGCTACAAGGTGATCTTCGTGCCGTTTGCCAACGGAAAACCCTCAGGGATGCCGCAGGACGTGCTGACCGGATTCCTCAACGACAGCGGCGAAGCGCAAGGGAGACCGGTTGGGGTGCGGATCGACAAGCAGGGCGCACTGCTGGTAGCCGACGATGTCGGCAACGCGGTGTGGCGCGTGACGCCGGCGGCGAAGTCGGCGGCACGATGACCAAAACCGTCATTGCGAGCCAACGGGTCGCGCCAATGCGCGCCCGATGACAGGCTCAGCGAAGCAATCCATAGCGCCGTCCGAAGACTGGATTGCTTCGTCGCTGACGCTCCTCGCAATGGCGGTCAAGCCCGGAAATGCTTGCTCAGCTTCAGGCCCTGCGCCTGGTAGTTCGAGCCGATGCGCTGGCCGTAGAGGGCATCGGGGCGTGCCAGCATTTTCTCGTACACCAGGCGGCCGACGATCTGGCCGTGCTCGAGGATGAACGGCACTTCGCGCGAACGCACTTCCAGCACCGCGCGCGAGCCTTGCCCGCCGGCGCCGGCATACCCAAAACCGGGATCGAAGAAGCCGGCGTAATGGACGCGAAATTCCCCGACCAAGGGATCGAACGGCACCATCTCCGCGGCGTAATCCGGCGGCACCTGCACGGCTTCCTTCGAGGCGAGAATATAGAACTCGCCGGGATCGAGAATGAGGCTGCCATCGGGCCGCGCTGATATCGCCTCCCAGAATTCATCGATCGCGTAGCCGCCGCGGCGGTCGATATCGACCACGCCGGTGTGACGCTTGGCGCGGTAGCCGACGAAACCACTCGCGCTGTCGCCTGAAAGATCGACGCTCAGCGCCACGCCGTTGACGAGATCGGCGTCGTCGCAATCGACCAGCCGCTCCAGAACATGCAGCGCGTCGAGTTCATCGGCGTTCAGGATGGCATCGCCAATGCGAAAGCGCACCTGGCTGAGCCGCGATCCCTCGCGCAGCAGCACCGGAAATGTTTTCGGGCTGATCTCGGCATAGAGCGGGCCGTGATAGCCGGCGCCGATCATGTCGAACCGCCGCGTGCCGTCGGCGATCACGCGGGTGAACACATCCAGCCGCCCGGTCGAGCTCTTCGGGTTGGCGGCGGCGACGATTTCCGGCGGCAGCGCGAGACTCTCCAGCAGCGGCACGATGTAGACGCAGTTGGTCTCCAGCACCGCGCCATCGGTCAGGTTGATTTCGTGCAGCTTCAATTCGTCGATGCGCTCCGCCACGGTCGCGCCCGGCCCCGGCAAAAAGCTTGCGCGCACCCGATAGGCGACGTCGCCGAGGCGCAAATCGAGGCTCGCCGGCTGGATCTGGCTTTCGACAAACGGATAGGCCGGCAGGATCAGGCCGGCATCCGCCATCGCCGCGATCATGCGATCGGGCAGAATGCCATTGGCGTCGGGTTGAAGCGTGAACGTCACGATAGGGTCCCCAGGATGACTCTGCCATCCAGACGCTGAAAATGTGGGCTTTTACCGGTTATCCGATGGCCGCCTTGACGGAAAGGGCGCGAGAGAATATGAGCATGACTTATCCCGTGGTGATTTGAGCCGGCCGGCTTGCAGCCACGTAAAATAAGTCGCTAAACAGGCCGGGGACACGTGTGATCCCGGCCTGTGGAATTTTCCAGGCCGGTTTTTTGTGACCATTTTCAAGGATGGTCACGATGGAGGTCACATGCCCAAGGCTACCGCACCCGCGTCATCAACCGCCCGTTACCGTCCCGAAACCCGGCTGGTCCATTCCGGCACGTTGCGCTCGCAATTCGGCGAGACGTCCGAGGCGCTGTTCCTGACGCAGGGCTTTGTCTACGACACCGCCGAGCAATGCGAGGCGCGGTTCAAGGGCGAGGATCCCGGCTTTCTCTATTCGCGCTTTTCCAATCCCAACGTCTCGATGTTCGAGCGCCGCATGATCGAACTCGAGGGCGCGCAAGCGGCGCGCGCCACCGCCACCGGCATGGCGGCGGTGACGACGGCCGTGCTGGCGCCGCTGAAAGCCGGCGATCACGTGGTTGCCGCCAAGGCGATGTTCGGATCGTGCCGCTACGTGGTGGAAGATCTGCTGCCGCGCTACGGCATCGCGTCCACGCTGGTCGACGGCCTCGATCTCGATCAGTGGAAGAAGGCGATGCGCCCGAACACCAAAAGCTGTTTCCTGGAGAGCCCGACCAATCCGACGCTCGACGTGCTCGACATCGGCGCGATCGCCGAGATCGCTCATCAAGGTGGCGCGCGGCTGATCGTCGATAACGTGTTCGCAACGCCGATCTGGCAGAGCCCGCTTGAATTGGGTGCCGATGTCGTGGTGTATTCCGCGACCAAGCATATCGACGGCCAGGGCCGTTGCCTCGGCGGCATCATTCTCTCCTCGGAAGCGTTCATTGCCGAGCACATCCACACGTTCATGCGCCAGACCGGTCCGTCGATGTCGCCGTTCAATGCCTGGGTGCTGCTGAAGGGGCTGGAGACGCTGGCCGTTCGGGTCCGCGCCCAAACCGAAACCGCGGCCGCCGTGGCGGAAGCGCTGGCGCAGCATCCCAAAATCTCGCGGCTGGTTTATCCCGGCCGCGCCGATCATCCGCAGGCCGCGTTGGTGAAGAAGCAGATGCGCGCCGGATCGACCCTTGTGGGCTTCGAGGTCAAAGGCGGCAAGGCGGCGGCGTTCCGCACTCTCAACGCGCTGAAGCTGGCGCGGATTTCAAACAATCTCGGCGACGCCAAGAGCCTAGTCACCCACCCCTCGACCACCACGCATCAGCGGCTGACGCTGGAGGCGAGAGCCGAACTCGGGATCAGCGAAGGTTTTGTCAGATTCTCGGCCGGGCTCGAGCATCCCGATGATCTGATCGAGGATTTGCAGGCAGCGCTGGAGACGGCGTGAGGAAAGTTGGCGAATAGTTAATAGCGAATGGCACTATTCGCTATTCGCTACTCCCTATTCGCCCGATTCACATCGGCCGGTAGGTCTGCACGTTGGACGGCACGTTGACGCCGAGCTTGATCTGGCCGACCGACTTGATGATGTCGTCGCCAAGCAGCTGCGCGAAGCAGGCGTAGCCCCAGTCGGTCATGTGCAGGCCGTCGGCGATGACGAAATTGTCGATCGGGATCGCCTGCTTCTCATGCCATTCCCGCATCACCTCGAAGCGCGGAAAAAACCCGACATGGCGGAGTTCGGCGACCTTGCCGAGCAGGTTGACCATCTGGTTCGCGCTTTCCGCGCGCTCGTTGACCTTCGGGGAATATTGCGGATCGACCAGCACCAGGTCGGCGCCCGCGGCCTGAATGCGCTTGACGCCCTCCTCTACCAGCTTCGCGGTCTCGGCGGGATCGAGGTTGCGCAGCACGGCGTTGGTGCCGACCTGCCAGATCACCAGATCCGGCTTCATATCGAGCACCGCTGTCTGCAGCCGCTTCATCATTTCGGGCGCATCTTCGCCGCCTTGGCCGCGATTGACGATGGTAATGTCGGCGCTCGGATATTGCCGGTGCAACCGCGCCGCCAGTCGGTTGGGATAGGTGAATTCGGGTGACGTCGAGCCGAAACCGGACGTGGAAGACGATCCGAATGCGACGATCACCACCGGCTCGCCCGAGGCGAGCTTGCTCGCCACATGCGGCAGCGATCCCATCGATTTGGCGCCGCCCTTCGGCGGCAGGCACGGAACGCGGCTGAAAATGTCGCTGGCCGATTTCGCCACCTCCTTCACCTTGTCGATCGCCTTGGCGGCGAGGCTCTTCTGCTGCGGCGGATTGGCCTGGTCGACAGCTGCAACATTACTGGTGCCCGTCGCGCCGGTGGTCTGCGACGCGGGTGGCTTGGCGCTATCGGCGGGTTTGACGCTGTCAGTCGTCTGTTGGGGGTCCTGGGCCGCCTGCGCGGCCTGGGCGCGCGCGGGCAGGATCGACGCCGACGTCAGCAGCACAAGTGCCGCGACCGCGACCGCAGCCAGCGCTGCGGTTCGGTAAAAAGGGCGGTGAAAACTCATTAATGCTAGATCCTCAGTTCTGCTGCGCCGGGTCGAGGTGAGCCGCTTCGATCACGAATTTCGACAGCGCCCGGCCGAGGCAATCATGGACGCGCTTTGCCAGCTCGATGCCGTGCGATGCGCTGAACAGGTCGAAGTCCCCCGAGTCGTTCCAGTTTCGCATGATGGCGAACCGGTCGAACAGCGGAACGTCGTGCTGCCGCGCAACCACGCGCATATTATCTAGGTAGGGCGACGCAGAAATCATCGTTTCGGTGCGCGGGCTGTATTGCAGATTCATTAAAACCACGTCGGCTCCCGTATTTTGCAGCGCAGCAACCCCTTCGTCGACTGCGCTGCGAAAATCATCGGGATCGATGGATCGCATAGCATCGACGGTGCCGGTCTGCCAGATAACCAAAGTAGGTCTTTTACCTTCCATTAGCTTAACGAACCCGCTGGCTGCCTCCTCGGCGGTTTTCTTCACCTGTAGTTCTACGGATACGTTCACCGCGATCGAGGGCAGCTTCTCCCTCAGCGCCGCCTGCAGCCGGCCGGGATAGGCGCTTCCATCCGATGTATTGATGGTCGACGACCGGCTGCCCACCACCAGAATATCCAGCGGATGGCCGCTTTTCACGGCGTCCGCGACCTTGGGAAGCGCGCTCTCGCTTGTGAGGAGAGAAGCGGGAACCTCGCAACTCTGGGGAGCATCCTCGGCGCGCGCGGGCGCCGCGGCCAGAAGACCGGCCAGCAATATCAGGCCCAAGATGACCCCCGAGCGGGACTTCATCAGCCTCCTCCCGCCATATCAGCGTTGCCAGCGGTGCTTTTATTCCGCGATGCACTCTTGTCGGCGGAATGCTTGTACCACGAAATTACCCAGGCCATGGCGGACATGATGAGGATTCCGGAAATACTGATAACGAAATGCATCCCGGCGCCGCCGGATATCTCGGCCAGCAGGAAATGCCCCGCGAACGCCAGGAACACGCCGAGGCAGAAAATCTCCAGCGAATGCTGCCCGCACAGGATCAGCGGCCGCAGCCAGGGCGACTTCAATCCGGGCCAGTCCTTCGGCAGGAAGCGCACGGTAATGGCGGCCAGCGCCAGAAAATGTGCGAACCTAAGGACGTCGAGATCGGTCTTGTTGATGGGATACATCCATTGCCCAACGCGGCGCGGCATCAGATGACCCAATTGCGGGAAATACCAGGTCATCGTGACGCAGAACGCCGCGAACAGATAGGCGAAACAAATCCACAGCGTGATCGGCGACGAGAGAATCCGCGACATCCGCCTGGCGCCGCCCTGCGCGCACCATGCGCCGAATACGAAGAGCAATTGCCAGGCGAACGGATTGAAGGCCCAGAAGCCGTTCGGATACGCGCTCAGATACCAGTCGTAATGCCAGGTCAGCGCATAGAGTACGACCGACAGCGCCAGCGTGACGTCGGCTCTCCACTTCATCAGCCACAGGATCACGGGGAGAAAAAGCATCAGCACGATATAGAGCGGCAGCACGTCCATGTTCACGGGGCGAAATCTCAACAGCAGTGCCTGAACGATGGTGACATCCGGCTGCTTGAGAAAATCCATGATCCCCATTTCTTCCGAATACAGCGGATTCTCGAAACTGGTGGCGACGTAGGAAATCTCCGCGAGAAAGATCGTGAACAGAAACACATGCGCGACATAAATCTGCCAGACCCGGCGCAGGATGCGCGCGCTCGCGACCACGAATCCGGACGCAATCATCGCACGGCCGTAGACGAACGCCGCCGTGTAGCCCGAGATGAAAATGAAAATTTCGGTGGCGTCGCTAAATCCGTAATTGCGGATTGTGAACCAGGTCAGGAGATTGGGCGGCAAATGATCGATGAAGATCAGCCACAGCGCCAGCCCGCGAAACAGATCAAGCCGCAGTTCGCGCTCGCCGCCCGCGGGAAGCGTAATAGCGGGCACTGATACGACCGGCGCGATCGCATCCGCTTCGTCCACAAGCGGCGGTCCGGCAATTCGATCGGCAATGGACGTCATCTGGCACCGTCTCGAGCAGGTCAGCTTTACGCGAAAGGATAGTACCGGCCCGCAAGTTGCAAGCAAGATACGTCGCCGGGGCGCTTTAAGTCGGAACTATGTTGAAACGACGATTGCAATTTGGGCGTCATGGATGCCGTCCAGACCGGCCCGGCGATTGGTTCCGTCCGGACTTTTCGATATGATGCCGTGAGAATTCCGGAAGATCGCCCACATGTACCGCACCGTTACCCGCCAGATCGAAGTCACCGTGGAGCCGAACTTCCTGCCGGAACGCTCGTCGGTCGAAAATAGTCAATATTTCTGGTCCTACACCATCGTCATCACCAATACCGGCAAGGAGACGGTGCAACTGCGGACGCGGCATTGGATCATTACCGACGCCTCGGGCCGCAAGCAGGAAGTCCGCGGCGAAGGGGTGGTCGGCGAGCAGCCGGTGCTCGCGCCGGGTGAGCGCTTCGAATATACCAGCGGCGTGCCGCTTCCGACCGCGTCGGGCTTCATGACCGGCCGCTACCAAATGGTGAGCGAGAGCGGCGAGCGGTTCGAGATCGACGTGCCGACCTTCTCGCTCGACAGTCCCGACAGCAAACGGACGTTGAATTGACGCCGAGGGTGAGCAAATGTCTCTCCACTCGTCATGGCCGGGCATAGCCGTCCGAAGGACGGCGTCGCTTCCGCTCGCCTATGCCCTGCCATCCACGTCTTGCCTGTACAGGAAAGAAAGTAAGACGTGGATCACCGGGACAAGCCCGGTGAAGACGACGTCCCTCTACTCCACGCCGGCTTCCTGCGGGGTGAATTGATAGACCGATGAGCAGAACTCGCAGGTCACGACCACCTTGCCGTCCTTCACCATGTCGGCGCGGTCGTTCAGCGCGAAGCTCGCGAGCATCGCCGCGACAGCCTCGCGCGAGCACGAACATTGCGCGCGCAAGGGCAGCGGGTGAAACACCCGGACGCCGCGCTCGTGGAACAGCCGGTACAACAGCCGCTCGCCCGAAAGATCGGGGTCGATCAGTTCGACATCTTCGACGGTCGAGATCAACGACTGGCCTTCGATCCAGGCGTCGTCTTCCGCCACTGTATGGGTGACGCTGCCCTCCGGCGCATCGCCCGGATGCAAATCAGCCTGCCGCGCCCGCTCCGGCGCCTTGGGG
>Ga0209648_10003599_pt1 | contig 13052 bp, 10 predicted proteins | sample GraSoi2013_115cm_FD_185830 | JGI IMG/M metagenome (GOLD analysis project Ga0209648, IMG submission 185830) | Grasslands soil microbial communities from the Angelo Coastal Reserve, California, USA - Sample 9_17_2013_115cm (SPAdes) (version 2) | ecosystem: Environmental > Terrestrial > Soil >...
AGGGCACCGTGCCGCTGGTGGGAGCGTCGATGCGCAGCCGGCCGCTGATGGACCTGGGGCAATCGGCGGCATTGCTGCAGTTCGGGCTCGTCGCGCTCGCCTTCGCCATTTTCATGCACGCCCACATCGTGTCGGATTTCTCGGTGCGGAACGTGTTCGAGAACTCCAACACTGCAAAGCCGATGCTCTACAAGGTGACCGGGGTCTGGGGCAGCCACGAAGGCTCGATGATGCTCTGGGTCCTGATGCTGACCTTGTTCGGCGGGCTCGTCGCCGCTCTTGGGCGTTCATTGCCGGCCACCCTGCGGGCGCGCACCTTGGCGATTCAGGGTTTGCTCGGTTTCGGCACCTTGGCCTTCATCATCGGGACATCGAACCCGTTCGATCGGCTGTTCCCTGTCCCGGTCGACGGGCGCGACCTGAACCCGCTCTTACAGGACCCGGGCCTCGCCTTTCACCCGCCGTTTCTCTATTTCGGCTATGTCGGGTTCTCGATCACCTATTCTTTCGCGATCGCCGCGCTGATCGAAGGGCGGGTCGGCGCCGCCTGGGCGCGCTGGGTGCGGCCCTGGGCGCTGACCGCCTGGTGCGGGCTGACGATCGGCATCGCAATGGGCAGCTGGTGGGCTTATTACGTACTCGGTTGGGGCGGCTGGTGGTATTGGGACCCGGTCGAGAACGCCTCCTTCATGCCGTGGCTGCTGGGAACCGCGCTTCTGCATTCCGCGGCTGTCGTCGAAAAGCGCGAGACGCTGCAGCGCTGGACCGTCCTGCTGGCCATCCTGACCTTCGGCATGAGCCTGATCGGGACCTTCCTCGTGCGCTCCGGCGTCCTGACCTCGGTCCACTCCTTCGCAGTCGACCCGACGCGCGGAGTCTTCATTCTGGTCCTCATCGCGCTGGTGATCGGCGGCGGTTTGCTGCTTTACGCGCTGCGTGCCCCCGGTCTCGAAACCGGCAACCCGTTTGCTCCGGTAAGCCGCGAAGGCGCCCTCGTCCTGAACAATCTCATGCTCTGCGCCGGCATGGCGACGGTTTTTCTCGGCACCTTCTACCCGCTGTTCGCCGAGGTGTGGAGCGGCGTCAAGCTGTCGGTCGGCCCGCAATTCTTCGACGCGACCTTCGTGCCGATCCTGGCACCCGCCATCATCGCGATGGTGATCGCACCGGTACTGGCTTGGCGCCGCGGCAATCTTCGCGCCGCGTTGCGCCGCCTAGCTCCGGCCATTGTCGGCGCGCTGCTCGCCCCGGTCATCGTCTTCGCCTTCGACCGCACCGCACCACCGGCGGCATTGGCGGGCACCGCGCTCGCAGCCTGGGCGATGCTCGGCGTCTTGACCGATCTGGCCGATAGGAGCGGCGTAGCGAAGCTGCCGGCCCTGACATCCTGGCGGCGGCTGCGCCACTTGCCGCGCGGAACCTGGGGCTACGCGATTGCTCATTTCGGGGTCGGCGTCTTGATCGCCGGCATCACCGTGTCGACCGCATGGCGCAGCGAGCGGATCGAGACATTGCATCCCGGAGAAACCGTCGAGATCGCCGGTCGCAGCCTGCGCCTGGTCGGGGTAACCGAAGAAGATGTCGCCAATTACCACGCACAGCGCGCACAAATCGTCGTGGAGCGCCCCGGCAGCGCACCGATGACCCTCTACCCCGAGCGTCGCTGGTATCCGGTGGCGCGCAGCCAGACCACAAATACGGCGATCGCCACGAACGGATTGGGTGACCTATATCTCGCGCTCGGCGATCCGGATGGCCAAGGCGGCTGGGTACTTCGCGCTTACTACAACCCGCTCGTGCCGTGGATCTGGTTTGGCGCGATCCTCGCCGCCCTGGGCGGGCTGGTCTCGCTGAGCGACCGCCGGTTGCGCTTGCGCCTACCGGCGGCGACGACCTCTATCGCCGTCACTTCGGCGGGATCGGCAGACAGTTGATGATGCGCCGGCTGGTCTTTGCGGCGGCGATCGCGGCGGCTCTCGGCGGACCTGCGGCCTATGCCGTCGAACCCGCGGAGCGGCTCGCAGATCCCGCGCTCGAGGCGCGCGCCCGGGCGCTGAGCCAGGAGCTGCGCTGCCTTGTCTGTCAGAACCAGTCGATCGATGAGTCGAACGCCGATCTCGCCCACGATCTGCGCGTATTGCTGCGGCAACGCCTGGCGGCCGGCGATACCGATAGGCAAGTGCTCGATTATGTCGTCGCGCGCTACGGGGTCTTCGTGCTGCTCGACCCACCTTTCGCGCCCTCTACATACCTCCTGTGGCTAACGCCGCCTGTGCTGGTGCTGGGCGTCGGAATATTTCTGGTGCTCCGGGCGCGGCGACACCGCCCCGACCCCAAACTCCCGGCTTTGAGCGAGGAAGAGCGCACACGCGCGGCGCTGTTGCTCGGCGAACGTGGATGATCTGGTTCTGGATCATTGCGGGATTGCTGGTCCTGGTGGCGCTGATTGCGCTGCTCAAGCCTCTGCTGTGGGCAGCCCCGGAGAACGCGGATCAGGGTGAATCCGTCGTTGCGATGTTTCGCCGGCAACTCATGAATCTCGATGGCGAGATTGCGCAAGGTAGGCTCGCCGCGGACGAGGCCGCGGCGATGCGCGCCGAAATCACCCAGCGTATGCTCTTGGCGGCCGATCAGGAAACCCAAAACAAGGGGCCGGCCGTCTTGGGGTCGGCCGCGGCCTCGTGGCGCATCGGTGCCGCTATCGGTATAGCGGCCCTGCTGCCGGCGGCGGCGCTCGTCATCTACTCGGCGGTCGGCGCTCCAGCGGCGATCGAACGGGACGGGAGTGCCGCGGCAGCCCCTGCGACCGACGACCGGGCCAAAAAACTCGCCGCCGCAGCCGAACAGCTCAAGGCGCGGCTTCAGCAGGAGCCGGGGCATGTCGAAGGCTGGGTCCTGCTTGCTCGCACCTTCGCCTCTCTCGAGCGCTACCCCGAAGCGCGCACGGCTTACAACCAGGCGATCGCCTTGGCGCCGAACGTGCCGCAGTTGCATGCGGAATTCGGGGAATTGCTCGTGCTGGGGGCGGAGGGCAATGTCACGGCGGAGGCGGAGGCCGAGTTTGCCAAGGCCAGCGATGACCCGCGCGCCCGCTTCTATGGCGCAGAAGCCGCGCTGCAGCGCGGCGACCGCGAGGCGGCCAAAGCTGCGCTGCGGGCACTGCTGGCCGAGGCGCCTGCCCAGGCGCCGTGGCGCAAGGTCGTGCAAGACCGCCTTGCCGAGATTGCCCCAGGGGAGATTGCCCCGGGTGAGCAGCCGCCCGCTGCGAAGGCCTCCGGGCCGACGGCTCAGGACGTGGCCGCGGCTCAATCGATGTCGCCGGAGGAGCGGCAGGCAATGATACGCTCCATGGTCGACCGCCTCGCCGCGCGGCTCGAGCAGAACCCGAACGACAAGGACGGGTGGACCCGCCTCGCCCACGCCTATGATGTGCTGGGCGAAACTGAGAAGGCCGAAGCAGCGCGCACCCGCGCCGCACAAGTTCCCGAGACCGGGAAGTAGCCTCGACCCTGTCTGTACAACTGCGAGTAAATCTGCCGGATTGCGCGAGCCACGATCGGACCGGTTGAACTTCGGCGCTAGTCAGCCATGAACCAAAAGGCGAAGAAAAATGCCACTCGCGCCGGATTTGAGCCTCGTGACTGGAGCGACCGGGTTCGTCGGATCGGCTGTGGCGCGCGCCCTGCTGGCGCGGGGCCATCGGGTGCGCGTGCTAGCTCGGCCAAATAGTGATCGGCGCAACCTTGGAGGTCTCGCGGTGGAAATCGCCGAGGGGGCGATGGAGGATCCTCGCTCGTTGACGCGCGCGGTCGCCGGGTGCCGATACGTGTACCACGTCGCGGCCGATTACCGGATCTGGGTGCCCGATCCCGCGCCAATGTTTCGTGCCAATGTCGACGGCACTCGGGATCTGCTGACGGCGGCCCTAGAAGCCGGCGCCGAACGGGTCGTCTATACGAGCAGCGTCGCGACGCTGGGCCTGGTGGCTGGCGGTTCGGCCGACGAAGAAACCCCGAGCAGCGTCGACGACATGATCGGGCCCTATAAACGGTCAAAAGTCGCGGCCGAAGAGGTGGCACGAGGGCTTGCTCGGGAGCGCGGGTTGCCGGTCGTGATCGTTAACCCTTCCACCCCGGTCGGGCCCCGCGACATCAAGCCGACGCCAACCGGCCGGCTGATCGTCGAGGCGGCGCGCGGACAGATGCCCGCTTTTGTCGACACCGGCCTCAACATCGTCCATGTCGATGACATCGCCGAAGGCCATCTCGCCGCGGCCGAGAAGGGACGGATCGGTGAGCGATATATTCTCGGGGGCGAGAACATGACGCTGGCTGAGATCCTCGCCGAGGTCGCGCAGGCGATCGGCCGTCGCCCACCCTGGCTCCGGGTCCCGCACAGTGTGCTGTTTCCTGTCGCCGTCGGGGCGGAGCTGGCGGCCCGCATTACCGGGCGTGACCCCTTCGTCACGCTCGACGGGGTTCGGATGTCGCGAAAAAAGATGTATTTCAGCTCGGAAAAGGCGTCGCGCGAGCTCGGCTACACACCGCGACCGGCGCGTCAGGCCATTGCCGATGCCGTCGGCTGGTTCGAAGCCAACGGATATCTGGAATGACGGTGTCGGAGGAGTTCCCGTCGCACCGCGCCGAGAGCGTCGAAACGCCCTCGGGCAAGTGGCGCGGCAGCGAAAATTTTCCGGTCGGATCGTTTTTGATTCGGCGCGGCTTGCGGGCGCATGTGCACGCGTTCTACCGCTTTGCCCGAAACGCCGACGATATCGCCGACAACCCGGCATTGACGGCCGATGACAAGATCGCGCGGCTCGATCGCATGGCTGCGATCCTCGACGGAGCCCCAGACGCGGATTCTCCCGCCGCCGCCGCGATGCGGGAAAGCCTCCTCGAGACAGGCATTACTGCTCAGCACTGCCATGACGTGCTGCACGCGTTCCGGCTCGACGCGGTCAAACTGCGCTATCGCGACTGGAACGATCTGATGGGATATTGTCGCTACTCGGCCTCCCCGGTCGGGCGGCAGCTGCTCGACCTGCACGGCGAAAGCCGCACAACCTGGCCGGCTTCCGACGCCCTTTGCTCGGCGCTGCAGGTGCTCAATCACCTGCAAGATTGCGCCGACGATTATCGTCGGCTCGATCGAGTTTACCTGCCGCTCGAAGACCTCGCGGCGGAAGGAGCCGAGGTCGAGGCGCTGGCGGCCGGTGTGGCCAGCCCGGAACTGCGCGGCGTACTCGACCGGCTGCTGAACCGCACCGCTGAGTTGGTCGACCAGGCCGGCGGTTTGCCGCCGCTCGTCGCATCCCGGGGATTGCGGTTGGAATCCGCCGTTATCGTCGCGCTGGCGGGGCGGCTGTTGCGCCGGCTGCGCCATGGCGATCCCGTTGCGGCCCGTGTCGCGCCGAGTAAATCCGATTTTCTCGCCGCCTTTGCGGTCGGCATTTCGAGAGGTCTACGGGGGTGAGCGACGCCGTGCTCCATGCCGCTGCCGACCAGCTGGGCGAAGACGCGCTGCGCGAGACTATCCGGCACCGGGTCGAGGCTGCCGGGACCTCGTTTTACTGGGCGATGCGATTGCTGCCGCGGGATCGCCGCGACGGCATGTACGCGATCTATGCGTTCTGCCGTGAGGTCGACGACATCGCCGATGGCGAGAGGCCGGTCGAACACAAGCTCGCGGCTCTGGCCGGGTGGCGTGAAGAGATCGATGCGCTCTACGACGGGCGTCCCCGCCATCTCTTGGCTCGTGCATTGTCGGGGCCGGTACGGAGCTATGAGCTTCGCAGAGAAGACTTTTTAGCGGTCCTCGCCGGCATGGAGATGGACGCTCGCGGAGACATCAGAGCCCCCGATTTGGCAACCCTGGACCTCTACTGCGCGCGCGTCGCGAGCGCGGTCGGCCATCTCTCGGTCCATATATTCGGCGATTCCAGCGCCGCCGCCCACGCCGTCGCAGAATCTCTCGGCCGGGCGCTGCAGCTGACCAACATCCTGCGCGACCTCGCAGAGGACGCCGCTCGGCAGCGTTTATATCTGCCTCGCGAAATCCTCGAACGGCACGGAATTCGAGTTCCCGAGCCCGCGGCCGTGCTGCGGCATCCGGCATTACCGGCAGTATGCCGCGATTTCGCCACCATCGCCGAAAGCCACTTCCGGGAAGCCGCGCGGGCGATGGAGCAATGCTCGCGCCGCGCCATGCGCCCAGCCGCAGTAATGGCGGCGCTCTACCGCGCGACGCTCTCGGCTCTGCAGCGCGCGGGATGGCGCAATCCCACGGAGCGCGTCAGTGTCTCGACCTCCCTCAAGGTCTGGCTGGTGTTGCGCCACGGCTTGCTGTGAGGGCAGCAACGAGCACGGGTTGCGTGCATGTTGTCGGTGCGGGCCTTGCCGGGCTCGCGGCGGCGATCGCACTCGCCGATACCGGCCGCTGTGTAATTCTCTACGAAGCTGCCCCGCACGCCGGCGGCCGCTGCCGCTCCTATTTTGATGCTGAGCTCGGGTGCCGGATCGACAATGGCAACCATCTCCTTTTGGCCGGCAATCAGGCGGCGCTCGAGTATCTAGACCGGATCGGCGCCTGCGGTTCTCTTGAAGGGCCCCCCCAGGCTGTCTTCCCATTCGTCGACGCGGTGACCGAGGAGCGCTGGACCGTGCAGCCGAATAACGGCGCTCTGCCCTGGTGGATTTTGTCCGCGAAAAGGCGGGTTCCGCACACGCGAGCGCGTGACTATCTCCCCGCGTTGGCGCTGCGGCGGGCGGACCCATCGGCCACAGTCGCCGCAGTGCTCGATCCCCGGCAGAGGTTGTTTCGCCGACTATGGGAGCCGCTCGCCGTCGCCGCCTTGAATACCGGCGCCGAGCAGGGATCTGCCACACTCTTCTGGCGCATGCTGGCCGAGACGCTCGGGCGAGGGGGCGCGGCTTGCCGTCCGCTGCTGCCTCGCGTCGGTCTGTCGGAGAGCTTCGTCGAGCCGGCGCTCGCCCGCTTACACGCTATGGGTGCGGAAATTCGCTTCGGCACACGTCTGCGGGCGCTGATCTTCGGGCCCGACTCTGTTTCGGATCTCGTCTTCGAAGCTGCTTCGATCGCGCTCGACCGCGCGGACCTCGTGATCCTTGCCGTACCCGCCGCGATCGCCGCCCGCCTTGTTCCGGGGCTCATCGTGCCCGATCGGCACTCGCCGATCGTCAACGCACATTTCCGCTGCGCTCCGCCGGCCGGCGCGCCGTTTTTTGTGGCGGTGATCGGCGGCGCCGCGGAATGGATCTTTCGAAAGCGCGGAGTGTTATCGGTGACGGTCAGCGCTGCTGACCGATTCGTCGAGCGCGCCGCAGCGGAGCTGAGTGATCTCTTCTGGCGCGATGTCGCAGTCGCCTATGACCTTCCGTCGCGTCCTGTTCCTCCGGCGCGGATCGTCAAGGAGCGCCGGGCCACTTTTCTGGCGAGCCCCGAGCAGCTGCAGCGCCGTCCGCAACAAACGACGGCGTGGAGAAACCTTCTACTTGCCGGCGATTATGTCGATACGGGCTTGCCTGCGACGATCGAAGGCGCTATTCGCTCCGGCTTTGCTGCGGCCGGCCTCGCAACCAATTGCCGGCTTCAGGCGTTCTCCCAGCTCCCGCGAGTGGCCGAGGTCGGCTCGCATTAACCCCGGAAATTCTACAAGAACGACACCGCGCTCCTCCATGAATGAAATAAGCACGAGAGAAGTGGCGATGCTGCGCCGTCGCGTCGACGCGACGCGCCTCGACGAGGCGATCACGCGAGCCAGCGAATCGCTAGTTGCCTTGCAACACCCGGACGGACATTGGGTCTTCGAGCTGGAGGCCGACGTGACGATCCCGTCGGAGTTCATCCTGCTCCAGCACTATTTCGGCCGCATCGAGCCGGAACTGCAGGCGCGGATTGCTAAGTATATTCGCGCAACCCAGGGCGCTGACGGCGGCTGGCCGCTATTCCACGGGGGCGCTCTCGATCTCAGCGCCTCGGTCAAGGCCTATTTCGCGCTGAAGGCGGCCGGCGATCCGGTCGATGCGCCGCATATGGAACGGGCCCGGGCGGCAATCCTGGCCGGTGGCGGTGCCCGGCGCTGCAACGTATTTACCCGCATCCTGCTTGCATTATTCGGCGAGGTTCCGTGGCGGGCAGTCCCGGTGATGCCGGTCGAGATCATGCTGCTTCCGAGTTGGTCCCCCTTTCACATCGCCAAGGTGTCCTACTGGTCCCGCACGGTTCTCGTGCCGCTGCTCGTCCTCATGGCACTGCGGCCCCGCGCCCGCAACCCGCTCGGTATTACCGTCGGCGAGCTTTTTCTGGAGCCGCCGGAGACCGTGCGGGATTGGATCGGCGGTCCGACTTCCTCGCCGCTCTCCGTAGCGTTCGGCATGCTCGACCGGCTGTTGCGGGTCGCCGAGCCGTTCTTCCCGGCCGATGCGCGACGGCGAGCGATCGACAAAGCCGTCGCCTTTGTCACCGAGCGCCTCAATGGCGAAGATGGCCTTGGGGGCATCTTTCCGGCGATGGCCAACGCCGCGATGATGTTCGACTGTTTGGGCTATGGCCCCGATCACCCCGGCTACGCGTCGGCTCTGGTTTCCCTTCGCAAGCTGCTGGTGCTCGATGGCGAGCGCAGCTACTGCCAACCCTGCTTGTCCCCGGTATGGGACACTGCGCTTGCCTGCCATGCGCTGATGGAGGTCGAAGACATCCGCCTGGAAGCGACGATAAGGCGGGCGCTCGACTGGCTCGAGACAAAACAGGTGCTCGAAGTCGTCGGCGATTGGGCGTCAGCCCGCCCCGGCCTGCGACCGGGCGGGTGGGCATTCCAGTTCGAAAACCCGTACTACCCCGATCTCGACGACACGGCTGCGGTCGCTCTCGCCCTCGACCGCTTCGGCTCGGCGCGTTATCGGGTGGCGATCGACCGGGCTGCCGAATGGGTGATCGGCATGCAAAGCCGGGGCGGCGGATGGGGATCCTTTGACGCCGACAACACCCATTTTTATCTGAACCACATCCCGTTCGCCGATCATGGTGCGCTGCTGGATCCTCCGACGGCGGATGTCAGCGGCCGCTGCCTAAGCTTCCTGACCCAAGCCGGCTACAGCCCCGATCACCCGGCGGTAGCTGCCGCGATAGCCTACCTGCGAGCCGAGCAGGAACCCGACGGCAGCTGGTTCGGCCGGTGGGGGACCAATTATATCTACGGGACCTGGTCGGTTCTCACCGCTTTGAACAGCGCCGGGCTGTCGCCGGGTTCGTCCGAAATGCGGCGTGCCGTCGAGTGGCTCATCGCACGCCAGCACAAGGACGGCGGCTGGGGGGAAGGCGGCGAATCTTACTGGACAGGAGCACCGCACGGCGAAGCGCCCTATAGTACCTCGTCGCAGACCGCCTGGGCGCTGCTTGCTTTGATGGCCGCCGGAGAGGTTGGCAATCCGGCGGTCGCGCGCGGGATTGCATATTTGATCGACAGCCAGGACGAGGATGGCAACTGGGACGAGCCCTGGTACACCGCCGTCGGCTTCCCGCGGGTCTTCTACCTGCGTTATCACGGCTACCGCGCCTTCTTTCCGCTCTGGGCTCTTGCCCGGTTTCGCCGTTTGTCGCGGGGCAATTCGCGGCTGGTTCCGTTCGGTATTTGAGCGGGGTGGGACGCTGATGAGCCGGGCGCGTCCATTTGTCCATAGCCAAATTCTCGGCGGGCGGCTAGGGGTTTCGCCCGATGCGGCGGCGGCTCGACCCGCGATACCGTGACGCTTGCCCCCAGATTTGATCTTGTCAACCATCAGGCGAGGATCGGACGTCAGGCCGGTCCGGGTGCGGTCCGAAGGACCGACGTTTGAGCTGTGGCTATTTGGGAAGGTGCGGATGCACCGATTGTCGACCGTGCTCTGCACCTCGGGCCTCGCTGCGGAAGCGAAGATCGCGCGCGCGGCGGGGTTTCCCGTTGTGATCGGCGCGGGAGACCGGGAACGCACGGCCTCCCTCGTCGAAAGCGCGGTCCGGCAAGCGAATTGCCTGATGAGCTTCGGCATTGCCGGTGCCTTGGCGCCGCATTTGCGCCCGGGTGATGTCGTCATATCCGCGGAGGTGGTGTCCGCCGGCCAGCGCTGGACCACGGCGGAACCCTTCCAAACCCGCGTGGCTGATCTCGCCCGGCAAATCGGCGCCTTCGAAGGCGCGGTGTTCGGCGCCGGAACGATCCTCGCAACCGAGGCAGAAAAAAGCCGCGCTTGGCGCGACACAGGTGCCCTTGCGGTCGATCTCGAAAGCGATGTCGTCGCCCGTATCGCGTCGCAGGCCGGCATCCCCTTTCTCGTCGCCCGGACGATTGCCGATACAGCCTGCCGGGAGCTCCCCCCGGCTGCGCTGATCCCGCTGTCCGAGGCCGGCACCCCGAACCTCGCTCGCGTCCTCGGCTCGATCCTGCGCCGCCCGCGGCAGATCGCGACGCTGATCGGGCTGGCCCGGGAAACCCGGATGGCGTTGTCGGCGCTAGCTGGACCCGCGCACGCTCTCCGCGGGCTGGCCGCGGCCTTCTAGCCGCGCGACCGCCTCCTCGACATGCCGGGAGAAGACGTATTTAGCCGGCCTTTGCCGGTCTAACGGGATTTCCGGCGCCATCTCGCCCTCGGTGCGAAACCCGCGGAGCGCCACCGCCGCCGCTTTCAGCGGGTGCTTCACCGAATCCATGACGGCAGTCGCCTCGTACCCGCTATGCACCATGCAATTGGCGCATTTCTCGTAATTTCCGGTACCGTAGGCGTCCCAGTCGGTCTCCTCCATCAGCTCCTTGAACGTTCTCGCGTAGCCCTCGCCCAGCAGATAGCAGGGGCGCTGCCAGCCGAAATAATTCCGCGTCGGATTGCCCCAGGGGGTACAATGATAGGATTGGTTTCCCGCTAGGAAATCGAGAAACAAGCTCGATTGATTGAATGACCAGCGGCGCCGTGGATCGCGCTTGAAGACCTCGCGGAACAATTCTTTCGTGCGGCGCCGATTGAGGAAATGCTCCTGGTCCGGCGCCCGCTCGTATGCATAGCCGGGTGATACGGTTATGCCATCGATTCCGATCTCCATCACCTCGTCGAAAAACCGAGCGATGCGCTCCGGTTGTGCGGTATCGAACAGTGTGGAATTGATGTTGACCCGAAACCCGCGAGCCTTTGCGAATTTGATCGCCACCACAGCACGATCGTAGACCCCGCCCTGACAAACCGAGCGGTCGTGATCCTCGCGGTCACCGTCGAGATGAACGGTCCAAGCAAAGTAGGGGTTCGGCTGGAACAACTCGATCTTTTTCTCGAGCAATAGCGCGTTCGTGCACAAATAGACGAACTTCTTCTTTGCGATCATCCGCCGGGTGATCTCATCGATCTCACGGTGCAGCAAGGGTTCGCCGCCCGCGATGACCACCATCGGCGCGCCGCATTCATCCGCCGCCGCAACACACTCGTCGACGCTGAGGCGCTGATTGAGAATGGCGTCCGGGTAATCGATCTTACCGCAACCGGCGCAGGCAAGGTTGCAGCGGAACAGCGGCTCGAGCATCAGGACCAGCGGATAGCGCCGGACGCCCTTGAGGTGCTGAGCGACGACATAGGCGCCGACCCGGATGGTTTGGCGCAGCGGAATTGGCACGGTGAAACCTCGTTGCCTGATTTTGAGTGGAAGCCGGCCTCAGCCGGCAACGTCGACGAGTTGCATGGGCATCCGGAAACGGACGTTCTCGGTGACGCCGGGCAGCACCGACAGTTCGACTTGCGTCAGCTCGCGCAGCCGGTTGATCACCTCCTCGACAAGTTCTGCCGGAGCCGACGCTCCGGCGGTAATGCCGACAGCCCCGGCGCTCTTGATCCAGCTCGGGTCGAGTGCAAGAGCGTCTTCGATCAGATAGCTGGGGACCCCGCTTTCCGCCGCGATTTCGCGCAGCCGATTCGAATTCGAGCTGTTCGGCGCGCCGACAACCAGCACAACGTCGACAATTTTTGCGAGTTCCCGCGCCGCTCTCTGGCGATTCTGCGTTGCGTAGCAGATGTCCTTGGTATCGGGGCCGACGATCGTCGGGAAGCGGACCTTCAGCGCTTCGATGACGGCGCGCGTATCATCGACGCTGAGGGTGGTCTGAGTGATAAAGGCGAGTTTGGTTGGGTCAGCGACATCAAGACGCATGACCTCTGCCGGTGTCGAGATCAGATGCACGCGGCCGTTGATTCGCCCCATCGTGCCGACGATCTCCGGGTGCCCGGCGTGTCCGATCAAGACTATCTCGCGACCCTGGTTGGCGTAGCGCTGACCCTCGATATGCACTTTCGAGACCAGCGGGCAGGTCGCGTCGATAACCGGAAGCCCGCGGTCGGTCGCGCGTTCCTCGATCGCGCTGGCAACCCCATGCGCGCTGAAAATCGTGACGGCGCCCTTCGGGATTTCATCGATTTCGTCGACGAAATGCGCGCCCTTGGCGCGCAAGCGCTCGACAACGTGGCGATTGTGCACGATTTCGTGGCGGACATAGATCGGCGGGCCGTATTTTTCGAGCGCGCGCTCGACGATCTCGATTGCGCGTTCGACCCCCGCGCAGAAGCCTCGTGGCTGGGCTAGCACTACCCGCATGAAGTCGCCTCGTTGCTGCACCGCGAGCAGGCCGGACCCGGACTCGGCCCGTACCCGCATAAGCAACTATATGAACGCGCAACGTCCCTGACACAATCCGTAGCGCAATGCACGCGCAATCAGCATACGGGGGAACACGCGCGGCAAGCGATTCGGCTTTCCGCGAAGAACACTCATGCAACTAAATCTTGCCATCGCCATCGTGCTTTTTCCCGCCTGGGTGTACCTGATCGGGTCGGCCGTGGCTGTCATGCGGTTTGCCTGTCGTACCGCCTCCCTAACCCTCCCCCGCTTGCGGAGGAGGGAAGGGTGGGGGCCCGCTCAACCGGCGGTCTCGGTGCTGAAGCCGCTGCACGGCGACGAGCCGGGCCTCCATGACAATCTGCGCTCCTTTGCCGAGCAGGATTATCCGGCGCTGCAAATCG
>Ga0209648_10003600_pt1 | contig 13050 bp, 12 predicted proteins | sample GraSoi2013_115cm_FD_185830 | JGI IMG/M metagenome (GOLD analysis project Ga0209648, IMG submission 185830) | Grasslands soil microbial communities from the Angelo Coastal Reserve, California, USA - Sample 9_17_2013_115cm (SPAdes) (version 2) | ecosystem: Environmental > Terrestrial > Soil >...
CCGCCGCAAACACGGCGATCCCTGAAAACACCCAGAAGACGACCGTGACGAGCGTCATCCGCTCACTCCCCCTTGGGGTCGGAGGGGTCCCACAGCGTCGAGACGGGATGCGTCTGAGCGCACAGCCGCTCCAGATCGTAGACGAAACGGTCGCGCGAGTACTCGGAGTTCTCGTAGTGCACGCCGACGTGGATCGCTTCTTCGGGGCAGACTTCCTGGCAATAGCCGCAGAAGACGCAGCGGAACTCGTCGATCTCGTAAATCAACGGGTAACGGTGCCCTTCCTCGTCCTCGCCCGGCACCAGCTTGATGCAGTTGGCGGGGCAGATCTGCGGGCACAAGCCGCAGGCGACGCACTTGGCGCGCCCCTGCTCGTCGGTGAGCATGCGATGGGTGCCGCGCCAGCGCTGCGAGATGGACCAGTCGGGCGTGCTGCGCTGCTCGGGGTACTGCATGGTCACCTTGGGACGGAACAGATGCCGGAACGTCAGCCACATCCCCTTGAGCGTGGCCCTTAGGTAGGACGTCTCGGCCTGCGGCCGCTTCATGATTTTCACACCGATGGGCATCAGGCGCGCTCCCGCACGACCGAGCCGGACACGATGCGGCCCCGGTCGAGCACGAAAAAGACGAACACTCCGAGGATGAGATTGAGGCCGAACAGCGTGGCGGCGAAGCGGGCGTCGTACTCCCACCCGAGCTGCGCGTGCAGGAACCAGATTGCCGACGCGATGAGCGTGAGATAGATGAGTGCGAAGGGCAGCATCACCTTCCAGCCCAGCGCCATCAGCTGGTCATAGCGGAAGCGCGGTAGGGTCCAGCGCACCCAGATATAGAGGAATAGGAAGCACGCCACCTTGAGCGTAAACGCGACGACAGTGGCGAGCGTCTTCCACACGGTGAACGGCGGCGTGTTGTCCCAGGTGGTGAAGGGGATGTCCCAGCCGCCGAAGAACAGCGTGGTCACGAGGGCCGACTGCGTGACCATGCTCGCGTACTCAGCGATGTAGAACATCGAGAACTTCATCGCGGAATACTCGGTGTGATAGCCCGCCACCAGCTCGCCCTCGGCTTCCGCGAGATCGAACGGCAGCCGGTTGGTCTCGGCGAACGCGGAGATGAGAAAGATCAGGAAGGCGAGCCCGAGCGGAAACACGTTCCACGTCACGGGCCATGCGCTCGCCTGGCGCGCGATGACGTCAGAGAGCCTGACGTTGCCCGACAGCAGGAGCACGGCCACGGTGCTCATGCCCAACGCGATCTCGTAGGAGATCATCTGCGCCGAGGCGCGCAGGCCGCCGAGCAGCGCGTATTTGTTGTTCGACGACCACCCGGCCAGCGTGATGCCGTACACACCGAGCGAGCTGATCGCCAGGATGTAGAGAAACCCCACCGGCAGGTCGGCCACCACCAGCGGCACGTCGCCCCATTTGGTCGGGAGCGGTGCGCCGAAGGGAATCACGGCGAACGTCATCAGCGCCGGGATGAAGGAGATCATCGGCGCCAGGATGAACAGCAGTTTGTCGGCCTGCGCGGGCAGCGTCTCTTCTTTGAGCAGGTTCTTGAGACCGTCGGCCGCGGGCTGCAGCAGACCCTGCGGGCCGACGCGATTGGGGCCCAAGCGATCCTGCATCCACGCGCACACGCGCCGTTCGACGTACGTGAGGAACGCGACGCCCACCATGGTCGCCGTGAACACGATGACGATCTTGATGGCCGACGTGATGAGGAAGAACGTCACGCCGGCACTCCCGCGAGCGTGCCTGCCGCGATTGTCTTGCCGCCCAGGCCCAGCTCCGCGTAGCTCAGCCCGGCGAAGCCATCCACTGATTCGGCGAGGACGTCGAACGCATCCGCCGCCGTCTGGATCCCCTTCCCCGTTCCTCGTGCCCCGTTCCCCATTAGTTCCGCGAGCACCCACCACGCGGGCCGCGCCATGCCGGGCGCGGGCTTGGCCTGGAGGTAGCGCTGCACCCGCCCGTCGCGATTGACGAACGTGCCTTCTTCTTCGGCGACGTTGGTGATCGGCAGGACGATGTCGGGCGTGCGCGCGCTCTCGTGCTCGGGCGGCACGGTGCCGAGATAGATCAGCGTGCCCGCCGTCTCGACCGCTGCCTGCGGATCGTCCAGCACCAGCACGACAGCCGCGGACGCCGCGGCGGCGAGCGCGGCCGCGAAGTCCTTCCCGTACCCCAACAGCTCGGCGCCCGTGCCGTTGGGCGCGCGCTCGGGGCGCAACGCCAGATTGGGCACGCCCGCGAGCGGCGCGGCTTCCCCCATCACCAGCTGGAACGCGCCCGTGAAGTCCAAGCCGTCGAGCAACCGGCGTGCCAGGAACAACGCTTCGGTCGAAGCCGTGGGCGACACCAGCGCCACCGCCTTGCCCTTGGCGCCGCGCAGCGCCGTGCGCGCGTGGTCCAGCGCCTCGTCCCAATCGACCGCGCGGTAGGCGCCGTCGTGCTTCACGAGCGGGGCTTCGATGCGGTCGCCCCGGCTCATCCAGCGATAGTTCATGCGGCCGTGATCGCAGATGAAGTAGCGGTTCACCGCGAGATTCACCCGCGGCCGCACGCGCACGACGACGTTGTCGCGCGTGTCGAGCGTGACATTGCAGCCCTGCGAGCAGCCGGTGCACACCGACGCGGACTTGTCGAGCTCCCAGGCCCGCGCCTTGTGCAGAAAGTCCTTCGACAAGAGCGAGCCCACCGGGCAGAGATCCACCACGTTCCCGGCCCAGGAATGGTCCAGCCGCGCGTCGGGATGGATGCCGATGTAGGCGCGGTCGCCGCGCTCGGAAACGTTCAACACCGGCTCCTGGGCCACGTCCTCCATGAAGCGCACGCAGCGGGTGCAGAGGATGCAGCGGTTGGGCACGTACAGCACGTCGGGCCCGAAGTCTTCGACGGGATTGAAGCGCTTGGCGTAGTCCGGACTGTAGCGCGTGGCCGGACGGCCTTCCTGGAACGTGAAGTCCTGCAGCTCGCACTCGCCGGCCTGATCGCAGATCGGGCAATCGAGCGGATGATTGATCAGCAGAAGCTCGAGCACGCTTGTGCGGCCCTTCTTGGCCTGCGCCGACTGCGTGCGCACCACCATGCCCTCGGCCACCTGCGTCGCGCACGCGATCTGCAGCTTGGGGGCCTTCTCGATCTCGACCAGGCACATGCGGCACACGCCCGCCACCGGGAGTCCCGGGTGGTAGCAGTAGTGCGGCACCAGCACGCCCGCTTGTTTGGCGGCTTCGATCACCAGCGTCCCGGCCGGGACGCTGATCGGGACGTCGTCGATCGTGAGATTGACTGCCGCGTCGGCCATCCGCCCTCAATCCGCCGCGACGGGGCGGCGCTTGCCCGTGATGTAGGCTTCGAATTCGCTCTTGAATTTCTTGATGCCCGACACCACCGGCGCCGCGCAGGAATCCGACAGCACGCAGATCGTCTTGCCCGTCATGTTGTCGGACAAGTCGAGCAGCAGGTCGAGATCCTGCATCTTGCCCTGCCCCGCGAGGATCCGCTCCATGATCTTCACCGTCCACGCGGTGCCTTCGCGGCACTGCGTGCACTGGGCACAGGACTCGTGGGCGTAGAATTTGGCGAGGCGCATGACTTGGTAGACCATGTCGGCGGTGTCGTCGAACACGATCACGCCGCCCGACCCGAGCATCGAGCCGCGCTCCACCACGCCCTCGTAGTCGAGGAGTGTGGCCTCGGTCTCCTCGCGCGTGAGAATCGGCACCGATGAGCCGCCGGGGATGCACGCCTTGAGGGTCCGTCCCTGCCCGACACCGCCGCACAGCTCGTACAGCAGGTCCTTCAGCGGGAAGCCCATCGTCACTTCGTAATTCCCGGGGCGCTGCACGTGGCCGCATACGGAAAACAGCTTCGTGCCTGTGCTCTTAGGATTCGACAGGCACAACGCCTTGTACCAGGCCGCGCCCTGGGTGAGGATGTGCGGCACGGCGGCTAGCGTCTCGACGTTGTTGATCGTCGTGGGCATGCCGAACACGCCGGCCGCGGCGGGGAACGGCGGCTTGATGCGCGGGTTGCCGCGCTTGCCCTCGATCGAGTTCATCAGCGCCGTTTCCTCGCCGCAGATGTAGGCGCCGGCGCCGCGGTGCAAGTAGATCTTGACCTTGTCCTTGAACACCCCCGCCTGATTCGCCTCGGCCAGGGCTTGCTCCATCACCGCCAGCGGCTCGGTGAACTCGCCGCGGATGTAGATGTAGGCGACCTCGGCGCGAATCGCGTAGGCGGCGATCGCCGTACCCTCGAGCAACGCGTGGGGCGTCCACCGCATGATCTCGCGGTCCTTGAACGTGCCCGGCTCCGACTCGTCGGCGTTCACGCAGAGGTAGTGCGCTTTCTTCTTCTCCTTGGGCATGAACGACCACTTCAGCCCCGTGGGGAACCCCGCGCCGCCGCGGCCGCGCAGCCCCGACGCCTTCACTTCCTCGACCACCGCCGCGGGATCCATCGCCAACGCCTTCTGCAGCCCCTCGTAGCCGCCGCGCTTCACCCAGCCCTTGTAGCTCTTGGCGTCGGCGTCACCGAAGTGCTTCGAGAGCACTACCGTCTCGCGCGCGTGCGGCTTCTGGGGATAGCCCATCAGCGATACCGCTTCACGATCGCCGGCACTTTCTCCGGCGTCACGCTCTCGATGACGTCGTCATTGATCAGCACGGGCGTGGCGAAGCCGCAGGCGCCGAGGCATTCGACCTCGATCACCGTCCACTTGCCGTCGGGGCTCGTGGCGCCGAGATCGCCGGCGCCCGTCTCCTGGAGCAACGCCTTCACCACCTCTTCCGCGCCGCAGATGTTGCAGGGCGACGTGGTGCACACCTGCACGAAGTTCCGCCCCACCGGGTGCTGGTGGTACATCGTGTAGAACGTGACGACGCCTTTGACATAGGCGGGCGTGATCCCCAGGACCTCGGCGACTCGGTCATGCTGCGGTCGGAGATCCAGCCGCGCTCCTCCTGCACCAGCCACAGGGCCGGCAACAGCGCCGCCTGCTTGGTGGGGTAGCGGCCCAGGATGGTATTGAGCTGCTCGAGCGGCTTGCCCGTGAAGACGGGCCGGTACTCTTCGGTGCCGGCCGGTGCCTCGCTCGTGTTCATCGATCGATCTCACCCATGACGATGTCCACCGACGCGTTGATGGCGATGAGGTCGCTCAACAGGCGGCCCTCGGCCATTCTGGCGATCGACGCCAGGTTGATGAAAGACGGCGGCCGGATGCGCCAGCGCACCGGCTTAGCGGTGCCGTCGGACACGAAGTAGTTGCCCAGCTCGCCCTTGGGATTTTCGATGCCCACGTAGGCCTCGCCCACGGGCGCCTTCACGCCTTCCATTACCTGCTTGAAGTGATAGATCATGGCTTCCATGTCGCTCATCGCGCGCGACTTGGGCGGCAGGATCACGCGGGGGTCGTCCACGTTGATGGGGCCGGCGGGCAAACGCTCGACGGCCTGAGCCAGGATGCGATTCGACTGGTAGCACTCCTCGAGCCGCACCAGGTAGCGGTCGTACACGTCGCCGTGCTCGCCCACGGGGACGTCGAAGTCGTAGGTCTCGTAGCCGAGGTACGGCTTGTCCTTGCGCAGGTCGTAGGCCACGCCGCTGGCGCGCAGCATCGGCCCGGAGAGCGACAGGTTGATCGCCGCCTCGCGCGTGAGCACCCCGACGCCCTGCGTGCGGCCTGCCCACACCGCGTTGCGGGTGAGCACGTGGTCGATCTCGTCCAGCGTCTTGGGATAGGTCCGGGTGAATTCGCGCAGTTGTTCGACGAACCCGTCGGGGATGTCGGCCATCATGCCGCCGACCCGCGTCACGCTGGTGGTGAGCCGGGCGCCGGTCCACATCTCCTGGAGGTTGTAGATGCGCTCGCGCTCCTGGAACGCCCACAGGAACGGAGTGAAGGCACCCAGGTCGATCGACGTGGTGCCGAGCCAGACCATGTGCGAGATGATGCGGCTCATCTCGCAGGCGATCACCCGCAGCACGGTGCAGCGCGGTGTGATCTCGATACCCATCAGCTTTTCCGCGGCCATCGCCACGCCGACGTTGTTCGCCATCGGCGACAGGTAGTCGGTGCGGTCGGTGAGCGGGATGATCTGATTGTAGTGGCGGTATTCGCCGAGCTTCTCGAAGCCCGAGTGCAGGTAGCCGATGTGCGGGATCACGCGGACGACGGTCTCGCCGTCGAGCTCGACCACGAGCCGCAGGACGCCGTGCGTCGCGGGGTGCTGGGGGCCGAGGTTCACGAGGAGGTGTTCGCCCCCGAGGTCGGGCTCCGCCTCCGGCGCGAGCGCGAGCGGCACGCGCGTGGGCGCGCCCTGCGCGTCGAGCCCCGGCGTCGCGAGCTCGAGCTCGACCGTGCGCTTGCTCATTCCGATTCCTGCACCCGGCCGCGCTCACCTTTGCGCAGCCGCTCGCGCATGTCGGCCGGCAGGTCGTCGGAGGCGTCGGCGATGGACAACTCTTCCATCGAATAATTGGCTTCGGGGCTGATATTGAGCGCCTGGCGCACCTGCTCGGACCGCGAGAAACGGCCGCGCAGCGGGAAGTCTTTGCGGAGCGGGTATCCCTCGTTGTAGGTCTCCCACATGAGGATGCGGCGGAGATCGGGATGACCGCGGAAGGTGATGCCGAACATGTCGTAGACTTCCCGCTCCAACCAGTCGGCCCCGGCCCACAGCGACACGATCGAATCCACCGTCAAGTCGCCGGCCGGGTCGAGCTCGACCTTCACGCGGAGGTCGGCCTGGCGGTGCAGCGCCCGCAGGAAGTACACCACCTCGAGCTGCCGCTCGCGGTCGCGGTACTCGACCGCGGTGACGTCGACGAGGTAGTGGTATTCGTGGCCCGGGGCGTCCCGCAGCCAGCGCATCACCTCGGGCAGGCGCTCGCGCTGCACGTAGACGATGGTGTCGCCGCGCACGTCGAGCGCGCGGCCGATCGCGGATCCGAAGGTCGTGCGCAGCGCGGCGACGGACGGATTCACGACGAGCGGAATTGGTGGACGGAGTTGCCGAAGGGCTCCGAGATCTCGTCGATCTGCTCGGGCGGCATGCGCAGCCCGTGGGCGTCGAGCGGCTGCTCGTCGCGCCGGCGCTCCGCGTCGAACAGCGACTCGCCCTTGATCTTCTTGTGGAGCAGCAGAATGCCGTACAGCAGGCCTTCCGGGCGCGGCGGGCAGCCCGGCACGTAGACGTCCACTGGCACGATCGTGTCGATGCCCTGCACCATGGCGTAATTGTCGAAAATGCCGCCGCTCGAGGCGCACGCGCCCATCGAGATCACCCACTTGGGCTGCGGCATCTGATCGTAGATGCGGCGGATCACCGGTGCCAGCTTAAACGGCAGTCGGCCGGCGCAGATCAGGACGTCTGCCTGGCGCGGCGAGAATGCCTGGCGCTCCATGCCGAAGCGCGCGAAGTCGTAGCGGCTCGCGGCCGTGGCCATGAACTCGATGGCGCAGCACGCCGTCCCGAAGGGCATGGGCCACAGCGAGTTGGCGCGGGAGCTGTTGACCGCCCAGTCGACCAGCTGCTCGAAGCGGGCGACGAGGTAGTTGGGGCTCTGGCCTTGGACTTCCGTGGTCTCCAGCACGCGTTTCATGTCAGTCCCACTCCAGTGCGCCGCGCTTCCACACGTAGAGATAGCCGACGGCGAGAATGGCGAGGAAGACGAGCATTTCGACGAGCAGGAAGCCCATGCTGGGCCCGCCCGTCTGGTCGCTGCCGAAAAAGATCGCGCCCCAGGGAATCAGGAACACGGTCTCGATGTCGAAGATGATGAACAAGACTGCGACGAGGTAGAACTTCACGGAGAACCGCTCGTGGGCGCTGCCCAGGGGCGGCATGCCGCTCTCGTAGGGCGTCTCCTTCACCGGCGTGGGCCGCCGTCGCATCAGGAGATGGGATGCCGCAATCAGCCCCACCGCATTCGCCGCGACGAGGATCGAGAGGAACAGGAGTGGTACGTAGGCTTGGAGCATCGGCCTCGTGAACTCGTGAAAAAATTCACTAGACGTCAAAAAAACTAGCCCGCGGCGCGGGGCGTGTCAACCGACGCGAGTAGCGTAAGTTGCGACGCCGTCAATATATTGCGGCCCTATGTCGATCAAGTCCGACCGCTGGATCCGCCGCATGGCGAACGAGCACGCGATGATCGAGCCGTTCGCCGATCAACAGGTCCGCGCGGGCGCGATCTCCTACGGCGTCTCGTCGTATGGCTACGACATGCGCGTGGCGCCCGAGTTCAAGATCTTCACCAACGCGCTGTCGGTGATCGTCGACCCCAAGGCGTTCGACCCGCGCTCGTTCGTCGAATTCCAGGGTCCGGTCTGCGTGGTGCCGCCCAACTCGTTCGCGCTGGCGCGCTCAGTCGAGTATTTCCGCATCCCCCGCAACGTGCTGACCATCTGTGTGGGGAAGAGTACCTACGCGCGCTGCGGCATCATCACCAACGTGACGCCGTTCGAGCCGGAGTGGGAAGGGCACGTGACGCTCGAGATCTCGAACACCACGCCGCTCCCGGCCAAGATTTACGCGAACGAAGGCATCGCGCAGGTGCTGTTTTTCACGGCGGACGAAGGGGACGAATGTGCGGTGTCGTACAAGGACAAGAAGGGGAAATACCAGGCGCAGCAAGGAATTACGTTGCCGAAGTTGTAGCCTCCTGCTTGCGGCTTCCCCAGGCCGTGATGGCGATCGCAGCAACGGCCAGGATGATGATGTCGGGGACCCAACCGATTTCCAGGGCCGGCACCACCATCTGCAGGAAATCCATCAGGAAATCGAACGCAAAGAGGATCAGACCGAGCAGCACGGTGCCCTGCAGGACCCGGCCGAGCTGGGCGAGGATGCTGCCCGTGACGAGGGCCACGGCGCCCTGGCCCGCCGCGATCGACAGCGCGACGATCAGGTCGCTGACCAATGTCTGCACGAACGCCGAGTGGCCCGGCGCGTAACTGAAGAACCACGTGTGCACGAGCGACACCAGCAGTCCCGCCGCCGCTGCGCAAATCGTCGCCCAGACAGCGTACCACACGACGACCCGAGTCTGCTCTCCCGCCGCGTTCGCCATGACACCTCCTCCCGCTGCCGGAATCTCGCCCGCGGGCGCGTGATGCGCTAGCGCAGCGCCGCCCGGGCCTCCTCCAGCGCGGCGCGCGCCTGGTCGACGCGGGCGGCCAGGTCGGCCAGCTCGCGCTGCGTGGTGGCCGCGTCGGCGTAGCGGATCGCCTCGGCCACCGACGGGAATGCGAGTGTGGCATAGCCGTTATCCACGTCCGAGGCGAACTGCAGGCTCTTGAACCAGCTGTTCGACTTGAGTCCCTCGGGCCGGGTGAGCCGGCGCTCCACCTGCATCAACGCGGCGTTGACCGGGCCCCACGGCTTCGCAGCGCCCGCGGCGAGCACGCTGTCTCGCGCCACGCCGAACGCCCGTGCGGCGTCGGTGAAGCGTCCCAGCGCGTCCTTCAAGCCCTGCGTGCTGACGGTCCAGCCCTTCTTCGTGATGCCGCTGTCGAGCTCAGCCACGAGCTTCGTCATTTCGGTGCCAAACCCGACGTAGTCGAGCGGGGCGATCTGGGCGTTGCCGAGCCGCGCCATCAGAATGCTGACGAAGCGCGCGGTGGCCTGGTGCTCGCGGTAGCCCTTGTCGCCGAAGCGGTCCATCCAGTCGTAGGAGTCGTACATCGAGTGGTAGACGCCCGTGGGACCCCCGAACCCGATCCCGCCGGCCGGAATGCCGAGGTGATGATAGAAGCCCTGGAAGTCGGACCCGCCGCCCATATTGCCGAGGCCGCTGTCGCCCTTGGTGCGCTTCACCCAGACGTCGAACACGCTGCCCGTGCCGGCCGGATCGGGCACCACGTGGGCCGCGTCACGAATCAGATGCTTCAGGGAGGGCGAGCCGTCGCCGCCGAAGTTGAGCCCCTGCGTGACGTCGTCCTCATTGATGTAGGCGACGGCGTGCGCGCGCAGCGGCTCTTCCATTTGCTCGGTCCACTCAGTCGAGCCGATCAGGCCCCATTCCTCGGCGTCCCACGTCGCGAAGATCAGCGTGCGCGCCGGCCGGATGCCTTGCCGCGCCAGCTGCGCGAACGCGCGCGCCGCCTCGAGCACCGTGACGGTGCCCGAGATGTTGTCGGCGGTCCCGGGCGACCACGCGTCGCGATGCCCGCCCACAATCACCCACTCGTCGGGCGCGCTCGCGCCGCGGATCATGCCGAACGTGTCCCAAATGGGATGCATCGCGCGAGCGCCGTGCTCGCGCCGCACCAGCAGCCGCACGCGCGCGGGCCCGGGCCCGGCGTGGTAGCGGAACGGCAGCGCGCCTTGCCACCCTTGGGGCAGCGCGGCGCCGCCGAGCACGCCGAGAATCTTCTGCGCGTTGCCATAACCCATCGGCACGACGGGAATGTGCGCCACGGGCAGCGACTCCTCGGGCACACGGCGCGCGCCGGGCAGCGACGCGTAGCCGGGCGTCGTGGGATCGCCGTTGACGTTGAGAATCGAGCCGCGCTGGATGCCGAACGGCGCCCGCATCGGCCCCGTCGGATACACGTCGCCGCGGAAATACCCGTCGTCTTGCGGATCGGAGTAGATGATCAAGCCGCTGGCGCCGTGGCGCTCGGCTTCGCGCGCCTTGATGCCGCGGAACGAGCGGCCGTAGCGCGCGATGGCGATCTTGCCTTTCACGCTCACGCCAAGCGAGTCGAGGACCTTGTAGTCCTCGATCAGGCCGTAGTTCACATACACGACGTCGGCGGTGGCGTCGCCGTCGCCGGTGTAGCCGTTGAAGGGCGGCACGGCCGGTCCCGGTGTGGTCCCGATCAGCTGCTCGCCCAACGCTAGGCGCTGCGGCGCGGCGCCCGCGCGCGCCAGGAGCCACGCCTGCACCGTGTCGGGCATCGGGATGTAGACGTCATAGGCCTGACTCCACACGCTATCCAAGCCCCAGGTGCGAAGCTTGCCGAGCACGTAGTCGCGCGTGACCGCCTGCTGCGGCGACCCGGCGAGATGCGGTCGGGCGCTGAGCGCGCGGCTCATGGCGCGCACGCTGGCGGTGTCGGGCACGGCGAGGAGCAGCCGCTCGACCGAATCTTCGCGCGCCGCGGCCGCGCTCGAAAAGCCGAGCGGCGCCTGTGCGGCGGCCGTGGTGACGGCGCCGCAGGCCAGCAACGCTAGGTACGTCGTGCGCATGCGAACGCTCACGTCTTGGGGTGAAGGGCCTGGTCGATCCGGAATCGCAGGTCCTGTAGATGTATTTTCGTCACGCGATCGGTCGTCTTGGGGATCGCCGCCGCGAGCGCAGCGTCGAGGTCGCGCAGCTCGCCGCGAATCATGGCACGGGCCTCGTCGGGGCGCGGCGCCGGCGGGATGAAGCCCGGGAATGGCGGCGCCGGCGGCGGTGGCGGCAGCGGCGCGAGCTTGTCGGTCAACAACGTGACGAAGTTGCGCTGCAGGTTGCGGCGGTAGACCTCGATCGCGCCTCCCCGCGCGAGCTCGCTGAACAGGCCGCGCCGCACGTCGCCCAGCAAGTCGCTCAAGCGATACGCCGGCGCGGTCGCGGTCGCCATCGCCTCCTGCTCCACCAGACGATTCATGCGGCTGTCGTTGAACAGCGCGCCGAGCAGCTGCGTTTGTGTGCGACTGATCTGGTCCACCACGCCCGATTGCTTGGTCCGGCGCAAGACGTCCTGGTCGAGCAGGAACACGGGCGTGCGGAACGCGCGCTCATTGAGGAAGGCGATCGCCGCCTGCTGCTTGGCGCGCGGCGCCGCCGTGAAAATCAGTCCTGCCTGATCGGGGTAGCGCTCGGCGCGGTACACGCCGCCCACGAGCGTCACCACGTGTCCCAACTCACGCTGCCACTGCCCGACCACCTGATCGTACATCTCGTTCAGGTCGTCGTAGTCCCGGAGGCGGTCGGCGGTGGTGGCCGGCAAGAGCATCGGCATCACGCGCTCGAGGTTTTTCAGGCCTAGCGTCGTGGCCGCGATGGGGTCGGATCCGAGGTCTTCGGTCTGCGCCTCGGGATCGATGCCGTCGGCGTTGCCGAAGCGCAGCATGGGATTGCGATCCTGCAGGCGCGCCAGCGAATCGAGCGCCGGCCGCTCGGCGTCGGGCGTCGTCGCCGCCGGGAGCGGGTGGTAGCCCCAGTTGATGGCGTAGTAATCGTACGGCCCCTCGGTCGGGATCAGGCGCGCGCCGTCGCCGGGCTGCGCGACGTAGTTGAAGCGGCCGTAGTCCATGATCGAGGCCTCGTCGCCGTAGCGCGCCGTGAACGTGCGGCTGCGCAGCGAGTCGACCGGATAGGACGACGAGGACTTCATGTTGTGCGGGAAGCCGAGCGTGTGCCCCACTTCATGCGCCACGACGTAGGCGAGGAATTCGCCCATCAACGAGTCCGGCAGCGGCAGCGTCTTGGTGCGGGCATCGAGCGGGCCCACCTGCACGAAGTACCAGTCGCGCACCAGGTTCATCACGTTGTGGTAGAACCCGATGCTGGTTTGCAGGATTTCGCCGGTCCGCGGGTCGCTGATATGCGGGCCGTACGCGTTTTCGATCGGCGACGGCAGCCAGCGCACCGACGAATAGCGGGCGTCTTCGAGCGAGAAGCGCGGATCTTCGGCGGCCGTGGGGACCCGCCGCGCTTGAATCGCATTGGAGAGGCCCGCCGCGCGGAACAGTGGCTCCCAGCTTTCGATCCCCTTCTTGAGCCACGGCACCCATTTCACGGGCGTCGCGGGGTCGATGTAGAAGATGATCGGCTTCACGGCATCGCTCACCGCTGCCGAGGGATCCTTGGGCTCGAGGCGCCAGCGCGTGATGTAGCAGTTCCGGGCGACGCGGTGCTGGTCGGTCCCATAGTCCTCCTGGGTCACGGAGAAGTAGCCGACGCGGTTGTCACACAGCCGCGGCTTCATCAGGCGCGCGGGCAGCAGGACCATCGAATAATGGACCAGCGCCGACATGCTGCTCACCGGGCTGCCACCGCCGAACGGCCCGCCGGGGCCGGCGGTATCGGGCATCTCGTAG
>Ga0209648_10003602_pt1 | contig 13050 bp, 13 predicted proteins | sample GraSoi2013_115cm_FD_185830 | JGI IMG/M metagenome (GOLD analysis project Ga0209648, IMG submission 185830) | Grasslands soil microbial communities from the Angelo Coastal Reserve, California, USA - Sample 9_17_2013_115cm (SPAdes) (version 2) | ecosystem: Environmental > Terrestrial > Soil >...
GCTGACTCGATCGTGTTTGCGGGGCGCTTCGGATTTTTCGTCATCGGCGTGGACTTTGAGAACTCAAGACATGCCATTCAAAAAGGATGAAGGTGCCCCTCCTGTTCAGAGAAGGCGCGACTGCGCGGGACCCAACTCGGCGCCTACGCCCATTTCTTCTTACGCATACTGTTGGTCGACACATCGTTGCGCGATAAGCCGCCTAGGGGATTTTCTGTCCGGCGCTGACAGCGGCACGCAACTGTTTCGCCAGCGCCTGCAGGAGCTTCCATCCGATGGCTCCGTTCCTTTCGACAAGCGGGCGGAACTCCCAGAACGTGAGCCCATGGCAGATCAGGTCGGTTGTAGCGGTTACGGTGGCAGAGCGGGGACCGCCGTCGATCAGGGCGACCTCGCCGAAGTAGTCGCCAGGGCCGAGGGTGGCGAGTTCGGCGCCCTTGCTCGAGACCATGGCCTGCCCGGAGTCGATGATGAAGAAGGCGGCGCCCCCGGAGCCCTCCATGATGACGGTCTCGCCCTTCGCGAAGCGGCGTTCCTTGAGCAGGCGACGGATCTGTTCGGCCTGCCTGCGGTCCATGCCGGCGAAGAGCTCGACGCGCTGGAGGGCGGCGACGGGGTCGTGCGGGGGGCCGGGCGGTGCCGTGCCGTGCGCCTTGCCGGTCGTGATCGCACGGCACTGCAGGAGGTAGAGCATCCCGTCCTGGAACGCCCACTCGATATCGCGGCGCGGGCCGTAGACCTTCTCGCACCGCAGAGCGAGCTCGCCCAGGGCCGCGAGCTGGACGTCGTTGAGGGAGAGCTGATTCACCTGCGCCGGTGGCACTTGCTGCTCGAAGGTGCCTCCGTTTGGGAGCGAGCGAATCGCGATGCGCTTGCGCCCGGCCTTGCGCCCCAGCACCTCACCGGAGCGATCGACGCGGAATTGGTCGGGGACGACGAGGCCGGCGACCACGGCCTCACCGAGGCCCCAGCTCGCTTCGATCAAGCGCTCATCGGCGCCGGTGACCGGGTGCTCGGTGAACATGACACCGGCGACGGCGGGGTTTAGCAGCGTCTGGACGATGACGCCAACGCTCGGCCGGGTGAACAGGCCGACACGCTGGCGGTAGGTGATCGCCGAGTCGGAGTTCGCAGACCACCACACTTCGCGGACGGCGCCGGGGACATCGACCGCCGAATGGACGTTGAGCACCGTGAGGTGCTGCCCGGCGAAGCTTGCCGCCGCGCCGTCTTCGTCGACGGCAGACGATCGGACGGCAAACGGAGCCGACAAGGAAGCGATGGCTTTCGCCACCTTTTCAATCGCCTTGTCATCCTCCGAGGCGACGGCCTCGACCAGGTCGCCCGAGAGCGCCACGCCGGGCGGGACCGGGAGGCCCTGGCGCGCGGCGTCGCCGAGCCCGACCGCCTTCGACCCATAAAGCGATGTCTCGCGCGCCTTGGTGAAGGGGACGACCTTCTTCACCCGAGCACCGTAACCTCGCCGGCATCTCCGTCGACGCGAACAAGGACTCCATTGGCGATGCGCCCGGTCGCCTCGCGGGTGCCAACGACACCCGGGATGCCGTATTCGCGCGAGACGATGGCGGCGTGCGAAAGCAGGCCTCCGTTGTCGGTGACGATTCCGCCAAGCAGCGGGAGGAGGATGTTGAAGGCCTCGGTGGTTGACTCCGTGACCAGCACGTCGCCCTTGGCGATCTGGCCGAACTCGGAGGGCCCGGAGACGCGGCGGGCGGGCCCTTCATAGACGCCCTTGCTGGCCGCTATGCCATAGAGGACCCTTTCCTCGTTCTGGGCCTGCGAGCTACCGAACAGGTGACCCAGGGCGATAAAGATCGCGCGCATGAGGCGGCCGACCGATGGCGGCAAGCCCGCGAGGTCAGGCGGAGGCAGCGCCGGCGGGCCCAGAGAGGGTAGGACGTCTTTGGCAGTGTAGGTCGCGCGGTATTCGGCGCGGCTGGCAAGCTCATCCGCTGACGGGCCACCGGTGCCGGCAACGAGCGCGCACATCTCGTCCAGGCTAGCGTCCAGCATCTGATAGGGGGTGGCGAGGCCGCCACGACCCGCGACGCGCCGGCCAGCCGCAATGGCGGCGCGCCGCATCAGACCCGCTGCCCAGATGTCGCTGTAGACGCCGCGCTCGTCGCGAAGGCGGTAGGTGAGGCGGGCCTCGCCGAGCAATTCGTCAAACTCGTCCTGGTGCGATGCGGGAATCAAGGCGCGAACTTCGGCAATGCGGGCATCGATGTCCGAGGCGACCTGAGCTTCTCCGGAGACGGATATGCGGATGGCCCTGAGGAGCGCATCCGGCAATTCGAGCGCCGAGGGCTCGGCGATGTCGAAGCCGTCTATGAGGCGGTTGCCGACCAGATCGAGATAGCCGGAGACGGCCGCGCCTGATTCGCCACCGTGCGAACGCAGGCTCGCGAGCACCTGCGCGGGGTCGCCGTCAGTTTCGAGGAGTTTCCGGGCGGACGGGTCCTCGGCGAACGCCTTCTTCAGTCGCTCCATCTCGTCGGACCCACCCGCTGACACCGCGGCCGAACCGCGCATCAATCCCAACAGCTCGGACGGGGGCAGGCCCGTCCAGTCCCCAACATGCGCGAGGAAGTCCCCGGTCGGCAGCACGGCACCGGCGGTAAAGCGCATGTGCTGGGCTATCATGGCTGAATGGTGGTCGCGGCAGCGCCTCAGATAGGCGACCAGTTCCGTGTCGGAGAGGTCGTCCGGATCGATCGCCTGCAGCTCGCTGAATGCGTTGGGGGATTTCCGCTTCAGGAGCCGGCAGCACCTGATTGTAGCCGAAGCCCTGCACGTAACTTATCTGGAGACCGTCGATCAGCATCCCATAGAAGCGCGCAAAGTCGTTGGTGCCCCTTTTGAAAGAAGCGGGATGGGTCTCCTGGAAGTAGCGCGTCATCGGGCGCGGGAAATGCACGGGGTCCTGCTCCCACGGCCCCGGCCCTGGCGGCTCAAGACGGAGTCTGGTCGAGTTGTCGGACGCAGTCATGGCGATTCCTGTCTGGGACGGCCCGCAGATCGTCTCGGGTCGTCGCTAGCGATTACTCCGGCTTCGAAGAAAACTAATCCGACACTCCCCGGACGAACTCTCGGAACGGCGCCAAGGCTAGCATTATGCCGGTTTCCCGTGAAGCTTGGGTGGCCTGCGATCCTTTCAGCTTTGCGCCTGCGGGACGAGGCGTCCAAACAGGATGTTCCCGGCTTAATTGCCAAGGAGATCGCTCGGGCTGGGATCTGCTTCGCATAAGCTTCCGGGAGATGCCAACCTCAGCCTTTCAGCCTTCGATTGCAATCTTGTTTACCGACGACGCGAGGATTTGGAATGTGTGAAGAAGGGCTTATGCTTGGCCGGGATGCCTGAATAAAATGCAACACCCGCGTGGCTAGAGCAGCAAAGGAAGACTGATGTCCAAGTTAGCAATCGTGGCGACGATCAAGACTGTTCCCGGCAAGCGAGATGGGTACCTGACGTTTCTGAAAGCCCATGGGAAACGGTGTCTCGCCACCGAGCCCGGAACGCTGCAGTTTGAGGTCCTGGTGCCACAGGAAGAGGCTGATACGGTCATGCTGTACGAAGTGTACGCCAGCCCAGAGGCTTTCCAGACGCACTGGAATGGCACATCGATACAGCAGATGAAGCAAGAGGCCGCGGGACTACAGCTGAGCTTAACGGGCGTGCGCTGCAATCTGGTTGAATAGCATCGCCCAATTTTGGGAAGAACCGAATCTCACTGTCGTGGGCACGGCCGAATATGGCGGCTGTCCCGATTGTCTGGGGCACCCGCGCCGACGAGGTCATCGAGTAAGCGGTTCCGCCATGTCAGCTAATGGGATGGTCCGGCGACGGGGGTTCATCATCTGCAATAGCGCGCCATGCTGCGCCTTCGAGATCGTCATATTGCCCGCTTTTGAGCGACCAGAGAAAGCCCAGCAGCCCGGCGAGCCCGAGCCCGAGCGCCAAAGGCACAAGGATGACAAGGACTTCCATCAAGATCTTCCTCGCGCCGCACGGCGCGCACGGAGGGCGTTCAGCATCACGAGCAGCGACGAGCCGGACATGGCGACGGCGGCGATAAGCGGCGTCACGAACCCGACAATTGCGATCGGAACCGCGAGAAGGTTGTATCCGACTGCAAGCCAGAGATTTTGCCGCATCAGGTGCAAGGCCTTGCGCGAAAAATCGATCGCGGCGACCACCGGAGCAAGCGGCTTGCCCAGGAAAACCAGATCTGCCGTGGCCTGACTTAAATGCGCGGCACTTATCGGTGACATGGAAACGTGGGCCGCGGCGAGTGACGGAGCATCGTTGAGCCCGTCGCCGATCATCATCACCTTGAAGCCTTGCTGTTTGAGGTCTTCGATGCGCGCGATCTTGTCGGCCGCAGTGACGCCGGCACGCCACTCGCTGATGCCGAGCGATTGCGCCGCGGCCTGCACCGCCGGCTCCCGATCGCCCGAGAGAATCTCGACCATGATGCCCCGCGCCAGGAGCGCGGAAACCACGGCCTGCGCATCGGGGCGCAGACGCTGCCGGACCGCGAATACATAACGCGCGCGGCCCCGGCTGAAGGCAACGGCTGACACTTCCGGATCGAGACTCAAGATCTCTTTTGCCAACTCGTCCGCGTTGCAGAACGATGGCCTTCCCAACCTCACCTCTTCCCCGTCGATAAAGCCGCGAACGCCCTGCCCCGGCTCCTCGACAATTCCGGCAAGCGGTGATTTGGCGTTCGAGGCACGTGCCACCGCTGCGGCGACTGGATGATGACTGGCAAGCGCAAGCCGTCCTGCGAGGTCGAATACATCCCCGGGAACGCTGGCTGAATTCACGACATCGAGTTCAGGCAGGGTCAGCGTCCCCGTCTTGTCGAAGATGATCCGGTCGACCTCGGCCAGACGCTCGATGGAATCGCCCGAATTGAGCAATACGCCAGCCCGGAACATGGCGCCGGACGCAACAGTTTGCACCGTCGGGATTGCAAGGCCGAGCGCGCAGGGACAGGTGATGATCAGGACCGCGATAGCCGTGATCACGGCATCGTGCCAGGTCGCGCCCGCAAGAACCCAGCCAAGCATCGTCAGCAACGCGGTGGCATGGACGACCGGCGCATAAAGCCGCGACGCCCGATCCGCCAATTGTACATAGCGGGAGCGAGCCTGCAGCGCATTGTCGAGCAACCGGGTGATTTCCGCCAGCACCGTGCCTTCCGATGCCGCCGAAACCCGAACACGCAGCGTGCCTGAAATGTTGAGGGAACCGGCGTACACCGCGGTGCCCTGCTCCGCGGGCGCATACAGCGTCTCTCCGGTGATGAGGCTTTGATCGATCTCTGACCGCCCCTCGATGACAGTGCCGTCAACCGCGCACCGCTCCCCCGGCCGCAGCAGAACGATATCGCCCGGATGGATCGCGGCGACCGGTACTTCCGAAACCTCATCGTCACCGGCAAATTTGGTGGCGGTCTCGGCCTTGAGCGCAGCGAGATTTCCGGCAACCGCGCGGGTTTTCAGTCGCATGCTCTGGTCGAGATAGCGCCCCACCAGCAAGAAGGTGAGCAGCATGATGGCCGCATCAAAATAAGCATGCTCGGCGTGCCGGAAAGTCTCAACCACCGACATTGCAAGCGCAAGCGTGACGCCGATACTGATCGGAACGTCCATATTGACGTTGCGCGAGCGCAAGGCCCGGAACGCGGACCGGAAGAAGGGCTGGCCGGCATAGGCGGCGGCCGGCAACGCAATCAGCGCCGACAGCCAATGAAAAAAGTCGCGCTGCTCGGGGATCATGTCACTGACATTGCCGGACCACACCGGAACCGACAACATCATCACGTTCATCGTGGCGAAGGCTGCGACGCCGAGACAACGCAGCAGAAAGCGCGAATTCTCGGCTTCCACGGCCTCCGCACGAACCGTTTCGAACGGATAGGCCTTGTAGCCGAGTTCGGCGAGCCGATCGATAAAACGGGAGGGGTCGAGATTCCCCCTCTTCCACTCCAGAGCGATCCTGCGGTCGGTCAGATTTACGCGCGCGAGCGTCACGTCCGGTATCGCCGAAAGGCCCCGTTCGATCTTCGACATGCATCCGGCGCAACTGACGCCCTCGACAGCAAGATCCATGTGAGAGAGGCCCGAACCCAGGTCCTTCACATAATGTGAAAAATCTCGTGTCGCCTGCATGTGGCAGCCTTCCTAATTCAACAGGATGCGATTCTTCGACAGGAACATCCGCTGCCCTGCCGCGTCGCCTTCGAGCACCAGATCCCATTGTCCGGGCGTGATCAGTGGCGCACTCCCGCGATAGACGCCGCTTGCCACTTCCGCGAGGGCAATCGGCTGATCGGCTCGCCTGTCGGTGGGCCGTTCGAAGCGTCCCTGAAACTTCAAGCCCGACATCGGTTGGCCGCTGTCGTCGCGTGCCTCAACCTGCAGTGTGGCACCGCCGTCCGGGCCGCGCTGAACACGCGCGTCGACTTTCCAGTTTCGTGCGTTCTGATCGCGGGCGGCTGCGATATCGCTTTCGTAGGCGATGCTGGCGCTGTAGGCGCTATCGACTTCGGTGCCGGGCAACGTCTGGATGGCAAGCTTCATCATGACCATGTTTACCCCGGTCACGACGCCGAAAAACACGAGCAGCATGAACAGTACTTTGCGCCCGGTCAGGGGCTTCGGTGGAACCAACGACCTGCTCATGCAATGCTCCCCCCTATGGTGTGACGAAGTTGTCGGTCGCCGAGGCAACCTCGCCGAGCCCGATATCGGTCACCCGGAAATTCACCGGAATCGATTTCTCCAAATTGTTTTCGGAGGGCGCCGTCACGAGCAGTCTCAGTTCGGTGGTCTGATCCCGTCCAAGGATGATCATGGGCCGATCAGGCGTAACGGAATCCACGCCGACAACGTGGACCGTCGCGTTATTTGGGCCGTCGATATCGATAGCCACAACGCGATCGAACCCCCGCTTGTTCAGAAGGCGAACCGTATAGGCGTTGCGAATTGAGCCGTCGCTCAGTTTCACCGCGACCGGATTGCGATCGTGCAGCACGTTGACGTCGAGCAGCGTTCGCGTCAGCAGGGCATACAGCATGATTGCACCAACGCCAACGATCAAGGCGCTGTAGACCACGGTGCGCGGCCTGACGAGGCGGTAGATTTCCGGCTTGCCAGCCTGCCTGAGATGAATATTGATGTCGTTGTCATAGCCGATCAGGCGGGTTTCCCTGCCGATCTTCTTCATCACCGTATCGCAGGCGTCGATGCACAGACCGCACTGGATGCAGCCGAGTTGCGCGCCATTGCGGATGTCGATTCCGGTCGGGCAAACGGCGACGCATTGATAGCAATCGATGCAGTCGCCGGCGGTTATGCCCAACGCACGCAATTCGTTCGCCTTCTTCAGCGAAGTGCGCTTTTCGCCACGGTCGTATTTGTACGTGACATTTAGGGCCCATTCATCGGTAAGCGCGGCCTGGATGCGCGGCCATGGGCACATGTAAACGCAGACTTGTTCACGCATGAAGCCGGCGAGCACATAGGTTGTCGCCGTCAAAATCGCTATCCAGATATAGGCCAGCATCGGCGCCTGGAAGGTCACAAGCTCCTTCACCAGCGTAGGCGCATCGTTGAAATAGAGAACCCAGGCCCCGCCGGTCCACCACGCGATCAGCAACCAGATTGAGTGTTTCAGCGTGATTTCGACGAAGCGTTGCAGCTTTAGCGTTCCACGCGCGGCATCTTTCCTCATGCGCTCGCGACGATCGCCTTCAACCAGCCGCTCGACGGCGTAGAAAAGATCCGTCCACACGGTCTGCGGGCAAAGATAGCCGCACCAGACGCGGCCGCCGACCGAATTCATGAGAAAGAGAGTGATGGCGGCAACGATCAGCAGTCCCGTGAAATAGTAGACTTCCTGCGGCCAGAGCTCGATGAAGAAGAAATAGAAGCGGCTGTTTGGGAGATCGACCAGCACTGCCTGGCTCGGCGCACCCAGACCGCGATTCCAGCGCACGAACGGCAACACGTAATAGACACTGAGGCAGAATGCCATCAGTCCCCATTTGATGCGGCGGAATGTTCCGGAGACGCTCTGCGGATAGACCTTCTGGTGGGCGACGTAAAGCGGCCCATCGTCCAATTCCACGTCGATCGGTAGCACAGTCTGGTTCATGGGCGGGATTCATTTCGCATCTTTGGTTGAGCGTAGGCTCACTCCAGGACGCGCAAATTGATTCACCTCAAGCCGCTGTCGGGCAGAAATGCCGGGAGTGTGGCGCCGGGAACTATTGTCCGCCGCCCAGCGAGTGGACATAGACCGCCAGTGCTTTGATGGTGGACGGGTCGAGACGGCCGGTCCACGCTGGCATCACGCCGGAGCGGCCGTTGGTAATAGTCTCGATGATCGTCGCTTCGTCCGATCCATAGAGCCAGATTTTGTCGGTCAGGTTGGGAGCGCCCGCTTCCTGATTGCCCTTGCCTGCGTCGCCGTGACAGGAGACGCAGTTTTCGGCGAATATCTTCTTGCCCGCAGTGGCATCGTACCCCGAACGTGTGGGCAGTCCCGACAATGATCTAACGTAATTCCCGACGGTGACGATTTCGCCGCTTTTGAGGATGCCGTCCCTGCCGAAGGCGAGCATTGCGCCTTCATGCGCCTTGGCGTGGCCCGATCGCGCACCGAATTCGATGGTCTGCATGATCTGGTCGAGCGAGCCACCCCACAGCCAATCGTCATCGTTAAGGTTGGGATAACCCTTGGCGCCGGCGCCGCCGCTGCCATGGCACGGCGCGCAATTATCGCCAAACACGGCCTTGCCGCGGGCGCGCGCGAGGGCAAGCAATGCAGGATCCTTCTCGATATCCGCAAGGGGAGCTGCGCCAAGCGTCACCATCTTCTCGCCGCGTATCTTCTCGAGGTTTGCCAGTTCGACAGCCACGTCCGCGCGGGACGAATAATGCAGGATGCCGGACGTATATCCCGAAAGCAGCGGCCATGCCGGATACACGATCCAGTAACCGATTGCCCAAACAATACAGGCGTAGAACGTGATGACCCACCAGCGCGGTAGCGGCGTGTTCAATTCCCTGATGCCGTCCCAGTCATGGCCCGTCGTTGCCGTGCCCGTGATCTTGTCGAGATCGTTGTGTTCGGTCATGATTTTGTCATTCCTCCCGCAATGGCAGTCTTGACGCCTCGTCGAAGGTTGCCTGATTGCGAGGCCAAAGCGCGTAAGCCACGATTGCGAGAAAGATTCCGACGAAGAGCGGCGTCCAGACCGTCACGACGAAATCCGATACAAAATTCTGGACCGTTAGAATCGCTTTCATTGTCCTGCCTTCTCAGCGAAGATTCGCCTTTTCATTGTACAGCTTGAAATCGACAAGGGTGCCAAGCATCTGCAAGTAGGCGATCAGCGCGTCCATTTCAGTTGGAGCGCCCGACTTGCCGTCAAAATTTCGGGCGACGGCTTTCGGATAGCGTTTTGCAAACGCATCTACCCCTGCATTGTCCGGATCGGCCTGGGCCTTCAAATCGGCAACGGCGTTGGCAATCTGGTCGTCCGTGTACGGCACGCCCACAGCACGACTGGCTCGCAGATGATCCGCCATCGTGGCGGTATCGACATCCGTTTCAGCCAAAAACGGATATCCGGGCATTACCGACTGTGGAACGATCGCACGGGGATTTGTGAGATGCGTCACATGCCAGTCATCGGAATACTTGGCGCCGACGCGCGCTAGATCGGGCCCGGTGCGCTTCGAGCCCCACTGGAACGGATGGTCGTACATGCTTTCGGCCGCCAGGGAATAGTGGCCATAGCGTTCGACCTCATCGCGCAGCGGCCTGATCATCTGCGAGTGGCAGAGGTAGCAACCTTCGCGGACATAGACGTTGCGCCCAGCCAGCTCGAGCGGCGTGTAGGGTCTGATGCCGTCAACCACCTCGATGGTGCTTTTGAGATAGAATAACGGCGTGATCTCAACGAGGCCACCGATCGCGATGACCGCAAGGATACCAACGATCAGGACGATCGAATTCTTCTCGAAAATTTGATGCCGGGTCCAGAATGACATTTTATCGCTCCTCATTCTGCCGGCTGAAGAGCGACTGGCGGTGACGCAAGCATCGGCGCGATTTCGTCGGCCTCGCCAACTCGCACGGTCATCCAGAGATTATAGGCCATGATTAGAGCGCCGATCAGGAACAGCCCGCCGCCCGCGGCCCGGATAATGTAGAACGGATGCATCGCCTCGACCGTTTCAATGAAGGAGTATTCGAGGAAGCCAAGCGATGTGTAGGCGCGCCACATCAAGCCTTGAAGAATCCCCGAGACCCACATCGCCGAGATGTAGAGGACGATGCCGATGGTCGCGATCCAGAAATGCCAATTGACGAGCTTGAGGCTGTAAAGCCCCTTGCGATTCCACAGCCAGGGAATCAGGCAATACAGCGCGCCGAACGAGACAAATCCGACCCAGCCCAATGCGCCCGAATGAACATGGCCGATGGTCCAGTCGGTGTAGTGGCTCAGCGAATTTACGACCTTGATCGACATCAGCGGGCCCTCGAACGTGGCCATGCCGTAGAAAGCGACCGACACGACAAGCATCCGCAGAACCGGATCAGTACGCAGCTTGTCCCAGGCACCGGACAGCGTCATCAGTCCGTTGATCATTCCGCCCCAGGACGGCATCCACAGCATGATCGAGAACGTCATACCCAGTGTCTGCGCCCAATCGGGCAATGCTGTGTAGTGCAGATGATGCGGGCCGGCCCAGATGTAGAGAAAGATAATCGCCCAAAAGTGGATGATCGAAAGCCTGTAGGAATAGACTGGCCGCTCGGCGCGCTTTGGGATGAAATAGTACATGATGGCGAGGAAGCCGGCGGTCAGGAAGAAGCCCACAGCGTTGTGTCCATACCACCATTGAAACATGGCATCCTGTACGCCGCCCCAGGCGATGTATGACTTCGATCCGAATACCGAGACCGGCAATGCCGGATTGTTGCCGAGGTGAAGAACAGCGATCGTAATGATGAAGGCGAGGTAGAACCAGTTGGCGACGTAGATGTGTGGTTCCTTGCGCTTTACCAGCGTCATCAGGAACACCAGCAAATAGGTTACCCAAACGATTGTCAGCCAGAGGTCGGCGTACCATTCGGGCTCGGCGTATTCCTTCGATTGGGTAACTCCGAGCAGGTAACCGGTACCCGCGATCAAAATGAAAAAGTTGTAGCCGAGAACGACGAACCAGGGCGCCAGATCGCCAGCGAGGCGCACGCGAGACGTCTTTTGCACAACATAGAAAGATGTCGCGATGAGCACATTGCCGCCGAATGCGAAAATCACTGCCGACGTGTGCAGCGGCCGCAGCCGGCCGAAACTGGTCCAAGGCAGGTCGAAATTCAGCGCCGGCCAAGCGAGTTGCGACGCGATCAACAGCCCGACGGCAAAACCGGCAATTCCCCAGAACACCGAGATTGCCGCCGCGAACTTGATCGGACCCAGATTGTAGTTGGGCCGGCCGTCGATTTCCTGGAGAGGCAGCGAGGACGGACGGTCGAAATACCGATTGAGAATGACAAAGACCGCCGCCAGGCTGGCCGCGGCGCCGAGCGAGGCGTGGAACGCGAACGCGGTATCCAGGGCCTTGGCCGCGGCGATCAGGCAAAGAAATGCTGACGCCGAGAAAAATACGGTCAGACCTGCTTCGCCGTTTGTCATCCATTTCGCGGACTGAGATTGGTTCATATGTTGATTCTCTTCGGAGCGGTGCCTGCCCCATCAGCCCTGATTTCACCAACGACGATTTGATCGAAATCAAACTCGATCAGGAATGTTGCCGCCGAAGCGGTCGGTCCCGCGCGCAAGACGTCGGTAGGTGGGTCAGTTTTGAATGAGGCGGGAAAACTGTCTCGTTTTGATCAATCGCAAAGGCAGATTGTCTGGAGGGCGATACGTCTCCCGAAATGTTCGAGGTGGTAATCATCAACCGCAGCCCCAGCAATTGGGAATGGCAAGTGCGCAACCGCAACGGTTCCCCTATCATGCAAGGCTGGGAAAAGACCCGCGCGGCCGCCAAATATAGGGGCGAGCGCGCGCTGTTCCTCCTTCTGGCCACGGGCTGGCGGCTCCAATGACCCATCCCAAGCGCCCTAGGATCTTAACCCGCTCGCTAAATCGATTATCGATATTACGACCCACACCTCAAACGTCGTTCGCGGGCCGGTCGCCCGGCAATAGGCGTGATCAGAAGCGGCGGTGCTTTCGATTACGGGCGACAGGATGCTGCCGCATTGATCCTGACTGGAAATCGCCCCAGATCAACACGCCGGCAAAGATCAGGAATACAGAAACCACAGCGGCAGAAACCAGAATCGAATCGACGGGCATAGCTACCTCCCTTTGATTTCGGGGCAGTATGCCGAATTGCCAAATGCGACCTTTGACGCGGATCAAACTGTGGAGAAAGCAATCCGAGCGATTGAGGCAAAGCTCGCTTGATGCAGATCAAGATCGAAAGGCTATGATTCGAATAGTGAAAACGCAATTGAGCGACGTCGAAAGCAGATGCGAAGATTGAGGTTCCGCCAAATGAAGATTCATCTGCACCAAGTTGGTTTTGCGCTCCTCATGATGAGTCCGGCGCTGGCCATGTCGCCGGCCGAGCAACGCGGCAAGACGTTCGCGCTAACCAATTGCGCGCGCTGCCACTCCATCGATCGGGTTACTCAAAGTCCACTCAAGATCGCGCCACCATTCCGAACCCTGCACCTTCGCTACCCGGTGGAGACTCTCGGCGAGGCTTTGGCCGAAGGCATCGAAACCGGTCACCCGACAATGCCGATGTTCCAGCTCGATCCTGATCAGATTCATGACCTGCTGTCCTATTTGAAGACCCTCGAATAGCATTGGGTGCGCGATTCTGCTGCTACGGCAGCGCCTGCACGGTCCAGGTAATCATTTCCTTCGCAATCCGACCGAAAGCGTCGTCGAAGGCCGCGATGGCTGCCGGCGGTTCGACCTTGCC
>Ga0209648_10003605_pt1 | contig 13044 bp, 10 predicted proteins | sample GraSoi2013_115cm_FD_185830 | JGI IMG/M metagenome (GOLD analysis project Ga0209648, IMG submission 185830) | Grasslands soil microbial communities from the Angelo Coastal Reserve, California, USA - Sample 9_17_2013_115cm (SPAdes) (version 2) | ecosystem: Environmental > Terrestrial > Soil >...
CGACATCGAAGGCCTCATCGGTCTCGGACTGCAAATGGATGTCGAGATCGATCAGTGCCGAGGCCACGTATTCCACCGTCGCCTGGCCCTGGTTGAAGGTGCGCGCCGCAACGAGCCGCCGCAGTTGATCCTCCGGGATCGGCTCGCCCGTGCGGTAGTGCCGCGCGAAGCGTCGCAACAGTTCCGGCCGTTCCAGCCAGTGCTCGTAGAGCTGCGAAGGCAGCTCCGACCAATCTTTGAGCACGCTCGTCCCCGCGACCAGCGGGTACGTGACGTCGGAGAGAAGTCCGTGCAATGCGTGGCCAAACTCGTGGAACAGCGTCTTGGCGTCGTCGAAGGAAAGCAGCGTCGGCTCGCCAGCGCGCCCTTTGGAAAAATTCATCACATTGATGACCAACGGATGGATCTCGCCCCTGAGCTTTTCCTGGTCGCGCAGTGTCGTCATCCAGGCGCCGCTGTGCTTCGAGGGGCGAGCGAAATAGTCGCCGAAAAAAAGACCGCGATGGCGTCCCTGCGCATCGCGCACCTCCCAGACCCGCACCTCCGGGTGCCATACCGGCACGTCCGCGCGAGGCTCGAAGGTCAATCCAAAGAGGCGGTTTGCGGTGTAGAACGCAGCCTCGATGATGTGCTCGAGCTGCAGATACGGCTTGATCGCTGTTTCGTCGATATCGCAGCGCAGCTTGCGCAGCTTTTCCGCGTAATAGCGCCAGTCCCATGCCGCGAGCGGGAAATTCTTGCCTTCCGCCTGCAGAAGTGTCTGCAACGCATCCCGATCCGCGCTCGCACGCCGACGCGCCGGCGCCCAGACGCGATCGAGCAGTGAGCGCACCGCCTCCGGCGTCTTTGCCATGGTGTCGTCCAGCCGGTAATGCGCGAAACTCGGATAGCCCAGCAGCCGCGCGCGCTCGGCGCGCAATGCAACCATCTCGGCGATGATCGGCTTGTTGTCGGTTGCGCCGCCGTCGTCGCCGCGCGCGATCCAGGCGCGAAATGCCTTCTCGCGCAGGTCGCGCCGGGCCGAGAATTGGAGGAACGGCTCGATGCTCGAGCGCGAGGTGGTGATGACGTGTTTGCCGGGAAAACCGCGCTCCTCGGCGGTCGCACGCGCCGCCGCCCGCACGAAATCGGGAAGGCCGGCAAGGTCCTCCTCACCGTCGAGGACCAGTGTGTAGCGTTGCTCATCCGCCAACACATTCTGGCTGAAAGTGGTGCCGAGCGTAGCGAGACGCGCGTTGATCTCGGCGAGCCGTGCCTTGGCCGCGGCGTTAAGCGCCGCGCCCGCACGCACGAATTTCAGGTAATAGCGCTCGAGAACCCGCCGCTCTTCCACGGACAACGCCAGCTGATCGCGTGTGCGATGCAAACGCTCGATGCGGCCGAACAGGGCCGCGTCCATGTGGATGCTGTCCCAGTGCTTGGCCTTGACCGGCGCGACCTCACGCTCGATCGCGAGAATCTCGTCGTTGTTGTGGGCACCGGCCAAGAGGTTGAAGACATTGACCGTCCGCGTGAGCGCCTCGCCACTCGCTTCAAGCGCAGCGATGGTGTTGGCGAAGGTCGGCGCGGCCGCGTTGCCTGCAATGGCCGCGACCTCGGCGGCATGCGCGGCAAACGCGCGTGCAAAGGCTGCCCGGAAATGCTCCGGCTTGATCCGATCGAAGGCGGGAACGCCGAAACGGCCGCCCCAGTCCTCAAGCAACGGGTTGGCGTCGGTATCGAGGGCGAAAGCGTGGGTCTGTGGATGCATGCTGCTGATATGGGGCGTGAACGGCGGCATTGCACCCTAAGCGACGAGGCGGAGCACATCAGAATCGGTGCATCTTTTGAATTTTTTGCGCTGTGAATGGGCCGCCGCATTGCTAAACTGATGATGCACTCGACCTCAGCGACGATCAATCAAGACGTCCGCACGTTTGTCTGCCAACCTAAAGCGGCATCCACGTGCAGGAACGCGCCAAACGAGAGGAGGAGACATGGTTTCGTTCACCTTGAATAATAGGCAGGTCTCGGTCGACGCCGACCCGAGCACCCCGCTATTGTGGGCCATCCGCGACCACGTCGGATTGACCGGCACCAAATATGGATGCGGCGCCGGTCTTTGCGGGGCCTGCACCATCCACCTCGACGGCACGGCGCAACGTTCGTGCCAGATCGACGTGGGCTCGGTCGCCGGCAAAACGGTTGTCACCATCGAGGGCCTGTCGCCCACATCCTCCCATCCATTGCAGAAAGCGTGGGTGGTCGAAGAAGTCCCACAGTGCGGGTACTGCCAGTCGGGGCAGATCATGAAGGCAGCGGAGCTTCTCGCCAAGAATCCGAAGCCGTCCCGCGCCGAGATCATCACCCACATGGACGGCAATATCTGCCGCTGCGGCACGTATCACCGCATCATCGCCGCCATCGAGCGCGCAGCGAGGGAGGCCTGAGCCATGACTATGATCGATCGGGATCTCTCACGTCGCAGCGTCATTGCGGGCTTGGGCGGAATGGCGTTCTGCGTGGCAGTCGGGAACGACGGCGTGCGCCTGATGTCGCAGGCGCAGGCGAATGCCTTAGCAAATGCACCGATCACGCCATGGGTCCGCATCGCGCCCGACGGTAGGATCACCATCCTCAGCGCCGGAGCCGAGATGGGCCAAGGCTCGATGACCTCACTGCCGCTCATCCTGGCCGAGGAGATGGACGCGGACTGGTCGAACGTTGCCATCGAATGGGCCCCGCCCGACGCCAAGGTTTACGGTTACAAGGATCCGTTCGGCACCGAAAACCTGATGTGGATCGTTGGCAGCCGTGCGGTCCAACTCTATTTCACGCAACTGCGCATGGCCGGCGCCCAAGTGCGCAAAGTGCTGATTGCGAACGCGGCACAGAAGTGGGGCGTCGACGCTGAAACGCTCAAGACCGAGCCGAGCGTCGTCATCAACCCCGCCAATGGGGCGCGCATGAGCTATGGCGAGATCGCCGCGTTTGGCACGATTCCACCGACTCTGCCGACGGTCGATCCGAAGGAGCTCAGGGAGCGCAAAAATTTCCGGCTGATCGGTAAGGCGGTGCCCCGGCGCGATATTCCGTCCAAGGTCAACGGCACCGCCCAATACGCAATCGACGTGACATTGCCCGGCATGCTCTATGCCTCGAGCTTGCATTCGCCCGTACACAGCGCTCAGCCGGGGATCTGGGACCCAGGCAAGCAGGATCAGTCGGGAGCCGCACCGGAGAGTTGGAACGATGCCCAGGTCAAGGCCATGCGCGGCCTCATCGCCATCGTCCCGTTGGCCAACGGCCTAGCCGTCGTCGCCGATCACTTCGCCGCCGCCAAGGCCGGCCGCGATGCCCTGAAGGTGACATGGCGCAAGGCCAAGGCAGAGGGCTTCAATTCGGATCGAGCACTCGAGGATTATGTCAAGGTCCACGCCGATCCAAATGCGCAAGCGGTCAAGCTCGAACAGAAGGGCGACGTCACTGCGGCTTTTGCGACCGCGGCCAAAACATATCACGCCGAATTTCGCAGCGATTACGCCTATCACGCGCAAATGGAGCCGCTCAACGCGGTGGTCCGCATCAATGAGGCCGGCGATAGGGTCGAGGTTTGGGAGGGCAGTCAAGCTCCCGACGAATCGCGGAAAGCGGTGGCAAAGGCGCTTTCGCTGCCGCTTGAGCAGGTGGATTTCCACCAATGCTATATGGGCGGTGGCTTCGGCCGTCGCTCGCTTGGTGATTACGCCGCCGAATGCGCGCTCATCGCCAAGGCAGTGCGCCGCCCCGTCAAGTTGATATGGACGCGGGAAGAGGACATCGCCCAAGGCATGTTCCGGCCGCAATCCTTCCAGTGCCTGGAGGCGGCAACCGATGCGTCCGGCAATGTTACGGGCTGGAAGCACTGCGTTGTCGGCGATGGCGAGGCCCTCCTCGTCACCGGCATCAAGATTGCGTATTACGGGGTGCCCAGCCAGGCGATCGAGCGGCGTGGCGTATCACACGGCATCAAGCTCAAGCACTGGCGCGCGGTCGGTCACGTGTTCAACACGTTTGCGATCGAAAGCTTCGTCGATCAGATGGCGGTCGATCAAGCCGTCGATCCGATCGAATTCCGGTTCGAACGCATGGGCGCAACACCCAAAGCGCGCAAGGTGTTCGAGACGCTGGCAGAGATGTCGAACCACAAGGCCAAGCGCGCCGAGGGGCGGGCAATCGGGATCTCGATCACCGAGCGTGCGGGTTCGCTCGGTGCGGGTGCCGTCGAAATCTCGCTCGAGCGTACCAGCGGCAAGATCCGCGTGCACAAAGTGTGGGCGGCGATCGACGGCGGGGTCATCGTGCAACCCGCTGCAGCCCGGGCGAACGTGGAGAGTGGCATCCTCTACGGGTTGTCCAGCGTACTGCATGAGCGCATCACAATCAGGGACGGCGCCGTGGAGCAATCGAACTTCCACGACTATAGCGTCATGCGCATGTCTGACCTGCCGGAGGAGCTCCACGTCAGGTTCGTCGACGTCGACAGCCGACCGACCGGTCTGGGCGAGATCGGCAACCCCTTCATCGCCGGCGCGATCTCGAACGCGTTCTACCGGCTTACCGGCAAACGCCTGCGCCATCTGCCGTTCACGCCGGAGCGCGTGCTGGAAACGCTGCGGGCATGAGCACGAATGCCAACTATGGGCAACGGCATCTTGGCCGTTGCCCATACGCTCAGCGGTCCATCAATTGCGCAAAGATCTCCGTCGCGCGGCAGCACGTCATCCCACCAGGAACCTGTTGCGCGTCTGGAAATCTTTAAACGTGTTCTCTGGCACCTCGAAATTGGTTGCTAGCAGGAGGTGGGAGTTGGCACCGATCCAGTCGGCAAGGGAGATCGATTCATAGGTGCCATTGTTGAGCGCGATCAGCAGTTCCACGTCTTCGTTGCCGATATTCTCGATATAATGGCCATAGCCTTGCGGCACGTAGCCTACGTCGCCGGCGTTGAACTCTTCGGTGCGAACGCGCCCGTGCGATCCGAATACGGTCATGCGCGCGCGCCCAGAGATGTAGTACTGCCATTCGTTGGCATTGGGATGCCAGTGCGGCTCACGCAGCGCACCGGGCTTGATCTGCATGAGCGCGCCGGTCACCGTCGTCGAAATCGGAAATTGGTGTTGCGACACAAGCCGGTTGGTGCCGCCCGGATAAACGTCCGGGCGGTGCGCCAGCAGCCGGTAGCGATGACTGAGTGGGCCGTTGTCGAGCGAGCCGGGCGCCGGATTGGCGGGCAACGGCGGCGGTACCGGTCCCTTGGCGATATAGACCTCGCGTTTGGGAAAATTTGCAAACGTCGCGACCGGCACCCCGAAATATTTGGCCAACACCTCGGGCGGCGTGTGCCCAATCCAATCGCTGATGCTGAACGTGCCGAACTCCGAGAAATAGCCGTTGTCGAACACCAGCACGAACAGACAATCTTCCGAGCCGATGCCCTGGATCGAATGGCCGAAGCCGCGCGGGAAATACCAGACGTCGCCGGCATTGAAGTCGACGATCTGCGACTGGCCTTGCGGGTTGATGGTGGTCACGCGGCATTGGCCTTTTATGACATAGGCCCATTCCGCCGCGTTGGCGTGCCAGTGCAGTTCGCGCAAGCCCCCAGGTGCGAGCGACATCAGCACGCCGGCGAGCGCTTGCGAGACCGGAAATTCCGCGACCGTCGCCTCCTTCGCCCAGCCGCCATCCCATCTCTTAGGCGCGACGGCGCCAAGCTGGAATCGGAACGAGGGCAGCTCGCTGCCGGCGAGCGGCGCCGGCGTCGGCCCGAACGGCGGCTGGCCCTGTCCGAAGGTCTCCGTGCCCGTTGCAGTTGCGACGACGCCACCGGCGGCGGCGGCGCCCAGCATGTCGCGACGTGAGACCTCGGCCATCCGTAACCTCCTGATCCAGCGCCCCGCGCCGACCGCGCTGACGGGTGTCACAGCTTGCGATCGCGAGTCAACCAAGCTCGGCACGCGCTTCGCTCGGCGTAGTGTTAAAACCATCCCCATCGACCCGGCACTGGAGGGCCCATGACCGCCATTACGCTTGCGCAGGCCGACCGCCTCATCGACGCGATTTTGGCTCGCGGCGCCGAGCTCGATTGCCGCCCGCTGGCGGTCATCGTCGTCGAGCCCGGCTGCAAGGTGAAGGCGTTCAAGAAGGAGGACGACAGCTCGATGATCCGTTTCGAGATGGCGTACGGCAAGGCCTATGCCGCGCTGGCCATGGGCCGCTCATCCAAGCTCGTTAAGATCCGGGCCGAGCAAAAGCCCATCTTCATGCGCTATCTCATCGCCGCGAGCGGCGAGCAGATCTTTCCCGAGGGTGGAGGGTTGCAGATTCGCGACGGGGCGGGCGAGGTCATCGGCGCGGTCGGCGTCACCGGCGATACGGAGGAGCGCGACGAGGAACTCGCCGCCCATGGCATCCACGCGATCGGGCTCAAAACCGACGAGGACTGTGCGGCCCTGGGACGCCGGCGCGGCATTCGGCTGACCGACAGGTGACAACAATTGCGTAATTGCGTTAGCCTTCCTGATCCAGGCGCGCAAACGCAAAAACGCTCGGGAGGATGGGGATGGCCGGCGCTCGCATGACATTCGCGTTGGCGGCCGCCCTGCTCGCCATCTCCTCGGCCCCGCGCGCGGCACCGCCGCTCGACTACGCGTTTTTCAAGGCGCGCGTGCAGCCGATCTTTCTGCAAAAGCGCGACGGGCATACCCGCTGCTACGTCTGCCACGCCGAGGGCAACAATGCGTTTCGGCTCGAGCGGCTTTCGCCCGGCACGAGCACCTGGAACGAGGAGCAGTCGCGCAAGAACTTCGAGATGGCCTCGATCCTGGTGAACCCCGGCGATCCTGCGACGAGCCGCCTTCTGCAGCAGCCGCTGGCGCCGGAGGCCGGCGGCAACGTCTTTCACTCCGGCGGCCGCCAGTTCGCCTCGAAGGACGATCCGAGCTGGAAAATTCTGGTCGAGTGGGTGAATGGGGAGAAGCTGTAGCTCCCGTTCGCTGGTCCGAACGCCCGGTCCCGTTCGCGCTGCCGCCGAAACTTCGGCGTGCATTCGCGGCAGGAGCAGCGGCCGGCGATACCGCTCTCGCCGCCTCAGCCGACGGGTGGGCGCCTCTAGTCGCCCACCAGCGTGGTGATGCGCTTGGGCACTTCGCCCACGGGAATGACAGCCTTCACCTTCATGGCCTCGGTATCGATGGCGGTGACCGACTTTAGGGCGGCATTGGAGATGTAGATCGTCTTGCTGTCCGGCGTGAACGTGACCCAGTTCGGCACCGCGGCGATGGGACCGTGTCCGGAAAGCTTGAGCGCGGGCAGCGCAACCTCGCCGACAAGCTTGATCTCGGGGAGCGCATAGACGAACACCGCGTTGTTGGGGATGCTGGTGACCCACAGCGTCCTGCGGTCAGGCGCGACCCCGATGCCATGCGACGGGGCCGTGGCGCGCCCGGCATCGGTTTCGAATTCGACCGCCGTCTCCGGCAGAGTGATCCTCGCCACTTCTTTGCGCGCGGCGAAATCCACCACGGCAAACCCATTCGTGTCGGAGAGTTGCACGAAGATGCGCTTGGTTGCGCCGTCGGGGCCGGCTTCGATCGCCATCGGGCGCACCCCCTTGTCGAGCGCGAGCTCCCAGATTGGAACCTCGCGCTCGAGATCGATCGCGGTCAAAAGCTTGCCGGGGATCGAGCCGGTGATGAGGTGTTTCCCGTCCGGCGTCACGTAGATGTTGTGCAGGCGCCCGTTCACCAGAATGCTCTTAGTCCGCGCCAGCGTGTTTGCGTCGATGACGTCGACGGCGCCAGCCCCGCGCGCGATGCCGACCAGGATGCGATCGCCGGCCTTGCTGACCGCGATGTTATTGGGATGATTGCTCAGCGGCACTTTCTTGATGAGCGCGCCGCTCGCGCGGTCGAAGACGTCGAGCGTGCTGTCGGCCTCATTACTGACATAGACCCGCGCGCCGTCGGGAGCGGGCGCGATCCCGTGCGCCGCCTCGATGCCCTTGATTTCTTGCACGACCTTGTTGGTCGCGGGATCGATGACGTGAATGCTGTCGCCAGCGCTGTTGGTCACGTAGATGAAAGCCGCGCCGCCCCACGCCGGGGGCGAAACAAGCGCCAACACCATCCACAAATGCCGCACGATCCGACGATAGCCGTTCATGGCAATCTCCCAGCTTTGGTGCGGGGTGAGGTTATGCTCAGCCGATGACCAATACCAGCGGCCGTTGCGGCCGACACGTCTCCCCCCGCGACTTCGGCCGCGCCCGCGTGCTAATCTCGCCACAGGCGGAAAGCCCAGGAGTCGACCATGCCCCGTCACCCCCGCTACCAGCCCCACGGCGTCATTCCGGCCGTGCTGCTGCCCTTCAACGATGACTTTTCCATCGACGAAAAGAGCTTCCGGGCCCATCTGCGGGACGTCGCGGCGACCAAAGGGATCTCCGCCATCACCGTCAACGCGCATTCGACCGAGGTCGCCTCATTGAGCTTCGAGGAGCAGCGGCGCGTGCTTGCCATCGCCCAGGACGAGATCGGCGATCGCCTGCCGCTAGTCAACGGGGTGTGGGCGGATGGCAGCATCGAGGCGGCCCGGATCGCCCGCATGGCGGCGGACGGCGGCGCCTCGGCGCTGCTGATCTTCCCGCCGGGGCCCTTCACGCTGGGACAATCGCCGCAGATGGCACTTACTCATTTCAAACGCATCGCGGACGCGACCGACCTGCCGCTCGTCGTGTTCCAGTATCCGCTCGCCACGGGCCAGGGCTACCCGATGGACACGCTCCTCAAGATGGCGGACCAGGTGGCGAGCATCCGCGCCATCAAGGATTGGGCGGGCAACGTGGCGCAGCATGAGATGCACATTCGCGCCCTGCAGAGCCTGCCCCGCCCGGTGAGCGTGCTCAGCACCCACAGCGCTTGGCTGCTCAGCTCCCTCGTGCTCGGCTGCAACGGGCTCCTCTCCGGCAGTGGCAGCGTGATCGCGGACCTGCAGGCGCAGCTGTTCCACTCCGTGAGGGCCAACGATCTCGCTGAAGCACGCCGCCTCAACGACCGCATCTATCCGCTGGCGCGGGTGTTCTACGCCGACCCCTGGGCCGACATGCACAACCGCATGAAGGAGGCGCTGGTGCTGCTCGGCCGCTTGCCGCGGGCCGTGGTGCGGCCGCCGCTGGTCAAGCTCGCCGACGTCGAGATCGAGCGCATCCGCGCGGCGCTGGCGGAGGCCGGGCTCCTCCACGCGAAGGCGCGCGATGCCGCGTGAGGGGCTCGTGCGCCGCGGCGCCGCGCCACAATTAGGCGATTTCGTGGCCTCGCTTCCGAGCCCAAGGCTTGATTCGGATGAGCCGTTTGCGCAGATTGCGCCGCGCATAGGAGCGCTGGCATGAACCGCCCAACGAGCCCCAGCGAGGGACGCAAGATCGCCTGGCAGAACGTACTGACCGTGCTCAGCGCGGCGATTCTGATCGGCGCGGAGGTTTTCGGCGCCGCCTTCGCCGGTGGCTGGGCGGTCGCCAGCTACTTGGATTTGGGCCCGTACGGCGTGCATGTGATGCAGGGCATCTTCTTCGTCTGCGGCATCGCCGTCATGGTCTCGTTCATCCGCAACGCCCGTCGCGTAGAGCCGTTCACCGCCCGCGGCTGAATGCGCGAGCGGCAGCGGGGCGAGTGCCGGAGCGCGCGTCTCGCTTCGGCGATCTGCCACCAGTGGCGACAGGTTGAAAAAAATTCTTGTAATGCGCGTCCACATCGCTTATGTGCGCAATCGCCCAATTTCGCACGTGCCTGTGGCCGTGTGTCGGTCGGTGGGCATCCGGACAAGAGGCCGGACAGCCGCCCGGAGCAAGATCGCAGACTGAGTACTGCGATCGTCTGAGCTCCGAATCCACTTGACCGGCAGCCGGAGGCGAAACCGGCACACCCCGCGCTCAACGGGGGACGCGGCTTAAAGCAACGACGGACCGGGCTTCCTTGGTCTCTGCCGGCCTTCCACCGCCGGCGTGGCTACCGAAGAGGCTTGTTCATCATTGCCGGCCGTGCGGAGTGGGATCTCCCCATTCCAATCCAAGGCAGCACAGCGGGTCGAGAGCCCACGTTCGCCAGTGCGTCCCCATCGCGCACCAGGCGAGCAAGTTCACAACCCGCATCACCGGGCGGTTCGCCGCCTGCCAGCCCTGGGGAGAGCGCTCAATGACCGCGCGCATCCGCCAATTCCTGCGTAAGCGGGCCGAGGACGGCCCCTGCCTCGTCGTCGATCTCGACGTCGTGCGCGAAAACTATCTGGCCTTCGCCAAGGCGCTGCCGGATACGAAGGTGTTCTATGCCGTGAAGGCCAACCCGGCGCCCGAGGTGCTCTCGCTCCTCGCCGCGCTCGGGTCGAGCTTCGACGCCGCCTCGGTCGCCGAGATCGAGATGGTGCTCGCAGCCGGCGCACCGGCGGAGCGCATCTCCTTCGGCAACACCATCAAGAAGGAGCGCGACGTGGCGCGCGCCTATGCGCTCGGCGTGCGCCTTTATGCCGTCGACTGCACCGCCGAGGTGGACAAGATCGCCCGCGCCGCTCCTGGCACGCGCGTGTTTTGCCGCATCCTCTCCGACTGCGTCGGGGCGGAATGGCCGTTGTCGCGCAAGTTCGGCTGCGAGCCGGCCATGGCGGCCGACGTGCTGGAGCACGCCCATCGCCTCGGCCTCGAAGCCTATGGCGTCTCCTTCCACGTCGGATCGCAGCAGCGCAATCCGCATGCCTGGGACCGGGCGCTCGCCTCGGCGGCGGCCGTGTTCCGCGAATGCGGCGAGCGCGGCCTCAACCTGACCATGGTCAATCTCGGGGGCGGATTCCCGACCAAGTATCTCAAGAACGTGCCGACGGTGAAGACCTACGGCTCGTCGATCTTCCGCGCCTTGCGCCGGCATTTCGGCAACCGCATCCCGGAGACGATCATCGAGCCCGGCCGCGGCATGGTCGGCAATGCCGGCGTCATCGAGGCGGAGGTCGTGCTCGTCTCCAAGAAGAGCGAGAACGACGACGTGCGCTGGGTCTATCTCGACATCGGCAAGTTCGGCGGCCTCGCCGAGACCATGGACGAATCGATCCGTTATCCGATCCGCACCCCGCGCGACGGCGAGGAGCTGGCGCCCTGCGTGCTGGCGGGGCCGACCTGCGATTCGGCCGACGTGATGTACGAGCGCGAGCCCTACGCCTTGCCGATCAGTCTCGAGATCGGCGACAAGGTGCTGATCGAGGGCACCGGCGCGTACACCGCGACCTACTCGTCGGTGGCCTTCAACGGCTTCAGGCCGCTGAAGACGTACCACATCTAGCGGGCGGACGGAGATCTGAGATGGTTACCGTCCGTAAGGAACGGCCGGCCGAGGCTGCAGCGCGTGACGCGCTGCTCGACCTCGCCTACGGCCCGGCCCGGTTCACGAAGGCGTCGGAGCGCTTGCGCGAAGGGCGTCGAGCGGAATTGGCGCTGGTTGCCGCCGAGGGCCGCCGCATCGTCGGTACGGTGCGGCTCTGGCAGGTGTCGGCCGGTCCTGACCGGCCGGCGCTGCTGCTCGGCCCGCTCGCGGTCGCGCCCGACCGCCGCAGGCGCGGCATCGGCTCGACGCTGATGCACCACGCGCTGCGCGAGGCCGCCCGTCTCCGCCATGACGCCGTGCTGCTGGTCGGCGACGCGCCCTATTACTCGCGGTTTGGCTTCTCCAGCGAGAAGACCAGCGCGCTGTGGCTGCCCGGGCCGTACGAGCGGCACCGGCTGCTTGGGTGCGAGCTCAAGCCCGGCGCACTCGACGGCGCCCGCGGGCTGATCAGCGCCCGAAGTCCGCTCGAGCAACGGCCCGATCTTGCCACCCTGGTTGCGGGCCTCGTCGACAGCGACAACAGCGTCGCGCCGCGCGCGGCGTGATCCCTGTCACCTCTTGCTGAGGAGTAACGGACGTGAACGCTACCACCCCCTCGACCGAAAGCGGGCCGCTTCATGCCCGTTTCGACGGCCCGATCGTGATGATCGGGTTCGGCTCCATCGGCAAGGGCACCTTGCCGCTGATCGAGCGGCACATCGCCTTCGACCGCTCGAAGTTCGTCGTCATCGCGCCGGACGACAGCGACCGCCGCCTGCTCGACGAGCGGCAGATCCGGTTCATTCATCGCGCGCTGACGAAGGAGAATTATCGCGACATCCTCACCCCGCTGCTGACCGCGGGGCCAGGGCGCGGCATGGTCGTCAACCTCTCGGTCGACACCTCCTCGGTCGACCTGATGGAGTTCTGCAAGGACCTCGATACGTTCTACATCGACACGGTGGTCGAGCCGTGGCCCGGCCTCTACACCGACCGCAATCGCTCGATCTCGGAGCGCTCGAACTACGCGCTGCGGGAAAGCGTGCTCGACCTGCGCCGGCGGCGTCCCGGCGGCGTCACCGCGGTGAGCTGCTGCGGCGCCAATCCCGGCATGGTCTCCTGGATGGTGAAGCAGGCGCTGGTCGACATCGCCGGCGAACTCAAGCTCGACTTCGTCGAGCCGCAGACGCGCGAGGACTGGGGACGCCTGATGCAGCGCACCGGCGTCAAGGGCATCCACATTGCCGAGCGCGATACCCAGCGCGCCCGCGATCCCAAGCCGCGCGGAAAGTTCGTCAACACCTGGTCGGTCGAAGGCTTTCTCTCGGAAGGCCTGCAGCCGTCGGAGCTCGGCTGGGGCACGCACGAAAAGACGCTGCCGCCGGGGGCGGCACGCCACAGCTTCGGATGCGGCGCGGCGATCTACCTCACGCGCCCGGGCGCCAGCACGCGGGTGCGCTCGTGGACGCCCACGGCGCGGGCGCAGCACGGCTTCATGATCACCCACAACGAGTCGATCTCGATCGCCGACTACTTCACGCTGCGGGAGAACGGCAAGGTCGTCTACCGGCCGACCTGCCACTACGCCTATCACCCCTGCGACGACGCCGTGTTGTCGCTGCATGAGTTGGCGGGCGCGCAGTGGAAGCCGCAGCAGACCTGGCACATCCTGTCCGAGGAC
>Ga0209648_10003606_pt1 | contig 13044 bp, 2 predicted proteins | sample GraSoi2013_115cm_FD_185830 | JGI IMG/M metagenome (GOLD analysis project Ga0209648, IMG submission 185830) | Grasslands soil microbial communities from the Angelo Coastal Reserve, California, USA - Sample 9_17_2013_115cm (SPAdes) (version 2) | ecosystem: Environmental > Terrestrial > Soil >...
GTGTTGACGTCCGGGGCGCCGCCGGAGGTCTGGGTGAACGTCCAGCTGACCGGCACCCCGGCGCTGTTGAGCGTCTGGCTGGTCAGGGTCTGGACGGCGTTGTCGTCGCGCTCGGACACGTTGCCGTCGTGGTCGTAGCTGTAGGCGGTGGCGGTGTAGGTGCCGGCGCTGGTGGGCCGGTAGTGGGTGGCGGCGAGCTGGTCGTAGCCGGTGTAGTCGGCGTAGATCTCGACCGGGCTTTGGCCGGGGCTGGTCAACCCGTGCGCGGTCTTGGCGTAGGTCAGGTTGCTGTCCGCGTCGTAGTGGTAGGCCGAGGACTGCCCGCCCTGGTCGGTGTAGCTGGCGGTCTGGCCGTCCGGGTAGTAGGTCCACGCCTGCCGCAGGCTGGTGTCCAGCCCGCCGGACGAGTTCTCCGGGATCCGCGAGGCCTGCCAGCCCTGGGCGGTGTAGTCGAAGTGCACCGCCGGGGTGGCCGGGTCCTTGCTGGTGGCCACCCAGCCGGTGTCGAAGAAGGTGCTGGTGGTTTTGGCCGCCGCCGACACCTGCGCCGGGTCGGACTGGGTGACCGGCAGCGACACCGCGGTCTGCCGGCCGCCGGGGTCGTAGTAGTGGTGAATGTAGGCGGCCTGGGTGCTGCCGTCGGTGGGCAGGGCCTGGGTGACCATCTGGTTGCCGGCGTCGTAGCTGTAGCTGGTGACGTAGTCGGTGAAGGTGATCTTGTCCGCCGACGCGTCGTAGGCGCGCGGGGAGATGTCGCGCGTCTTGTTCCCGTTCGGGTCGTAGACGTACTCGGTGGTGGTGGTCCGGCCGCCGTGCACGTACGGCGCGACCACCTTGGTCAGCTGGTCCTTCTGGTCGTAGCCGCTGGTGGTGGTGTTCCCGCTGGCGTCCGTGCTCTGGATGACCTTGCCGTCGGCGTCGTAGACGGCCGATTGCAGGTGCCCGCCCGGGTCGGTGGCCGACAGCCGCCGGTGGGCGTTGTCGTAGGTGTAGACGGTCGTGTTCGCGGTGCTGGTGGCCGGGCAGGCCGGCGGCGCGGTCAGCTGGGCGTTGGGGGCGGTGGCGGTGACCTGGTTGCCGACGTTGTCGTAGCAGTAGTAGGTGGCGCGGGTGTCGGTGACGGTGCCGGAGCTGTTCACCGCGTAAGCGGTCTGGCTGGCCAGCTCGTCGGCGGCGTCGTAGCCGTAGCTGGTGGTGTGGTCGTTGGCGATGCCGCTGTGCACGCCGATGGGCAGGGTCTGGGAGACCAGCCGCCCGGCGGCGTCGTAGGCCATGCTGGTGCGCTGCCCGGCCGGGTCGGCCTGGGTGTCCGGGCCGGTGGTCAGCGTCTTGCGGTCCATCTGGTCGTAGCTGTAGCTGGTCACCGCGCCGTTGCCGCCGTCCTGCGCCCCGTAGTGGGCGTCCTGGACCGCGGTGACGTTGTTGTTGGGGTCGTAGCTGGTGCCGGTCCAGATCAGCTTGCCGCGGTCCAGGGTGGTGGATTTGGGCTGGCTTTGCCGGCCGGGCCGGCCGTAGCTGTCGTAGTCGGTGTAGGTGCGGTAGCTGCGGGTGTCGGTGCCGCTGGCGGCGGCGTGCAGCGGGTCCTGGGTGAAGAGCAGGTTGCCGTCGGCGTCGAAGCCGAACTGGGTGACCCGCCCGAGCGGGTCGGTCACCTTCTGCGGCCGCCCGCTGGGGTCGTAGCTGGCGTAGCTGGTGGTGTTGCCGTTGAAGTCGGTGGCCGCCTCGACGGTGCCCGGTGAGGCCGGGTCGTTGGCCGGGTTGCAGGACGGGGCGGTGGCCAGGTTGTAGCAGTAGCCGGTGGTGTGCCCCAGCGGGTCGGTCGCGGTCAGCAGGTTCCCGGCCGGGTCGTAGCCGAACTGCCACTGGTAGCCCGAGCCGGCGGCCACCCCGGCGGGGGCGGTCTTGGTGGCCAGCAGGCTCCAGTGGGTACCGGTGTCGGTGCCGTCCAGCGGCCGGTCAAGATAGGTCAGCTTGGTGTGGTTACCGTCCTGATCGATGAAGTCGGTCACGTAGCCGTTGGCGTTGTAGCTGTAGCTGCGGAACGCCCCATTCGCCTCGGTGATCTTGGCGACCTGGTTGCCGGCGGTCCACGCCTCGCCGGTGGTCTGCCCGAGCGGGTTGGTGACCGCGGTGACCCGGCCGGCGCCGTCGTAGCTGTATTTGGTGGCGTGGCCGAGCGGGTCGGTGACGGTGGTCACGGCGTTGGCGGTGTCGTAGCTGTAGCCGGTGGTGTGGCCGCCGCGGTCGGTCAGTGTCTTGACCCGCCCGGCGAGGGTGGGCCCGTCGGAGTTGAGGTAGTAGGCGTAGGTGCTCTCGTGCCCGTCCGGGTCGCGGGCCGAGTAGATCTGGGTGTCCTCGTTCGGGGTTTTCGGGTTGGGGTTGACCCGGTCGGCCGCGTTCGAGATGGCCGGGCCGGACCCGTTGGCGGTCAGGTAGGTGAACACCCACGACCGGTCCGGCAGGAAGCTGCCGCTGGCGGTGGTGCCGCCGCGCTGGGTGAGCCGCAGCAGGTTGCCGTCGTGGTAGTAGTCGAAGTGCAGCACGTGGCCCAGGTGGTCGGTGATGTCGGCGATCCGGCCGCGCTGGTGGGCGTTTTCTGTCTGCGCCTTGGTGTAGTAGCTGATCGTGATGGCCCGCCCGCCCGGGTCGGTGACCTGGGTGATCCGCCAGGGCGGCCCGCCGGGATCCTCGCCCGGCGGGGTCGCGGTCTCGGTGAAGGTGATCGTGTTGCCGTTCTTGTCCACCACCGAGGTCGGCCAGCCCGCGTAGTTGTAGTAGAACGTGACGTGGTCGGGGCGCGACAGCGCCCAGTAGCTGGCCGAGGTGGTGTCCGTCGTCACCGGCCGCAGGTACAGGTCGAACCCGGGCGGCGGCGTCCAGGTCGTGGTGCCGTCGGGGTTGGTGGTGCCGGTGTAGACGTGCAGCGTGCCATCGCCGTCGGTGACCCCGATCAGCTTGTCCGACACCCCGGCGATCGTGTCGGCCTTGTTCGGGTGGATCTCCAGCGGGGTGCCGAACCGGGTCAGGCTGGAGATCCCCAGCGACCAGTTGTTCCCGGCCGGGGAGCGGGAGTGGTCCTCCAGACCGTTGTAGGTGAGTTCGAGCACGCTGGCCAGCCCCCGGCCGGGCAGGTCCCACGGCGTCATGTTCAGAATCATGTTGCCGCTGGCCACGTTGACCAGCGTGTCCAGCCCGCCGCCCACCGGCTGGGCGTCGTACTGGTAGTACTTCTCCAGGCCCAGCCCGACCGGGCTCTTGCGCAGCACCTGCACCTGCGCGGTCAGCGGCGGGTTGCCCTTCGCGGCGAACCAGGCGCCGCTGGCGGCGTCGTACAGGTCGAACATCAGCTGGTAGGCGGCGGAGTTCACCCCCGCGGCCAGCGTCGGCGGCGGCACCAGCATGGTCAGCGTGACCGACGCGCCGGGCGCCAGGTCCGTGCCGAGCGACGTGGCGGGCCCGGTGGTGACCACCGATGGGCTGTCCGGGCTGTACCAGCGGTAGGCGAGCGTGTCCCCCGCGGCGGTCAGCGTGGAGGTGCTGTTGTTGGTGATCGTCACCTGCACGCCGGACTGCTGCTGGGTGGTGGCCGACGGGTCGTAGGTGACGGTGGCCGGGATGGTGCTGCCGGACGCCAGGGTGATCCCGGCCCGGTAGAGGGCGTTGGCCACGGTGACAGTCACCGGTGCGCTGGTGGTCACCAGCCCGGTGCTGTCGGTGACCTTCGCGGTGAGGGTGTGGGCGCCGTCGTAGGCGGGGGCGGCCGGGTCGAGGGTGTTCCAGCTGACCGTGTACGGGCTGGACGTGGCGGTGGCGAACAGCTGGTTGTCGGCGTAGAAGTCGACCTTGGACACGGTGTCCGGGGCGGTGGCGGCGGCGCCGGCGGTGACGGTCACCGAACTGCCGCTGACGGTGCCACCCCCGGCCGGGCTGGTGACCGAGACGGCCGGGGCCGCGAGGTTGTTCACGGTCACGCTCACCGGGGCCGATGTGGTGGTGTTGCCGGCGTTGTCCACCGCCTGCGCGGTGACCGTGTGTGTCCCGTCGCCTGCCGTCGTGGAGTCCCAGCCGAACGTGTAGGGGGCGCTGGACGCAGAACCGACCACGAAGCCGTCGACAAGGAAGGTGACAAGGTTGACGGCGCCGTCGTCGCTGGCCGCGGCGGCCAGCGTCACGTTGGTGCCGGAGACCGTCGCCCCCGGGCCGGGCACCGACACCGACACCGCCGGGCCCAGCGCGTGGCTGCCATCGTTGTAGGTCACGGTGAGCTGCGGCCGCAGGCTGGGGTTGGCGGTGTAGTCGCTGCTGCTGTAGACGACGTAGTGGCCGGCGGTGAGCGGTTCGCTGCTCAGCTTCAGCAGCACGCCGAGGTTGGGCTGGCTGCCGTTGACCCACTGCTGGGCCAGGCCGGTGATGTCCAGGTTGTCCCACGACGTCTTCTGCGCGGCCGGCTTGGCGAGGCTGGCGGCGGCGGTGGGGGCGTAGTCACCGCCACCGCTGGCCCAGCTCACCCCGGTGGTGGCGTCGTACCAGGTGGCCCCGTCCCCGGTGCACTGCGGGCTGGCGGTGGTCCCGGTCCCTTCCGTCCAGGCGCGGGTGACCGGGTGCGCCTCCAGGGTGACCGCGGCCGAGGTCCCCGATTCCTGCCACACCGACAGCGTCGCCTTGGAGACGGTGGCGTTCGGGGGGATGTCGTTGATGCTGAACCGCAGCAGCCCGCGGTAGATCGAGGCGGTGTCCGAGCCGACGTAGATGCCCGGGTCCGCGCCGTTGCTGGCGCAGTTGGCCGTCCCCGAGGCGTAGGAGACGAACGTGTCCTGGCCGCTGGACGGGTCCGGCTGAAGCGCCTTGGTGGCCTGCCCGTCAGCGGGCAGGGTGACGGTGACCTCGTTCGACTTCGAGCTGTTGGCCACCACCGCGTAGCTGAATGTCGCGTTGGGCCCGGCGGTGGTGTCCCGGTACGAGGTCACCGCCGGGTCGGTGATCGTCGTGAGCAGATTCGACGGCGACGGGGTGAAGTTCGGCGTCATCGACCGGTAGACCGCGTACTGCTGGAACGGCGCGCCGGACAGGCCGGTGTATTGGGTCCAGTGCAGTTCGGCGCCGTTGGAATGCAGCGTGTCGGGTGGCGCCAAGATGACCGCGTCGCTGGTGTAGGTGACCTGAAGCTCCGGGTCGTCCGGGGTGGAGCCGGTGCGGGTGCGGCTTTCCAGCTCGATGCCGCCGTTGTTCGGCGGCTCGGTCGCCTGCTTCAGCAGCAGCCCGTCGTTGGGCTGCGCCCCGGTCAGCCAGTTCTGCACCGCCGTGGTGACCGGCCAGTACAGCCAGCCCACCGGCTGCCCGTCGGTGACCGTCACCGCCGACTGCGCGGTGGGATCAAACTGCATCCCGCTGGAGACCGACGAGCCCACCGACCAGGGGGCGGTCATCCGGTGCGCCTCGATCACATGGCTGTTGCCCGGGCATGCCCCCGTTGAGTCGGTCAAACAGGTCCCGTCGTCGTACATGCCCAGCTGGGCGCCGGTGACGGCGACGCCCGGCGGGATGGAGCTGAGGTCGAACTGCACCGCGGACCGCCACACGCCACCGCCAGAGTCGGTGCCGACGGGCATGTAATACCACCCCAGGCCGCTGCCGACCTGGATGCTGCAGCCGCCGCAGCTAGCGGCCCAGTACGCGTCCTGGGTGTCCGGCTGCACCGTGACGATCGTCGGGTCCAGCAGCACCGGGAAGTGCCGCCGCGGTGACGACAGCCACGCCGGGTCGATGCTCATCCGCACATCCAGCCAGGAACCGTGGCTGCGCACCGTCATGGCCGCGTACCGGGCCCCGCCCGGCGCCGGCGCCTGCCCATTCGCCTCGGTGGCGCGCGGCGCCTGGAGCACGAGCACCGGACCCGCCGCCGGTGCCCGGAACACCCCCCACGACCCGCCCGCCAGCCGCCGCACGGTCACCGGCGCCCCGCCGCCGCGGGGACGGATCACGAACTCATACGAGGACGGCGCATACGGGTTATGCAGCACGATCGTCTCATCGACCCCGTCCGCGCCGACGTCGTAGGTCAGATCCGCGCCCGGGTAGGCGGCGGCGTACGCCAAATGTGACCCGCGCACCGCGGCGGGCGAGCCCGCCGCGCCTTTGGCGTCGAAGTCGAACGTCCCGCCCGCCGTCCGCACCCGCAGGTACCCACCGCCGGCGTGCCGCGCGAACGAGGCGGTGAACCGGTTCGCCTTGTTCCGCCACGCGAACCCCGCCTCCCCGGCGGCCACCAGCGAGGAGTCGATCGGCGCCCACCCCGCCGCCGTCCGGCGAGTTCCGGGTCAGCGGCTGCGGCACGCCCGGCCGGCTCGTGGCCGGCTGTGCCCGGTGCGCCGGCGGCCCGGCCGCCGCACCCGCCCGCCCCAGCGGGTCATGATCGCCGACTGCGGCCCCGGCCGGGAGGCTCACGACCCCAATCGCCACCACAGCCGCGGCCGGGACAGCCACCCAGGCAACGATCCGGTGTAACAGGATGCTTCCAGGCGAACGACGTGACGGCGCCATGCCAGCCTCCCGCGCTCAGCCCCCGCCCGAGGGGCGACCAGATGACCACGATCGTCCCCAGCGGGCCTGGAGGCCACTCCTGACACAATCGCCCCTTGACAGTGGGCCCGCGGGCAGGCGTTGTCAAGGCCCCAAATCAAAGCGCCACGGCACGCGCCGACGTGACGGCGACATGCCCCGGCGCCACATCCATAGAGGTGGCGTATGAAATGGCCGCCCTGCGATCGGTTCTATCTAAGCGTCAATGACACAATTGTCACGCTGATTTCATTGGTTGAGGACTAAACTAAAGAGGATTACTACCGGCTAGCTCGGCCACAGCTTGATGGCGCCGCGTGCCCGCGGGGCACGATCTCTTCTGATGATATCGATGAGGTAGAGCCCCAATGCCGTTTAGAGGAGCGCGACAGCCCGCAGCGACAGCCGTGCCGCCGACCCGCCCACCCAGCCATGTCGCGCTCCGTTGAACACCTCCGCAACCATCTCCGGCCGCTTGGCCACGGTATGAAACGCCGTTCACGCTCAACGAAATGGCATTGTCAACTCGGGTCAACGCGACCATGTCCTGATCGAATGCAAACGATGGGCCAAGAAAGTCAGACTTCAAGGACGCATGGGCACTCCTCGGGATAGTTGGTGACGAGCAGACATTAAGAGGGTTGATCGTCACCACGTCTAAGTTCACCGGCCCCGGCTAAAGCGTTAGAAGCGAGAAATCCAGAGCTAGAATTGATCGATGACAAACGACTGGTACTCCTGCTTAATGAGCATTTCGGCCACGACTGGCCATTGCGTGTGGAATGGTGGTGCTCTCAGCCGAAAGGGAGGGTGAGAGTGGCGAAAGCTCGCCACCGCCGACCCGGTGACGCTGTTGTTCACCGGCGCCCGCCGCGGACCCGCGGGCCGCGGCGACGGCCCAGTTCCTCGACAACGAGTTCGGCCACGGCGCCAGCACCGGCGAGGCCGAACGCTGGCTGGCCCAGATCGCCGATCACCGGCCCGGCCCGGGCGCCCGCCCGTGGCCGTGTACGCCGTCGCCGTCCGCCTGCAGAGCATCGACAGCGCAACCGCTCGGCCGGGTGCCGACCGGCCCGTGGCTGGGCGCCCATCCGATTCGCATATTGCGTAGACTGCTGTGAATTAGCCCTATTCGGGACCATCCAATCGGTTGGGACCTTGGCCGCGACACTGCTCCCAAGGGCGGGGGCGCCCGTGGCGGGCCGAGCGTAGGACCGCGCTGGGGACACGCGGTGTCATGCTTTAAGGGGAATAAGGCGTGCCGTGAGAGAGGGCCTCGGATCCGACCCAGACAGTTTCTGTGCGCCTGCGCCAGCATCGGGCAGCGGAATGTCCGCCGAGGCGGAACACGTCGCTGACCACGGCCCTGACCTGGGCGCGGGCCAGGAGGACAGCCGGGTCAACGAGGTTCCTGTGGTGGCGGGGAACGTCCGGTGGGAGCCGCCCACGGCGCGCAGTTTCTGGGGCGAGCTCGCCGGGCCCGAGCGGCGGGCGCTCGCGGCGTCCGGCGTGGAGATGGTCTTCCGCGCGGGGTCGGTGCTGTGCCGCGAGGGTGCGGACTCCTCGCAGGTAATGATCATCGACTCGGGGTGGACCAAGGTCAGTGTCAACGCCGGCGCCGGTGAGCAGATCATCGCCGTGCGCGGGCCTGGCGACGTGGTGGGTGAGCGGGCGCTGATGGCGCGGGTGCGCTCGGCCAGCGTGACCGCCCTCGACGAGGTCCGGGCCATGGTGGTGGAGCCCGAGCGGTTCGCCGAGTTCCTTTATGGTCATCCGCGCGCCGCTGAGGTGCTCGAACGCCAGGTGCGTGAGCGCAGGGAGGAACTCCGTGCGCGGCATTTCCCGGCCGAGCTGGCCGGTGCGGAGCGCCGCCTGGCGTGGCTGCTCATCGAGCTCGCGCAGCGCCGGGGCGGGTACCAGCAGGCGGCGTCGGCGGCGTTCACGCTGCCAATGTCGCATCAGGAGCTCGCGGACTGGGCTGACGCCAGCCCGGACGCGGTCGCCAGGTTCCTGCGCTCGTGGCGCGAGCGCGGGATCGTGCGCACCGAGCGCAGGCAGGTGAGCGTGGTCGACCTGGACGGGCTGGCGGCGATCTGCGGCCCGGCAGCGGCTGCGCGGCCCGCGGCGGCGGAGCAGGACCCGGCGCACGCACAGCGCGCCGCCGGGCCGGGTGACGCTCAGGAAAACAGGCCCGGCGATGTAGGTGACGACGCCGCCGTGGGGCGGGCCGCTGCCACGGCGCGGGACGTGGCCGGGCCGGCCGCGGGTACCGAGTTCGACCGGATTTTCAAGTCGTCGCCGAACTGCTCGATTTTCGTCACCGATGTCGCCGGCTTCGGGGATCTGGCGCGCACCGACATCGACCGGCTGGCCGTGCGCCGCGGGATCTACGGCATCTTGCGGTCGGCGTTCGACGAGTCGGGCGTGCCGTGGGCGGAGTGCTACCACGAGGACCGCGGCGACGGCGTTGTGGTCGTGGTGCCGCCCATGATCGCCACCGCGCGGCTGGCCGACCCGCTGCTCGCGTTGCTCGCGGGCAAGCTCAGGCAGTACAACCGGCACGCCAGCGACGTGGTCCGGATCCAGTTGCGTGCCGTGCTGCACGTCGGGCCGGTCGGGCGCGACGCCGAGGGGCTGTCCGGGCAGGCCCTCATCCTGGCGGCCCGCATCCTGGATGCGCCCGTGCTCAAGGACAAGCTCCGCGACGCGGACGCGGACCTGGTGTTCGCCGTATCGCCGTACGTCTACGAGTACGTCATCAGCCAGGGCCCCGGGCAGGTGGATCCGGCCAGCTTCGAGCGGGTGGAATGCAAGGTCAAGGAGTCCGACATCGTGGCCTGGTTGCGGCTGGCCGGGCCGGCCGCGCCGGCGCGGGGGCAGACGGAGCGGGCCCCGCCCGCGGGTTCGCCCAGCCTCCTACCCAGCCTCCCGCCCAGCCTCCCGCCCAGCCTCCCGCCGGGCCTGCCGGTTGGTTCTCCCGGCAACGGCCAGACGGCGCCGCCGAGCGGGGCGGCGGCTGCGCAGGCCGGCGGCCCGCCCGCGCGTGGTGCTGACGCGCTGCCCGTGGCGGCTCCGCTCGGCCGGCTCCCTGCCGAGGTCCGTGGCCGGGACGCGCTGCTCGCCGAGCTGCGCCGGCCGCTGAACCGGATGCCGTGGCGGTCCGGCCGCGCGTGGGTGATCGCGGGGATGGGCGGGCTCGGCAAGTCGACGGTCGCGCTCGCGGTGGCGCGGACGGCGAAGGCGCGTGGCTGGCGGGTGTGGTGGGTGACGGCCGCGGACACGGCGTCGCTGACCGGCGGGATGCTCGAGGTGCTGCGCGAGCTCGGCGCGCCGGAATCGGTGACGGTGCCGGTGCGTGCGGGCGCGCCGACCGCGCCGGGGCGCGCGTGGGAGTTCCTCAACGGCGCGCACCCGGCGGGCCGGCGGTGGCTGCTGGTGTTCGACGGCGCCGACAACCCGGCCGTGCTCGCCGGCGGTCCGGCCGCGCCGGGCGCCGCCGGGGCACCGACCCCGGCCGACGGCACCGGTTGGCTGCGGCCGGACCCGGCCGGGATGGTGATCGTGACGACCCGTAACCGGGATCCGCAGGTGTGGGGGAGCGGGGCGGTGCTGCGCGAGCTGCGGCCGCTCGACGAGGTAGCCGCGGCGGCGGTGCTGCGGGACCTGGCCCCGCGCGTCGCCGACCCGACCGGGCAGCAGGCGAGGGAGCTGGCCGGCCGGCTGGGCGGGCTGCCGCTCGCGCTGCACCTGGCGGGCGCCTACCTGGCGTCGCCGTTCGTGCGGTGGGCCAGCTTCGACAGCTACCACAAGGCGCTCGACGGCGTCGAGCTGCCCACGGCGCTTGGCGACATCGAGAACCCGGGCGCGGACGCCCGCGCGACCATCCAGCGGACCTGGGACCTGTCCCTCGATGCCCTGGCCGCGGACGGGCGGCCGCAGGCCCGGCCGCTGCTGCTCGTGCTGTCGTGCTACGCGCCGGTCACGCCGATCCCCGCGTCGCTGCTGCGGCCACGGCCGCTGGCCGCCCTGTTCACCTGGGGAGTGACGCCCGCGGCGGGTGGCGAGGCTGAGAACAAGGACGCAGAACTGCTGCGCAAGCTGCGCGAGGGCATGCAGGGCCTGTCCGCGACCGGGCTGATCGACATCGCGGGAAACGGCCCGGCGGGCGCGGACGCCGTGACGGTGCATCCGGTGGTCGCCGACGTCAACCGCGGCCGGCTGGGCGCGATGGATCACACCGGCCGGCGGGCCGTCTGCGACGCGGCGGTCGCGCTGCTGAACGCCGCCACGGCCGGGCTCGACAGCGCCAGGCCGGCCGACTGGCCGGCCTGGCGGCTGCTCGTCCCGCACGTCAACGCGATGCTCGAGCTGATCACCGCCGAAGCGCTCGCCGCCGATCTGGACCGCGGCGTCCTCGGGCGGCTGCTGATGATCAGCGCGGCGGGCACCGGAGCGCTGCTGGGCGGCGGGCGGCTGGCGGCCGCGGAGCGGCTGGCCCGGGCCGCCGCGGCCGCGGCGGCGGTGGTCGGCGCCGACGATCCGGCGAGCCTGACCGCCCGCGGCAGCCTGGCGCAGGCGCTGGCCCGGCAGGGCCGCAACGCCGAGGCCGAGCAGCTCTACCGTGAGCTGCTCGCCGGCCAGATCCGGGTGCTCGGCGGCGAGGACACCGGCACCCTGGCCACCCGGCATGAGCTCGCGAAGGCGATCGGCCTGCAGGGCAGGTACGGCGAGGCGGTCGAGCTGTACCGCGGGCTGCTCGCCGACCAGGACCGGGTCCTCGGCGGCGAGCACCCGGACACCCTGGCCACCCGGTACAACCTGGCCCGGATGATCGGCCGGCAGGGCAGGTACGCGGACGCGGAGCGGCTGTGCCGCGGCGTGCTCACCGACCGGCGGCGGGTGCTCGGCGCGGAGCACCCGGACACCCTGGCCACCCGCAACAGCCTGGCCCGGATGATCGGGATGCAGGGCCGTTACCGCGAGGCCGAGGAACTGTACCGCCGGGTGCTCGCGGACCGGCACAAGGTGCTCGGCGCGGAGCACCCGGACACCCTGGCCACCCGGCACCGGCTCGCGCGGATGGTGGGCCTGCAGGGCCGCTACGGCGAGGCGGAGCGGCTGTGCCATCAGGTGCTCGAGGACCGGCGCCGGCTGCACGGCGCCGAGCACCCGGACAACCTGGCGACCTGGCACCGGCTGGCCAGGATGATGGGCCTGCAGGGCCGTTACGGCGAGGCGGAGCGGCTGTTCCGCCGGGTGCTCGCGGACCGGCGGCGGCTGCTCGGCGCTGAGCACCCGGACACCCTGGCCACCGGCCACCGGCTCGCCCGGCTGATCGGGCGCCAGGGCCGTTACGGCGAGGCGGAGGAACTGGCCGACGAGGTGCTCGGCGGGCGCAGGCACGTGCTCGGTGACGATCACCCCGATACTCTCAGCGCGCGTGACACGCTCGCCTGGCTGGCCGGCCTGCGCGGCAGGTACGCCGAGGCCGAGCGGCTGAGCGGTGAGCTGCTCGCCGACCGGCAGCGGGTGCTCGGCGCCGATCACCCGGACACCCTGTCCACCCGGCACGACCTGGCCCGGCTGGCCGGGCAGCGCGGCAGGTACGCCGAGGCCGAGCAGTCGTGCCGCGCGGTGCTGGCGGACCGCCGGCGCGTGCTCGGTGACGATCATCCGGACACGCTCGCGTCGCGCGCCGCGCTCGGCTGGCTGGCCGGCCTGCGCGGCAGGTACGCCGAGGCGGGACGGCTGTGCGGTGAGGTGCTCGCCGGCCGGCAGCGGGTGCTCGGCGCCGATCACCCGGACACCCTGTCCACTCGGCACGACCTGGCCCGGCTGATCGGGTCGCGGGGCAGGTACGCCGAGGCCGAGCAGTTGTGCGCCGAAGTGCTCGCGGACCGCCGGCGGGTGCTCGGCGCGGATCACCCGGACACCATTACCACGCTCGCCACGCTCGCCTGGCTGGCCGCGCTGCAGGGCCGGCACCGCGAGGCCGAGCGGCTCTACCGCCACGTGCACGCGGTCCAGCGCCGGGTCCTCGGCGGTGACCACCCCGACACCGTGGCCACCGGCCGCGACCTGGCGCAGGTGATCGCGGACCAGGGCGACGGCCCTGGCCGGCACCGGCAGTGACCCGCGTTACGACGGCGGGGACGAGACGGGTTCGCCGGCGCCGGGATACGAAGTGGTCCGGCGCCGCCCGCAGAGCGCGCGACGGGCATGGGCGCGGCGCCGCCAGCAGAGCGCGCGACGGGCTGCCCTCAGCCGGGCGCCTCCGCTTCGCCGCGTGAAACCTGCGGTGCGTCCGTGGCATCGGCGATCACGCGGACCGTGTTCCGGCCGGAGTTCTTGGCCCGGTACAGCGCACTGTCGGCGGCGGCGAGAGCGAGGCACAGCAAGACCGCCACCGCAGCTACTTGTCGAGCCACGTGTCCTCCCGGCGATTGCCGCTGAAGATGCTGTTGACCATCATCGTCAGTCCCTTGA
>Ga0209648_10003608_pt1 | contig 13041 bp, 9 predicted proteins | sample GraSoi2013_115cm_FD_185830 | JGI IMG/M metagenome (GOLD analysis project Ga0209648, IMG submission 185830) | Grasslands soil microbial communities from the Angelo Coastal Reserve, California, USA - Sample 9_17_2013_115cm (SPAdes) (version 2) | ecosystem: Environmental > Terrestrial > Soil >...
TCAAAGAGAGATACAAAGTTAACCTGAATGCGACTTTCATCAACGCGTTCAATCACCCTGTGTACTATGGTGCAAACAGAAATCTACAGAGCGCAGTAACCGTGTCGAACGTCAACGGCACCATTACAACAAATAACTCGGGGAGCTTTGGACAACTTAACTCCAGCAATACGGCAGGGATGTCGAGGGTGATTTTGGTGGGAGGCGAATTTAGTTTCTAGGCGTTAAAAACCAGGTTGCGCTCAACATCTTAATGGTTGAGCGCAACCTAGTTTGTTCAACCTGATTTCGCTTTAAGCTCCTTCAAGACGTCGAATTGCCGCGATCAGCAATATCGACGAGGTATGAAAGTGAAGAAGGCGCTCTGGCAGTAGATGCCAATAGAGCCCAGACATCCCGGACTACTCGTAAGCGTCGGCCGGAGGCCGACGCTTACCTGTTCGTGAGCCTTTCCGTCGTACCACTGAACATACAAGCGGCTTACTCAAAATCAGCAAAGAACACTACAATCTGAAGTATATGCGAGATAGTTCTACACCTACTTGGGGACCTTCGAGGAAGACATTGTTTGAAGCTCTAATCACATTAGGTCACATGCGGCGCTCACAGGCTTTGCCAGAAATCCAAGGACGGCTCCGCTGGAGTGGTGTCAGTATTCTCAGTTTTCTATTGCTGGCAAGTCTGTCCATGGGTGCCCGAGCACAGACAGGCCGATTCAAATCCATGAAAAGAAAGTTCTTCATCCCCTATCTATGGGCTTTGATAAGCGGCATCAGCCTCCTAGGCATGCTGCAAGGGAGTGTCCTTGCTCTAGATAATGAAGGCACCGGCCAACAGACCGGAATGCCAATTCATTTCAAAGCAGAGAAGCCCGGTTTTATCACCTTGGTGGTGGAAGACAAAGATGGCAATCGGTTGAAAAATCTGGTTTTCGATCACCCGGTTCAGGCGGGGGATAACGTCATTTATTGGGACGGTTCTTCCATGACTGGAGTCGCTTCTCCCGGGACCTATGTGGTGCGTGGCATTTTCCATGAGGGTATTACGCCACATTTGGAATACTCAATTTACTCGCCGGGCCGCCCGCCCTGGCCCACGGCGGATGGCGCTGGGGCCTGGTTGGCCGACCATACCGCGCCTGCTTCCGCCTTGTTTCTTCCGGAAGGCAGTCCTTGGCCGGCCAAAGATGCCAAACCGATTGTCCTTCTCGGTGCCGATTCTGCCGAGGCGGGAAACGCTCTGATGTGGGTCAATCTTGATGGCCGCAAATTGAGTGGGACCAAGATCCGCGGGTGGAACGGCGGTATCGCCCTCGCGCGGGACATCGGTTCTCAAGGCAATCCGGATCATGTGGCCTATACGGTCTTCGTCGATAATCCGAGTCGCGACTTTGGCGTAAAAGACCCGGGCGGGCTGGAAGTTTACATCATTACGAAATCAGGATTGGAGCCGCTGGCCAAAGTTACAGGCGGCATTCAAATCCATGACGCGTTCCGTGAATTGGTCGGTATGGCCGCCTATAATGGGCTGCTCCTGCTGTCCAACCCGGCCGCGAATGAGCTCGTCGCCTTCGATGTCCGCGGCTCCAGCAAATCACCTTTCGCTACCATCAAAGTGGAAAACCTTGGCGGCATCGCCTTTGAGCCTGATGGCAAACTGCTTGTTACCACGAACGGCGTCATCAAGCGATATTCGATTGAGAATGACTGGAAGTCGTTCAGCATTTCGGGAGGAGATCCGGTTGTGGCTGCCTCAGATCTTCAAGTGCCCAAACAGATCATCGAGCAGGACAGGGAAATTTATGTGACCGATTGGGGCACCAGTCACCAAGTGAAAGTTTTCAACGCTGCCTCGGGCAAAGAGGTTCGCGTCATCGGCAAGGCGGGCGGCCCGCAAGTAGGCGACTATGACGAGCGGCGCATGGCTCACCCGCTGGGCATGTGTGTGGATTCGAATGGAGTGCTTTGGGTGGCCGAGGAGGATTACCTCCCAAAACGGATCAGCCGATGGGACGCTAAGACCGGCCGCTTTATCAATGCGTGGTATGGCCCGACCCAATATGGCGGCGGCGGGTTTGTCGACCCGAAGGACAAAAGCCGCGCCTATTATCCCTCTGTCGGCAACCCTGGAAGCATGGGATTGCTCGAGTTCAAGGTCGACCTGCGGACCGGCGAGTCGAAGCTGACGGCCGTGCGCTACCGTTATCCTGATCCTCTTAACGATATTGTCAGTTATGGAGGCTATCCGACGAAGCCGGTCTTCTTTCCCACCGACATGATTCCGGTGGGATCCCATGGGGGCATCGCGCCGGCGCAAACCTTCTATTTCAAGGGACATCAGTACTTCACCGATTCCTACAACACGTATTGGTACAATCAGTCGCACGTCACCACATTGTGGATCCTGGAAAACGGCATCTGTCGCCCGATTGCCTCTTCCGGCTGGGTTGGAAATGGCCCCCATCACTGGACGGCGCTGGATGAGCCGGACATCAAGAAAAAGATGCCCGCGGGGCCCGCGAACAGCATCTTTTTTGTGTGGACGGATCGCAATCATGACCATGCCGTCCAGCCGGATGAAGTCGAGTTTATCCACCCGCGCGTAGCCGGTTACCAGGGAGTCGTTTTCCAGCCGGATCTCTCAATTATCAGCGGAGGCCCCTACCATCTGCCAACTACTAATGTGGATGAGATGGGCGTGCCCAGTTATAACTTGAACCGACTTCAGCTCGTTTCTCCGACCGCTGCCAAGGGCGATGTGGCGATGAGTCCAGACAGATGGTTCGTCGTAGGCTTCACGGGCTTCAAGGATGGCCAGCCGCGTTGGACCCTGGCTACCCGCGATACCAAGACACCTCCAGCGGAATCTGGAGAACTCGAAAATCCTGAGCGCATGCTCGGTTATCCCGTCAGGAGCACCCAAGGTGAAACGGGCTACCTCGTCGCGCGTTATTCCTACATGGGCGAGATATATATCTATTCCGTGGATGGCATCCTGGTCGCCACGCTCGGAGCTGATATCCGATCGGCTCAGTTTTGGCCCTATCCGGAACAAAAGCTCGGCATGGCCATCAAGGGACTGAGTTTTGATGCTGAACAGTTCTGGCCGTTCATGTTTGGTCTGGATGATGGCAACGTGTACCTCTCCGTGGGAAAGTGGCACAGCTCGATTGTCCGCCTCCACGGTTTGGACAAGGTTCGACGGATTGACTTGGGCGAAGTCAACGCCACAGCCGAGATGATAGCGGCTGCGGCACCCGCCCGAGCGGAGGAGGCGTCCAATCACGCCATGCGCGATGAGATATCCGTGCCTCCGATCCAGGCCAAGATCGATGGCGATCTCAGCGAATGGCCCGCAAAGGGTTGGGCAACGATCAATCCAAAGTGTTCTTTCCAATTAGGTCTGGACGGAGACAAGCTTGTGGTGGCATATCGGACCGACCAAAGCCAAATGCTTCTCAATTCGGCCACGGAGTTTCCCTTTGCCTTTACCCAAGGCGGCGGCCTCGATCTGATGTTACGAACCAGCGGCACCGGCGATGACAAGAATCCCGAAGTCGGCGACATTCGTCTTTTCGTGTCGAAAAGGAACGGAAAGGTCCTGGCCGTACTCTACCGGCAGAAAGCTACGGGCAGTGGAAACCGGCAAACTTTTGCCTCACCCGTGGGACAGGTGATCTTCGATGATGTGCAGGACGTCAGCAAGGACGTGGAGGTGGCTTCAAACGGACCGAATTATGAATTTTCCGTGCCCTTGACCGTCTTGGGGCTAAAGGATCCTGTCGGCAAGACTTTTCGGGGAGATGTCGGATTGGTGTTGAGCGACGGGGTTCGCGCGAGGGCGCGTATTTACTGGCACGATAAATGGGACTCCATAGCGGCGGATGTTCCCAGCGAGGCCCGCCTAAATCCCGGTCAATGGGGTTTCTTCAAGTTCTAAATCCAACCAAATATATGAAACAACGTCAACCTAACCAACACAGATCGTCATGGTTGACTTCACTAAGAAACCGCTTGGCAGGTGCTTTTATAGGTTTATTATTTTGCGCCGATGGTTTTGCCAACGCAGGCATTATCAATAAAGGAGTACCGGTCAAGATCATGCCGGTCGGCGACTCAATTACGGAGGGAAAATATACACAGGGAGGATATAGAAAGCCGCTTTATCAGCTGCTAAAGGACAACGGCTATTCCGCTACCTTCGTCGGCAAGGAAGACAATGGAGACCCCGCCAACGACACCGGATTCTCCACGGGCATGGAAAATCCGAATCACGAGGGATATGGCAGTGCCCGCATCGGCATGCTCTTGAACGGCGGCACCACGGAGAAACACATGGCGCTTCCGATCAAAACATCCCTCGCGAATAACAATCCCGATGTCGTCCTGATTCTGCTTGGAACCAACGATATCTTTGGCATTACGCCAACGGATAGGATGCACCAGACAATGGAGACACTCGTGAGTACTATTTTCGAGCGAAATCCGAACACCACCGTGGTTCTGGCCAGCATTCCTCCCATTGCTAAAATCGAGGCCAGGAACGCAGAAGTCAATGCCTATAATGCCGGGCTCCCCGGAATTGTTGCGAAGGAGAAGGCTCTCAACCACAAAATAGAATTCGCCGACATCCACTCCGTTTTCACCGATCCAGCAGATCTTTCGGGAGATAAAGTTCATCCCAGCGCGACTGGGTATAACAAGATGGCTGCCCTCTGGTATTCCATTTTGACCGGTGATCCTGCACCTAACTTTCCCTCCACAATGCACTAGAAGTTTCATAATTCCGCAATTCAATATCCATCTCCGAAGAGATGGAGTGTGCCTCCGCCAACGAGATACCTGCGTCGCACCTAGAGAACGGGGTAGCCTCCAAAGATATTGGTCTACCCGGCATTTTTTGTATCAGCGTCTAAGAGGCAAACTGGAATAAAAGGAGCTTGGTTATGGCCGAGCAGATCGTGAATCCGCTGCGTCAGGTTGAGGTCGGAATAGCGAACGGCAAGTTGCGCTACACTGACTATCCAACTGGTACATGCACTTGATCGAACATGGTCCTCATGGAGTCAGACTTGCAGAGAACCTACCCGGGGATGCGATGCGGTGTGGCCTGACCTGCTTGCTGGATGAATGAACCGTCATGGCTGGATGGCGCCGCTGTCGACGCAGTGAGTCACCGCCGTTTGGATTAAAGGAAAGACCGCGGTGCTCCTGAGCGATGGTGGCGCGCCCTTAGGTCATACAGGCGGAAACGACGATCGCGTATTTTGTCAGACAAAACGGTATGGGTCGAGAAACGGTGATCGGCCTAAACAAAATTGTAAGGTCATTGCTCTATGTCTGCGTTGCACACTGCAAGCGGCTGGCATTCTCAAGGGCCTTTTGGCTGCAACTGAGAGGCCAGCAATGGTGGCGCGAAAATAAAATGATCCTGGCACACGAAAAAATGGCACTTCGGGCGATTGACAGCCGTTCTACCAGGGATTAGAACCCAGAGTAGGTAGGACTTGCTCTTTCCAAGAACTGTCGGAGTTTGCACGGAAATTTGCAGTGGACGTGGTGCGGGGATGAATGGATTCGAGAGCGAAGATACAGCGCAGCGTTTTTCGAAGCACGATGGAAAGGTAATGAATGACACGGTGCCGACACGCGTCAGGACTCTTCGCTTTATTTCACGACGAATAGTCACATCGGACAAAGGTGTGGTTTTCCGTGACACTGGAATTCGATTGCTCATTGGCTACTGCCTGCTCGCGGCGCTGCCTACGGTTTGTGCGATAACGCCGCAACGCGTGTTCGCTGCTGTCGATTCTTATCGGTTGGTTGATCCCCGCATCGGCACGGCGAATGACGGCCAGACGTACCCCGTCGTCGGAATGCCGTTTGGCATGACAGGTTGGACACCCGAGACCCAGCCCACAGAAAACAAATGTCTCTCCCCGTACTATGACAAGGATCCGAAGTTGACTGGCTTTCGCGGAAGCCATTGGCTGAGCGGTAGCTGCACCCAGGACTACGGCACGGTCACTGTGATGCCAACGGTGGGTGCGCTCAAGGTCTCCCCACTGGCGCGCGCCTCCCTCTTTCGACACGCAACCGAGGTGATGAGTCCGGCCTACTATTCGGTGATGCTCGACGACTACCGGACGAGGGTCGAGTTGACCGGAACGATGCGATCGGGGATGCTGAGAATCACCTTTTCCGCGGATGAAGCTGCGAATCTGTTGGTCGAACCAAACGCGAAGCCGGGGGAGGGGTTCGTTGAAGTAAGGCCGGAGCGGCACGAGATCGTCGGGTATAACCCCGTCCATCGGCTGTACCAGGGAGCGGGTCAGTCTGCGGGCTTCAGCGGCTACTTCGTTGTCCGATTTCAAGGTCCCGTAGCGAATCTCGGAACATGGTGTGGCGAGGCGATCACGCCTGACTCCAGGCAGCAGGGTAAAGGATGCAATCGCCTCGGTGCGTATGTCTCGCTGGAGCCGGGATTGGCGCGTCCGATGCTGGTGAAGATAGGTACATCCTTCACAAGTATTGAAGAGGCAGAGGATAACCTCGATGCGGAAAACAACGGATGGGACTTCGACGGCACACGGAGGGCCGCTGAGACCGCATGGCGGACGCTGCTGCAGCGCATCGAGATTGAAGGCGGAACGCCTGCCGAGCAAACGACGTTCTACACGGCACTGTTTCATGCATCGCTCGCGCCTCGCGTTGTGAGCGACGCAGACGGAACGTACAACGGGTTTGGGCAGGAAGGGAAGCCGCATCGGGCTACCAACGGAAGCGCGTACTACGACGACTTCTCCCTGTGGGATACCTTCCGTGCGCTGCATCCGTTGCTGACGATCCTCGATCCGAAGCGTGAAGAGCAGATGGTGCAATCACTCATCGACAAGGGAGATCAGGGCGGTTTTCTGCCCATCTTTCCAACCTGGAACAGTTACACGTCGGAGATGATCGGGGACCACGCCGTCGCGGTGATCTATGACGCCTATGCGAAGGGTCTGCACGGCTTCAACGTGCAGGATGCGTATCGGTTGGCGCGGCAAAATGCAACGGTCACGCCGCCGCACCTGGATTACGTTGAGGGCAAGGGCCGTCGCGCGCTCGACTCTTACGACCGCTACGGATTTATCCCGCTCGAAGATGAGGTGCTCGATGCTTTCCATCATCACGAGCAGGTCTCGCGAACGCTGGAGTACGCCTACGACGACTTCGTCGCCTCTCAGTTTGCAGAAGCGCTCGGGCATCACGCGGATGCCGAAACATTTCGCAAGCGCTCCGGCAATTGGAAGAACGTTTTCGATCCTTCGGTGAGGTTTGTTCGTGGGCGCTATAAGAACGGAACCTGGGTTCAACCCTTCGATCCTGGCAAGCCTGCCACCTACATCACCGAGGGCGTGCCCTGGCAGTACACCTTTTTTGTGCCGCAGGACATGCCCGGCCTAATCAAGGCACTCGGTGGCGACGCAGCCTTTATCACCAAGCTCGATGGCCTCTTCGCTGCGAAGCTGTACGACCAGGGCAACGAGCCGAGCCACAACATCGCGTACCTCTACAACTATGCTGGCGCACCTTGGAAGACGCAGATGCGCGTCCGCAAGATCCTGGCGAGTCAGTTTCACACTGGCCCCGGCGGTCTGCCGGGTAACGACGATGCTGGGCAGATGTCCGCCTGGTACGTGCTGAGTGCGATAGGGTTCTATCCGCTATGCCCGGGTACGCCGGCTTACACGCTTGGGTCGCCCATCTTCTCACGCATTGTGATTCACCAATCGAATGGAAAAGACTTTACGGTGCTGGCACCCAGGACCTCGGCAGAAAATCGATATGTGCAAGTGGTACGCCTCAACGGAAAGCCTGTCATCGGTAGCGAGATCACACACTCCGACATCACCAGCGGCGCCACGCTCACTTTCGATATGGGGCCGAAGCCGAACCTTTCCGCATCACGAGATCCCCATGAAAAGTAGACGCCATAACTTCTGCGCCACGCTGGCCCGCGTGATCTTCGCGGCCGTGCTTTTGCTCACCTTCTTTGCCGCGAGCAAGATGAACGCGCAAATGGTGACGGGCGCGAAGATGCCGGAATATGCGGAAGCGTTTGGCCTAACGACCGCCGAGCAAGCCTCGGACTATACGGTGCAGGAGATTGGCGTGAAAGCCGGTAACAGCACGATGGCGAATGTGCTGCTCCCGGGCGAGACTGCCACGTTCACATTCCGCTTTACGAATAAGACCAGGAAAGAAATCCACGCACAGGGAACGGTTCACCTCATCAGCTACCAGACCCGTACGCCTGTGGGAGAAGTGTGGGCACCGCATGTCACGAAGATCGCGGACGAGGGCGACACCCCGATCGAAGTAAATCTGCCTTCATCTGGAGTCCAGGACATCACGATTACGCCCTCGGTCAAAGAGCGTTTCGGCGGTTATGTACTTATTGCGGATGTGCCCGGGCATGGGCGCAGATTTGCCGCCGCGCTTGTCCGCTCGGCGAAGCCCGACCCCGGACGCGTGCAGTACCCGACGTACGCGCTCGACGCCACATGGCCTCAGTACATGAACGAAGGTGTGCTGGTTTTGTTCGAGAAGCTCGGAGTGAAAGGTATGCGCCTTGCCGCCTCGTACGCCCCGAAGGACGCGCCCGAGTACAAAACGCTCGATCAGAACCTCGCCACGTACATGAAGTGGACAAAAGATCATGACGTCACCGTCATGCTGACGCTCGACAGCGGTTCCATGCAGACCCAGCCGATGGGTCGGCCGAGGTCATGGCTTTCGAGCGACGATACTATGCTGAAAACCAAAGCCGATCAGGCCTGGCTGCCGCAGTATGATCTGGATTTTCAGCAATGGGTGCAGCGCATCAGCTCGCGATATGGATGGCCTAAGGGCAATCTGAACGCGGTTGAATTATGGAATGAGCCATGGGAAAGTGTGTCGATCTCGGGCTGGCAGGCGGACATTCCGCGCTACCAAGAGATATTCACGCACATGGCACTGGGCGTCGAAGCTGCACGCAAAGATACGGACGTGCAGGTCTTGATCGGTGGGACGTGCTCGTCGTCGAATGCTCGCGACAAGCTCTTCGCCGACGGCTCAGATAAGTTTCTCAAGTGGCTGGACTTCGTCAGCGTTCACTACCAGGCGCTCGCGGCTGATCCCGCTGAAGTGCCGGTGTGGATGAATCGTAAGAGTTCGCAGGGCCCCGTGCGCGTTTGGGATACGGAGAGTTGGATCGCGAACTCCGAGGATCGTTTTCCCGCCATCATCGCCTCGATGCGTGCGCAGGGACAATCGCGGACTGCAGGCATTTACGGTGGGAATGTTTACGACAGCCAAAATTTGAAGATCGATGGCAAGATGGTTCCGATCGTACAGGCATGGGCGCCTGCAGCGGCGGTGGCTGCGACGCAGAAATTCATCGGCCAGAGGGCGTTTCAGCGGCTGCTGTTTCAGAACGGTCTACCGTGGATTTTCCTCTTCGACGGCCTGTCTGCTGAAGACACGAAGAAAGTGAATGTGGAAGACGGAACGATCGTCGTCCTCGGCGACATCAAGCAACTCTACGATCCAAGCCGTACTGTCTTTCGCCAGATCGACGTGGCTGCCGATGCGCAGTTGACTCTCGACAATCACGAGCATCGTTTCCGTGCCTATGAAAGCAACGGCAATGGCATGAGCGGTACAGGCGAGACGCTTACGGTACCGCTGAACGGTAGCGGGTACTTCCTGCGCGGCGACGGCCGGCCTGGCTCGTTCGCGGCGTTGGTTGAAGCCACGAAGACAGCGCAGATTCATGGCCTGACCCCAGTGGAAATCATCGCGCACGACCTGACGGCGCGCATCGATCAACACTCGTCGCTTCGGCTGACGCTGACCAATGTGCTCGATCACGCCGTTACGGGCGATGCCACCGCGTCGCTTGCCGGGGTCACGCTATCGCCGGATCATAAGCAGGTCAAACTCGCGGCGAACGAAACGCAGGACGTGCTTTTTCCGGTCACGGGTGGCAAAGCTTCGCCGAGCAACGTGTATGCGCTCGAGGCCAGTATGAATGCTGGAGCGGACGGCACGTCGAGCCACAAAGAAGACCTGCATGTAAACCAGATTGCGCACCGCACCATCACGGTCGATGGCGACTTGCAAGACTGGGTGGGCGTTTTGCCGGAGGTTCTTCCCGGGACCGGGATCGGCGCCAACATGACCGAAGAAGCATGGCTGCCCTTCAAGGACTTCAGCCAGGGAACTGCCGATGGCCTCGCGACCGCCTACCTCGCCTATGACGACAACTTCTTTTACTTCGCAGCGAAGATCGCCGACAACACGGTCGACCCCGGAATGATTCGCTTCGCCAATCGCAACGACGACTCCTACTTCTACCCCGATCGCGCGGCGGGGATGGACGGTGCGACTCTCTTTTGGCCGCCGGGCGTTCGTCACTACTCGTACCGCAAGCATTTCGACGTTCCTTCGGGCAGCGGTGAGCACGACAACGTGCAGATCGCCTTCAACGTGCTGCCGAACAAGCCGTGGCTGCCCAATCCGCCGGGCATTATGCCGCGCTTCGTTATGTATTGGGACACGGACTACGAGTACGCCCTCAACCCCGTTGCAAAAGCCTACGGCGGAGGAACGGAGATCTGGCGACTGCAGGCTCCGGGTATTCCGCGCAAGCATTTTTTCCCGCGTCAGCCGAAGTCGCCCATCGACGGCGGCCCGGTCTCCACCGGCAAGCTTGTTATCCGCCATGACGATGGCACACGCATCGTCGAGGCAGCGATTCCGTGGAGCGAGATGCCCGAGGTCTACGCCCGCATCCGTAGCGGAAAGACGGTCAAGTTTAGCTGCCGCGTCAGCGACAACAAGGGCCCGGCGCATGAGTTGGCCACGGGCCGTAGCGTGTCGATCACCAACTCCATCACCTTCCACGACGACTGGAAAACGCATTGGGCAAATGAGATTGAATTCAGCGCGGAGCCGTAGTAACGCGCAACAACAAAGGAGTATCTGTGGATCGTAGAAACTTCCTCAAGGCCTCAACCCTCACGGCTGGAGCGACGCTCTTACCTAACGTCCTTGTGCAGGCGTACACGGCACAGGGCCTCCGCACGGTGCCGATGAATCGTGGCTGGCGCTTCAGCCCGAAAGTTGTTGAGGGCGATACCAGGCGGGAGTTCGACGACACGGCGTTCACGCGCGTTGTGATTCTTCACACCAACAAGGTCCTGCCATGGCACTCCTTCGATGACAAGGAGTATGAGTTCATTTCGACGTACTGTCCCTACCAAAAACTCCATCTGTCCCTACCAATAACTCCGTTCAGGTTGAGAAATGCACTGCGAGCAGCGACGAGGAAGGGCGAGTCGCGGCCTCTGTGCCTCTTTGTACTGTCTCGGAACAAGTGAGTCGTGCATGTCGGGGACTGCCGGACAAACGATGACCCTCGGCTGGATAGAATATTGAAGTTGCGGAAATGGATTCGGTTTAGGCCGCACGCCGCTCGTATCGATGATGGAGGCCTCCAACCTGAATTAACTCCACTACTCTGCCCGATTCCAGCGCCTGGACACTTTGCGGAATCGGCGCGTCCTTATCGAGAGCTAAATGAGTACGGGTGTGGTCGTAGTATTCAAAGTAGGATTTCGGGATACGGCGCAGACTGGATTCATTCACGACCACCACGTGATCTAAGCATTCTCGTCGAATCGATCCGATCAGGCGTTCGACATAGGGATTCTGCCAGGGCGAGTGTGGCGTGGTAAGGACTTCCCGAATGCCCAACCATCGTGTCGTTTCCTGGAACTTCTCTCCGTAGCTGCCATCCCGATCGCGCAAAAGACAGCGCGGAGTACTGTCCCTGGGGAAGGCCTCGAGTAGCTGCCGCGCCGTCCATTCGGCAGCGGGATTCTCCGTTACGGCGAAGTGAATTGGACGTCGGCGGTCGTGACCGAGAATCACGAAGACAAATAAAATTCTGAACGCAATTGTCGGGACGACAAAGAAGTCGGCGGAAACTGAATCTTTCATGTGGTTTTTCAGGAAGGTGCGCCAAGTTTGGGACGGCGGCTTCCGATGCCGGACCATATACTTAGCGACGCTTGCTTGCGACACCTCCATGCCGAGTTTCAGCAATTCTCCATGGATGCGCGGCGCGCCCCAGCGAGGATTGGCTAGACTCATTCTTCGGATGAGATCACGAAGCTCCTGAGATACCGTGGGACGGCCCTCGGCATGCCGACACTTCCATCTCCAATAAAACCGGAATCCTTGTCGATGTCCGACGTGGAAGTTGAAAACGAGTACCAGTTTGAGCGGCGGATGTTTGGCAGCAATCCCGACCAACTGCGATCGCTGGCCGCATGGCTGCTCGAGCAAGAGGTCGAGGAAGCCGCTATGGAATCGACGGCACAGTATTGGAAACCAGTTTGGGAAGCATTGGAACGATACTGGAAACCGCTACGCCAGAAGCGGGAAGGCGCAAGCCGGATCGCTGATCGGATCAGGCTGCATCGCCTGTGTTCATCCAGCGCCGTGCAGCCGAGTGCTGAAAGACAGAACCGTGAAATGAAGAACACGGTCGTGATATTGAACCTGATCGGGCTTGAAGCGGATTTGAAGCGGATTTGTTAGAATGAATGTTCTAGTTCTATGCGCCCCAAAAAAAGACAAGGAAGAAGCGCTTCTGGAGGCGATGCTTGATCTAGTGGGCGAGGGTGGCTTTCACAATGCACCGATTGTCCCTGCTTGCGAAGCGCTCCGGTGTGAGTGTCGACGTCATCTATCATTACCATTGTTATGCTATTCGCAGATCACTCTGATGCACTCCGAGAAATGAACCCTATGAGACGTAGCAAGCCAACAAGAAGACCTGTTCGCATATCAACGACGAGATGGTTCTCGAAGAAGAATCCCGCGATCGGGACTCGGGTCTTATTCGTGCCAGTAGTTCTCTCGCTAGTCTTTGGCCTTGCCACCTCCAACGTCGGCACATCAGCGTCTGCGCAATCTCTGGTCCTCAGTGATCGGAAGCATGACA
>Ga0209648_10003609_pt1 | contig 13041 bp, 8 predicted proteins | sample GraSoi2013_115cm_FD_185830 | JGI IMG/M metagenome (GOLD analysis project Ga0209648, IMG submission 185830) | Grasslands soil microbial communities from the Angelo Coastal Reserve, California, USA - Sample 9_17_2013_115cm (SPAdes) (version 2) | ecosystem: Environmental > Terrestrial > Soil >...
TCCATGGCGATGAAACGCTTGCCTTCGTGCTCGCCGATTTCATAAATGGTGCAAATATTGGGATGGTTCAGAGCCGAAGCGGCTCGGGCTTCGCGGCGGAAACGCTCGAGAGCGTGCGGGTCACGAACCAGATCATCGGGGAGGAACTTGAGAGCGACGAAACGGCCAAGGTCGGTGTCTTCGGCCTTGTAGACGACGCCCATGCCGCCGCCACCCAGCTTTTCCACGATGCGGTAGTGCGAGATGGTTTCACCAATCAAGGGATGGCACCGAACCTTGTGGGGCATGTTAGAGATGATGGTCATGCCAAGTCAACAGTAGCAATCATCGGGCAAAGGAACGCGAGCGAACTTGTTCCAGGGCTTACTTCTTTCGCGCAGAGGCGTCAAAGCGGCCAAGGGTTCATTCCTTCGTTCCTAACGTCTGAAAATTGCTGGAGGGGTGATGCGCAAGTTTCTGCTGGGATTTGTGGCGGGGATTCTGGCGATTCCCGTGGGGGCGTTTGTGGCGGCGTGGATGGGATGGCTGCCGATAAACGCGAACGCGAAGCCTTCGCCGCTGGAGAAGGCTTTCATGCATCTGGCGCTCGACCGGGCGGCGGCGCGGAGGGCTCCGCACCTTGCGAATCCGATTGCGCCCACGGAAGAGAACTTGATGGCGGGGATGAAATTGTTTAAGGGGGATTGCGCGGGCTGCCATGGCGATCCGAGCAATGCCGCCAAGCGCGAGACGGAAAACATTCTGTATCCCAGTCCACCGGTGTTTGCGCTGCATCCGCCGCAGAAGCCGGATTATCAGTTGTTCTGGGTCATCAAAGGCGGAGTGCGGTATTCGGGGATGTTCTGGTGGGAAGGAAGTTTTGGCAAAGATGCGTCCGGGAAGGATGTTTCGGATGAAAAGATTTGGACGGCGGTGACGTTTTTGAAGCACATCGATGCGTTGCCGCCGGCGGTGGCGGCGGAGTGGAACAAGAAGGATTAGGGCCGTGCGAGAGAGGGCGCAGCAGTGCTGCGCCCCTACAAAGCGGGAACAAGATGGCGAGGTGAACTCACCGCTACACAATCAAGAGAAGAGAGATTTCTCTCTGCGCAGGCCGACGCATTCGCAGAAGCGAATGCGGAAGAAAAAGTCGGCCTGCTCCGTTCGAAATGACGGCGGGGAAGAGGCGCCCCTACGAATGTGAACTACGCGGTCAGAGTTGTGTCGCACCTAGGGTGCTCGCGTATATTTTGGCCTACCGTGTACCCAGCGCTTACGCGCTGGGCTAACTTCTGACGCGCCTACGGAGCTGGGGAAGATTCGCGAAATTGTGATACGTTTGCGACGGTTCGCCGGTGGCGGCGTCAATTCCGGGAAGAGGTGTGTTGCCCATGATGAGAACTGGCCGAGTTGCGTTAGTGATTGGTCTCTTTTTCTTGTGCGCTTTGCAGTTGCACGCTCAATCCAAGACTTCGACAGATACTCCCGGGAAGCAAGAGGAGCAGGAAGCGCGCATTCATCGCGTCGAAGCGACGGTGGTCGACCTGCCGATGGGCGAGAACCAGGCGCCGCTGCGGATGGACCTCTTGCAGCTGATGAAACTTTACAACGTGCCCGGGCTGAGCATTGCAGTGATCGAGAATTACAAGATCGTTTTGGCCAGGGGATATGGCGTGATTGAAACGGGATCGAGCACGCCGGTTACGACGAAGACATTGTTCCAGGCAGGTTCGATCAGCAAACCGGTGGCAGCGACGGGTGCGCTTTACCTGGTGGAACACGGCAAGCTGTCACTCGATGAAGGCGTGAATGAGAAGCTGAAAACGTGGAAAGTGCCGGAAAACGAGTTTACAAAAAATGAGAAGGTGACGCTGCGGCGGTTGATGTCGCACACCGCAGGACTTACTGTTCACGGTTTTCCAGGGTACGACACGGGCGACGCATTGCCGACACTGGTGCAGATTTTCAACGGCGAGAAACCGGCGAACACGAAGCCGGTCCGCGTGGACATTGTGCCGGGGACAAAGGAACGCTATTCGGGCGGCGGAGTAACGATCGAGCAACAGCTGATGATGGACGTCACGGGCAAGACCTTTCCTGCTCTGATGCGCGAGCTGGTGCTTGACAAGATTGGGATGGCGGAGAGCAGCTACGAGCAGCCGCTGCCTGCGGCCCGCGCGGCCATGACAGCCAGCGGAACCTATGGGGATGGAAAAGTGGTTCATGGAAGATGGCACATTTATCCCGAAATGGCGGCGGCGGGTCTGTGGACGACGCCGACGGACCTGAGCCGGTTCGCGATTGAGATCGCGTTATCAAGAAAAGGCAAGTCGAACCGAGTGCTGTCCGAGAAAATGACGGCTGAGATGCTGACGCCGGTTCTAGAGGAGGCAGGGCTCGGATTCTTTATGGACAAGGACAATCCCGGGCAATTCGGGCACAACGGAGCGGACGAAGGGTTCCAGGCGCTGCTGACGATGAACGCGGATTCGGGGAATGGCGTTGCGATCATGGCAAACTCGGACAACGGGATTGCCGTCGGGGACATGCTGTTGCAAAAAGCCGCGAAAGAGTTCGGATGGACTTACAAATCTCACGGGCAAGGTGCATTCCCTATGCTGGTGCTGATCGCAAAAGCAAAGGGCACGCAAGCCGCGCTGCAACGGTACGCGGAACTCAAAAAGACTCCCTCCGCGGAGTACAAGGTTGAAGAGCGCACGCTGAACGCCCTGGGCTACACGCTGCTGTACTCCGGCCAGCCGCAGGACGCGGTCACCGTATTCCAGCGCAACGTGCAGGAATATCCGGAATCGTCAAACGTGTACGACAGCCTGGGTGAGGCGTATATGAAGACTGGGCAAAAAGAGCTGGCGATTCAGAATTATGAAAAGTCCCTGCAACTGGATCCGAAGAACCAGAATGCGGTGGACATGCTAAAGAAGCTGAAAGAGATGAAATGAGGATGAGCATCTAGCCGGATGCCTTAGTGTTGGCGGAATGATCGCCTTGCGCCATCCAAGGATGTAATGGAAAGTTGACTTGACTCAAGGCGAGTCATGGGACAGAATGCGCGGCAACGCTCCCCCAAGGTCATTCTGTGTCCCCCCAGACAGGCCTGCTACCCCAACGGAGTGAATAGGAAAGGAAAATTAAAATGACACCAGCCCCAAGACTCAAAGTCGTGGGAGTGACGGCGGCTTTTGCCGCGGTTGTTCTTGCCGGAATGTTCCTCAGTTCTAGACACGTAAAAGCAATTGACGATGATAGCGACAGCAACGAATCAAGGATTGAACGCGGATTCGACATTGCGCCCGTTCCTCTGAACCTGGAGGGAAAGAACCGGGCCTTGGTGGGATTGGGCAGCTATATTGTGAACGCAGTGGCCGACTGCGATGGCTGCCACAGCGCCGGTCCTCCCACTGAATTCGCGCGGGGCGGAAACCCCTACTTTGGCCAGCCGACAAAGATTAATCCGGCGACGTACCTGGGTGGCGGCAACCATTTTCATATAGCTGGGCCAAATTTTCCGGACATTGTTTCGCGCAACCTGACGCCAGATAAAACCGGGTTGCCTGAAGGAGGCCGCTCGTTCGCTGAGTTTGTGCAGATCATTCGGACTGGCGTGGATTTGGATCATGCGCATCCCAATTGTTCAGCGACCATAACCACAAACTGCTTTCCGACAGGCCCTGGGAACCCTCCATTCGTAAGCGATCTCCTGCAAGTCATGCCATGGCCAATTCATAAGAACATGACGGATCATGACCTCCGCGCCATCTACGAATATCTGGGCACAATCCCATGCATCGAAGGCCCGCCGGCGCCCAGCCTGTTGCACAACGATTGCCAGTAAGAGTAGACAATACAGGTACAAACGTGCCGAGAGGGCGCCCGCCGCGGCGGGCGCCCCTACAAAAAACGGCAAGAAATCAGAAGGCAAGCGCTAGGCCCAGGAGAAGCCGTGTTTGGAGAGCGGCAAGGAACGAATGCGTTCTCCGGTGACGCTAAAGATCGCGTTGCACACGGCGGGGAGGACTGGCGGGAGAGCGGGTTCTCCAAGGCCAGTAGGTGAATTGTCGGTCTTAAGGAAATGGACTTCGATTTCCGCGGGAACTTGATTCATTCGAACGGGCGGATATTCGTGGAAATTGCTTTGGACGGCGCGGCCGGAGTCAATGGTGATTTCGTAGGACATGACGGAGCTTAGGCCCTCGATGACGGCGCCGCGGACCTGATTTTCGGCGTTGATGGGATTGATGATCTGACTGCCAACGTCGCCGGCGACCCAGATTTTATTGACCTTAATTTTCTTCCTGGGGTCCACGCTGAGCTCGACGACCTCCGCGAAATAACCGCGATGCGCAAATTGGAAGGCAACGCCCATGGCAGTGCCTTTCGGGAGCTTGCGCGCGCCCCAGCCGGATTTTTCGGCGACGAGTTTCAAAACGCCTTGCATGCGGGAAGCGTCGAGATCGACATCGCCGGGATTGGAGGAGGGCGATGTGCTGGGCACACGAGGGGCATTGAGAAGATCCAAGCGGAATTGGACGGGATCTTTTCCCGCGGCATGGGCGAGCTCGTCGGTGAAAGACTGAAAGACCCATGAGTAAGCATTGGTACCGGGAGCGCGGAGGGCGTAGGTTGGAACGCCGAGAGGCATAAGGGAAGCGCCAAAGAAAAAGTCCGGGGTAAAGGTGCCGGGAAATTGGTTACCGTTAATGCTGGCTGAAGGAGCGAACTTTTCGCCTTCGCCGAAGCTGACGAAATGATTGTGCCAGGCAACGAGTTTGCCGGAGGAATCGAGGCCACCCTTAAGGAAATGGAATCCGGCGGGACGATAGTGATCGTGGTGAAAATCGTCTTCGCGGGTCCAGAGGAGCTTGACGGGAACGCCGACTTGTTTGGCGATGGCGCCGGCTTCGAGCATGTAATCGTTGGTGAGGCGGCGGCCGAATCCGCCGCCAGCACGCTTCAAGTGAACGATGATGTCGTCGTGGGGAATATTCAACACTTTGGAGACAAGCAGGCGGCCGTTCTCAGGAGTCTGGCTGGGCGACCAGAATTCGAGCTTGCCGTCGTGATAGTGCGCGAGACAATTTTCGGGCTCCATGGGAGCGTGCGCGAGGAAGGGATAGAAGTAAGAGGCTTCAACGGTTTTCGCTGCGGACTGGAGGGCTTTCTCGGCGTCGCCATCCTTGCGGAGGGTGATGGCGGGTGATTGCTTGGAAAGTTCGTCAGCGCGGCGCGCGAAGCCTTCGCTGCTTTGCTGAGAAGTTGCGCCTTCGTTCCATTTGGCCTGCAACTTTTTGCGGGCGGAGTTGGCCTGCCACCAAGTGTCGGCGACTATGGCGATGCCCCAATGCAGGCCAAGCAGATCTTGCGTGCCCTCTACCTCAAAGGCATGACGCACGCCTGGCATGGCCCTGATCTCGTCGAGGTTGGCCCCAACGCACTTCCCCGCATAGACGGGGCACTTGTCATAGACGGCGTGCAACATTCCCGGAACCTTGAAGTCGATACTGTAGAGATTTTTCCCGGTGACGATCTTGGCGTTGTCGACACTGTGAATGGAATGGCCGATGATTTTGTAGTCTTTGGGATCCTTGAGCTTGACGGACTTGAGATCGGGCGCGGGGAGCATGGCGGCTTTTTCGGCGAGCGCGCCATACGAGAGAGTGCGCTTTGACGGTTGATGGATGACACGGCCGGAAGAAGCCTGGCATTCGGATTCGGGAACTGACCATGTTTGTGCGGCAGCGGCAACGAACATCAGGCGGCAGGCGGCACCGACGCGGCGCAGCGGATCCCAATTGGTGGGAGTGGAAGTGCTACCGCCGGCACGCTGTGGTCCGAATTTCGTTTCGTCGAGATCGGCTTGTTCGATGCGAACGTCTTTCCAGTCGACGTCGAGTTCATCGGCGATAAGCATGGGGAGATGAGTTTTGACGCCTTGGCCGACCTCGGGATTCTTGCTCATGATGGTCACGATGCCATCAGCGGCGACGCGCAAGAACGCCGTGGGCTGGAAAGCGGCGGGCGGAGCCTGCAGGCCTTGGACAAGAACTTCAGTGAGGGGATCGAAATGGAGAGCGACGAGGATGCCTCCGCCGGCGACAGCGGAGACGCGAAGAAAACTGCGGCGATCGAGGAGTGTGGAGTTCACAAAGCCTCCTTCGGCAAGGGATGCGATTCAGGTGGAGGAGACACCTGCATCGCAAGCATTGTAAACCCATCCGGCGATTTTAGGTATTCTAGCCGGGGTTGGTTGGAGCAGCCTGCATGGTCGTCTGATAGCTTATAGACATGACCCACTGGCCGTTCCTTTTGATCCACAGACGGCTCACGTGAACCGGCTTGCCGGTGTAGGGCTGATGGTGGCAGGTCATCACCACGGCGTCTCCAAAATCAAACATCTGCGCCGAAACGAGCGGGGCAGGCGCGGAAGGGAAGCCGGTCTGCTTCTGCAAATTGAGAGTGGAGATGCGGTCGGCCTTGCTGAGGGGATGGTCGTTGCTTGAGCCGAGCATCACGAATTCCTCGGCGATGTGCGGAGCCCAGGCTGCGGCATCGTGATTAGTAACGCCGGTCTCCAACGCCTGCCAGGAAGCGATGACGGCTTGCTCGGCTTCGTTCCGTGGTTTGTAGGGCACGGTCTTGCAGGGATTCTCGCAGTCCTTTACGCCAGGAGCAGACGGGCCCGGAGCCTGACGGCCGAGGATGACCTCGTGATAGACGAGCAAACGCCAGCCTGCGGGACGCCGCACCCAGATGCGCAAGACATGAGTCTTATCGTGACTGGACATCACTGCGCCGACTTGACTATGAGTCTGTTGCTTGACTTGCGCGCCAGCTTCGTTGCCAAGTGCGGGCGCAGGCACGGAGTCGAGGACTTCCGCTTTGCTGCGAGTCTTCCCGTCGGCGTCCGTCCAGCTAAAATCCGTGTCGAGTACTCTGCCGACTGTTGCGGTGTCACGTTTAGCGGAAGCTTGGACGAACTCGTGATCGGCTTGAAGAATGGATTGATCGTCGGCGGCGACATCGGCCGGGCCGAGCGATACATAGGCCAGGATGCCGCCGAGCAGAATGCGGGGGATAAATGCACCGGTGACGAAGGGGCTGCGTCTCATCGATTCTGTAGCCTCCGGGAAAGTTCGTAATCCCTTATACATGAAAAAGGGGCCGAGGGAATGCCCGGCCCCTTCGTGATTTCCATCCGCTCAATGGCGGTTAGAAGATGAATTTCAAACCCAGCTGGATGGCGCGGTTGCTGCCCGAGCCAAGGACGGGGTTGAAGGCGGCATTGTCTGGCGTGGCGCAGCCGCAGCCAAACTGGCCTGGAACCGACGGATCGGCAAATGCCCCTTGGCCATAGGTACTGGCGGCACCCCATGGATTGGCGAAATTGGGATGGTTGAGGATGTTGAAGGATTCGGCGCGGAACTGCGCTTTGATTCGCTCCCCGAATTTGAAGTTTTTGGTGATGGACAGATCTACGTTGTGAAAACCGGTGTCACGAAAGATGTTGCGACCCATGGTGCCAAACTGGCCAGCAGCGTTCGGGATCAACACGGAACTGCCGACCATATAGCAGTACCCCGTCGGCCCTGCGAACGCCGGGGGAAGGCCGACTCCAGTGAGAGTCGCAGTTGCCATTGGGCCAACACTAGCCGCCGCAGTCAGGCAAGCCTGGGGAATGGCTCCCGGGCACGGAGAGCCGGGCCCTAAGCCGAAGCACGGAATTCCATTGGGACCAATGGACCTGAAATCAGATGGTTTGCCAGAGAAGTCCCAGCGGTCGGAAGCCTCGCCGTTGAGGCTAAAATTATTTGCCTGATCGTTTACATTCCATGGCTGTCCGGACTGCATGGTGATGATGGTATTGAGCTGCCAGCCTTCGAGCAACTGGCTCCTGGTCTTTTTCTCGGGGAGCGTATACGTCACGGAAAGAGTAAAGCGGTGGCGAATATCTTCGTCGCCGCTGGCATGTTCCAAACTTGGACGAGCACTGTCCTGGGGAAGAAACGCCACCCAGTTTGAGGACAAGTCGTCCAGGGCATGAGAATAGGTGTAGCCCGCGACGAATTCGAGGCCATGATAATTGCGAGCAGTAAGAGTCGTCTGTAAACCATGGTAAGTTGAGCCGTAAATATTGGAAAGGTAGTTTATTTGGCCAAGATAAGAATACTTGGCAAAAGGAAAAACAGGATTTCCCGTGTTAGGAGCGGGCTGATTGAGATCAACGACGCCGGGGAGTTTTACGCCATGGTTCCCAACGTATGTGACATCGAGCGCCAGTTTGCCGGAGAAGGAATGCTGGATGCCCAGTGTCCAGTTTTCAATGTAGGGAGTGCGAAAATTGCGGTTCATGGCGAAGGTGTTGCACTGAGCTGGGTCCGTTCCGATTCCGTCGCCGCACTGAACAAGCCCAGAGACATTGGTGGGATAAATTTGAGTCTTTTGATCAACCCAGTTAAGGCTCCCCGTGACGTTGATCCCGGTGCTGAAAATGTTTCCAATGGCCGGAGTGGTGACAGGGGTAACGGGGCAGTTGCCAGCCATGTTTGGGGGCGCTGGACAAGTTATAATCGTGGCCCCAGTGGGAACGACGGCGAAGCCAAAGAGCACGGGGCCACTTTGGAGGTTTTGCTGGGACATGAACGTGCTCAGGGGTAGTACATCGTAAACAATACTGCCGCCGAGGCGAACGACAGTGGTGCCCTTGCCGGTGACATCCCAGGCGACACCCACGCGCGGAGAGAAGTTCTTACCATCGCGTTTGTAGATCGAACTGATGTTCTTGCCAACTTGTTCAAAGCAATTAGCGCTTGAACATGGCTCCCAGTTGCCAAATTGATTGTTTGCTTCGGTTGGCACGCCCTGGAGCTCGTAGCGCAGCCCCAGATTAAGCGTAATTTTCTTGGTGATACGCCAATCGTCTTGCGCGTAGCCGGCATAAAGCCACTGCGAGATGTTGCGGGTGGGATCTCCACCCAAGAAGGCAGCAGCTTTTGGAGTGCCCTGAAGCAAGGCTTCCAGATTGGCAAACGTGATCCGGCCCCGCCCGCCTCGGAAAGTAGCTTGATGGACCAAATCCCTGCGGAGCTCGCCGCCGAATTTGAAGGCGTGCTTGCCGCGCAAATAGGAAACCTGGTCAACAAAACTGTAGACCTTGTCTGGCCCGACAATTTTTGGAAAGTTGTGGAAGGCGCCCAGTTCCGTGAACCCGGACATTTTGATGTTAGGTATTCCGTGTAAGAGCGGATTGGAAATGCCCGTGTTGATCACGTACGGGAAATTCGTATCGCTGGGAATAATCTGAAGAGTGTAATGGGTAAGACCACCGCGGAGTTCGTTGGCCCAATTGGAACTCGGTGTCCACGCCCAGTGGCCCGCCGCGGCCTGTGCGCGAGAATGGACCTTGGTGCGGAATTGCGAGAGGAGTTCGTTGGAATCCATTCCAATAATCGTGTCATTGCCAAAGAAGTAAGAACCGCTCAAGCTATGGTGGTCGCTGATGTGGTAATCCACTTTCCCCAATGCGTTTTTCGAACTGTTGATGTTTGGGAAGCTCAGCGTGACGCCCGTCCCCTGTGAGTTGTTGGGAGTGTAAAACCCCAGCAAATAGGCACTAAGAGGATTCACTACAAAGGCCGGATTCTGGGCGACGAGGTCCGCTTTGGCGTCCGCAATGCTGTGTTTACAATCTCCAGCAGCCAGAACTGCGCAACCATTCAGATTGCCCACAGCCGTTGGAATTTGGGCCGATGTTGGGACGCTGCCTCCCAGAGAATTGCCAACCGTATACATCTGACCCTCATAAGCCCCGAAATAGAAAAGTTTATCTTTGATGATGTGCCCGCCTGCTGATCCGCCGTACTGTTCGAGCTCCACAGGAGTTTTTGGAGTGCCTGTAGGGTTGAAATAGTTGCGAGCATCAAAGGAGTCAGAGCGACCGAAAGCGTAAGCGGTCCCGTGAATCTCGTTGGTCCCTGATTTCAAGCCAACGCTGGTGATAGCACCGGGCTTCCAGCCGAACTCGGCCTTAGGATTGACCTGTGTGTTGAACTCCTGGATGGCATCGATGGGAATAAGCGTCGCGGCATCGCCGAGGACGGCAGCCGCGTTGGTTACACTGAAGCCCATAAAAGCTTCGTCGTTGGTGATGCCGTCGACGATGAAACTGGTATCTTCAGGACGAATGCCGTTGGTAGTCTGCGTCCAAGGTCCGCCACCCGGATAAATCGAAGTGCCGGGGCGCAGGGTGAGGAGATTCTGGTAGTTGCGCCCGTTCAATGGCAGGTCGTTGATAATCTCGTTGCTGATCGTGCCGCCGAGGGTGGTGGAGGTGGTGTCCACCATGGGGACTTCCTCTGTGATCGTGATGGTTTCCGTCGTCGAGCCGGTATGCAGGACGGGGTCGATTCGCAGGTCCTTGCCAACCTCGAGCAGGATGTTCTTGCGTTCAAATACCTTGAAGCCTCTAAATTCGGCGCGCAGAGTATAAGTCCCGGGTAAAAGGTTCAATGCAACGTAAGCGCCATCCGAATCCGTAGTCAGAGTCTGCGAAACGCCCCGCGCCACGTCCGTGATGGTCACGGTCGCACCCGCGACGTTGCCGCCAGACTGGTCGGTAACGACACCCAGAATTCTGCCCGTATCGCCTTGCGGGCAGGCTCCAGCAATGGCAGTTAGCGCAACGCAAACCGCCACCAGAACCCGAGCCAGATTGGCCAGAGCGGCACACCCCAGCACGACTTTCTGATGAACATTCGACTGCATGAGGACCTCCCCCACAATATAGGTATAGACGCTGTACCACCATATGATACAGGCTGTCAAGCAATTCCCTGATTGAACGCATGCAAAATAGTGATTTGAGCTTTCCGAGAAGTTCAGTGGTATAGAGGTTGGACCACGCTTATGCATCGTAATTCTTTCAATCCCGTCCTTTGCCAAGGCTATTCGCCCTCAGAAGTGACCGTGAACTTGAGCCCATGATGAGCAAAACAGGCTCGCGCTTCCCTGCTCATCGCAATAAGTCTTTGCTCTAGTGATTCGGCGAAGGCATCGAAGCATCCTGCAGAAAGTAGAAGTGACTCAGGATCTCATTCCGCGGCCGGCCTACCCGCTAGGAGGAGATGTGAAAGCGACCAAGAAACGTGAGTGACTAACGCGAGTATTCTATATAATTGCGGCCGCCCCGCCAAACGAGGAAAGGAGAGGCGCCGTCATCAGCCAGCCCAAAAGCATTACCCTTCCACGTTTATAGTGCGGCAGGCAAAATACATGAACTTCGAATTGAGCGAAAAGACAAAAGCGTTGCAAGCCCGGCTGCAAGCGTTCATGGATGAACACATCTATCCGAACGAGCAGCGCTTCCTTGATGAAATCGAGAGCGATCGGTGGAAGCCAGCGCGCATTATCGAGGAACTCAAGCCGAAAGCACGCGCGGCGGGGCTGTGGAATTTATTCATGCCCGATGAGGAGAACGGCGCTGGTCTGACAAATTTAGAATATGCGCCACTGTGCGAGATCATGGGCCGAAGCCCGATGGCTGCCGAGGTGTTCAACTGTTCCGCGCCTGACACGGGGAACATGGAAGTGCTTGCCCGGTATGGCACCCCGGAACAGAAAGATGGATGGCTCAAGCCGCTGCTTGCCGGCGAAATCCGGTCGTGTTTCGCGATGACGGAACCGGCAGTCGCCTCGTCGGACGCGACGAACATTGAGGCGCGCATCGTGCGGGACGGCAACCAATACATTATTAATGGCCGAAAATGGTGGACGTCCGGGGCGGGCGATCCGCGCTGCAAGATTGCCATCTTCATGGGTAAGACGGATCCTTCGGCTCCGCCTCATAAACAACAGTCGATGATTCTGGTGCCGATGGACACGCCAGGAGTGAAGATCGAACGAATGTTGACGGTGTTTGGGTATGACCATGCGCCGCACGGCCATGGACAAGTCACGTTTGAAAATGTGCGTGTTCCGGTTTCCAACATCCTGCTTGGCGAAGGCCGGGGATTTGAGATTGCGCAAGGACGGCTGGGGCCCGGGCGTATCCATCACTGCATGCGATGCATCGGAGTCGCGGAACGCGCGATTGAAGCGATGTGCAAGCGCGTGCAAGCGCGAGTGGCCTTCGGAAAAGCGCTGGCCGAGCAAGGAACGATTCGTGCGGATATCGCGAACTCCCGGATGGAAGTCGAGCAAGCGCGTCTGTTGACTTTGAAAGCGGCGTACATGATGGATACGGTTGGAAACAAGGCGGCTCGCGGTGAAATTGCGATGATCAAGGTGATTGCGCCCAACGTGACGCTGCGCGTGCTTGACCGCGCCATTCAGGCGCACGGGGGCGCGGGTGTTTCGCAGGACACGTTCCTGGCCGCAGCTTGGGCCAATGTGCGCACGCTGCGGCTTGCCGATGGGCCTGACGAAGTCCACGTGGAATCGATTGCCAAACATGAACTGGGAAAGTGGACGAACAAACAGAAACGATCCGCTTTCAAGTAATCTTCAATCATTTTTCGTTTTCGAAGGAGGAGAGACAAATGCCACCGCTCGTGCTCCCTTCATTGGACGCGTTAAAAGAATTGGTAGGCCAAGAAATCGGCTGCAGTGAGTGGTTTATGATCACGCAAGAGCGGATTGAGCGATTCGCCGAGGTCACGGAAGACCGGCAGTGGATTCACCTCGATCGAGAGCGAGCTCAGCGCGAATCGCCATACGGAACAACGATTGCCCATGGTTTTCTGACGCTTTCGCTTATCAGTAGTTTCGCGAAACAAGCTATGGAGATTCGAACGGGCGTGCGGATGGCCGTGAATTATGGCTTGAACCGCGTGCGATTTCCTGCACCAGTACGGGAGGATTCAAGAATTCGCGCGCGCTTCACACTGGCCGCGCTCAAAGAAATTTCCGGCGCTGTGGAAGCTACGTTTTCCGTGTCCTTAGAGGTGGAGCGGATGGAAAAGCCTTGCTGTGCGGCAGAATGGGTTGTGCGCTACTACCGGTAGGGGAGGGGCCACCGATTGCACCGACGCTTGTTTGATTGGAAAGAAT
>Ga0209648_10003612_pt1 | contig 13035 bp, 14 predicted proteins | sample GraSoi2013_115cm_FD_185830 | JGI IMG/M metagenome (GOLD analysis project Ga0209648, IMG submission 185830) | Grasslands soil microbial communities from the Angelo Coastal Reserve, California, USA - Sample 9_17_2013_115cm (SPAdes) (version 2) | ecosystem: Environmental > Terrestrial > Soil >...
AATACAAAGCCGCGACCTCGCCAAGAACCGCAAGACCGAGCGCGATTTGCCACGCCCCGCCGAACCCGAGATTGCACCAAGTCCACGTTCCAAAGATCGGGACCAACGAAAGAAGAATGCGTTTCGGAATGGATTTGGTGCCGACGACCGAGAGACGAAACAGGAACCAAACCGACAACGCCGCGATTAACGCCGCCAAGGCGCGCCCCGGAAAATCTTTAATCAGGTTTACCTTTTGTAGGACGGCGACCGGCACCATGCTCAGAACCGCGCCTAAAGGGAAAACTGAGTACTGCCTGCCCTTGGCCGGGACCATTTCGTTGAGCCATGACGGCGCCGGCTCTCGAAGACCCAAATCGCCCTGCATGAGGGCCGAAGCGATCCGGGAGGTATAATCGAAATGCTGCTGTGTCGCCTTGATCGAAAAATAGAAAGCAGGCAACGTGACCAGCGCGAGCGCGCTTGCCACCCAAACATCTCGATCTTTCGCGGTGATGTTCAACCCCGCCATTCTAGTGTCAGTTGCGCCCGAATCGTCCATCGATATTGTTGATTTTACTTTCCTCAATCAACCGCTTCCGCGGTCGCCGGATTCCCACTTGCGCGGCCTGCCGAGAGCGCCTAATAGCTTTAGCTTTCCATGATTCACCACATCGTCCTTTACAAACTCAAGCCTGAGGTCACTCCCGCTCGCGTCGAGGAGATGATGATGAACACACGGATGCAGCTCTTGAAAATCCCGGAGGTTCTGAACATCAAATGCGGCAAGCGCGTCGATCCCGAGCTGCAATGGCCGTTTTTCATCGCGATCGATTTCGAGTCGATGGACAAGTTCGCCATTTTCCGGGAGGACGCCATTTTCGTAAAGTTCATGGAGGAAATCATCAAACCGAACACGGCCGATTCGCTCAACCTGGATTTCGAAATGGATCCGGGCAAAGACGTGCAGTTTTCCTGATTGCTGATCGATTTACGCTTTCCGGTTTCGAAATTGCTGACATATAACGTCAGCGCATGACAAAGAAGGCCATCATTCTCGCGGGCGGCGCTGGCAGCCGGCTTTTTCCGATTACCAAGATTGTCTGCAAGCAACTGCTTCCGGTTTACGACAAACCGATGATCTGTTACCCGCTGGCGACGCTCATGCTTGGCGGCTTGCGCGATGTCCTGATCATTTCCACGCCGAAGGATTTGCCGATGTTGCGAGATTTTTTAGGCGACGGCGCGCAGCTTGGAATTCAAATCCAATACTCGGAGCAGCCAAAACCGAATGGGATCGCGGAAGCTTTCTTGATCGGCGAAAAATTTATTGGGAATTCGGGAGCGTCCCTGATCCTGGGCGACAACATCTTCTACGGAAAACTCGATTTTTTCCGCGAAGCGCTCGCGCTTAAAAGCGGCGCTTGCATTTTCGGTTATCAGGTGCGCGACCCGGAACGCTACGGCGTGGTCGAGTTCGATCGGAACGGTCGCGCGATCAGCCTGGAAGAAAAACCAAAGCGCCCGAAAACGCATTTCGCAGTACCCGGCCTCTATGTTTACGACGAGCAGGTTGTCGATCTTTGCAAGAGCCTGCGCCCGTCCGCGCGCGGCGAACTCGAAATCACCGATTTAAATTTGCTTTATCTCAAGAAAAACGAGCTGCAGGTGAAGTTGCTCAGCCGCGGGATGGCCTGGCTCGATACCGGAACGCAGACCAGTTTGCTCGAAGCCGGCAATTACATCGCCACCATCGAACATCGACAGGGACTCAAGGTCGCGTGTCTCGAAGAAGTCGCGTTGCGGATGAAATTCATCACCTGCTCTGAGCTCGCAAAAACGATCGATCAACTGCCGAGCGGCGATTACCGCGACTACCTGCGAATGGTTTGCGACGAAGGCCCAACCGCTGGTCCAGAGCCGGTGGGGTGATTTTACTTCGGCTGCTCGCGCAAAAGATGGGTCGTGTCGGCGACCAGTTTGGTGACCGCGTCGGGTTCAGCTGCGTCGTAATAACCGCGAATCGCGCCATGTCGATCCACCAAAATTATCCGTGTGCTGTGGACCGGAATTCCCTTCTCATCGCCGCCGTCCGAGACCGCGAGTTTGAATCCATTGCGCGATAAATTGAAAATCGTCGATTGCGGGCCAGTCAGAAAATCCCAGCGACCGGGCTCGGCTTGGAGTCTCTCCGCATAACCGCGCAAGACCTGCGGTGTGTCCTTCGCAGGATCGACGCTGAACGAGACAAGATGCACATCTGTCTTTTCAAGCGGCTTCTGCAATTCACTCATCCGGCTGCTGATCATCGGACACGGACCGGGGCAGGTCGTGTAAATGAAATCTGCGATCCAGATTTTTCCGCGCAATTGGGCGGAGCCGAAATTTTTTCCATCCTGATTCAGCAGTACGAATTCAGGAACCGTTCCGTAAGATGAAACGGTTCGCTGCCGGAGCGCATTGACCTCGAGCTGTCGCAGCCAAAGTAAGAGCGCAAGCGTAACGATTGGAATTGCGATAAGCGTGGTTTTCCAAGCCGTCGCGGTTCTCGATGACGGGCGGTCAAGGGTCGTGGTCGCGTTCATGCTTTACTCAATACCAGCGCACCGAGCAGCAGCGGCAGGTAGATTATCGATGTGATAAACAGCCGGCGCGCGTCCGACGTTGCGCGCGTTTTCAAAAACCGCATCGCGACCGCGATGAACACGCCGCCGAGGACCAGCTCCGCCAAAAGATAAAAGACCGTGGCGATTCCAAGAAATGCAGGCAAACCGGCAACGATAAAAAGGAGCATGCAGAAAAAGACACTTTGGCTGGCGCTGCGTTCACCGGTGCGGTCGTCGCTCGAGATCATTTGAAAACCGGCGCGCGCGTAATCATCGCGATACATCCACGCGATCGCAAAGAAGTGCGGCAGTTGCCAAAAAAACAGGATCGCGAAAAGCATCCATGCCCCGGCGTTGAGCGTTCCGCGCGCCGCCGCCCAGCCGATCATCGGCGGCAACGCCCCGGGCACCGCGCCGAGCGCAGTATTGAAAGTGCTCACGCGCTTCAACGGCGTGTAAGCGAAAATGTAAATGATGATCGTGATCGCGGCGAGGGCGGCACTTAGCGCATTACAGACGAAGGCGAGATAGATAACGCCGAAGATCGACAATGCGGCGCCGAGAACGACAGCGTCCCGCGGCCGCATTCGCCCGGCCGGGACCGGGCGCGATCGTGTTCGATGCATCAACGCATCAAGCTTGTACTCCCACCACTGATTGAGCGCGGCTGCGCCGGCCGCGGCCGCCGCTGTTCCAAAAACAGTGTGCAACAATGCCGCGAAGTTGATCGGACTATCGGCGCCGAGATAAAAACCCACTGCTGTCGTGAGTAAGACCAACAGCGTGAGCCGCGCTTTCACCAGCTCGACTAAATCGCGAATGAATCCAGACCGGGCACTTCGAGTTCCGCTCTGAGTCGACTCGATTGCCACGGTTTTCATGAATTCCTTGTCTGTAAAACCCGCCAGCAAATAGCCCACGCGCTCACGCCAAACGATAACATGATCGCGCCAAGAGCGACATGGGATGTCGCGACGTCGGCCGCTTTATTGCTCCAGATCGTCCATGCGCCGAGCGTAAACTGAAGAAGAAACAACACCCCCCATAAGATCGACAGTCGCCTAAGAGCGGCGATCGCGTACGCGTCTTTCCAAACCCGAACGCAAAACGCAAGGACGGCGATGCCGATCAACAACGCGAGAAAACGGTGCGCCATTTGCAGCCAGATTTGAAACGCGTCCACATCGGAAAGGGAGCGAGCGTCGCGCCAGACATTGATTTTTACCAATGCCGTCGCGCTCGTGTCCGGGATCCAAGCACCGTTCGCGGTCGGAAAATCGAGAATCGCCAAGTCCTTATGCTGATGACGCATCGTCGCGCCGAGCGCAAGCTGCACGTAAATGGCGATCGTCGTCGCGATCGCCATCATTTTGATCCGCAAAAGCGGCTGCGAAACTTGACCGGTTAAACCGGTCAAGTTCACGCCGAGGGATCGCCAGAAATTTGTCGTCACCATCGCGATGAGCACGATCAAGCCGAGAAAGGCCTGGGCGAGACAGGCGTGAAAGATACCGATTTGGTCTTTCAGCATCGTGACGCGAAGGCCGCCGAGAATTCCCTGAAGAATCACGCCCGCAACTGCGATTAGACCGAGCATCTTGACCGCGGGTCGATCTTCAGTTCGCCAAAGCCAGATCGCGAGAATGATGGTGAGGAATCCGACCGTAGATGCGATCAGGCGATGAGTGTGCTCGAATAAGACGCCGCCTATCCACTTCGAGACCGGAAACAGAAACATGTTGTAGCCGAAAGTGGTCGGCCAGTCCGGCACGGCAAGGCCGACGCCTTTGCTCGTGACCATTCCGCCGCTGCAAATGAGAAGCAGGCTCGCGACCGCGGTGAACCAGGCGAAGCGATTGAGCCAGCGCGCCGACGATGTCGATCTTTGCGCCACGTTTGCGCGCTTCGACTATTCGCCGCTCGGAGTTGGCGCGGGTTGGGCCGGTTTCTGTTCCGGTTTGGCGGCGGGATTTTCTGTTTTCGGCGCGCCCGGAGGTGGAACTGTCCCCGGTGTCGGGCCGACCGACGGTTCGCCTGCCGGCCGTTGCGTCGATGGCGGCGCGTTCTGTGTCCCGGCCAATTCGGCGCGCTCTTTCAACCAGTCTTGATATTTATCCGGCGGATCCACCACCAGAGTTCCTTTCATCCCGTAATGGCCAAGACCGCACAATTGACCGCAAACGATTTCGTAGGTTCCCTCTTTGATCGGTTTAAACCACATCGGAATGAGTGAGCCGGGAATTGCGTCCGCCGCGATGCGCATATGCGGCAGACAAAAATTGTGGATCACATCTTTTGAAGAAAGCTCGACGATCACCGGCCGATCGACCGGCACATGCAGTTCACCCAGCGTCACGATATCGTCTTTGCCAGCCGGATCATTTGGGTCCAGCCCAAGCGGATTCGAGTTGCTGACCAAGCTGACATCGCGCCGGCCGAATTGGCCGTCCGGTCCCGGCAAATGAAAGTTCCAGTTGAACTGCTGGCCGACAGCATGCACGAGAATTGTGTCCTGCGCGGGCGGAAATTCATTCACCCGTTTGGCCCAAAGCGGAATGGCAAACCCGATGAGCAACACGGCCTCGATCAATACGACGGAAAACTCGAGGTGGGTCGAAATTCCACTGCGAACGCCAGTATGATCAGCTTTCGGGTGGCGGCTCCGGCGAAAACGGATCAGGACAAAAACGAAAAAGGCCGACCACCCGACAAACAATGCGCCCATGAACCAGTGCGCGAATTCCAGGATGTGATCAATCTGGTAGCCGTGCTCGGAGGCATTCGGGGGCTGGCCAAGAAATTCGTTAATGAGTGCGAGGCTACTCATCATATTTGTTCAAATCTTCTTCGTTCATTTCCTGATGCGGTTCGAGCGGCATCCTTCCGTGTCGCCAAATCTTGAAACCAACCGCGCCGATTCCGCCGATGACCGACATCACTGCGCCGAAAAGAAACCAGATGGCCACGGCCATGTGCTGAGCCGATTTGCCGTCTTTCGCGCCGTAACAGAACGGACACGCGCTCGCCTGCCCGGTGGCGAGCAGGATCGACAACGACAGGATCGCCAGAAACTTTTTCATGTGATGATGCGGAGCCGTTTCATTTTCCGATAAAACCAGATGCCGTAGACGACAAGCGCAAGCGCGCAAGCAAACGAAGCGACCGCGCCCGCGAGATAGACCGGCGCGCCTTCAACGAGATTGACCCAAATGCACCAGCCACCCACACCCAACGCGAGCAGCGTTGAAAAAATTACGAAGACGATATGGAAGGCTTTGAGTGACATTTAACGAACGACGGGGTTGTACCAGGCCAAAAATATAAGCCAGAAAAGCCCAAGCACGAAAAAGCCGGTAAAAATAAGCACGCGATAGATCAGCCGTTTTTCCGCGGCCAGGTGCATAAAGATCGCGCCGACCAGTCCGGCTTTTAACGTGGCGACGAGCATGGCGACGCCGATGTTGGCTTTCCGGGTCCCAAAATCAACGTAGGATAGCGCAACTGTGATCCCGGTAAACGCGAGCAAAAGCCCGCCGACGGTGAGATAACCTCTCACGTGTTTTTGCACGTTGTGCGCGTATTCCTCGTGCTCGGCCGGGTCTTGGGAAATATCAGGCGGATTGTTCATGGCTTAGAGCAAATAAAAGAGCGGAAAGACAAAAATCCAGATAAGATCGACAAAGTGCCAAAAGAGCCCGGAGACCTCGACGCGATTGGCCAGGTGTTCGGGATTGCGCTGGTAAAGTTTTTTGCTCACGGGCAGCCACATGTAAATAAAGACGAGAACGCCGGCGAGCACGTGCGCGCCGTGCAAGCCGGTGATGGTGAAGTAACTCGCGAAATACGCACTGTGCCACGGTCCAAATGAATCGATTCGCTCAACGTCTTCCTTTTCAATTTTCGCGATGTGGTCGGTTGGCGGAACGTAAAGAAAGTGTGGACGATCGTTCGCGGGGTTGTTCGGCTCGACGTAAACCGGATCGAGCCCGATTTCATACTCCTTGATGTTCGCGTCCTTGAGCGCTTCAGGATTGTGCAAGTGACCGCTAATCTCGATCCGCGGCTCCATCCCCTTCTCCGTCCGGCGGGTGTTTCCGAGGTATCGCTCGTATTTTTCGAGCGCGGCAGGTTTGAGGAAGATGCCGTAGTGCTCAAACTTCTGCGGCCATTCGTAATAAAGTTTTACGAAAAGAAAGATGACGCCGCACATGATGGTGGCGAGCATGTACCACCAGTAGGCACGGTAACGGCGCATTTTCAGCGCGGCCCATGCGAGAACGACCGTGACCGATGACATGATCAGGATCGCCGTGTTCATCGTGCCAACTGGGACGTTGAGAAGTCCGTGTGGCCACTCGCCTGGTTGCGCGTCCAGGCGCAAAAAGACATAGGCGGAAAAAAGTCCGCCGAAGAGCATCACTTCGGACGCGAGAAACAACCAGATGCCGATCTTCGCGTTCCACAGACCGGTATCAGGTCGAGTGGAGATGGTGTAGGGGATTTCCATTCGTCAATGCACCAGCACCGGTTCGACTGTCGCACGACGCGATCGCTCGGCCGGTTCAACCGGTTCGTTCTGCATGGTGAAATCTTTGTCGCGGCCGGGCAGGCTGTATTCGTAGGGGCCGCGATAAGCAATCGGTGTGGTGACGAAGTTTCCGTGGGGCGGCGGCGAAGGCGCGGTCCACTCCAGTGTGGTCGCTTCCCACGGATTGTCGTTCACTTTTTTACCGTGCTTGATGCTCCAAAAGAAATTGATGATGAACGGAATCTGCGCGAGACCCATGATCCACGCCGCCCACGAGATCGGTGTGTTCCATTGAAAGCCGGTCAGACCCCAAATGTGTTCGCCCGCCAACGTCCAGCCCTGGCCGCCATCGTACCAGCGGCGATGCATGCCGAGCATTCCCTGTAAAAACATCGGCAGAAAAATTACGTTCATGCAGATGAGCGACGGCCAGAAATGCACTTTGCCCCAGAACTCGTTCATGGTGCGGCCGGTCGCTTTCGGGAACCAATAATAAATCCCGGCGAAAAGTCCGAAGATCGTACCGGGCGCGACGATGTAATGGAAATGCGCGATGACGTAATAGGTGTCGTGCAAATAAAGATCGGCCGAATTAAACGCGAGTGGAATGCCGGTGAGTCCGCCGATCCCGAACATCGGCAGGAATGCCGTCACCCACAGCATCGGGACATTGAACCGGATCGATCCGCCCCAGAGCGAAATGAAAAACGCGCTCAGGATGATCACGGATGGGATCGAAATAAGCAACGTGGTCGTTTGGAAGAACGCGCTCACGGTCGAGCCCATTCCGGTGAGCCACATGTGGTGTGCCCAGACGACGAACGACAGAAAACCGATCACGAGCACGGAGAAGACAAGGGACTTGTAACCCCAAAGTGGTTTGCGCGAATTGTTGGCGAGAATTTCGGCGACAATTCCGAACGCGGGCAAGATCAATACGTAAACTTCCGGATGCCCAAGGAACCAAAACAAATGCTGCCAGAGTATTGGACTGCCGCCGCCGCTGATGTGCACCGGCGCCCCGTTCACGATCATTCCCGCCGGCAGGAAAAAGCTGGTCGCCGCCGTGCGGTCCATCAATTGCATGACAATCGCAGCCTCAAGCGGCGGAAATGCGAGCAACAACAAAAAGGCGGTGACAAACTGCGCCCACACGAAAAACGGCAGACGCATCCAGGTCAGGCCTTTGGCGCGCAACTGAATGATGGTAGTGATAAAATTGATCGCACCGAGTAACGACGAACTGATTAAAAAGATGAATCCAATCAGCCAAAGCGATTGGCCATTAAAAATCGGATGATAACCGGCGCCTTTGTCCGCGATCGCGGCCAGCGGCACGTAGGAAGTCCAGCCGCTCTTGGCCGCGCCGCCAGGAACGAAAAAGCTGGTCAACATGATCACTCCGCCGACGCCGAACGCCCAGAAACTGGCGGCGTTCACTTTTGGAAACGTCATGTCCGGCGCGCCGATTTGGAGCGGCACGACAAAATTGCCGAACGCGGCGAACGCCACCGGCACGACGCCTAGAAAGATCATGATCGTGCCGTGCATTGCGCCCAGCGAGTTGTAAAACTCGGGCGTCATTTTGCCGTCGGGCATGGTATTGGCGCCGAAGAAATACGGCAGCCACTTGCCGAGAAACGGCAGCGCCTGGCCGGGATACGCCAGCTGCCAGCGCATGATCATCATCAAAGAAAAACCGAAGAAGAGAAAAACGAGTCCGCAAAGCCCGTACTGAATCCCGATGACTTTATGATCGGTTGAAAAAATGTATTTACGCCAGAAACCGAGCTCGTGGTGCTCGTGCTCGCCGGCGTGTGCGTCTGGATCGTGGTGTCCCGCGGCTGCGGGAAAAGCGGTAGAAGCGTCCATTCGAGAAAAGTTAGCCACTCAATATCGAAAGAGAAAGCCTCATTGCAAAGTCCGAATTTGATCGATTATCGATCTTGCGGTGGTCGTAAAGAGCCGGGTTTGCGAAGCTCTCTTACTCCAAATAGCCAAACCTTCGGAGGGAAGTCGCAGCCAGGGTCTCGAGCCTGGAAATGATTCGCGGCGAACAATCACGCCAGCGACCGAGCGTTTTCGGCGCCGTTATTTCCGTCTGCGCGATCGGTGCGGGATCAATTGGCGCTTCCAGAAAGTTCACAATTCGAACGGTCGTTTCCAATGGTTCCGCGCAAAGATCTTCGAAACGTACACGGAGATAATTTTCGCGAAGCCTGGCCTCGGCGTAATCGGCCGCCCGGAGATTTATCTTCTCCCACAACAACGCCGAACGCTCCGGGATCGAACGAAATAGTCGCTCGCGCCACCTCAGCGCCGCCCGGCCATGTTTGCGGAGTTGATTTTGGTTGGGTGAAAGCGCCATGTCGCGGCCGTCACGCAACACGTGAATGAATTTCAATTGCGGGAATTGCACGGACAAGAACGACAGCAGATAAATACTGCGCGGCGCTTTCCAACCCCAACGCGTTCCGCGTCGTTCCGCTTCCGGGATGTGACGCGCCAGAGCAGCGTGAAAACCCTCTTTCATTCGCGCCGATTGCCACGGCGTCATTGCTTCGCCCCGCCCCTGCGCGGAAACGAACGGATTAATCCAGATGTCGTGAAACGAATAGAATTCCAGGGCATCCTCGGACGAATTCAACCTGCTCCCGAGATTGTAGCCGGCGTGTTTGGCGATGCGCGCAATCACCCGCGTCCCGGAGCCACCGGTCGCACCGATGACTACTGGAGCCGAATGGGTCACGCCAACACTTGCCATGGCGAAGGCTGATGAGCAATATCCTGCGCTGCCGCAATTTTCCGAATGTCGATGAAGAAGATCAACCGCGCGATTGTTTTTCCCGCCTGGGGCGCGGAGTGGGTGGATCGGGTCGCGAGTTGTATTCGCGAAAGCCAGCTTCCCGAATACCCGCTCTTTGTGGTCACGGACGCGACCACAAACGTCGACGGGCTGCCGCGTGAGGTTGTTGTCGTCCGGCGCGACTGCCAGCTTTCCGGCAAGGCGAGAAAAACCGAGTTTTTCAATTGTTTGCCGGACGAGATCGAGACTGCGCTGTTCCTCGATGCCGACACGCGCGTAATCGGCGACATATCCTTCGGGTTCGAAAAGGCGGAACAGCACGGCATCGCCATTGTCCCCGCACCGCATTACTCGCTGGCCGATTTCCGCGATTTCCGTCAGGTGATGCTCAACGAAGGGGTCACGCCACTTGGCCAAATCATTTACAATTCGGGTGTGATGTTTTGTCAGCCGCACCAGCCGGAGGTGCGCGCGGTATTCGATCTGACACTCGCCCTGGCGCAAAAATACCGAGACAGAGTGTGGAGCGATCAAACTTATTTGAGCCTGGCGATGGAGCTGAAAGGTTTTAATCCCCACACGCTTTCTCCCAGCTTCAATTATCGCGGCTTCGGCGAGTTAATTAGCGGCTCGATTCGCGTCTGGCATTCGTATGAACCTTTGCCAGCGAATGCTGCTTCACTCGAAAAAGGTTACCTTCATCGATACGAAAAGGGCAAACTGGTGAAGGCGGTGAAAGTTCCACTGTGATCGCGGCGAGCACTCCGCGCATTGTTCTTCACGTCGGCGCTCCAAAGACGGCGTCGACTTATCTACAACGCCGGTTGCGCGCTGATCCGGGCTACCTGCGCAAACACGGCATCTACGTACCCGTTCTGCCTGTCGTCGCCGACATGGCAGGCAACGCGAAACTTTTGGCGACGGCGTTGAGCCGGCGTCCGTCATTAACTTTTCAGCGCGCTTTTCCCGAAATCGATGCCAGCGCGCTCGATCCGACACGGCTCGTCGCCGAACTTCTCCAAGATTGGCGACGGGATTCGGAGTCAGTCGTTCTCTCAGGCGAGAATTTTCGGCCGCACCACGCGCTGCGACTGTGCGAGCTGCTCCCGACAACCACGCCGTGCGTCGTTGTCCTTTTTGTGCGACGACAGGACCGCTGGATCGATTCCTACTTCAATCAGATGGTGAAGACGAATGAGCTCAATGAAGACATCAGCACATTCGTCGCGAGACTTTGCGACACTGCCGGCGAACGTTTCTGCCGTCCCGATTGGTTCGCTCATTACGAAGCGTGGCGCAACGCTTTTGGAGATTGCAAAGTCGTCTTCTACGATGAGGTCGCGTCAGATGTGTTCGGCGCTTTCATCGCTGAAGCCGGGCTTAAACCCGTGCCAGATTTGATCGACATCGATCGCGCTCAAGTGTCGCTCAATGTATACGAGCTGGCCTACCTGCTCGATTTGAAAAGTCCGATCGAGTACGCGGATTTTCTGCGTCGCCAATCCGCGAGCGAAAAGGCTTCGCGGCGGTTCGGCCGCCAGGAAACTCGCAGCCTTCTGAGCAATGCTGACCTGGAGCGACTGCGCAATCGATTCGAAGCGTCCAATCATCGTCTGATGACGGCGTTGGGACGAAATAATAATCCAACGCTACTTCGATTGGACGCCAGTTCAGATTCCGATTCGTACTGCGAGCTAAGGGAAATTTACGCGTCAGAGTCGTACGCACGTTATCGCGAGTTGGCGGACGCTATTTACACTCGGCGCAATCGCCGCCACCGTTTCAAGGCATTTTTCAAGCGCTGATTGTTCCGTGAAACCCAACCTTTTGTTCATCATGTGCGACCAGCTTCGCGCCGATGCGCTTGGCTGCACCGGGAACTGGGTCAAGACCCCGAACATTGACCGGATCGCGCGCGAAGGAGTTCGATTTTCGAACTGCGTCACAACCTCTCCGGTCTGCCTTCCGGCACGGGTCTCAATGGCAACCGGACGTTACCCGCACAACACCGGCGTCTGGGATAACTGCCCGTTCGAACTGCCGGAAGGGACGCCTACCTGGATGGCCGCGATCCGCGATGCCGGTTATCGAACGAGCTTATTCGGAAAAATAGCTCTTCATCGACGAGGGCCGGACCTGCGGAAATTTGAATACGTCGTGAATTCCTACGGTCTGGACGACGTGGACGAAATCAGAGGGCCGCGGGCAAGCGCGGACACTCTTTGCCACCTGACCGCGCGGTGGAAATCACTCGGCTTGCTCGCTTCTTTTCAAAAGGACATAAAGGAACGAACGGGGAAAAATAAAACGCTCGTTCGACCATCGCCGCTTCCGTTGGCGGAGTATTACGATGTTTACGTCGGGCAACAGGCCAAAAATTATCTTCGCAATTACAAACGCTCCGAGCCGTGGTTTTGCTGGGTTAGTTTCGCAGGGCCCCACGAACCGTGGGACACACCGGAGCCTTACGCGAGCATGTATCGCACGGACGAAATGCCGGAGCCGATCAAGCGGCCTCAAGTTCGAAGTCGCAGCCCGAAGGGAGAACTGGATCAAAAATTCGCTCAGTCGCCCGGCAAGATCGACAACGCGCGAGAGCTGCGGGCCAGTTACGCGGGAAAAGTCACGCTGATCGACCATCAGATCGGACAGATTCTCACGGAAATCGAAACCCGGGGAGAATCGGACCGCACCGTTATTCTATTCACTTCCGACCACGGTGAAATGAACGGCGACTACGATCTGATTCATAAATCCAACTTCTTGAATCCGGCGGTGCGTGTTCCGCTGATCGTGAGCACGCCGGAAATAAACCGATCGCCTCAAGCTGGAAAAACAATCGACGCGCTGGTTGAGTGGTTCGATGCCGGGCCGACATTGGTCGATTTCGCTGAAGCAAAGATCAATTACACCCAATTTGCGCGGTCATTAGTGCCAGTGCTCCAAGACCTCACACTCGAGCACCGATCCTTTGCCACGTCCGAACTTGCGCTCGAAGTAATGTATCTCGACCACAATTGGAAGCTGATGCTGAATCGGGAAGGGGAGGCCTATCGGTTGTTCGACGTTAAAAATGATCCTGACGAAATGGAAGACCTCGTTTGTCGGAAAGAGCA